>ENA-OWOZ01000319-OWOZ01000319.1-bioreactor-metagenome-genome-assembly--contig:-NODE-319-length-67106-cov-5.700279_pt1 | contig 67106 bp, 54 predicted proteins | sample MGYA00238140_ERZ651804 | MGnify/ENA primary metagenome ERZ651804 (study PRJEB26910, sample SAMN07631232) | bioreactor metagenome | isolation source: Switchgrass digestor | place: USA: Dartmouth...
ATCCTTGCCATGTTTCCGCTGAAAACAAAGAAGGCGCAGAAAGTACCAAGCAAAGGATAGTTAACTTTCTTAATTGCCTTTTTATCAAGGAAAAGAAGCGCCAGCGTAACGCATATGGTTCCGATTACATGGGGTATAATGCGGAAAACCTGCAGAATGCTGATTATAAACAATATTGAATAAATAATGGTCAGTTTTTTATCCAGAACGTAACCATCATCTTTTTTAAGAACCAGTGGTGTGGGTTTTACAAACAGACACATTATGAATATTATTGTAATTGATGTTATGAATGTAGGGAACATTATTTTAGTAAATTCCACCGTATCAATATTGTAATAAGCGTATAAAAACAGGTTTTGAGGGTTTCCGAAAGGAGTAACCATGCCGCCCAGGTTAGCTGCTATGTTTTGCATAATGAATGTAAATGCCATTGCTTGCTTATTGTCGGTACTGCTTAATACAAAGTAACCCAGAGGCAAAAATGTCAACAATGCCATATCGTTTGCCAGGAACATCGAACCGACAAAGGTAATAAATACAATTGCTATGGTTACATTCCTGAGATTATGGAGTTTTAATACAATGCCCTTGCTGATAATCTCGAATACATGAATATGTGACAGAGCGGCAACTACTGCCAGAGTACAGTATAAAGTTGCCAGTGTAGGCCAGTTGAAGTATTCGAGATAACCTGAATCCACGGGAACAAAGATACAGGTAATAAGCATACATATAATGGCTATGGAAAGCAGGGGCTGTGTTTTTGCAAACCGGATAAATTTCAGCAGAACTATTGCTGACTTTTCTTCTGTATGATCTTTTAAAACAGGGATTGAAAGATTATAGTTGTCAGAATATAAATGGCCTTTCATAAGTACCTCTTATCAGTGAAATATGACGCAAATAAAAATTTTATCAGATTTTGCAGATATAACAATTATTTTTTTGCCGATAAAAAAGCATCCATAGAGCCTGAACTTTGGTTGTTTTGACTAAATCAGCAAAAATATCGGAATAATAAATACCTTGCTGCATCTTGCATTATTGTGATATAACTTATTACGGAAACCTATAGTTGTTACGCTTTGATAATTTATTTAAATTTAACCAGACAGGGAATAGAATTTGGGAGCGGTTCGATGAGAGAAAACGGCAGAAAAGTACTTGTGCTGCACAATATTGCATTTACACCTGACAAAGAGTATTTGGAACGCTTAATCCATTCATATGGATTTGATTGTGATATAAAGCACACGAAAGACTCTGTCCAGGAAGATTACCTGGATGCTGAAGTTATTATTGGGCAGCCTTATCCAAAATACCTGAAAAAGGCTCAAAAACTGAAATGGGTTCAGCTTACCAGCGCAGGCGCAGATCATGTAGCAGATGTAAGTCTGTACGCAACCGATGATGTCATACTTACGAATGCCAGCGGAGTTTACGGGAAACCCATTGCAGAGCACGTTTTTGCGATGATTCTGGCCTTCAGCAGAAACCTGATGCAGTATGAAAGAAACAGGCAGAACTGCCGGTGGGAGCCGGTACTGCCAATGCGCGATTTTTACGGTTCAACCCTGTGTGTTGTAGGGCTGGGAGATATAGGAAAAGAAGTGGCTATACGCGGAAAAGCCTTTGGAGCCAGGGTAATTGCGGTAAAACGCACTGCCGGCGATTGCCCTCCATATGTGGATGAATTGTACCGCACAGACGAAATTGACCGTGTTTTGCCTAAGGCCGACTATCTGGTGCTGGCACTTCCGAATACTCCCGAGACTAAAGGAATACTGTCCGAAGAAAGAATAGCAAAGATAAAGCCCGGGGCTTTTATTGTGAATGTGGGCAGAGGGGCTGCCATCTGCCAGGAAGCTCTGGTTTGTGCTTTACAGGAAGGAAGGATTGCAGGTGCAGGTCTGGATGTTACAGATCCCGAACCGCTGCCGGCAGATAATCCTTTATGGAAGATGCCGAATGTAATTATCACTTCTCATACATCAGGCTTTTCAAAGCAGAACTGGAGCAGGCATGCAAAAATTATTCAGGAAAACCTTGCCCGGTACGTCGAGGGAAAGCCGCTTTTAAATCAGGTGGATTTCATGAATAAATACTGATAATTTGCCCTGTCCCTGCACAACCAGGAAGCCAGACTGTATGCAGATGTAATAATCATTAGCATCTGATATAATTATTAAATGGGTTGTGTGTTTTTCAATAAATAGAAAGGTGGCATCAGTTTGATTCCATAAGTTTATATTTGAAACACTCTGTGATTGAACATAGGAGGGGAGTTGTGAGAATTGTATGGGTATGCGTATTGTTTTTGTTATTGACAACTATGGCGACCTGAACAATGGTACAACAGCAACGGCCCGCAGATTTGCAGAGGAATTTGAGAAGCTCGGACATAATGTCACAATTCTGTCAGCCGGCACAGCCGCTAATGATCAAGCTCAGGTTACCAAATTGAGAGTACCGGTATTCCAGCCTTTAATTGAAAAGCAGGGGTTCTGTTTTGCCCGTCCCAATGATGAAGCATATTACAGGGCATTCAGAAATGCGGATATAGTTCATTTTTTCCTGCCTACCTGGTTCTGCCGAAGAGGCGAATTCATCGCAAGGCAAATGAAAATCCCAACGGTTTCGGCATTTCATCTGCAGCCTGAAAACATTACTTACAGTATCGGGTTAGGGAGGAGCAAACGGGCGAACGATGTATTATACCGGTATTTCTACCGTTGTTTTTATAACCGTTTTCATTTTATACATTGCCCCAGTGAAATGATTGCACAGCAGCTTAAACAGCATGGCTACGACGCACAATGCCGTGTCATTTCCAACGGAGTAAATGACTTTTTCAGGCCTGTAGAGGTAAAACGACCTGATAATCTTGAGGGAAAAATTGTTCTGCTGATGGTTGGCCGCCTGTCGGGAGAAAAGAGACAGGATCTTCTGATAGAAGCCGTTCAGTACAGTAACTACAGTGACCGTATACAGGTTGTGTTTGCAGGAATGGGGCCTAAAGAAAAAGAATACCGCAACCTCAGCAAGAACCTGAAGAATAAGCCCGTTTTCAGGTTCCTTTCCCAGGATGAACTGCTTCAGATGTATAATATATGTGACCTTTATATACATGCTTCTGATGCTGAAATTGAAGGAATTTCATGTATCGAAGCCATGGCTTGCGGTGCAGTACCCATTATTTCGGATTCAGAGCTTTCTGCAACAAAATCCTTTTCATTGCATCCGAATTGCCTTTTCAGTGCCGGAGATCCACGATCATTGGCTGAAAAAATTGATTACTGGATTGAGCACCCTGAAGAACGGCTTAAAATGAGCAGGATATATGCCGAAAAGGCAGACGATATGCGGGTAAGCAAATGTGCCATGGAGATGGAGAAACTGTATAGGGAAGTCATTGCAGACTTCCACGCAAATGGGTATAAACATCCAGACGAATTCCGCCTTCGGCGCATAACTCATCCCGATGCAGATGCCGTTAATGTTGCATACTCAAAAAGGACTCCTTTTAAAAAGGCTTTGTTTGCGTTTTTTACCAATCTGCTTGCGCTTATCATATATATTATTGACACTGTATGCTTTGGCCTGGTGATAAAGGGCAAGACCAATCTGAAGAAAGTAAAGGGTGGAGCAGTTACGGTTATGAACCATGTACACCCAATGGACTGTACCATGGTGAAACTGGCTGTTTTTCCACGGCCCATTTATTTTACCAGCCTTAAACATAACCTGGAACTCCCGTTTGTAGGCTGGCTCATCAGATTTTGCGGTGCATTGCCCATTCCCACCTGCAGGGGCAGACTGGTATGGTTTATGAAGCAGCTTAAAAGCGGAATTCGGAAAGGGGATTTGGTGCATTTCTACCCGGAAGGGATGCTTGTCCGGAATTATGAAGGATTAAGGGAGTTTTGCACAGGAGCTTTTTACACTGCGGTACATAGTGGATGCCCTGTTATTCCAATGGTGCTTGTAAGTTTTCATCCCAGGGGGATTTGGCGGCTGGCAGGAGGAAAACGGCGAATGCAGCTCAGTATAGGTGAGCCGCAATATCCGGACAGCAAACTGCCTCAAAAGGAATCGGTAATTGAACTGAAGGACCGTACATGGAAAATCATGCAGGAAATGATGAATGAACCGGCGGAGGCAGAAAAAATGAGCCTGTCGGTTGCGGTCCGGGTAGCCTGTATTCTATACCTGGCCACGCAGGTATATAAAGTTATAAGGATAGGCTTATAAAAAGCCGGCCCGCTCCTTTCAAGGGTTGCGGGCTCCTGTTCCTTCGAAAAATTTCCGGATATCATCCAGATTCAAATCTTTGTAAGTTGTCAAGTATAAATCAGCTATGGCCTTTATATCCTGCTGATCCATATCTGCACTTTTGTCGTATACAGCCACTACATACAGACCTGATTCTTTTGCGCTTTTTATTGCATAGAGCGCATCTTCAAATACAATAGTATCATGCGCTGAAGTTTTCAGCTTATTAAGGGCGATTTGAAAAAAAACGGGGTCGTCTTTTCCGATGCCGGCTTCTGAACATGTAAGAATGAATTCAAAATATTTATCTGCATTAAGCCTTTCCAGGGCTGCCTTGGCAAGACTGAAGTCAGTGGCTGTGGCGATACACATCCTGATATTGCCTTCATGGAAACTTTCAAGAAAAGGAATGACGGATTCTTTAAACGCAACTGTTGTCCGGTAATGGATTTCAATAAGCTCAAGAATCTCTTTTATTATTTCATCATCATTTTCAGCAATTGCGAATTCATGCCTGAAATACCGGGCAGATTGGTAAAGGCTCATTGTTTTAAGTATTTCATTAATATTCTCAGGAGGATTATAACCTTTTCTTTTTAAATATTCACTCCCGAGGTTTTCCCAGAAAGGCATCGAATCCAGCAGGGTTCCGTCCAGATCGAATATTGCTCCTTTAAGTTTCATAGCTCACTACCTTGCTTAAAATTTTTCTCAAATCCTTTACCGCGGCAGTTATATCATCCTGTGCAAATATGGCCGAGACCACTGCAATACCGTCAATTCCGCTTCCTGCAAGTTCCATTGCATTATCCCTGCTTATGCCGCCAATTGCAACTACAGGTATTTTAACTGCTTTGCAGATTTCCTTAAGTTCATCGGTGGAAACTGACTTTGCATCGGACTTGGTTGAAGTGGGGAATACTGATCCGACACCTATGTAGTCAGCGCCTTCTTCTTCGGCTTTAACTGCCTGCTCCACCGTCTGAACAGAAACACCGAGAATTTTTTCGTAACCTAATAGCTTTCTTACATCTGCGGCTTTCATGTCACTTTGGCCCACATGGACCCCATCAGCCCCGCAGGCTATGGCCACATCGATGCTATCATTGATTATGTAAGGGATTTGGTATTTATCCGTAACTGATTTTATTTCCAGGGCAAGCTTAACAAAAGAATCATAATCAAGATCCTTCTCCCTCAGTTGAACTAATGTCACACCGGCTTTTATGGCCTCTTCAACCGCATCAGCGAGAGAACGGCCTTGAAGCCAGGTGCGGTCTGTGACCGCATACAACAGCAGGGAGGATTTATCGAACTTCAATTTTCATACCCCCTTTAAGAGTTTTTGCGTCCATTTTGCTTATTGCGTCAATTGCTTTTCTGCCCGTTTTAATCGTTGTTGCAATTGTTCTTTCATTGAGGGTGCCGATATTAATAACCAGGGCATCGCATATGGCAGTTATATCCACTGCGTCGTTTTCGTCGTCAGCCATAATGGGCGAACCGCTACATACAAGAATGGCGTTTGCCACATCATTAACAGTAACGTAATTAGCTGTGCAATGAACCAATGGAGTTTTCTCACGGACATTTTCAAGAATCACGTCAAACATAATAATACCCCCATAAACATAAATTGCGCAAGGCGCTGGAATACCCGCCTCCATCGAAGATCAGCGGCCGAAACCTTGCCCGGCAGATGTGAGCCGGATGTCACATTTGTTAAATATCAGTTGAAATTGCCTGGCAATTTTCAGTAGTTTAAAATTAAGGGTAATACAGGGATATGATAAAAATAAAAGGAAGCGCCCGATAGGTACTTCCCTTGCATACCAGTATACACCAGTACAATGACTTTCCCTACGTTGGCATTACCCAAATCAGGTTATAAGGGTCGAAGCTGTATCGCTTCCTCTCAGCCTGCACACAAGCTCCCCTCGATATTTAACTGTGAGGAATATTATCACAGATCGGTATGGATGTCAATGGAAAAGAATACAGAAAATAAAAATTGAAATAAAAAATTTAATCAAAACGTTTTTATATTCTCAATCGTATTACTTATGAAAGGGGGAAGTTAATTGAAAAGTTCTTTATTGCGTACGAGTGAAGAGCTGTTACAGATTTATAACCGCCATGTGGATACTGTCTACCGGATTTGCTATATGTTTATGAAAAACGAGTCTGATGCGGAGGATATGGTTCAGAACACATTTATCCGGTTAATGAAAGACAGGACTGTTTTTCAAAGCGAAGAACATGAAAAAGCATGGCTCATAAGAACTGCAACCAATCTATGCAAGGACCATTTCAGGCACTGGTGGTCAAAAACTGTAAGCATTAATCATGTTCCGGAAGAGGAGGTTGAACAGCCATTCTTATCCGACAACATTCTGGAAAAGGTTATGGCGCTTCCCTCTAAATATAAAACGGCTGTTTATTTATATTACTATGAAGGCTATTCAACTGTAGAGATTGCTGAAATTTTGAAGAAAGACCCGTCTACAATCAGGGGCTATCTGCATAACGGCAGAAAGCTTTTAAAAATGGAAATGGCAGGTGATGAAGAATGAAAAAAGAAGACTTGAAGGCATCATTTGATCGGCTGAAACCTGGTGAAACCGCAAAAAAGAGGATGCTTGACAATATTTTGAACCAATATGAAAAAAAGAGGGTGTTTTATATGCCATCAGGCGTAAAAAGGGCAATTCCTGCTCTGGCAATAATTGTTGTGCTGGCCGGGGGACTCCTGGCTTATAATAATCTGATACAGGGTAACCGTGGTATGCCTAATGGCTATAATGATATTAAAAATGTCGACACAGGAAGAGAGGATGCGGCAGCCCCGATTCTGAACCAGTTTAAGATTAAAGACAGGCATTATATATTATTATCTGACGACTTAAGGGAAGATTATGGCCTGCCTGTGCTGATTGATGAAAAAGATATCGGCAAAAAGATTGCCGATGTTGCATCAAGCCCTGATGCAAGCCTTATAGGCAGCGAAGTTTACAGTTATATCCCGGCGGGCTGTGAAGCAATTGTTGCTGTAAAGAATGACAGCGGATACCGCCTTTTCAGGTTCTTTACCTTTGAAAGCTATAACAATAACCAGGATGAAGATGCGATGGAATATTTGAAACTGTATGGCATAAACAAAGCGGAGGACATCGCCAAAATCCGGCTCATACAGAATTCGGAACAGGGCAGGCTCCAGGGGGGAACGGACATTATTGCAGAAATAACAGGCAGGGATGAAATTACAAGCTTCTATGGCTTTTACTCAACATTGAAGAATTCCAGCGATAAATATTTTGACGCCCTGTTCAATTTCAAAGGTATGAGTTCTGATAACAAAAGAGATGAAAGCAATTCTTCCTTCCCCCGTGCATCAACCCCAGAGCTTACAGCACCGGATAAGATTGGGACCGGAACAGATATGCCGTTGGATGTAACCAACCCGGATGAAACTGCAAATTATCTGCCTCCGGTAAAAACAGATGATGGAGGGGCTTCATCAGGTGATACGCCAATATCAAGCGGTTCTTCATTACCAGGCTCCACAATGGTGGATAAGGGCAATGCAGGTTCGGGCACGGTGGAACCGTGGCGCGGTGCTGCAGGCGATGCATTGGCAAATCCGATAACAATAAGAATATATAATCAAAACGGTATATATTATGATTCACCATATTACAGAAACATCGGCTTTATTTCGAGGTATGAACTGGGTGAAGATTTTGAACGGTTTATAGCAAAATATCTGGATAATTGATTTTAAATGCTGTCGATTCAGAGGATTTAACTTAATACAGCGGTATATCGGTTAAAGGGAATTAAAAACAATAACAGTAAAATCTTAAACCTGTTTAAAACAGAAAAGAAAAATGGTAGAATAAAATTAAGTTTGATTTCAGCAAGGTTTGTTTATAAAATCTCAAAGGGGTATATGGGTTTGAGAAGGAAATTATATATAGGATTATTGTTTTTAATTCCCGTTTTGGCTTATGTCCTTATGCATGTTGTAAGGACTCAATATAAACCGGTGGATAGCGGGTATTTTGAGTACGAAGCGAAAACCGCAGAGGAAATTACCTCGGTTCCGGTATCGGTCTTACCTACTCCGGTTGAGCCCCCTACTATATCTGAATTGCTGGCAGAGCTGGAATCAGGAGTAAAAGCCATAGAGGATGATTTAATATTGCCTTTGACTAATGAAGAAAATGCTTTAGGTTATTATTCGAATCTGATACTTGCAAATCGTTATGACATGGAAAATAAAGATGCCAGTGAGTTTTACAGAGCAGCTCTTGATCTTTACTACACCGATGAAATTCACTTCAAATTAGCGGATCATCTTTTAAGAAACGGAAGATTGGAGGAAGCCGAAAAAGAGTATCTGTTGCTTCTTCCGGATGACAGGGCTTTGCAGGCATTAACAAGTCTTAACACCGGGATTGAAAAAATTTGCGAGGCATATGCCAGTAAAAAGGAATGGAAGGCGCTGGAGGAACTTCTGAAACCGGTTTTTGAACAGTCTTCCAATAATATTGAAAATACTTTGTTTGTAAAGTATTATGCGCAGGCTCTTTATGAACAAGGCAATTTCAAAGGAGCGTTGCCTTTCTACAAAAAATTGCATGAACTGGACACTGACGATTCAAATATTGCCTGGCTTTATGCGCGTTGCCTTGAGTCAGCAGGGCAGACATCGGCGGCGTTGAAAATATACTCGTCCCTGGGAGAAAAGGGGGCATACAGGCAGGGGTTAATACTTCAGAAGCAGGGGAAATATATTGAAGCTGCGGAAGCTTTCGCAAAAAGCAACGAAGCCGTTTCATTGTGGCAGGCTGCACGGATATGGGATTCCAGAGGAATGACCGAAAAAGCTATAGAAATGTACACACGTGTAGCATCAATTGCCGGTTCATACCAGGATGATGCTGCATATAGAGCGTATATCCTGTCCAAACGGGTTGGCAAAAATGATGTACACAAACTGGTAGAAGTCCTTTCGTATCACCCTGCATGGATGGTGAGAATAGGGAAAGAACCTGTGGTTCCCCAGCTGTACGATATTACTTATCAAAGACCGGAATATTTAAAACAGGCTGCGATATATGAAGCAGACGGGTATAAAGATGCGGCGGCAATTGAAGTGGCAATCGGCTCAAAAGAAACCAAGCTTGAAGAAAAACTGGCGCTCGGCGACTGGTACCTGGAACGGGGAGAGTATTATAACTCAATTTTGTGGGGAATCAGATCACTAAGTGAACAACCCACAAGAAGGGGTTATGAGCTTGCATATCCACAGTTGTTTGATGAATATGTCCTTGAAGTGTCAGAAAAATACAATCTGGAGCCTGAGCTGGTTTGGGCTGTTATAAGGGAAGAAAGCCATTTCAGATTTGATGCCGTATCTAAGGCGGGAGCAATGGGGTTGATGCAGATAATGCCTTCCACCGGAAAAGATATTGCAGCACGTCTGGGTATGGCCATAACGGATAATGACCTGCTGAACCCCGAAATCAATATAAAGCTCGGAGCTTTTTACATTAATTCGATGTTAAAGATGTTTAATTCGGATATCGACAGGGCAATGGCAGCGTATAACGGAGGTCCCGGAAACGTTAAAAAATGGCTGGAGAGCAGTTTTATGACTTCGGATGAAGACTTCCCGACGGCCATTACTTTCCTTGAAACCCAGGAATACATCACAAAAGTACGAAACTCATACCACGTTTACAAATGGTTATATGAATAAAAATATAATGTCCCTGTCCAATGCAGTGGAAAGATTGATTATAAAGAAATTTTCTGTTGATGTGACCCTGAATGGTTCATATAATAAAAGCCGGTAAAACTTTTTGCTAAATTTGCATAATGGTTCGAAAGGAGTGGTTTTTATGTCAGTAATGAGAATTGGGGTGATTTTTTCTTAATTTAATAATGGCACAGGTGCACAGGTAAGCTTTATATTAAGGTTTATTTTGTGATACCTATGCAGCTTCTTTCGAGCAACCAGGCGGAACAGGCCGTATGTTTGCATACAGCGAAAAGCCTTAAATAGTGAGTGACGAGATAAACACGTGTTGGTGGCGTGTTTTTTTGTTGCCTTTTTACAGTGTTATAATCATACTTCAAAAGCAGATCCGCAGGTAATCGATACCTGCGGTTTTTTACAAGCACATAACAAAAAAGCAAATTTAAAGGATGGGGTTTGAGTAATGGATATAAGAGAATATGGATGGGATGAGCATTTTGAAAAAGAATGGAGGAAAAACTGCGTTGAAGGCAGGTTTCCCGGAAGAATAATTGCAGACTATGGACAAAAGCTACGGGTTATTTCAGAGCCTGGCGAACTGGTGGTAAGCAGGCCTGTAAACAAGTATGGCAATAATATGCAATTAGCGGTAGGTGACTGGGTGGCGCTGGAAAATTCGGCTGAAAATCAGGTGATTCAGATAAAATTTGTTTTGCCGAGGAAAACAAAGTTCTCAAGGCTTGCCGCCGGAATTGAAGTAAAAGAGCAAATTGTTGCGGCAAATGTTGATACAGTTTTCCTTATACAGTCGCTGAACAGGGATTTTAATATCAGAAGGCTCGAACGGTATCTGGTTGCCGCATGGGAAAGCGGTGCCTTACCAGTTGTCGTGCTTAGCAAAGCAGACCTGTGCGATAATGCAGCCGACAAAATTGCCGCTGTATATGGTATGGCACCAGGAGTTGAAATTCATGCAATCAGTTGTATAACAGGAGAAGGAATTGAGAACATAAAAAAATACTTTACGGCAGGTAAAACAGTAGCATTACTCGGTTCTTCCGGTGTTGGAAAATCCACATTAGTTAACACCTTGGCAGGCAAAGAGCTTCTGAAAACGCAGCAAATCCGCGAAAGCGACGGCAGAGGAAGACACACCACCACCCATAGGGAGATCCTGCTTTTGCCTGGCGGAGGACTGATTCTGGATACTCCCGGTATGCGGGAACTATCGCTATGGGAGTCAGATACAGGCATGGAGGTTATGTTTGGTGATGTGGAGGAACTTGTTAAGATGTGCCGTTTTAATGACTGCAAACACAGGAGTGAGCCGGGATGTGCGGTTAAGGAAGCGCTTAATGCCGGAAAACTTGATATTAAAAGGTGGGAGAGCTGGTTAAAATTGCAGAAGGAGCAGGCATATCTCGAAGGCAGAAAGGAAGTCAAACATATGCTGCAGCAGAAGAAACTGGGAAAAATACTTGCAAAATATCAGAAAGATTTTTATGGTGGCAAAGAACGATGATATTAAAACAATAAACATAAGGAAAAAAGACTTGCCAAATGGTCTGACATTATTTTTCATGGTTAGAAGTATTATACTCCCTGAGAATTAAAAGGGAGTATACTTTTTTTAGTAAATAATGGTATAATAATACCGGAAAATAAAGCGTAATTTTTTGGAACCATTAAGCATAGTATTATGTCTAATTATAAGAAAATTTTGCCTCGATGGATGGGAGCATATCAGTCACATAATTGATTAGTCACAATATTGAAGGCGGGTGAAAGCAACTGTATTCCGGTGTGTAATTTGAAACAACGATTATTAAGTTGGACAATATAGGAGGAGATTAAGATTTTTGCTAGGAGATTGGCTGTTTTTTTCCTTACACTGATGATAATGATTATTCTAAAGTTACTGGATTTACCACTTTTTGCAATAGTAATAATTACAGTAGCGATAATGCTGGCTTTGTACATAGCAATAAGTATTATATCCCATAAAAAGCGATTAAGCCTGTTTGAAAATGAATGCGATCCCGAGAAATTCCTCCTGAGGACAGAGAAGCAAAAAGAAATCACAGGCAAAAATCCGAAGGTAAAAGCCTTACTGGATATAGACTGTGCGGCTGCACTGATTTTGTCAGGAAAGTTTGATGAAGCAAAAGAAGTCCTGCTGTCAATAGATAAAAATAAATTATCTTACAGGAATGGTTCATTGCTTGCTTACACAATTAACTTAATCAGTTGTTACTATGAATTGGGAGAAATTGATCGTGCTGAAGAATTATATGAGACTCAAATGCCAACCCTTTCCCCGGTAAACAAAAGGATGATGCTTGCTGTAAATATGCTTATGGCGGAAAGGTTTTTCTTTTTAAAAAGATACAATGAAAGCAGGGAGTATTTTAACAGGCTGTGGAAAGAAAAGTTAAGCAAATGCAGGCGTTTGGAAATCTTATACCGCCTGGCACAAATGGATGAGTTGGAAGGAAATACCGAAAGTGCTATAAAAAGATATCAAAAGGTTGCTGATAACGGGAACAAGCTGTGGATAGCGGCCAAAGCCAGGGAAAAATGCAGGAAAACAGAAAGCAGATGAGGTTTATGAATATGAACAGGAGAATATGTTTTGTAGTGTTCCTTTTTGCAGTATTGGCTTTAATTATGCCTGTGCCGGCTTATGCGGATGCGGGGCCAAAGCCTTCTGTGGTTGTAACTTTTGAAGGACTTGACGGAGAAAGGTTCTATGCAACTTTATTATCTGAAAGAGACTCCACAGGGCCTCATAGCGTACTGGGAAAATACCAGAATAATCAAAAGTACCATGAGGGTGACAAAGACTATGAGATCTGGCAGAAATTTCTATCATACCAGGATGAGGACGGGTTTTATTTTTTGCAGTATTTTCAGAACTGCACCGATACACTGAAGTTTACCTGGGGGTATTATCCTCCGCATAGGTTTAAAATTTTATTGTATTTTCCGGAGCAGGACAGCTTCATTGTAAGTGATGAAATACATGAGAGGTATGCCTTTGACAGCTATTATAAAGTTGATGCAAGAAATTTGGAGGTTAATCCCGAAAAAGTATCAGGCAGTATAATCGTGGAGAAAAACTATGATTTTACATGGGAGATTATTTCCCTTTTTGCAAGAATTATATTAACTATAGCTGTTGAAATCCTGATTGCAGTGCTGTTTGGCTTTACAGCCAGGAAACAGCTTTATATTGTGGCAGCAGTAAATATTCTCACCCAGTCTGTATTGAATATTATGCTTAATATTGTTAACTACAAACAGGGCAGCCTGATGTTTGTATTCAATTATATCTGGATGGAACTTTTAATATTTTTTATAGAAGCTGTCGCGTTTTCTGTCCTCCTGTATAAGTATCGCGGTGAACGAAAGATAGCAAAATGGCTTGCTCCTGTGTATGCATTCGTAGCAAATGCAATGTCCTTTGTTTTGGGGTTCTTTATCGCATACCTGATACCTGGTATTTTTTAAGTTGTATATGAAAGTGAAATGTATCAAACCTTATAAATATTTCAAGTTTATTTAATTATTAAAAGGGTATATAATTATGTAAATCATCTTATTAACAACTGTACGCAACTGTAATTTTACTGCAGCTGCTGATACACCACAGTTATAAATTTTCATGGAACACAGGAGGAGATAGTAATGGTAAAATATCGCTGTTCAGTATGTGGTTATATCCACGAAGGAGAACTGCCTGAGGGTTTTAAATGCCCCAGATGCAAAAGGCCTGCTTCATTTTTTGTTAAAATTGAAGAAAGTAAGGAAAGCAGGAACCCATACGCAGGAACAAAAACAGAAAAAAATCTGATGGAAGCTTTTGCAGGCGAAAGCCAGGCGAGAAACAAGTATACATATTTTGCCCAAATAGCGCAAAGAGAAGGATACGAACAATTGGCAGAGATTTTTCTTACCACTGCAAGGAATGAGCAGGAGCATGCGCGTATTTGGTTTGAAGAGCTCGGGAAATTAGGGAATACCGCTGAAAACCTTTTACAGGCAGCAGAAGGCGAAAACTATGAATGGACAGATATGTATGATCGCTTTGCTAAAGAAGCCGAGGAAGAAGGTTTTACAGAACTGGCGGAAAAATTCCGCAAGGTTGCAGCCATAGAAAAAGCACATGAAGAACGTTATCGCAAATTGTTGAAAAATATTGAAATGCAGCAGGTATTTGAAAAAAGTGAAGAAACAATATGGGAATGCCGCGTGTGCGGACATCTTGTAATTGGGAAGAAAGCTCCTGAAGTTTGCCCGGTATGTTCGCATTCCCGGAGTTATTTTGAAGTCAGGAAAGAAAACTATTAAAATACCATTGACGGTATATATGCCTATGGTTGCAGGACGTAACCAGGTAATGAGGTTCCCGGTGAAGGTTGTTTTACCCGACACACCATGGCAATGTTGAGTGGAAAGATACCCGGTGTTTTGACTGCACCGGGTTTTTGCTTTACTTTTGGCAATTTGCCGTTCAAAGTAACTGAACTGCTGTTTGCACGCCCGAAAAAACTTAACAGGTTATTTTGATAAATTTCGATACCTGTTTAAATTAAAATAATTATGCTATGATTATTAATGAACATCAGTTCTTATGGAGGCACAACCTATGAGACCTTTATATTTTGAAAACGGAGTATTGAAACTGCTTGACCAGACAAAACTCCCCAACGAGACGGTCTGGCATGAATATAATTCCTATAAACAGGTTGCCAAGGCAATAAAAGATATGATTGTAAGAGGGGCACCTGCCATTGGTGTAACGGCAGCCTATGGTATGGTAATAGGGGGCAATGGCATTGTTGCTGAAGACAGGGATGAATTTTTCAACGAGCTTAATCGTATTGCCGATGAAATGAAGGATACCAGGCCAACGGCTGTTAATTTGTTCTGGGCTGTAGACAGGATAATGAAAAAGGCTTATGAGAGCAAAAACAGGAGCATCAGTGAAATAAGGGCAGCAATCCTAAACGAAGCAGTGGAAATGGACCTGGAAGACGTTGAAAACAACCGCAGGATTGGCCAATACGGGAACCGGCTTATTAAACCGAAAGATACTATTTTAACTCACTGTAATGCCGGAAGCCTGGCTACATGCGACTATGGTACTGCTTTGGGCGTAATCCGCGCGGCTCATGAAGCAGGGAAAGAGATACGGGTATTTGCGGATGAAACACGCCCATACCTGCAGGGAGCAAGATTAACCGCTTATGAACTTTTGCAGGACGGTATTCCGGTTACACTGATCTGTGACAATATGGCCGGATATTTTATGCATAAAGGTGAAATAAGCTGTTGCATAGTCGGTGCAGACAGGATTGCTTCAAACGGAGATACCGCAAATAAAATCGGAACCTATTCAATTGCGGTTCTGGCAAAGGAAAACAATATTCCTTTTTATGTGGCTGCACCAAGCTCCACAATTGATTTTGACATTGCTTCGGGCGATGAAATAGTTATTGAAGAAAGAAACCACAGGGAGGTTACTCATATCGGAGATATTAAGATTGCACCCGACGGGGCTGACGTGAAAAATCCTGCATTTGATGTTACACCAAACCGTTATATCACTGCCATTATAACCGAAAAAGGAATTTTATACCCGCCCTTCATTGAAAGTATCCAGAAGCTTAAAGAAAAGCTAGCCGGATGCTGTTTATCAATAGAAGTCTAATAAAGGGGAAGGTGCTATGGACAAGCTGTGTAAAATATTGATAAGTTTGACTTTGACTTTATTGCTGATTACAGTACCGTCATTTGCTGACAATGGTGTGTCCCGGTTCGATGACGTACCACAGGGACATTGGGCCGAAAAAGCCGTGCATGACCTGCGCCTGCTTAAAATAACCGATGGCATCGGCAGCAATAAATACGGTATGGGCCTGGATATAAAAAGATGTGAATTTGTAACATACCTTGCAAGACTGATGAACTGGGAGACGGTAACACCTGAAAAGGGTAGTTTCATTGATAACATGGACACTTCAAAATGGTATTACCCGTATATAGAGACAGCTTACAGGAATGGTGCGATACCGGAGGGCATAAAAGAATTCCGTCCTGAAGATCCAATCACGAGAGAAGAAATGGCAATAATGCTTGTGAACGCTTTGGGATATGGCTATCTGGCGCAGCAGTTATCCGGGCTTGGAAGTGATTTTGATGATGTGTCGGAAAATACAGGGTACATAACCATCGCAAAAGATTTTGGAATCATAACCGGTACAGGCGATAACAGGTTTAAGCCATATGACACTGCGAAAAGAGAAGAAGCCGCTGTAATGATGATGCGGATGTATGAGAAAATCAAAAAGCCTATAAATGAACTTCATGCCTTTTATGCAATCCGCTCATATCCGCAGATTGATTTTATCCCTGAACTGGATTCGGTAAGTTTCGGCTGGAGCCGGATTGAATATGACTCTGGTAAAGGGCACGTTGTACTGAATACTACTTCAGGCAACAGAAATGATTTTTATATTCCGCCGGGCTTTGAAGAACCTTTTAATCTGGCCGAAGAAAACAATGTTTCAACCCAGCTCATGGTATTTGCAGACAGCAATACGCTTGTGGATTTCGGCGGGGGTAAGCTTCCTGTTACAGAACTGGTATTAACAAATCCCGAATTAAGAAAGCAGGCAGTTTCGTTAATTGCAGAACAGGTTAATAATACGGTAATGAATGATATTGAAATTTCTTTTGACGGTGTGGTTATTGATTTTGAAGGCATGAAGGGGGAAACTCTGAAAAACGCTTTCAGCAGCTTTCTTGGAGAGTTAAGAAATGAACTGGATATTGCAGGGAAAAAGCTTATAGTGGCGGTTCATCCCGAAAGAAAACCCGGGCAGGAATATTATGACGGGTATGATTATAAAACCATCGGGCAAATTGCTGATAAAGTAATCTTAATGGCGCATGATTACTATGCAAAAAGGCTTTCAGATGCCGAGATGGAAACAGGATATGCAATTACGCCGCTGACCCCTGCTGATGAAATATATTATGCATTAAAAGCCATAACCGACAAGGAAAATGGTGTTGAGAACCCGGAGAAAATCTGGCTTCAGATTTCCTTCGATTCGGTCCAGTGGAGCCTTCAAAGCGGTAAGGTTTTGAACCGGGAACCGTACAAACCAGGCTATGAACAAATCCGCCAAAGGCTTCTTGCCAAGGCAAAAGTACATTACTCGGTTGTTAACGGCAATCCATACATCGAATACATTGGCGAAACAGATCAAACCCGCAATATCATATGGTATGAAGACTCAAGAAGCGTTATGGCAAAGGTTAATCTTGCGAAAATGTTCGGAGTGAACGGAATATCCCTGTGGAGATTAGGGAATATACCGAATTACGATGATCTCAATGGTGAAGGCCTGTATCTCGATATATGGCAGAATCTGTTGAAAGAAACCCAAAGGTGAACAGTTAAACTTGAATTTTGCGTAAAAACCTGATATAAAGGGATTGTTAAGACTCCGGAAGCTTCCGGAGAATATTTAAGCATTAAGAGTACAGCAAATTTAAATAAGGGTATACATATGGACGTAAGAAAAATCAGGAACAGCTATGAGCATACAATATACGCCTGTTATATTGGCTATATTACGCAGGCGATTATAAACAATTTCGCACCGTTACTGTTTTTAACATTCCAAAGTTCGTATGATCTGACCATCGATAAGATAACGTTAATAACAACTGTTAATTTTTTGGTCCAGCTGCTGGTAGACCTGGTTTCAACAAAACTGGTGGACAAGATTGGATATCGGGTATCGGCAATATGTGCTCACTTTTTTACAGGCATTGGGTTATTGGGAATGGCCTTTTTACCCGACCTGTCTGCGTCTGCGTATACAGGTTTGATTATTTCTATTGTACTTTATGCCATAGGCGGAGGTCTTATTGAGGTAATTATCAGTCCCATCGTTGAAGCGTGCCCTACAGAAAAAAAAGAAGCTGCAATGAGCCTGTTGCATTCCTTTTACTGCTGGGGCCATGTCGGTGTAGTTTTGGTTTCCACTGCATTTTTTGCTTTAGCGGGTATAAATAATTGGAGATTGCTCTCCTGTATCTGGGCTATTATACCATTGGCCAATTTGCTGTATTTCACCCAGGTGCCGATATATCCTGTAGTGAAAGAAAATGAAGGGCTTTCGGTGAAAGCGCTTTTCAGCAAAAAAATCTTCTGGCTGATTATGCTTCTAATGGTGTGTGCAGGAGCTTCGGAACAGGCAATGAGTCAATGGTCATCTGCATTTGCAGAGTCAGGGCTGAAAGTATCAAAAACAACAGGCGACCTCGCAGGGCCTTGTATCTTTGCAGCATTAATGGGAACTGCCAGAGCCCTTTATGGAAAATACAGCGATTACATTCCGCTTAAGAAAATGATGATACTAAGTGCAGTACTGTGTATCATCAGTTATTCCCTGGCCACGCTGACAGGGAATGCTGCGTTAGGTTTTATAGGCTGTGCCCTGTGCGGTTTTTCGGTAGGCATATTTTGGCCGGGAACATTCAGTATTGCGGCTAAAATTATACCGGCCGGAGGCACGGCAATGTATGCCCTGATGGCTCTTGCGGGGGATTTAGGCTGTTCAGCGGGGCCAACACTTGTCGGGTTTGTGGCAAATGCCAGAAATGGCATGTTAAGTGCCGGGCTTCTGATGGCAATGGTCTTTCCAATATTAATGCTAACCGGGCTTTTGGTGTTGAAAAGAAATAAAAATGCCGGATAAATTGTGGGATGCCACCGTCCTTTCGAAAACGGTACAACACATGTATGCCTGGTTGGCCTGAATCAGATTAAACGTCGTAATATGCAGATTGTTTGTATTGTTATTGCGGGTAATGCATGTTATGATTATTGCCATGTTATGCTAATATGTATATAATTCTTTAATAAAAAGTAAACTAAACCAAAGTGGAGAGGGGATAATTATGATTAAAAGAATGTCTGAGATGAAAACAGAAATCAGGGAGCAGATGAGAGGCGGAAAAGGAAGCGTAGAACTGATTCATATATTAAATAAGGAAGAAATGAAAGGCAAGGTTCGCCTTTTTGCAAAGATAGTTTTAAACCCGGGTTGTTCAATAGGTTTGCATGAGCATGTGGATGAAGAAGAAGCCTACTACATTATTAAAGGAAAAGGGACGGTTACAGATAACGGAACGACCACTACAGTCCAGGCAGGGGATGTAATTCTGACGGGAGACGGCGCATCCCATTCCATCGAAAATACAGGGGATGAGCCGTTGGAGTTTGTTGCCGTGGTTATGCTGTACAACTGATTTTCGCATCCTTTTAAGGGGATGATTAGTATGATATTTTATTTTTCAGGTACAGGAAACTCTTTGTTTGCAGCCCGAAAAACAGCAGAGACACAGGGTGAACAGCTTGTATCCATTGCCGGTGAGCTTGACAGGAACTGTTCTGTTTTAGAATACGGGTTCAGCGGGAATGATTTATTGGGTTTCGTCTTTCCTGTCTATGCATGGGGACCGCCTGAGATTGTCCTGGATTTTATTTCGAAGATCAAGATTAGTGGAAAGCCATATATATTTTCCATTTCCACCTGTGGAGATGACGAAGGCTATGCCACGCGTATCCTGGAAAAGGCCCTTGGCAAAAAAGGTCTTTCTGTTGACAGTGCTTTTACTGTAATCATGCCAAATAATTATATTATTGGTTTTGATGTTGATGACAAAGAAGCGGAAACAGATAAATTGCAGAAGGCGATGGCAAGGCTTGATTCAATAAATTCGGTTATTTCAGAAAGGCGAAAGGGAGTATTTGAAATAATACCGGGAAAATTTCCCGGTATTAAGTCCTATATTATAAATCCGCTGTTTAACCGCTTTTCCAGAAGCACTGAAGGTTTTTATGCAACTGATGAATGCACCCGTTGCAGAATTTGTGAAAAAGTCTGTCCGGTACATACAATAAAAGTTAATGAAAAACCTGTTTGGGGCAAATCATGCACCCAGTGTCTTGCCTGCATACACAGGTGCCCGGTCAGTGCAATTCAGTACGGTGTGAAGACTGTTAACAAAGGCAGATATGTACATCCTGATTTGGATTCATCTGTTCACCACAGAGCAGAAAAGAATGTGTAAATAATCATTAAAACGGGTTTCGGATGAATTTCAAATGCTGAAAGATTTCAGCGTGCGGCAGATATCCGAAACCCGTTTTATTTAAGTAAAAACCTGAATGGGTTTATTAAAGCCCCAGCATTTCGTAGGTAAGATCTCTTATCTTGGGATGGATTACATTATAGGCGTAACCGCATTTAAGCACATGCTGAATATAAAATATTGCCAAATTATTCGTTACATCTATTAATGCATAAGCACCTGCAGCGCCATCCCATCCGAATTCGCCCAGAGGGCTTCTTATACCGTATTTTTCTTTATCAACCAGGGTACGCACGCCAAGGCCATAGCTGTAGCCGAGCTTTCCGCGTAAATCAAAATCCTTCTTGGAGATCTCATGCATTTGATCCTGGCGCATAAGATTGATCGATTCCACCGAGATAAGCCTGTAGCCATCCTTACTTATTCCACCATGGCACATAGCGTCCAAATACAACAGATAATCATCAAGTATTGAAATCAGACCGGCACCGCCACTTTCAAAGTTTTTCGTCAGAACATAGCGGTTACGGTTTGGCACAGGTTTTGAAGTCATGGTACTCATATCGAATTCAAACTGATCACTCATATTGGCCTGGCGTTCGGGTGTTAATTCAAACCCTGTATTTTTCATGCCCAATGGTTTAAAAATGTATTCATCAAAGTACTCTCCCAGCTTTTTCCCGGAAACGACCTCTATTACTGCACCAAGTACATCATGGCTTAAGCTGTATTGAAAATGGGTTCCTGGTTCGAAATCCAGCGGTTCGTTTGCCAGCGCTTCTATAACCTGCCTGGTGGTGGCCTCATTATTAGTTTCTTCTTTGATTTTTATAATTGATGGTGCTTCAAGGTTGTAGTTAAGGCCGCTTTGCATCGAAAGAAGGTGCCTGATTGTCATTTGGTTTTTTGCCGGTACTATGCCATTTTCGGTTTTTACTTTTAAATTCCTGTACTCGGGAAGAAAATCCGAAACAGGAGAGTCAAGGCCAATAAGGCCCTTGTCTATAAGCTGCATTACAGCAGTACATGTAAACAGCTTGGTAGCTGAATAAAGCCAGTATGTATTTTTATCTGTTAATGGCTTTTTCCTGTCCCAGTCAGCATATCCTACGGTATGCCGGAAGACCACCTCATGGTTGTGTATTACGGCACAATCGCAACCGGGAATTCCGCATTGCTCAAGTGAGTTCAGATAATCTGCCAATATTTTTTTATTCATAAAACATCTCCTCTGTAAAACCAGAATAGTTAATGCAATTTAATATATAGTTGATTTTATACCAAATCAGCCAACTTTTCTATAGTGACAGCGTCAATTTTCAAAAAGTATTAGAAAAAAGCTCAAAAGCAGTAATAAAAGCTTAACAATTCTGTAACGAAATTGTAAGAAAAACTATGGTAGAAATAGACAATTTATGGTATATAATATATCTTTGCCTGTCTGATATTTCGCAATTTCTGTTAATATAAGGGATAAAACAATATGATAGAGTTAAAGAATATTAACAAAACCTTTAAAGTTGCAAGGCGGAACGCCGGTTTCAGGGAAGCTGTGGGTGCTCTGTTCAGAAGAAACTATACATATATACATGCCCTTCGTGATATTTCCTTTAAAATAAAAGACGGTGAGATGGTGGGCTACATTGGCCCTAACGGAGCAGGGAAAAGCAGCACAATAAAAATAATGAGCGGAATTCTTTATCCTGACAGTGGTGAATGCATAATAGACGGCTTAGTACCATATAAGAACCGCCGGGAACATGTCAGAAACATTGGCGTTGTGTTCGGCCAGCGTTCCCAGCTTTGGTGGGATGTACCCGTAATTGATTCATTTGAGCTTTTAAAGGATATCTATGATATTGATGAGCGTGTATATAGAAGCAATCTGGAAGAACTTGTTGAGCTTCTGAATCTGGGGGAAATTATAAAGACACCGGCGCGCCAGCTTAGCCTTGGACAGAGAATGCGCTGTGAGATAGCGGCATCATTTCTTCACAATCCCGGAATATTATTTCTGGACGAACCTACAATAGGCCTTGATGCTGTATCAAAAATAGCAGTACGTGATTTTATTAAGAAAATGAACAGGGAGAAGAAGACCACAGTAATTCTGACAACTCATGATATGCAGGATATTGAAGCAATTGCCGAAAGAATACTGCTTATCGGAAGAGGCCAGATTTTATATGATGGCTCACTTTCAGAACTGAAAACAAGAAATTCAAAAAAGAAAACATTAACTTTGGAATATAGTGGGGGCAGTTTCAGCTTAGGCAATGGTATTGATTTGGTAAGCCGCGTGGACGGCCATGCAGTTTTTCAAATTGATACTTCTGTTATCTCAATACAGGAAGCAATAAAAGTAATTACCCAGAATGCCGATGTTAAGGATCTTTCTATAACAGGTGCAAGCATTGATGAAATAGTTGTGTCTTTATACGAGGAATTAAAAATATGAAGAAGTATTTTAGCTTTTTTAAAATACGGTTTATTAACGGGCTCCAATACAGGGCAGCTGCATATGCAGGGGTAGTAACCCAGTTTGCGTGGGGGTTTATGGAGATATTGATGTTCAAGGCGTTTTATAAGGATAACCCTCACAGTTTTCCAATGGAATTTTCACAGCTGTCATCATATATATGGTTGCAGCAGGCATTTCTTGCTTTATTTATGTTGTGGATGTATGATAATGATATATTCGTGTCCATTACCAGCGGGAATGTTGCCTATGAGCTCACCCGTCCATTGGATCTGTATAACATGTGGTTTACAAAGAATCTTGCAGTACGCCTTTCAAGGGCTGTTTTACGCTGTGTGCCCGTTCTGGCAGTGGCCGTTCTTTTGCCTGAACCTTATGGAATCGCCCCGCCCGTAAGCCTGTTTGGCTTTTTAATGTTTATCATTTCCATGATCCTTGCATTTTTGTGTTTGGTAGCATTAAGCATGTTAGTATATATTACGGCGTTTTATACACTGTCACCAATGGGTATTCGTCTTATAGCCGCAACCCTGAATGAGTTTCTTACGGGATCAATTATTCCGTTGCCTTTTTTCCCAGAAAAGCTTAAGAAGATTATATCTTTTACGCCATTTGCGTCAATGCAGAATCTTCCGTTCAGAATATACAGCGGTAACATTGCAGGCGAAGAAATGCTCCGGGGAATACTGGTGCAGATTTTCTGGGTAGTTGCCTTAATATTTGCCGGCAGGCTCTGGATGGCACGGGCGGTAAAAAAAGTGGTGGTACAGGGAGGGTAGTATGAAATTATATTTTAGATATTTTTTAATACAGGTAAAAAGTCAGATGCAGTATAAAACTTCTTTTTTTATGACTGCACTGGGACAATTTATAACTTCATTTACGGCCTTTTTAAGTATCTGTTTTTTAATGTCACGCTTTCACCAGGTGGAAGATTTTTTATACAATGAGGTTCTTTTATGCTTTGCTGCGGTCCTTATGGCGTTTTCACTCGCTGAATGTTTTGCGCGAGGGTTCGACACATTTTCCACGATGATACGAAACGGTGAGTTTGACAGGATAATGGTGCGTCCCAGGAATGAAATATTTCAGGTTCTCGCATCCAGAATTGAGCTTACGAGAGCAGGCAGATTCATTCAGGCTGTCATTGTTTTTGCTTATGCAATTCCCACCAGCCGGATTACCTGGACTTTCGATAAAATCATAACTCTGATATTGATGATTATCAGCGGAACAATTATATTTTCAGGGCTTTTCCTGATTTACGCGGCACTATGCTTTTTTACAACGGAAGGGCTTGAATTTATAAACATTTTTACCGACGGAGGCAGGGAGTTTGGCCGCTATCCATTATCCATCTATGGTGAAGAAGTTTTGAAGTTTTTTACATACGTAGTTCCGCTCGCATTATTTCAGTATTATCCCCTTTTATACCTGACCGGAAGAAGTCAAAATATATTATATATGTTTTTGCCTGTTCTTGGGGTCGTGTTCATATTGCCCTGTTATGGATTATGGAGGATAGGGGTAAGACATTACAAATCCACAGGTTCATAAAAAAGAAAAATATTTTTTTACATATCAACACTTTACTTTTTTCATTCGTTATATATTTGAAAACGGTTTTAAAAAAGATGATTTTGCATGCAAATCTCATCAGTATAATCCGGGAACAGGTTATGGACATCTGTTGGATGATAAACGTATGATGAAGGGACAGCCGTTATGATTGATTTACTTTATTCAAAGTATTATAGTGAATTGCTGCGATTTTGCTTTTCGCTTTCCCGCGATTATGTGTTTGCAGAGGATATTGTTCATGAGACTTACCTGCGTGCCCTCTCGAATGCAGACATCCTAAATGATATGCCCGAAGCAAAGTGCAGGGCATGGCTTTACAGGACAGCTAAAAACATATTTATTGATCATGTAAGAAGGTTGTCAAAAAACAGCGAACCTGTTGATGAACCTGTCAGTGAAGACGACTTTTCGAGCGTGATGGTGCAAATGATGTGCCAACAGCTTCCTGAAAGCGAACGTACATTATTCCTGCTGAGATATATTAAAGGCTACAATTCAACCGAACTGGGGGAAATGTTTGGCATACCGCCGTCTACAGTTAGGGCAAGGCTTGCTTCTGCAAGGGAGAAATTAAGAAAAAGTTATAATGAGAACTGAATGGAGGTATTATTATGTCAAAGAAAAAACTTGTAATCAATGCGGCTGTTTGCGATGCAACGAGGACACATGAAGAAACACTTGCAGGTTATGAAAGTATTACAATTAATTCTGCAATGCTTTTAACCACGCCCGAGACCCGCAAACTTCTTCATAATTATAATGTAATGATGAATTGCAACAATGTTCTGGAAATAGACAGTGATGTGGAAATTATTATGCAAAATGGTCATTATACGATATCTGCGTCAGATGCGGCAGGAAAAAAAGCATTCCTTTTCCTGAACGGTTCGCTGACTATAGAGCCGGGAGCGGAAAAAGCGCTCAGCAGGTTTGTAGGTATGCATGTTAACGGAAGTGTAACATACCCGGATAGTTTGGCTCCATACCTGGGCTCACTGAAAGTTAACGGTTCTGTTAACTCATATCCAGACGATGCCATACTGTTAAGCAATACGTTTATAGTTGACAAGACATTCATAAAACGGTGTAAAAATGCAAAATATTTTGCAAGAAAGCGTGTAGTTATAATTGATAATGCCCTTGATATTGCCGGGATGGTAAATAAGGGTGCAATGTTTCTGACTAAAACCGCAATAATTTCTGAATCGCTTGTTGATGCAGCTCTGCCTCTTTTTCAGGAAACAACCGAAATAATCACTGTTCCGGACGGATGCAGTTTCATAAACGATAGTGTCAAGCTCAACAAATCTTTGCTCATTAAGAACGGTACAAAACTTTATATCAACGGTGATCTGGCAATTGATTCCGAAGCCCGGGACCTTCTCGAAAAGATTGAATATTTGTATGTAAACGGGGGTGTAAGCCTGCCGGAATCACTTGAGGAGATATTTTCCAGAATTAATGCACAATACAATGAGGTGGTACTTGTACGCGGAAAGTGCATAGAAGATAAAATCAGAATTACAATTGACAGACGCATGCTGGAACAGAACCCAGAAGGAATCACGGTTAAAGATTGTGTAAACGTGATCATAGCCGAAGATGTGCCACCTGAACTGATACTTGAACGTGTTGAATTTTATGATTGTGTTAATATCAGTTGCTTCCCTGAACAGCGAAGCGCTGTTGAACAGGTATCTGACGATGTGGTTAATATCGATGATTCGGGCAAGGGCCTTAAAGGGATGCTTAGCAATTTGATACCCAGTCTGGGAGAAAATTTGGAAGATGTGAAGATGGTCAATGCTTCCACTTACACTTTATAAAATGCAAATTGAACGAGTATTTACTTATCAATTCTATAAATTATAAGCAACCTGGGCAAAGCCGGGGTTTACGGAAAATAACCCGGCTTTGCCTTTAATATTTTTTAAATGTCGAAAACATTTCCATTATGCCGGGGATAATTGGATTTATTTCAGTTGCAGGTTCATTCATGTTTAGAAGCTATCCATTCATCATCCGTAATAACCTTAAATAATGGTTTGCTTCACGAAGTACATGATCAGCCAGTAAGGGAGGAATTATGGATTTTATTCTGCATCCTAATATTCCTTCTGTTCCTGCTCTTTTGAAATTCCTTATCCCATCGGTAAGCTGCAGGCTTTCCCGTTTTATTTGGTTTTCAGCCGTTCTGATACATTCTTTAACTAATTTTTCAAAACCTTGTGCAAAAGTTCTTGCGGTTCCTTTCAAATCCCTTTCTGACGGATCCAGCATTCCATCAATGAATAATGCATGCTCGCCCATTAAATGATTCCAGAAATTCAGTTCTTCACATAGGGTTTGTTTCGGAAGTTCTTTATTCTGCAGGGATTTTAGTGTTTCCATGTAATAATTTGCTTCATGAATGAGATGGTCCAACAACTCGTCATACAGGTTGATGAATATTTTGCATCCGCCTGCAAGAGCCAGTATTCTTTTTTTGAAGTTGATTACCCTTTCAAGCAGGTTCATTGTTCTTTGATTTAAATCGCTGACTATAAGTTCTGATGAACCCCTGTAATAGTCACCTGGAAAGCTTGAAAGCCCCACCAGTTCATATTCGGCTTCGGTAATTCCGGTGTTTATGCCCGCTCCCGTTAATCTTGAGTTTACTTCTTCCGCCCTTAAAGTATAAGGAGTTACCAGTTCGTTTGAGTTAATAACACTGATGGATATGGCCCTGTTGGCATAATACACCGTTTCGGACAGAAGATGTTCAAACCCCTCTTTCAGCGCGTTAGCTTCAGCAATATAGGCTGTTTCAACAGGCGATAAACTTGTTTCAATAAAAAACATATGCTCTTTCATTATTCTTTGAAAGAAAAGGTTTATCTCCAGTGAAATTCTTATGAACTCCTGATTTGACAGCAATTCAATACTCTCCTTTACAAAATATTGCACACTATATAATACTTATAACGACGCAAAAAGTGTCTGTCTTGCTGGTTCAGATGAGAGGCCTTAGAAAAACCTGGATTATGGAATGTGTAAAATCTGTAGTCGTTGTCTCATTAAAGTGGTATAATTAAGCTGAAACGGTTAATCACATCTGTGCATTTCAAAATCATTTTTTGCTTAACTCCGGTACCAATGATAAATAAAAAAGTGCATTTTCTTTTGTTTTATGAAGGGGAGGAGGTAAAATATGCAGCATGAAATTGTAAATCAGGCGCCATTGCTTGATGAACAGGGAAATGTAATGGAAGCAGGGTATGCTAAAAAGCTTTTGCCGGTCTATAACCGCAGGGATATTAAAGCAAACGGATTACGAATCAAAGAATGGGATTATTACCTTGTGAATAATGACCACTTTGCTGTGGCATTGACCATTGCTGATAATTCCTACATGGGTTTTGATTCCATATCCTTTTTACACTTTGACGAGCGATGGGAAAAAACAAAAAGTGCCATGCAGGTATTGACGAGAGGTAAAAAGAATCTTCCTTCAACTTCAGCGGAAGGCGATGTGGAAGTACATAACAGCAATTATAAAATAAAATTCAGCCATAAAAACGGCAAGCGCATTCTGGATTTCCACATGGAACGTTTTATTGATGAAACACCCATAACAGGACAGATTATTCTCACATGTGAACCCGAAGAAAGCATGGTTATAGTAATTCCTTTCCATAAAAAAAAGCATTTCTATTACAACCAGAAAATTAACTGCATGCGTGCAGAAGGTACAGTTATTGTAAACGGGAAGGAATACATATTTAATCCCGGTGAATCCTTTGCAGTTCTGGACTGGGGAAGAGGTGTGTGGACTTATAAAAACACATGGTACTGGGGCAGTGCTTCAGGGCTTGCAGACGGTGTTCCCTTTGGATTCAATATAGGCTATGGATTCGGAGACACCTCCGCTGCGACCGAGAACATGCTGTTTTACGACGGAAAAGCCCACAAGTTAAGCAATGTATATTGGAATATCCCTTTAAATGAAAATGGAAAAGAAGATTATCTGAAGCCATGGAAATTTACCAGCGATGACGGCCGCTTTGAAATGAAATTCCAGCCTGTTCTTGACCGCGCATCCTGTACGAGTGTGCTTGTGATTAAGTCAGACCAGCACCAGGTATTCGGGCGCTTTACCGGAAAAGCCGTACTTGATGATGGAAAGGTAATTGAGGTAAAGGACCTGACAGGCTTTGCCGAGAAGGTCTATAACAGGTGGTAGTAATACAGGTTGAATCAATTTTATACTTAGCATTAGTAAGGCGGGAAGTATTTCTGTTCCCGCCTTAACCGATTAATCCATAATATATTTCGGTACTCCCATGTCGAGTTCGGGCTTGATTTTTTCCAGGAAACTTTCCAGTGCCATGCTTCCTAGATTACCTTCCTTCCTGGAACGTACAGACACGCTGTTTGCTTCAATTTCCTTGTCTCCTATTATGAATATGATTGGAATTTTTTCCAGCTCCATTTTTCTAATCTTTGCGTTCATTTTGTCATCGCTTGAGTCGAAGCTGACTCTTAGCCCCAGCCTTTTCAGTTTTACCGAAAGGTCTTTGCAGTAGTCATTTTGGCGGCTGCTTACAGGAACAATTCCAATCTGGACGGGTGCAAACCACAGCGGAAAATCCCCGTTATAATGCTCAATAAGCAATGCAAAGAATCTTTCCAGGCTTCCGAACAATGCCCTGTGAACCATCAGTGGAGTATGTTTCAGTCCATCGGCTCCAATATATTTCATGTTGAATCTTTCGGGAAGATTGAAGTCATACTGGATGGTGCTGCACTGCCATTCCCTGCCCAAAGCGTCCCTTAGCTTTAAGTCTATTTTTGGTCCGTAAAAAGCTCCGCCGCCTTCATCAATTTCATATTCCAGTCCGGCTTTAATTACAGCCGCTTTCAGAGCGTCAATTGCATTGTCCCAGTCTTCTGCGCTGCCAATTGACTTATTTTCGGGCCTTGTTGCCACGTACGCCTTAAAATCTTTCAACCCGAATGACTGCAGAATATACAGGGAAAACTTCAGTACATTGAAGATCTCGTCATAAGCCTGCTCGGGAGTACAGATTATATGCGCATCATCCTGTGTAAACCCCCTGACTCTCGTAAGCCCCTGGAGCGTCCCCGAAAGTTCATACCGGTACACCGTGCCGTATTCGGCATAGCGCACGGGCAGATCCCTGTATGAATGTATTGAGCTGTTATATATCATCACATGGAAAGGGCAGCTCATTGGCTTAAGATAGTACTCCTCATTGTCTATTTCAATGGCGCTGTACATTGTATCCTTATAATACTGCAGGTGTCCGGAGGTTTTCCACAACTCCGACCGTCCTATATGCGGCGTATACACCCATTCGTAACCGTTAAGGATATGTGCCGACTGGCTGAATTTTTCCAGCAGGTATCTGACCATGGCACCTTTTGGATGCCACAAAACAAGCCCCTGCCCAACATCCTGGGAAAGGCTGAAAAGATCCAGTTGTTTCCCCAGAATTCGGTGGTCACGTTTGCTTGCTTCTTCAATCCTGCTGATATATGCTTTTAGTTCTTCTTCATTCTCCCAGGCTGTTCCGGAAACCCGCTGGAGCATTGCTTTGCCGGAATCTCCTTTCCAATATGCACCGGAGAAGCCCATAAGTTTGAATGCCTGTGGATTCAAATCTTCAAGCGAAGATAAGAGAGAACCATTACATAAATCAAGGAAGCTCCCGATCTGGCATATTGTAACGTCAGAGTTTTCCTGGCTTTCAGAAAGCTCGTCAATTAGTTCAAGCTTATAGGGCTGGCAGGAAAATATTCTGCGGGCCTCTGCTATGCTTACAGACTTAAGTTTTACCTGATATCCTTTTCCAATTATATCCCGTATTTTACCTTCTATTTGATTTAAATCTTCCAGAACGAAAGGCCTTGGTAATTCAAAATCATAAAAGAATTCATCTTCTGAAACCGATCCTGTTCCCAGTTTAACATTGCTGAAAATTTCATTCACGGCATAAGCCAGAACAAGAGCCATAGTATTTTTTACTTTATATAACATTTCATTATCAATATTACTCATAAAAAACACTCCTTTACCGTTTTATTGCCTGGCAGAGATTAATCACCGCCAGACGCATGCTTGTAAAAACCTGCTAAGACATGTGTATCTAAAGGTAACCAAAGTTCTGCCCTTGAAGGCAGAAGTACTTGCAGCCTTTGTACTCGTAAATTTGCACTGCTGACTATGTTTTGCCGTGCACATGCACATAAAGATTACTTATCAACGATAAAGAAGCGACTAGTTATACTACCCGAACTGTCAGAAAAACATATTACATTGCCGTCATATGAGATACATGCAAAAACATATAGTATTCTTCTCACAGTCCATACACCACCTTCCGGGTATAATAAAAAACTCCCATCCCACTAAGGGATGAGAGCAGTTCTCATGGTTCCACCCAAATTACAGTTGCTTTAAGCAACTATCACTCATTGCGATTATAACGGAATCACCGGTTGTACTTACTTAAGGTTCGGTACACTGCTCAAAGGGGGTTTTCGATTTTCCATGTTTGGAAGCGCTCTCAGCCGCCGACGCTCCCTCTCTGATAAACTGGGCAAAATCTACTCGTCCTTGTCATCGCATTTGCCTGTATGTTTTTAAATATTATAGCAGATATTTTTTAAAAGTAAAACAAATTTTAAGAAGGTTTATATACTTATAAATTGTAACATTAAATGCCTGAAGTTTTAGTAAACCGAAAATACTTACCGGAGTTTGCTTTCATATAACGTATATTTATTCTCGGACTGTATTTCATTATTTTCTGCAAAATTCACCCTCATATATTATGTATGAACATATTCCATCATTATTTATGGAAAAAAATCTATATCAAAAACCGAATTATGATAATATGCTTTCAAAGAAAATGAGGTGTTTTTTACCATTAAATAAAAGCGGTTTAATTCGAAACATGTAGATTAAGTGGTTTACATTCTATTTAATTTATTGATTTCAACCTTAAGCTGTGCAATAATATAATAATAAAAGCTGGGCATATTTTGTAAAAACATGATATATCGGATTAAGGCAGTTATTTAAAGTTACTGGCTCTGGCTGTTTATAAGATGCACTCTGATTTACTTCAGGGACATTTGGAATAAATAAGAACAGTTTAAGAAAAAATTAGCTTAACTGTGAACATAAAAGTTATTTTTATAGGAGGATGATTTACTTGGGGCAGAAATGAATAATGGCAATATAAAGGTTACTGAATGTAAAATCGATAACAAAGAGGAATGTAAGAATATGGATGATAATAAACATTGTTCGGGCAGACCCAAATTCCCTAAAAGGGCAGTTGTTACAGCAGGAATGCCATATGGAAACAAAGAATTACACCTTGGGCATATTGGCGGTGTTTTCGTGCATGCCGATACCTATGCGCGGTTTTTGCGCGATCGTATAGGTAAGGAAAATGTGATATTTGTTTCAGGTACCGACTGTTATGGTTCCCCAATACTGGAACACTACCGCCAGTTGGTTGAGAGCGGTTCATTTAACGGGACCATAGACGATTTTGTTCAGCGCAATCACGATCTCCAGCAGGAGGTATTGGATAATTACTATATAGCTATAAATCTTTTTGCAGCTTCAAGCTTTGGCCCTGCTGCCAAAAACCACAGGGAATTTTCAAAAGAATTTATTGAAAGACTGTATGAAAACGGACATTTGGTAAAAATGACCACATCCCAGTTCTATGATCCTGAGCTTGGTGTTTTCCTCAATGGCCGCCAGGTTGTTGGAAAGTGTCCCATTGAAGGATGCAAATCCGAAAGGGGTTATGCAGATGAATGTTCATTAGGGCATCAATACATGCCTGCGGATTTGATTGATCCAAAAAGCACGCTTACAGGGAAAAGACCCGAAATGAGGGATGTTACGAACTGGTATTTCAAGCTCGACAGTTTCCGCGATCTTTTAATCCAGTGGGTAGAGGAGCTTGAAAAAGATGAAAGATCCAGGAATTTTGTCATTAAAAGCATAAAGGAATTCCTTGAACCTCCGGTTATTTATGTAAAGAGGGAATTTGCTGATGTATTGGAAACGATAAAGGATAAGCTTCCTGACTACGAGTTTATTGACGAGGGCAAATCCTCTGTAATAATGTCTTTTGACAGCCTGGAAAAAAGAGAAAAAGCATCATTAATACTCGCTGAAAACGGTATCCGTTTCCGTACCGGGAAAACCCTTGTGCCGTTCAGGCTTACCGGCAATATAGAGTGGGGAGTACCTGCACCGTGCATTGAAGGTCTTGATGGCCTTACAGTCTGGGTATGGCCTGAGTCCCTCTGGGCTCCTATATCATTCACAATGACTTATCTTGAAATGAATGGGAACGACAGGAATAAATGGAGAGAATGGTGGTGTTCGAAGGATTCCCAGGTTTATCAGTTCCTCGGTGAAGACAATGTATATTTTTACGGTCCTGCAGAAATGGCAATGTTCATGGCTCAGCAGGGCAAAGAGCCGTCTGTTGAACCACCCGAGGGCGAACTGCAATTACCGAAGCTGATTGTTAATAATCATATTTTATTCTTGAACAAAAAGGCAAGCAGCAGTGGCGAAATTAAGCCGCCTTCCGCAAGGGAATTGCTTGAACATTACACACCCGAGCAGTTGAGAGCTCATTTCCTTGGCTTGGGCCTTGGAATCAGAAGTGTAGGTTTCCAGCCAAAACCGTTTAATCCTGCTGCTTCAGAGAAGGACAGCGATCCTGTATTAAAAGAGGGTAACCTGCTCACTAATGTATTTAACCGGGCTGTAAGGTCATGTTTCTATACAGCCCAGAAATACACTGACGGTAAGATTCCTGTGAGAAGTATCAGCGACGAGGTAATAAAAGAGGCCAACGAAACCATTCTTGAATATGAAAGGCTGATGTACAGGTTTGAGTTCCACCAGGTTATGAACCTGATGGATACTTATATCCGCAATATAAATAAATATTGGTCGAAAAATATTAAAGAAGCTGAAACAGAAAATAATGATGACTTAAGATTGCAGGTTTTGGCCGATACTTTCCATATGGTCCGCACTGCGGCTGTCCTTATGCATCCGATAGCTCCGAAAGGAACAGAAATGATACGGGATTACCTGAATGTAGGAGAAGAGCTGTGGAGCTGGGACAGGATATTTGATCCAATATATAGCTTTATGGACAATCCTGAAGAACATAAACTGAAATTCCTTGAACCCAGGGTTGACTTTTTTAAGAAGCATCCAAGCCAAATCAGCCAGTATGAATAAAGGTATTTTATATTAAGAAGGCGGAGTTTAAACTCCGCCTTTGTTATTTATCAATTATGAGTCAACCGGTAAAATGCCCCCTCAAAATGGCTTATATATGCCAGGAAATCTTTTAATTTACATAAAACCCCTATTGCCGGAAGATAATTTTCTGCCGGCATTTTACCTTATTGCATGGATTAGATTTTGAAAACACTGATGGACTCTTTCATTCTGTTCGCCAGTTCACCCAGTTCTTTTGACAGGGAAGCAAGGTGTTCAATACTTGCCAACTGTTCTTCCGTTGAGGCATTGACTTCCTCGGATGATGCAGCAGTCTCTTCGGATACCGCAGAAATATTCTGAATCGATGACAGTGAGTCGGCTTTAAATTCATCCATTTCCTTGGTTTCCTTCCTGATTTCTTCAATTCTTTCGGCAAGTGCCTGCATTGAAGCAGTTATTCTGTTGAAGAACTCAATGGTATTATTTACTGATTCATTCTGAGCCCTCAGTGCTTCTTCAATTTCAGTTGAACGCATAACTGTCGTCTGTGTCTGTTTCAGCGTGTTATTAATTATTGATGAAATTTCCCTGGTAGCTTCCATGGACTGCTCTGCTAGCTTTCTGACTTCATCGGCAACCACTGCGAAACCTCGCCCTGATTCACCGGCCCTTGCAGCTTCAATAGCAGCATTTAATGCCAGTAAGTTGGTTTGATCGGCTATTGATCTTATTACGTCCACAATTTTAACAATGGATTTCGATTGCTTATCAAGAGCCTGTATGTCATTGGTAATGGCAATTGTATTTTCTGTTGCCTCACGGGTTTTCTTCTCCAGTTCTCCCACTGTAGACAAGCCCTGGTTTGTAACATCAATTGCTTCTTTTGACAATGTTTCAATCTCATTTGTAGCATCAGATACCTTATTTATTCTCATTGCAAGCTGATCCATCAAATTTACGCTTTCTTCAGCGTTACTTGCCTGGTCGGATGCCCCTCTGGCAATTTCCTGTATGGCATTGGTTATATCCCTGGAAATTTCAGATACATACTCTGTCGTTTCTGCAACCGTTCCGGCAGACTGAGCTACTTTGTTTGAGATTTCAATGGTATTTGCAATAAGGTTCCTGGTATGGGAAATCATTGTATCAATTGCTTTAGCCAGAAGCCCAAGTTCATCTTTCCTGCTTGAAGTGAACTTAACCGATAAGTCACCCGAGGCTGCCTGCCTGGTATTATTAATGATTCTGTTAATGGTTCTGCCCATACCCATTGACATGTACAGTCCTACACCTACGGCAAAAGCCGAACCTATAAGCACAAGGATAACTGTCCACGCATAAATGATGTTGGACGCCCTCATCAGAACACTCATAGGAATAAGGGATACCATTATATATTCGGATTTGCCAAGATGAGTGTATGCCATTAAGTATTCCCGGCCGTTATAGTTTACATATTCCAACCCTTCTTCAGCATTGCCCCGGTAAATTTTTTGTATAAAATCCAGTTCATAAAATCCTTCTGCTTGAAAATTTTCAGGTTCTTCAGAATTTAAAGCAGATGATATTACTCTTCCGTCCGGACTTATCAGATGATATTCACCCTGGCTTCCTTCTGCAAGTTGATTCAGAAGATTCTCAATACTTGACAGCTTCACATCTATAAAAAGGTAGCCCAGATACCCGGCAGTATTAATGTTCCTTATGCTTCGTGCCACTGTAATGGCATATGGGACATTATTTATCCTGTTGGATTGATGATTACTGTCGATATATTCGTGCCATCCTGCATATACAACCTTACCTTCCTTGTCAGCGATTTTTTTGGTAAGGCTGTCATTAAGAAATGCCTGAAAGTCAATATCTCCGAAATAGTAAGTAGCCGTGGAAATTGATTTATTGTTATCGGCAACTATGCAGATATCAGCTAAAAAATTGTTTGTAAAAACCAGATTAGTTATTTCGCCGGACAAATCATTTTTTAATTCCAGATTTTTCATTATATCAGTTGTCCGGCCGGAAATATATGTTTGCAGATCGTTGCTTGCGAGAAGCTGTGTGGAAACAGATTCAATAGTAGTAAACATTAATTCCAGGTAATTCTTTGATTGTTTCAAATTATCCATCACAGAAAGCTGCGCTTTCTCTATAAGAGCATTTTTAGAGATGTTGTAGGATACAACACCTAACAAAATAACCGGGATTACTGTTAGAATGAATGCAGTCAAGAGTTTTGAGCGTATGGTTTTAAAGGTGAATAAGTTTCGTTCTTTAACCATATTTTTAGTTCTCATAGTTCACTCATCTACCCTTTCGAGTTTAGTTTTCTGCATATATTCTATCGACAGAAAAGGGTGGATTTTTTAGAAATGGGATATGTAACCTCCATTAGAAAATATAAATCAAAATGAATAATTCCGGAGACTTTATTTACAGTTTTACACTGTTACGAACATATACGCGAAAGTGTGGCAGGTAATATTAATGAAATTTTTCAGAAGAGTGGCCGAAAAAGCTTTAACCGGAATTGCCAATAAATAAAAAAAGAGGCGGATTCATTCCGCCTCCTTTTGTTCTGTTTGATCAAATTTTGAAAACACTGATGGACTCTTTCATTCTGTTCGCCAGTTCACCCAGTTCTTTTGACAGGGAAGCAAGGTGTTCAATACTTGCCAACTGTTCTTCCGTTGAGGCATTGACTTCCTCGGATGATGCAGCAGTCTCTTCGGATACCGCAGAAATATTCTGAATCGATGACAGTGAGTCGGCTTTAAATTCATCCATTTCCTTGGTTTCCTTCCTGATTTCTTCAATTCTTTCGGCAAGTGCCTGCATTGAAGCAGTTATTCTGTTGAAGAACTCAATGGTATTATTTACTGATTCATTCTGAGCCCTCAGTGCTTCTTCAATTTCAGTTGAACGCATAACTGTCGTCTGTGTCTGTTTCAGCGTGTTATTAATTATTGATGAAATTTCCCTGGTAGCTTCCATGGACTGCTCTGCTAGCTTTCTGACTTCATCGGCAACCACTGCGAAACCTCGCCCTGATTCACCGGCCCTTGCAGCTTCAATAGCAGCATTTAATGCCAGTAAGTTGGTTTGATCGGCTATTGATCTTATTACGTCCACAATTTTAACAATGGATTTCGATTGCTTATCAAGAGCCTGTATGTCATTGGTAATGGCAATTGTATTTTCTGTTGCCTCACGGGTTTTCTTCTCCAGTTCTCCCACTGTAGACAAGCCCTGGTTTGTAACATCAATTGCTTCTTTTGACAATGTTTCAATCTCATTTGTAGCATCAGATACCTTATTTATTCTCATTGCAAGCTGATCCATCAAATTTACGCTTTCTTCAGCGTTACTTGCCTGGTCGGATGCCCCTCTGGCAATTTCCTGTATGGCATTGGTTATATCCCTGGAAATTTCAGATACATACTCTGTCGTTTCTGCAACCGTTCCGGCAGACTGAGCTACTTTGTTTGAGATTTCAATGGTATTTGCAATAAGGTTCCTGGTATGGAAAATCATTGTATCAATTGCTTTTGCCAGAAGCCCAAGTTCATCTTTCCTGCTTGAAGTGAACTTAACCGATAAGTCGCCCGAGGCTGCCTGCCTGGCATTATTAATGATTCTGTTAATGGTTCTGCCCATACCCATTGATATATACAACCCTACGCCTACGGCAAAAACCGTACCTATAATTACCAGGATCATTGTAGATTTTAAGATGCTGCGCGACGCACTTAAAAGGATACTCTCAGGAACAAGCGAAACCAGCAGGAAACCGGAATTCCCTATATATGTATAGGATAACAGGTATGGTTGATTTTTATAGTTCACGAACCTTGAATCCTCTTCAATGCCACTCTGATAAATTTCCTGTATGAAATCCTGTTCAAAAAGGGAAACCGTATCTTCATCGGCCTCCTGAGATTCATCCTGATTTAAACTTGATGACAGTACCCTTCCGTCAGGAGTGAGCATATAATATTCACCCTGGCTTCCTGCGGCAAGTTCATTTAATAAACTCTCTATATTTGACAATTTTACATCAATAAAAATAAATCCAACGTTTTCGCCCCGGTTAAGGCTTTTTAAGAGGCGTGCCGCAGTAAGGGCATATCTCTTGTTAATACGATCATCCATGAAATTATCTAAATAATCATGTTTTCCTACATACAGCAACTGACCGTTTTTTTCTAATACTTTTTTGGTTAGTTCGTCCTCAAGGAATTCTTCATAGGAAAAACCGGTAGTCCTGAATACAGCTGAAGATATTGGGTTGTTGCTTTTTGCTATAATGCTTATGTCGGATATAAAATCATAACTTACAGTAATACTGTTTATAGCATTGTTTAATTGCTTCAGAAGATCATAATTTTTCATTACATCACTTTTGTCCGAGTTTAAATAATCCTGCAGATCAGTATTGCTAAGAAACTGCATTGATACTGAATCGATGTTTGTAAGCATAAGTTCAAGGTAATTCCGTGCCTGCGTCATGGCATCAATAGTATTTTCCTGCGTTCTTTCAAGAATAGCTTTTTTGGAAATATTAAAGGATACTATCCCCAGCAGAATAACAGGTATTGTAGTAAGAATAAATGCTGTTAAAAGCTTTGAACGGATTGTTTTAAAACTGAATATTTCTGATATTTTAACAAGTATTTTTTTTACATCCATAGGATAACCTGCCTTCTTTCCAGATACAATATTTTATATATTTATCGACAAAGATAGACAACATTTTAGTTGGCAAACTGAACTAACTTTAATAATGAAAACCTTACTGATTTTACCGAAATATATAACAAAAAGCAGAAGCTTGCCCTGATATACACAATATAACGAAATCATATGTTAAAAAACGGGAAGAATAATTATGTTTTCCTATTGGGCAAAGTAATTTAATAAAGCCGGTGTGAAATACATATTTTTGTTTTGACACCGTCTTTTTATTTTGTATAATGGTATAACAAGGTTAAAATGACTTGAGTGCTCCAAAAAGGAGCAGTTGCCTGTTTCAGTTAACAGGGAGGTGCGAACAATGCCTCTCTTGATGATGTTGATGGAACAATCAGGCAATGTCGTAAAAAATGTGATTTTGTCAAAAGAAAAAATATAAAAGGTGGTACTTATATGAATATCTGGCATGACATTGATCCTAAAGAAATAAGTCCTGATGAGTTTATGGCTGTGATTGAAATTCCGTCAGGAAGCAAAAAGAAATATGAAATGGATAAACGGACCGGACTGCTGGTATTGGACAGAGTCCTGTATACTTCAACACATTATCCGGCAAATTATGGTTTTATACCCAGAACGTATGCTTACGATAAAGATCCCCTTGATGTACTGGTTTTATCAAGTGAATCCCTTGATCCGATGATTATGGTGAAATGTTATCCTATCGGAGTGGTGCGAATGGTGGATTGTGACGAAGTTGATGACAAAATAATTGCAATACCGCTTAAAGATCCGACATGGAATTTCTATAAGGATATATCAAGCATCCCACCACATATATCAAGCGAGATATCACATTTTTTTGAAGTGTACAAAAACCTTGAAAATAAAAAATCTGCGGCAACCGAAGTGCTCGGACCCGATTGTGCAAAGAATATAATAGCCGAAGCCATGAGCATGTATGAAAAACATTTTTGCGGAAGGATATCTTAAAAAGGTATCCTTTTATAATGTGTTTTCGCAACATTAAGCCGGCTCTGAAACAGCGGTCATATAATACCTTTTGAAGGTGGCTTTCTATGGTTTATCGTGGGATCAAAATTGCTAAAAATATCGTCATTCGGCAATATGGGGAAAGTTCGGTTTATAAAAGATTTTGCGGCGTTGACAGAAAAAGAAATTCATGTAATAATGAAGTGTATTAATTTATGAAATGGGGCGTGACAATGATTTCAAAGTAATCTCAAATTGGCTGATAAAGTTAAATAGTCTGATTTAAAGGCTATACTGTTGTCGGGATTTGGGTTACTTTGCCGAAATGTTTTCGGTTCTGTTGTTGCGCTTATTTTTGTATATATCTTTATATCCGAATATAATAAGCCCAACTGTTAATCCATTTCCGACGGTAGATTTGTCGTATGAAAATGGTTTTTTATTCAGGAGGGCGTTATGTCATTGATTAGTGTTTCAAATCTGACTTTCTGCTATGAGGGCAGTTACGATAATATATTCGAAGATGTTTCGTTTCAGATAGATACAGACTGGAAGCTTGGATTTATAGGCAGGAACGGGCGCGGAAAAACCACCTTTTTAAACCTTCTGCTTGGTAAATTTGAATATAGGGGTAATATCAGCGCAAACGTGAATTTTGAGTATTTTCCCTATGCTATTGATGACAAGTCGCAATTAACAATTGATGTTATAGATGGAATCGGGGGTGGTTTTCAGCTTTGGGAGATACAGCGGGAACTGTCAAGGCTGGAGGTTTCCGATGATGTTTTATATCGTCCTTTTGAAACACTGAGCAACGGTGAGCAGACAAAAGTACTTCTAGCTGCCATGTTTCTGAAGGAAAACAGTTTTCTTCTGATTGATGAGCCGACAAACCATCTTGATGTTGAAGCCAGAGACCTTGTTGCCCGGTATCTGAACTCAAAAAAAGGCTTTATCCTGGTATCACATGACAGAGCGTTCCTAGATTCATGCATAGATCATGTTCTTTCCATCAATAAGACGAATATTGAAGTTCAAAGCGGCAATTTTTCAACATGGTATTACAACAAGCAATTACAGGATAGCTTTGAGTTAAAAAAGAATGAGAAGCTGAAAAAAGAAATAAAAAGGCTTGAAGTCTCGGCAAGGCAAAAGGCAGACTGGTCGAATAAAGTTGAAGCGTCAAAAATAGGTGAACATGTATTTGACAGGGGGCATGTAGGCCACCTTGCGGCAAAAATGATGAAGCGTGCAAAAATTATTGAGAAAAGGCAAAAACAGGCGATAGAAGAGAAATCAAAACTGCTTAAAAACATAGAGACAGCAGAACCGTTAAAGATAAAAACCATTCAGCACCATGCCAAAAGACTTGTTGAACTTGCCGATGTTTCGTTGTTCTATGGCCCGAAAAAAGTTGCTGAAAATGTTTCTTTTGTTATAGAGCAGGGTGACAGAATTGCATTATGGGGGAGGAATGGCTCGGGTAAAAGCAGCATAATCAAGCTAATCTGCGGCGAGAATATGGAATACACCGGAGAAGTGTACAAAGCCAGTAACCTCACAATATCGTACGTACCTCAGGATACTTCGTTTTTAAAGGGCAGCCTGAACGATTACGCCGAGGAAAACAAACTCGACAAAAGTCTTTTCCTTACAATATTGCGTAAGCTTGATTTTGAGCGAGTGCAGTTTGAAAAAGACATGTCGGATTTCAGTGCCGGACAGAAAAAGAAAGTGCTTATTGCACGCAGTTTATGTGAAAATGCCAACCTGTTTGTTTGGGATGAGCCCATGAATTACATCGACATCATGTCGAGGATGCAGATTGAGGAACTGATAATGGAGTACCGGCCAACAATGCTTTTTGTTGAACACGATATAGCTTTCTGTGAGAACATAGCAACAAAAATAATACAGTTGTAAGTTATGCAATAATATACAATATGATTTATTGAAAAGAATAACGTTTGTTTTTATAATTACTTCATATATAAACTATATATTTGGAGGTTAAAAATGGCTTGCGAATCCAAAATTAACTGTACCTGTACATATCCCTGTTCGCGCCGCGGTAAATGCTGTGAATGTGTGGCATATCACCGGAGAAGCGGTGAAGTGCCAGGTTGTTTTTTCTCAAAAGACGGTGAGAAATCTTATGACCGTTCAATAGAAAACCTTTATAATGATTACAGGAAAAGAGGTTTATAAAATTAAGGCAGAGTTTTAGCTCTGCCTTAATTTTTAAGATATAAGCTGTTTTACAAGGTTTAAATAAGGTTCATGTTTTTCACCACGCGGAACGTACAGGTATAACTGGTATGCCTTGGTGCTGTTTTTTATCGGGACCCACGCATAAACCATTTCGAAGGGTACACTTTCATTGTTGTATGTTTCATATTTTTCCAGCAGATAGATTTCGGCATTACCAATGCCTGTTTGGCCTGAAAACAGGAGTTCTTTGACGGTGGAATCCCTTAAGAACTTATTTTCATTAAGGGTAATTACCGAGTAATCTATAACCGTGAAACTGCCTGCCACCCCGTTCACAGGCAGCAGATTAACCTTTTCAGGCATGTAAAAGGTAAAGTAGAAAGTATCGTAGTAGGAATTATAGTAGATTTCGGCTTTATATGAAGTAGGCAATACTTTCAGAACTACCTGTTCGTCACTGCTGTTCCTGTTTATATAGCGTATATCAGAAAGATCTCCAATAATACCGTCGGCATAGGCAGGGAAATATAACGTACGTTCTTTGCTAATTGCCTTGCTTGTCGACAGTTTGTCTGTTTTCAGGTCAAGCTGAAATACATCTTTTTCACCGGTTGTAATAGTAACAATGCTGTTTTCGGTATCTACCTCATATTTATTAATTTCCCCGATCATTGCCAGCAGCTTTACTTTGCCGTTTTTGCCTGTATAAAGATATTCATAATACGGCCCTGCAGGTATTCTGCGCTTTATACTGAAACTGAAAAATTCATCGGTTAAAGCAAAATAATCGGGTGTAAAAGCTTCATTATAGGTTTCAACTGTAAAATTCCTGAAGTCTACAATACACATTATTCGCCCGCCAATAGCCGCAAGAATCCTGTTGTCGCTTTTAACAATCGAGTTTATATTCGTTGCATCGCCCACCGTAAAAAGAACCTCTTCATGTGTTCCGTCTGACGCAACAATCTTTTCGTTTGACATAAACACAAAACGATCGTTTTTATTGCCTATAATCGGTCCTAGCTGTTCCCCGGGGAACTCTGCATATATGGAATCAAACGGGTAACCGGTTTTCCTGATGGAATTATCCTGCTTGTTTAATATCAAATAGGTGAGAGTATTACCGTCGGCAATTAACGAGTAGTTGTTCCCGTCCAGCTTATAGACAGCCTTATAGGTCACAGAGTTCCTTTCATCATTTTCAGGCGTGCCTGACGGCTTAGGTGATTCTGTCGCTTTAGGTGCGGCAGGTGACGGTGCCGAAGTAGGAGTAGGTTTAGGAGTAACGGCAGCAGGTTTTGGAGCAGGCGTTGGAGACGCCGGAACAGCCGGTTTCTGGGATGGGGTATCTGTTGGACTTGGCTCCGGTGTGGGTTCATCTGTACTGACCGATATTTGGGTTGGTTGAGCGCTTGGTGCCGGCGTAACAGAAACAACGGTTTTTTTCGAACCCTTGCCCTTGACCGGAAACAATGATATTTCCTTTTTATCCAAAAATATAAGTACTGCAAGTATACAGGCCAGTATACACGGAACAAGAACGACAGTCCTAAGGTTTCTTCTCATTACCTCAACCACCCTCTGTTTCATTTTGAATTGGCATCCGGTTTTCCATACGGATTTTGCATTGGTTTTATGGTATTTTCATATATCTACATTATATAACATGATTTTTCGGTTAACAATATAAAAAAACATTCGTTCGATGTTACATCAGTTAAAAAGGCGTTTGTAATTATCTTCCCTGTAACCGGTGACTTCCATCAAAAATGACTTCAGATCCCTGTTACTGCCCTTAATATCGTCCATTTTCACATCGGCTTTTATTCTTCCGTATCTTAGGACAATTACCCGATCAAGAAAGTTCTCTATTTCATCAATAAGGTGGGTGGCAAGCAAAATTGTTTCGTCGTTTTTCAGGTATGATATCATCAGCTTCAAAAAATCGCGCCTTGTGAATATGTCTTTGCCGTTAAACGGCTCATCCATAAGAATATAATCAGCTCTTTTACAAAACCCTGCCGAAATTTCAAGTTTAGCTTTCTGGCCGTGAGAAAAATTTTTTATCTTCTGCGTTATATCCAGTTCAAAATACTTTAATAGTTTAATATACCTTTCCATATCAAAACCCGGTAACATATTTGAAAGGAATTCGCCATATTCCAGTGGTTTCATTGATGGAAAGAAACTTCCTTCGCAGGTTATGTATGACATTTTGCCATACATTTGATGTACAGGTTTTCCTTCAATTAACACTTTACCTTCATTTAATTCGCAAAGGCCCATTATTGCTTTTAGCAACGTGGTTTTTCCCGAACCGTTTTCGCCGATTATTCCTACAATTTCGCCCTTGTTTATTGTAAGTGTCTCTTTTTCCAGTCCGGTATAAGAAGAACCGTAATATTTTTTAACCCCAATAACTTCAATCATGTTCCCACCCCTATCTTACGTCAATTAAATGAAACTCCCTGTAATCATAGGAATTGTATCCGAAGGACATGTTGTTTATATGTAAATTCCTGTAATAATCCTGACTGGCATCGGTAACAAGTTCTCCCCTGTAAACCGGAAAGGTCTTGCCATTTTCGGTTTTATAGGCGAATATCATTAAGTGCCCCGGAGTCAGTACCTGTGAGGGGTATTTGCTTACTTCCTCCATATTCTTGGTTAATGCAACGACATACAGTAAATCATCCTTCGATACAATATTATGCGGGTACATTTCCTGGTTGCTGTTTTCCTTTACTTTATGTTTACAGCTTAAATTTTCGTCTTTTGCCTGAATGCTTAATATGACGTTTTCATTCAAGTGGTTTTCGTTTGCGAATTTCAGGTAAATATTAAGGCAACTGTCATTTACAAAGCTTTGGTATTCGGGAAAGCCTTTTTCGGATGTAATATCCTCAAAGGCCAGTTCATCGAGCACCTTGCCCTCTGTATTATAGAGCCTGGCTTTAAGTTTATTGTCTTCAAACAGCAGCAAAACCAATTTGCCGTTAATGGCCTCAAGCCCCAGTACTTCCAGATTTGAGTCGTCAAGGTCAAAACTTGTGATTGTTTCAACAGTCCCGGGGTTTTCATTCCACCATGGTTCAAAATTAACGGCTTTGTATATGCCATTGCGCCCGGAGTACTCCTTTGTGCAGATAATTGAAAAATACAATTCATCATTCAGTACGGTCATTGCCATTCTGGGAAGGAAAGCAGGGAAGGTTTCCCGGTTCAGGTGATGGGTTGTACCCTGTTTTTCACCGGCAGAGTCAAAGTATTCATGTTTAATAAAACCTATATCCATGCCGTTGCTTTTGTACCGCAACCCCGGGTCAAATAAAATGGCGGTGGAATTCTGATAGATATCGTCTGTTTTTGTTATTCTTGCATAGATGTCCACGCTGTCGGTAAAAACAGTGCTTGTTCGGACAGAAGGGTTATTATTATAATGGTTATTTTCATTCGGCCGTTCTTCTGTTTTTGCACCACGGGATATTTCAAAATTATAGTTGTATATGAATGTAAAATCGTTATGCCTAAGGCCGTTTGAGAAATTTACATAGCCGTTTAGCTCTGCAATATCATTCCGATGCTGGTAATATATAAACTTGCTTTGAACAGTGCCGTTTTTTATTTCAAAGTATCTTCCATGATACCTGTCCTCAAGGTAACCAGATATTGTAATACTCTTTAATGCGTCCCGGTTGCCCTCCAGGTCTTCCAGATAAAAATCAGGGTTGTCTTTTGCAGCTGCCATAAAACCGTAAGAAATTGCAAAAACCAATAAAGCCGGAACTAAAAAAATGATAAATATGTTTTTTTCTAATTTATCCATAAACCATCATCCTTTCAGGTTATACAACCGCGCTTTTCTTTATAAGCCTTAAACTGTCATAAATAATAAATGCCGTTGTCAGAAAAAGTGCTGCCGTTAAAACATTGATATAATCATTTTCATATAAGCCCAACATGGCAAGGGAATTTATCCTGTGTATCAGCGAGAATATGATCAGGGACAGGCTGAGAATCACAACGGAAAACCTGAAATATCTTCTGCTTCGCTCAAGAATTGCGGCATAATATACAGTACAGACCAAACCTGTAAACATGGCGAAAGAAGAGAGAAAACTTCTGAATCCGAACGGCAATATTATCCTGAAGAAATCCGAACGTATAAAGGCAAGAAACAATCCGTTGTTAACAGGCAGATCAATATTTTCAACAGTGCCATGTGACGAAATAAAAACTGAAATAATGCCATATCCTGTGCATGCGCTTATTATCTGCGACGCCAGCAGGGTAAGAAAACAAACCATGTAGGTAATGAGCTTTGAAAAATATATATACTCCCTTGGCAACGGCAGTGTCAGCAATGTATAAATGCTTTTGCTTTCAATGTAGTTTGAATAAACGTTAAAAATGCAAAGCCCGCATAATATGAAAAAACATACAAGAAAAACTATAATACAGCCTGATTTTGAAAACAGAAGTTCATACCTTTCAAAACGGTTTTGGTAATAATCCATGCTTTTTATCATAAGAAACTGCTGTAATGCAATCAGAACGATGCAGATTACCGCAACAATCCTGTATAGCCCCCGGAATTCATGGTTTAACAGGTAATACATTTTTTTCAAGGTAACCACTCCTTTTATGTATTAATTGAATAATACACATGTATAAAAAAATTAAATATCGTCCCATACTTCGCTGATTAAATCTACAGCCTGCTTAAAAGTCATGTTAATATCCTTTGCAGCCCTTACAAAATCGGACACCAGACCTTTTGTAAGTTCATTCCTAATAGAGGACAGGACTTCATCGTCAGTGTATATTATACTTCCGGAATTTCCGATGGTTCTGAGATATCCTTCGTCTTCCATGAGCTTATAGGCTTTCTGAACGGTGTTAGGATTGATTCCAAGCAATGCGGCAAGCTCTCTTCTTGATGGCAGTTCTTCTCCTGATTCGGCAAAACCGGCAAGTATCTGTTTCTTCACATAATATGCAATTTGAACGTATACCGGTTCCTTATTATTCAGGGTTAGATTCAGAAAATCAATCAAGCGCCGTTCACCACCTTTGTTAAAAAATCAGCCATTCTTAAGTGTATTATACATATAATACACTTAAACTTCAAATGTTTTTACTTAAACGGATGCATAAAATTTTTCTTTCGTAGCTAAGGATACCGAAAAAATTTAAATAAATATGATATAATAGGTTCGAAATAAAACAGAAGTTTGCATAAAGCATTTAAAAAAGAATAAAAGGCAAGCTTCACTGAATCAGAGAGTGGAGGTGTGTTCATGAAAGCTTTTGTTGATAAGGACGTGTGCATTGGCTGCGGTTTATGTGCCGATTTATGTCCTGAAGTATTTAATATTGATGACGACGGAACTGCATCTGCAATTGATACAGATATACCCGAAGATGCAGAGGATGCTGCGAAAGAAGCAGCAGCGCAGTGTCCCGTTGAGGCTATAAAAATTGATGAGGACTGATGTAAAAAGAACCCTTGGCAGGGTTCTTTTTCATATGGAACAGTAATGCCTGATTTTGAATGGTGTGTATTATTGTCATAACTGCATATCCTTCATCATACTATTTTACGAACACCATTTCAGGACAGGGAAATGAAAAAGGAACGGGTTTCTGCCTTAAAAGTGGCTGCAACATACATAGGTACCGTTGTCGGGGCCGGATTTGCCACAGGACAGGAAGTGCTGCAGTTTTTCGCGAGGTTTGGCATATCGGGATTTGGCGGGTTATTCATTACGACTGTTATGTTCATTGTTTTCGGATATTTGATAATGGATTTGGGAAGCGCGCTGCATGCCAGATCGCATATGGAAATTATCAGGTACTCAGGCGGAAAACTTGTCGGAACTATTATTGATGTAATTATAACCGTTTTTCTGTTTGGTACTTTTTCAGTAATGATTGCAGGAAACGGTGCTCTGTTTGAGCAGCAGCTCAGGCTTCCTGCAATGGCAGGCAATACTGCTATGGCCGTTATAACGGCATTGACGGTATTGACAGGCATTAATGGTGTTATCAATTCCATCAGTTTTGTAGTGCCTTTTTTATTGATGTCGGTAATGGTGACCAGTATCCTGTCAATAGTTCAAAACCCTGTTGACCTGATGGCAATACCCGTGATAACAGACCATGGCGGTTTGTTTAACAACTGGCTTCTGGCATCGGTATTATATGTGTCATATAATACAGTGGTTTCAATTGCAATACTGGGGCCTCTCGGCAATGAAGCAGGAAGTAAAAAAACAGTCAGGAACGGCGCAATATTGGGCGGACTGGGCCTTGGGGCCGGAGCATCGATGATTTGCCTGGCATTGTCGGGCCATATGGAGAACATAGAAAAACTGGAAGTCCCGATGGTTTATATTGCCGGCACAATATCGCCGGTACTCCAGGCCATATATGCCATTGTGCTGCTTGCGGAAATATATACAACGGCAGTCAGTTCTCTTTATGGTTTTACATCAAGAATTATTGATATGCAAAAAAAGCCTGTAAAAGGAAGGTACATAGTGACAGGCTCAACCGTTGTGGCCTTGCTGTCAAGCCGTTTGGGGTTTTCCAACCTGGTCAGGTACCTGTATCCTTTGATAGGTTACTGTGGCGTTGTTGTCCTGGCTGCTCTTATCATAAGCATCCTGAATGAAAGAATCCGGGGCGGGCAGACATGACTGTAAGTGTATAAAGCAACAGGAAAATAAAGAGATTGTGTACTGCCGCAATTCAGTTGCAATTTTTATCTTGTAATTTGGTTCAGTTCCTTTATAATGTAATAGGGCAAGAGCCCGGACATAACTATTGTCTGTTTATGCTTTAAAAATTAAATCTGAATAACAGGGTAGATGGCAAATGAAAAAATTAAGAAAATTCATAACGTATTATGGCCCATATAAGGGCATGTTTTTTATTGACATGTTTTGCGCTTTGGTTCTTTCGGTTATTGATCTGATTTTTCCAAAACTCGTACAGTATTTATTGGAGGAAGTGTACGGCAAGCACACGCCCGATATGATTAAAATAATACTTTTTTCAGGTTTGGTGCTTTTGGGGCTGTACATAATAAGATATTTCTGCCAGCGCTATATAACCGCGCAGGGGCATATAATGGGTGCACGCATGGAAGCAGACATGCGGAGGGATCTGTTCACCCACCTGCAGAAGCTATCTTTTTCCTTCTATGACGATGCCAACACCGGAACTCTTATGTCGCGCATGACAAACGACCTTTTTGATATTTCGGAGTTAGCCCACCATGGCCCTGAAGACTTGTTCATTTCAATAATAAAAATTGTCGGGGCTGTGGTCATCATGCTGACAATGAATGTTAAACTTACAATTATCCTTCTTGTCCTTATATCTTTCATTGTCGTATTTACGGCTTATTACAATCTGAAAATGCGGGCGATCTTCGCCGACAACCGCAAAAAAATTGCGCTGGTTAATGCCCAGACCCAGGATACTCTTGCCGGAATAAGGGTTGTTAAATCATTCTCAAATGAGCAGATTGAGCAAAGGAAATTTGATAAAGGCAACGAGCAGTTCCTTCAGTCCAAGGAATCAAGTTACACCATAATGGGAAAGTTCTTTTCGGGAAATCAGTTCCTTCAGGGCATTTTATATTTAACCGTGCTTGTTTTGGGTGGAATCTTCGTGAGCTACGGAAGCATATCATCCACCGATTTGGTTGCATATATTCTGTTTATTAATGTATTCTTAAACCCTATAGACAAGCTGGTTAACTTCACAGAGTCTTTTCAGAAGGGAATGTCGGGATTTGAACGTTTCCTTGAAATTCTTAACACGAAGCCTGATATAGAAGACAGCGAAGACGCGGTAGAATTAACCGACGTTCAGGGTGAAATAAGGTTTAATAACGTATCCTTCAGTTACAATGACAAGGCAGAAGTATTAAGGAACATCAACCTGACCATACCAAAAGGAAAGACAGTTGCATTGGTTGGACCGTCAGGCGGCGGAAAGACCACGTTCTGCAATTTGATTCCAAGATTTTACGAAGTTGATGAGGGCTCAATCACTATTGACGGCAAGGACATCAGGAAAGTTACGCTGGAATCGCTGCGAAAAAATATAGGGATGGTTCAGCAGGATGTGTATTTGTTTTCAGGAACGGTTAAAGAAAACATATTATACGGAAAACCCGACGCAACCGACGAGGAAATTGTTAAGGCAGCGAAACTTGCCAATGCCCATGATTTTATAATGGAGCTGGAAAATGGTTATGATACTTTTGTAGGTGAAAGAGGGGTTAAGCTGTCCGGCGGTCAGAAACAAAGGATATCCATTGCAAGGGCGTTTCTGAAAAACCCGCCGATACTGATACTGGATGAGGCAACTTCGGCGCTTGACAATGAAAGCGAGCGGCTTGTCCAGGAATCCCTGGACGTTCTGGCTAAGGGAAGGACAACGCTGATTATAGCCCACCGGCTTTCTACAATTAAAAATGCCGATAATATTGTGGTGCTTACATCCAACGGTATTGAGGAACAGGGGACACATGACGAGCTTATCAAAAAAGGTGGGGTTTATGCATCCCTCCATAGTGATATAATGTGATGATTGGCCGGCAGGTGCGCTTTAAACGGTTCTGTCACATAAATATATATGCATGTATTTATGATTTTTATAAGTTGCAGAATATTTATAAATATTTTGTAACTTATTTTATTTCACCCTTAGATCCTATGCGGATAAACACGCTAATGGCAATTAAATTTCAAGCCTTCTCAAACTGAAAGCCTAACCTGTTGCATTAATATATGGAAAAGCATAAAAAATACAGCTTTTACCCGGATGGAATTTTATATTTTAGTATTGACAAATGAATATTTATACTGTAAATTTATATTTATACAAAATAAATGTATAAAACGTATAATTATTCAAAGTGACAGGGGGAGTCAAGCAATGAAAAAAAGTATAAAAATAATGGTTTTAATTACAATTTTAACATGTATTTTTATGCTGTCAGCGTGCGGTGGTTCCAAAAGCACAGGTACAGCCACGAAAGTAAAAGTTATTAATATCCCGTTAACTAATGAGGAATACGCATTTGGTGTGAAGAAGGATGATCCCGAACTTCTCAAAGAAGTAAACAAATTTGTAGCGCAAATAATGTCAGATGGGACATTTGATAAAATACTGAATAAATATTTCGGGGAAGGTGAACCTGAAGCAGTTGAATCTGCAAAACTTGATTCATCGAAAGATCAGCTTGTTGTTGCTACAAACGCATCTTTTGAACCATTTGAATACATGCTGGGCGACAAATACTACGGAATAGATATGGAAATTGCAAAACTGCTTGCAGATCACCTTGGAAAAGAACTTGTAATCAGCAACATGGATTTTGAAGCCGTATGCCTCTCGGTAGGGCTGGGCAAAGCCGATATTGCAATGGCAGGTTTGACAATAAGGGAAGACAGAAAAGAGTATGTTACTTTCTCAGACAAATATTATAACGCATCACAGATGGTTATAGTGAAGGAAAACGACACGAGATTCGATAACTGCAAGACTGCTGAAGATGTTGAAGCCATTCTTTCAAGTCTTGGCAGTAACACAAAAATTGGCGTTCAGACCGGTACAACAGGCCAGTTATATGTTGAGGGCGATGAAGAATGGGGATTTGAAGGTTTCAACGTTCAATGCATCGGTTACAAGTCAGGTTCGCTTGCAGTTCAGGATATGCTTAATGGCAATCTGGATTTGGTTATAATTGATGAAGCGCCTGCACACTTTATATCAAGTGCAATTAATGACCTTAACTGATCATCCTGTTCGATTGTACTTACAGGGTCAGGCTGGAAAGCCTCCAACTGACCCTGTAATCATTTAGAGGGTTTTAAGTGGTTATAACGGTATTATAAAGAACCCCTGAACCAACGGTTATGGATAAAGGTACGTCTATCCATAACCGGCTCGGCATGAAATCCACGCCTCGCTGGGATGGTATATTGTGATTGCTAAAAAGTTACTTTAGCTGTTATAATGATCTAAATTATTATTGATAAGGGATATGCGATGGGTAATTTTGACAGAAAGATTCAGAAATTTTGGGAAATTTTTTATCTGCACGGTGGTTACACAAAGGTTCTGACCGGGCTTAAAAACACGGTATATATCGCAGTTGCGGGACTTGCAATAGGAATTATAATTGGTACGATAATAGCCGTTATTGAAGTGTTTCCGAAGTATAAAAGGCTTCCAAGAATATTGAACGGCTTTTGTACTTTTTATGTAGGATTGTTCAGAGGGTCTCCGATTGTGGTGCAACTGTTGGTGGCATATTATGTAGTTCTGCCTTTATTGGGGATAAACATACCTTCTCTGAATGTTTGTGTCCTTGTGTTTGGCCTTAACAGCGGTGCGTATGTATCTGAAATTATGAGGGGCGGAATAATGTCTGTTGATCCGGGCCAGATGGAAGCAGGGCGTGCCCTCGGCCTGACCTATAGCACCACTATGCTGAAAATAGTGGTACCCCAGGCTGTGAAAAATATATTGCCGACACTGGGAAATGAGTTTATAGCGCTGATAAAAGAAACATCGGTTGTAAGCTTTGTTGGTGCGGCAGATTTATATGTTGCTTTCAATTACATTGGAACCAACAGCTACGAGTTTATGGTCCCATACCTTGCAATGGCATTGATTTATATTGTTATGGTTATGCTTATAGCGCTGCTTGTGAGGATCATGGAAAGGAGCCTTAGAAAAAGTGATAGACGTAATTGATTTGCGGAAAAGTTACGGTAAGCTTGAAGTTTTAAGAGGCATTACGGTTACAATCAGGGAAGGTGAAAAAATCGCCATAATTGGGCCGTCGGGAAGCGGAAAGAGCACATTCCTGCGATGCCTTAATTGCCTGGAAGATCCTACAGGTGGTTCTATAATCTTTGAAGGCGTGGACATTGCCGACATGAGTGTTGATATAAACATCCACCGCCGCCATATGGGAATGGTTTTCCAGCAATTTAATCTTTTTAACAACAAAACCGTACTGGAAAACATTATGCTTGCACCGGTGCATATAGGTATTTCCGATCTTCGCAGGGCAAAAATAAGGAATTTTTTCATTAAAATAAGAAATATATTTGCACAGGACAAGAAACCCCTTTATGAAATAAACACCACACCTGCACAGATAAAGAAAGAAGCCAGGGAAAATGCCATGAGGCTGCTGAAAAGAATAGGGCTTGAAGATAAAGCCAATGTTTACCCTGCAACCCTTTCCGGCGGGCAAAAGCAGAGAATAGCAATAGTCCGTGCCCTTGCAATGAATCCGAAAGTTATGTTGTTTGATGAACCTACATCGGCTCTTGATCCCGAAATGGTGGGAGAAGTGCTGGAACTAATCAGGCAGGTTGCAGATGATGGTATGACCATGGTTATTGTTACCCATGAAATGGGATTTGCAAGAGAGGTTGCTACAAGAGTGCTATTTATGGATGAAGGTAAGATCATCGAAGACAATACTCCCGAAGAAATTTTCTCAAATCCCCAGCACCCCAGAACAAAAGAATTCTTATCGAAGGTGTTGTAAATAAAGCTTACCTCCGCCATGGTTCAGTGTTCCGGCGGTTTTCCCAAAAGGCATAAGGAATATACCCTTTCATTTCCTGCAATAAACCCGCACTGCCTTGATCCGGAAATAAGTTGCGAGATGTGGACAAATGAGTAAAAATCATTTAATCTATACATAAAATTGACGCGTTTATATTTGGCAGGAATACCAACTGATATTAAATCGAGGTGAGTATAATGAAGTTTTCAAAGAGAATTGAACAGCTGAATGAAGGAATATTCTCCAAACTCCTGGAAATAAAAAGAAATAAGATTGCAAATGGAGAGCAGGTAATTGATTTAAGTGTCGGAGCTCCGAACATTGCTCCGGCAAAACATATTCTGGATGCATTATGTTCTGCTGCTGCAGATGAAAGGAACTACAGCTATGCCATAACTGATCAGATTGATCTGCTTAACGCAGTGAGTTCGTGGTATAAAAACAGGTATGGAGTGGATTTGGATCCTAAAACCGAGATTTGCTCATTAATGGGTTCCCAGGAGGGGTTTGCGCTTATATCAATGACTGTTATTGATGAAGGGGATTTGGTTCTTATACCCGATCCATGCTATCCAGTGTTTGCCGACGGTCCCAAAATGGCAGGGGCAAAGCTTTACTATATGCCTCAGAAAAAAGAGAACAATTATATTGTAAGCCTTAAGGATATTCCGGAGGATGTTGCGAAAAAAGCAAAGCTTATTATAGTATCATACCCCAACAATCCAACTACTGCCGTTGCTCCTGACAGTTTCTACCATGAACTGGTAGCTTTTGCGAAAGAGCATGATATAATTGTACTCCATGACAATGCATACAGTGATTTGGTTTTCGACAATAAAAAAGGCGGAAGTTTTCTGTCCTACCCCGGTGCAAAAGACGTGGGTGTTGAGTTTAATTCGTTGTCCAAGACCTATGGGATGGCAGGTGCCAGGGTTGGCTTCTGCGTGGGCAGCAAAGAGGTTGTGTCCCGTTTGAAGTTACTGAAATCCAATCTTGATTATGGTATGTTCATACCCATCCAGAAAGCTGCTGTTGCAGCTATAACCGGGGATCAGAGCTGTGTGGCAAAAACAAGGGAAGCATATGAAATCCGCAGGAACATTCTTTGTGACGGGTTCAACAGCATAGGCTGGAATATGAGAAGGCCCGAGGCAACAATGTTTGTCTGGGCACAGATTCCTCCCAAATATGAAAAATCCATTGATTTTGCTATGGACATGATTAACAGGGCAGGGGTAATGGTTACACCCGGAAGCGCTTTTGGCCCTTCAGGCGAGGGACATGTACGACTTGCTTTGGTTCAGGATATAGACAATATTAAGAAGGCGATAGAAGCTGTGAAGAGAAGCGGAATCCTGGATTAAGCAAAAATTTTGAACTAACAGTAGATTTATATCTGAAAAAAGGGGCTGTCTGAACAGCCCTTTTTAATATTCCGAAAACTCTCCTGTTTCATGCCAGTCGTCAGTATTGGATATCCTATGCTATTGATGCAGTCGCTGGATTATAATATAATTCAGATGTAGGCAGAAACAGTTTATATTGCTTCACATGTAATATATTAACTGTTTTACAGAAAAAACAAAGTATAAATTTATTTAAGTCGTGGAAAACGAACTTCTTAAATATAATGATTAATTTTGCCGAAATTTATATGTCGAATATTTTCTTAACAGATGTTTATTGCAGGAGAAAATGGAGTATATATAATCAGGGTTGTTGGAATAAATTTGATATCATAGGAAAGGGTTCAGGTGGGGTGCATGAACAGTATATCTTCAAGAATTATATTCTCATTTGGTATTTTGATTTCAGTAGTTTGTTTGGTATTTGGCATGATATCCTATTTCACTTCTTCTAATTCTTTAATCAATGTTCTTAATGAAACAATGCCCAAATATGCAGCAGAGGCTTCTTTAACAATCAAGGACAGCATACAGAACCAATTGAATACTTTAAGTTTCATGGCTTCAAGGGATGATATGAAGGTGCCTGAAGAATCGGACAGCAATTATTCTGCTGTTGTATCGATGTTGTCGAAAGAAACGAAAAGGGCAGGGCATATCAGTATGATGCTAATTGACAGCACTGGAAAGGCGATTAACGATCGGGGCGATATTCTGGACATGAAAAACAATTCTTATTTTAAAGCGGCTTTGGCAGGCGAAAGTACCGTGTCGGAACCATTGTTCAACGAAGATCGGAGCAGGATTGTAATGGCTTATGCTGTACCGGTATCAGACGGTAATAATATTACAGGAGTACTGATGGCTTTCAGAGACGGGCTGGAACTTAGTGATTTTGTTAAAAAAATTGAATTCGGTGAAACCAGTGAAGCTTTTATAATAAACAGACAGGGAAGAACCATTGCCCATGCAGATACCGGGTTGCTAAAGACCATAATTGATACTTTGACTGTTGATGCCGAAACATCAGCTTCCCTTGTGATAAATTCAGAAAACGAGGGGGGAGTTGATTCAATTGCTTCGGCTACACTTTCAGGAGTGGAAAATAACAATACTTTCGGGTTTAAGAATTTTTCTGTGGTCCAGCAAAGAATGATGCAGGGAGAAACCGGATTTGATGAATATCAATATAAGGGTATTGAAAAAATGGTAGGTTTTGCACCTGTCTCTGAATTTGGGTGGTCAATAGCCGTTGCAGTTGACAAGTCCGAGATGATGGCAGAGTTGCACAACCTTAGGATTACCTTTATCCTTATATCAGTTATAATTCTCGCAGCAGGATTTATAGTGGCTTACATGATGGGGAAAAGCATTTCGAAACCGGTAACCGAATTAACAAAGCAGTGTATTGTTATGTCTGAAGGGAACTTCACCGTAGACGTGAACGAAAAATATGCAAAAAGGCGTGATGAAATAGGTGAATTAACAAGGTGTTTCAAAAAGATAAATGAAAATGTATCCAGGATTATCAAGAATGTTATTTCAGAAGCAAAAAGCGTGGGAAATGCCATTTCGGTTTCGAGTGAGAATATGTCCAAACTGACCGATGAAATCCACGTTATGTCGTCTATTATCCAAGAATTGTCTGCAAAGATGGAAGAAACGTCTGCAATGGCAGAGGAAATGAATGCCACCACAACAGAGATAGAGAGGGCTATTGATTCTATTGCAAACAAGGCCCAGGAAGGTGCCGAATCTGCCGGAGAAATCAGTAAAAGGGCCAATGAACTGCGGGATAATGCTATGGAATCGCAGAAGAGTGCGATGGAAATAAGGACCAATAATTCCACGAAGCTTAGAGAAGCCATTGAAAAAGCGAAAGCAGTTGAAAGGATAAGCATTCTGTCAGATGCAATTTTAGAGATTGCATCCCGTACAAACCTGTTATCATTGAATGCCACAATTGAAGCTGCCCAGGCAGGAGAAGCAGGGAGAGGTTTTGCAGTTGTTGCCGAAGAAATAAGAAACCTCGCCGAAAATTCAAGGAGAACTGCTTCAGAGATTCAAAAAGTAACCAAGCAGGTTCTCGAGTCGGTACATAACTTATCGGAATGCTCGGAACAGGTTCTGGATTTCCTGGAAAACAAGGTAGCGAAAGACTACGATATGCTTGTTGAAACCGGAGAGAAATATAATAGCGACGCTAATATGATTGATGACATGGTAACGGATTTCAGTGCCACTTCGGAAGAATTGTATTCAGCAGTTCACAGCATTATGAAGATCATTAACGATGTTGCGGAAGCAGCTACAGAAGGATCTGCTGAAACGACTGATATGGCAAATGAAGCAAATATCGTCGCAATAAAAGCCAATGAAGTGCTTGAACAGGCAAGAATAGTAAAAGAAAGTTCCGAAAAGCTTTTAAGCGTCGTATCACTGTTTAAAGTGTAATAATGCAGGGGGAAGCAAGACTTGCGTTTCTTACCTGGAAGGATGGTGATTTTATGGACAAAAATAAAGTAGCATTGACACCTCCAATGGGCTGGAACAGCTGGGATTGCTATGGTGCGTCGGTAAATGAGGAACAACTTTTAGGCAATGCTGAGTATATGGCAAAATATATGAAAGATTACGGGTGGGAATATATTGTCTGTGATATCCAGTGGTATGAGCCAAAAGCTAAGTCCACAGCATACAATCATTTTTATCCTCTTGAGATGGATCAGTTTTCCCGCCTGATACCTGCCGTGAATCGTTTTCCATCATCAAGGAATGGGGCAGGTTTTAAGCCAATTGCTGATTATATCCACAAGCTGGGTCTTAAATTCGGAATACATATCATGAGGGGAATTCCAAGGCAGGCTGTGCATGCAGCAACGCCCATAAAAGGGACAAATGTCACTGCAAGAGATATTGCGCATCCTTACTCCATTTGCCCGTGGAACACCGATATGTATGGTGTAAACCCTGATGCCGAAGGAGCTCAGGAATATTATAATTCCCTTTTTGAGTTGTATGCAAGCTGGGGAGTGGACTATGTAAAAGTGGACGATATATGCAATACAGAGTTCAAGCCATCTCAGCCTTATTCTGCAAAAAGGGAAATAGAAATGATCCGCCGCGCAATCGATAATTGCGGAAGACCAATGGTTTTAAGCTTGTCTCCGGGGCCTGCCGTAATTGAAGAAGCTGAACATCTTTCGAAACACGCAAACATGTGGCGGATGACCGGTGACTTTTGGGACAATTGGGAACAGTTGTATGACATGTTCGATAAATGCAATCAGTGGAGCCCTTATGTAAACGAAGGATGCTGGCCTGATTGCGATATGCTTCCGTTAGGGCACATATGCATCAACACGCCCGGCCATGATCAAGATTCAAGGTACTGCCGGCTGACAAAAGACGAGCAAATTACAATGATGACTCTTTGGTGCATTTTCCGTTCCCCGCTGATGGTGGGGGGCGAGCTGCGCGACAACGATGAATGGACGTTGAGGCTGCTTACAAATCACGAGGTTTTGAGACTGCTTAAGCACTCTTACGGCGCAAAGCAGATTATGCGCACAGGAGACACTGTCATCTGGGCGAGCAATGATGTTGATGGTGGTAAATACGTAGCGTTTTTCAATACGTCATATACTGTTACAAGGCCGTGCATAAGCCTTTCAAGGCTTGGAATCAAAGGTACATATAAAATCAGGGATCTGTGGAAACATGAAGATATTGGCCCGGCTTCGGATTTTGTCGGTGCAAACGTAAATCCACATGGAGCTGTTCTTTATAAATTGACAAAAACAGAGTAACTTCGGTTTACTCTGTTTTTATTTCTGCCCTTTCACATTTTCCCGGTATTACTATAATGATTTTATAACTTTAATTATTTTAGCATATTATGCTATAATAAGGTAATAAAACTGTTGCAAAAAGTTTTACACAGGTAATTAAAACAGAAATGAGAGGGTTATATTATGAAAGTTTCTGAATTAAAGTATGAAAGGGTATCATTGGAATCGGTCCAGGGAGAACTGGAAAATCTCCTGTCACAGATTAAAAATGCAAAATCGGCTGACGAAGTGCTTAAAGCACGGGAAAGGTTATTGGAAATAAAAAAAGAATTTGATACAGCCAACAGCCTTGCCTATATGCGTTATACCTTAAACACAGTGGACGAGTTTTATCTTAAAGAAGTTGAGTATTATGATGAAACGGGTCCAAAATTCAGCAATTATATGCATCAATGCATCGTGGCAATGATTGAGAGTCCTTTCAGGGCAGAACTCGAGAAGAAGCTTTCACCGGTTCTTTTTAAATATTACGAGGTGGTAAGCAAGTCAATGTCGCCTGAAATAATTGATGAAATGGTTGAAGAGAACCGTCTTACAACAGAATACTCAAAATTAATGTCAGGAATGACTTTCAACTTCAGAGGCGAAGAAATACCATTGACAATACTTCGCAAATACATGAAGGATGATGACAGGCAAACGCGTAAAGAAGCTTACGAAGTGCTGGGGAAGGGCCTTGAGAAACATTCGGAAGAACTGGATTCGTTATATGACAAGCTGGTAAAAGTCCGTGACAGAATGGCTAAGAAAATGGGATACAAAAACTATATTGAATTAGGCTACCACAGGCTGAATCGTATAAGCTTTGATCATAAAATGGTTGAGAAATTCCGGAATAATGTGCTCAACGATCTTGTTCCGGTCATTTCAAGGCTGAAAACTGAAAATGCTAAGCGCATGGGAATAGAAGATTTCAAATTGTATGATAACGATGTGTATGTACCGGGCGGAGATCCAAAGCCGATACTCGACAGGGATGGAATTTTCAAGGCCGCTCAGGTTATGTACCATGATATGAGTGAGGAAACAGGCAAATTCTTCGATATGATGATGGAAACCGAAGCCTTTGATGTGGATTCACGGAAAAATAAATGGGGTGGAGGTTATTGCACTTACTTCGCAAAATACAAACAGCCATTCATACTGGCAAACTTTAACGGCACATCTGCTGATATTGACGTTGTTACCCATGAAGCAGGCCATGCATTTGCCGATTATATGACAAAAGACAACAGGTTCTCTCTTGAACTCAGCGTGGGCGGTATGGAAACCGCTGAAACCCACTCGATGAGCATGGAGTTCTTTGCTGAGAAGTATATGGATAAGTTTTTCGGGAAAGATGCAACCAAGTATAAATTCATGCATATTTTTGATGCACTTTCCTTCATTCCTTATGGCACCATTGTTGATTACTTCCAGCATATTGTTTATGAAAACCCCGATATGACTCCGGCAGAAAGGAACGAAACATGGAACAGGCTTGAGGCCCAGTTCAGGCCATATCTCAGCACCGAAGGAATACCATATCTGTCAAAGGGAACCCGCTGGCAGTACCAGATGCACATTTATGAAACCCCATTCTATTATATAGACTACTGCCTTGCCCAGGTTGTTGCTTTTGAGTTCCTGCTTGAATCGCTGAAAGACTATAACGGAGCATTCAGAAAATATGTACGCTTCGCTTCACAGGGTGGTGAGGCTCTGTTTGCTGATTTGATTAAAGAAGCAGGCCTTATATCTCCTTTTGAGGACGGAGCGCTTAAAGACGTGGCTCAAAGAATTGAAAAGCTCTTAAATGAGTTAAGAGAGCAAATGTAGGCAGCGTAAAATTCCGGACAGAAATTTCAAAGTTATAAGTATTATTAAAAAACCGGTAAAACTTATGTTTTACCGGTTTCCATTTGAGCAAATGTAGATGTCAGGCGATCCATAACATTCATACATGCCGAGCTGCATGCTTTTAGCACTGTATTTTTAATGGCTTTTGCCTTTGAATTTCCATGGCATTTATAAATAATTCCGTTAACCCCTAATATGGGAGTTCCGCCGATTTCTTCAGGATCAATCTGCTTCATGAGCTTTTTCAGTTCATGCTTAACCATTAAATAGCTGATTTTACCCCATATACTGCTGGAATACATTTTTTTCAGCTGATGCAAGATATAAGTACCGGTACCCTCCATAACCTTAAGCATTGTGTTCCCGACAAAACCATCGCAGACAACAATATCCACGTTGCCTTCAGGTATATCCCTGCCTTCAATATTTCCAACGAAATTAATATTTGCGTTTTTCAGTATGTCATACGCATTCTTAACTATCTCACTTCCCTTGTTTTCTTCGGTACCTACGTTTATAAGACCAACACGCGGATTTTCAATATTATACACATACCTCATGTATTCGGTGCCCATTATTGCAAACTGAAGGTAATTAATCGGCTTGATTTGTGTATTCATTCCAGCATCAATTATCATTGTATGCCCGTTAATGGACGGAACAACGGGTGCCAGTGCCGGCCTTACCACTCCTTTAATTCTTCCCGCAATTAAAAGAGAGCCGGCAAGCAGTACTCCCGTACTGCCTGCAGAAATAAAAACATTGGCGGTTTGGGATTTTATCTTTTTCATACCAACAATAAGCGATGAATTCTGTTTCTTTTTTATTGCTTCTGTTGGCTTATCGGAATTTGTTATTTCATCAAATGTTTCTGTTATAAAAACCCTGCTTCTGTCAAATGATTCATTTTTCAGGCAGTCTTCAATTTTCCTCGGATCACCTAAAAATTCTATTTCAAAACCTTCCTGAGCGTTTATTGCTTCTATGCAGCCTTTTACAATTTCTTTCGGTGCATTGTCCCCGCCCATTGCATCAACCAATATCCTCAACTAACTCAGCTCCTTTATGAAAAATCAAAAATGTCTATATAATTACACGCATTCTAAACTCATTATTGCACTTAGGGCATTGTACCGTATGCTTTCCTCGTTTGTATGGCAATCTGAGCATTGCCTTGCAGTGAGGACATCTATGATAGCGATGAGATCTTATTTCTTTTATTCTGCGTATTGTAAAAAGTATTTTCTTTTTTGTCCAAATCCATGCTTCCATGAATTTTTCGTTTTCTTTGCGTCTTCTATATATATTTTTGGATAATGTTCTGAAAATCATGAGTATAAGAACGGCCCACATGATAATTGCCAGTACAGGGGAATGAATAAATGAATTAATTATAAGCAAAATAAAGCATAATATAGCAAAGGCATAGTACAGCTGGTCTACGCCGTATCTTCCGTACATAAAACGTATAAGTCTTTCTCTTAAATGTCCCATAACCATCTCTCCTTAATTTGAACCAAAATGGGCGGCTAATCAGTAATTATAGCACACTGGAACAAATCCTTAATATTTTTTTCATATAGTATATTTTCCCAACACAAATAATTGCATGGTGTAACCACATGAGATATTATAATTAGTAAATATAAACTGAATTTAAACAAATCCTAAAAAAATGTTTATAATTTTATAAAATTCTTTGTTAACAAACAGTTAATATTTTGCTGGTAAAATAATTCAGTAAAATTTTTAATTGCAGGCCAACCATATACCAGCCGGTATATTAGCTTAATTTTTATGCAGGGAGGATCTTCAGTGTTTTGCATTATGGTTGTTGAAGATGATTATAATACCAGAAAGCTGATGGAAGCGGTATTAACCCAGAATGGGTATGAAGTCATCCTCGCAAATGACGGGATTGACGCACTGGAGAAAATGGATAAACATCATGTGGACCTGATTGTTCTTGACCTTATGCTGCCTTGCATGGATGGCTACGAATTTACAAAAACCTTAAGAGAGAACAATAACAATATTCCGATATTGATGGTAACAGCGAAAGAAGCCCCTGAAGATAAGAAGAAGGGGTTTATTGTCGGCACCGACGATTATATGGTAAAACCTGTGGATGAAGAGGAAATGATACTTAGAATTGCAGCTCTGCTGAGAAGGTCCCAGATAGTTAATGAGCATAAACTTATAATTGGAGAAACGGTTTTGGATTATGACTCATTTACCGTTACGAGGGGAGATAATGTCCAGGAATTACCCAACAAGGAATTCCTGTTATTATTTAAATTGCTGTCATACCAGAACAAAATATTTACACGGCGCAGTTTAATGGATGAGATCTGGGACATGAATTCGGATACCGATGAGCGGACTGTGGATGTTCACATAAACCGTTTACGGGAAAGGTTTAAGGACAACACAGATTTTGAGATAATAACGGTGAGAGGGCTTGGATATAAGGCGGTGGCAAGGCATGAGAAAAATAAAATCTCTTAATATTACAATGGTGCTTTTCATATTTTTTATTATGCTGGCTGCAGGGTTGCTGACATCGGTTTGTTTCCTGTTTTTCTACGCTTTGGATTTTTTTCCGTTCCCATTTTTTACTCCTATTCTTTCACCGTTTATAGCACTGCTCGTAAGCAGTATAATAGGCACATCGTTATCTGCAATGGTGAGCGAAAAATTTTTAAAACCGTTGCACCAACTGATAAATGCCACAAAAATAATAGCAAAGGGTGATTTCAGCGTCAGGGTGCCGGAAATCAACAATGATTCCGAGATTGCCGTATTGCTCAGGAATTTTAATCATATGGCCGAAGAACTTGGCAGTATTGAAATGTTCCGCAATGATTTTATAAACAACTTCTCCCATGAATTCAAAACACCAATAGTTTCAATCAGGGGTTTTGCAAGGCAACTGCAAAACGAGAATCTTTCCGAAGAAAAAAGAAGGGAATACACCGAAATCATCATCTCCGAGGCCGAAAGGCTTACCAACATGTCATCAAATGTTCTTTTGCTTACGAAATTTGAAAACCAGCAGTTCATAACAGACCAGACCGAGTACGATCTTGATGAGCAAATAAGAAACTGCATAATACTTCTTGAAAAGCAGTGGAGCAGGAAAAACATCGACATTAACCTGAATCTTTCAAAAGTCAGGATCTACAATAATGAAGAAATGCTGTCCCATCTTTGGATTAATTTAATAGACAATGCTATTAAATATACCGATGGAAACGGCAAAATTTCGATAATACTGTATGATACAAACGATAAAATACATTTTAAAATAACTGACAGCGGAAAGGGCATGGATGAATACACCGTAAAGCACATTTTCGATAAATTTTACCAGGCTGACAAATCCCGCTCAACCCACGGTAACGGGCTTGGGCTTTCAATAGTGAAGCGGATTGTGGAGCTCTGCAGGGGTGAAATTGCTGTTAAAAGCAAGGTGGGAGCTGGAACAACATTTTCGGTAACTCTTCCCAAATATCAAAAAAGCGGGCAGAAAAACTGATTTCGCAATGAGGATTTTGTAAGTCCCTGATTGACCATTTCAGGGGATTGTTGTTAAATATAATTAATACCATATTGAAAGGACATGTAAGCAAAATCAAAATGGATGCGTCAAAGAAACAACAGCAATACGATTTAATGACAAAAACCCCGATGACGAAGCTGATATTAAGGTTATCCGCACCCACTATAGTCAGCATGCTGGTATCTTCAATTTATAATATGGCGGATACTTTTTTTGTTTCCCAGCTTGGAACAAGTGCAAGTGCTGCGGTCGGTGTAGTGTTTCCGCTAACTGCGATCCTTCAGGCAGTAGGGTTTACGATTGGAAGCGGTGCAGGAAGCAGAATTTCCATATATCTTGGAGAAGAAAAGTCTGAAGAGGCCGATAAGGTTGCTTCATCCGCAGTTTTTGCTTCGGTTATAAGCGGAATAATCCTGGCGTTGTTATGCAAATTGTTTATGGCTCCAATATTGCGTTTTGTAGGAGCCACCGAAACAATACTGCCATATGCAGAAAGCTATGCAGATTATATTCTTGTTGGCTTTCCAATAATGTGTGCTTCTTTTGTCATGAACCATCTTTTGCGCTGCCAGGGCAAGACCACACTGTCAATGATTGGGCTGTCGGCCGGAGGAATTTTAAATATCATTCTTGATCCCATATTCATCTTCACTTTCAATATGGGAATAGCCGGTGCAGCGGTAGCAACAATTCTCAGTCAGGCTGTGAGCTTAATTTTGCTGTTGGTATTCATTATGGGTAAATATAGCGTGATGAAAATAGGCGTAAACAAGATCTCATGGAAGTTTGACGTATATTCGGTGATTATCCGCATTGGTGCACCGTCTTTCTTCCGCCAGGGGCTGGCAAGTATTGCTTCATCACTGCTTAATAACCGTGCAGCTGTTTTTGGCGATTCTGCCGTTGCTGCTTTTTCCATTGTGGGAAAAGTATCTTTTATTATAATGGCACTAATGCTTGGTGTGGGACAGGGGTTCCAGCCTGTTGTAGGATATAACTACGGTGCCCGTAATTACAACCGGGTACGTTCTGCTTATAAGGTAACTATGATGATTGGTTGTGCAATGATGACAGTGGCCGCAATTATATGTTTTATTTTTGCACCGGGTATTATGGCACTTTTCAGGCCGGATGATCCTGAGGTAATAAAAATTGGTACATTTGTCTTAAGGCTTCAGTCCGTCGTACTTCCGTTAATGTCTGTAACGGTAAGCACAAACATGCTTCACCAGTCCCTTGCGAAAAATAAGGAAGCAACATTTCTTGCACTGACACGGCAGGGGCTTTATTTTATTCCTTTAATTATAATTCTGCCATCACTCATGGGGTTATTCGGAATTCAAATCACACAGAGCATTTCGGATGTATTGAGCATGCTCACTGCAATTCCGTTTGCAGTACGGTTCTTCAGGATAATGAAACAGGAGGAACTGGAGCACGAAAATATGAGTGAGGTTAATAGCTGGAACAGTTAATATTAATCAGAATACACAAATATCACAAGTTGATTATAAAAGGTTTGCCGTGTTTTAATGGTTTGGTTATGGCAAACCTTTTTTTGTGCTTTTTCCGCAGGTAAAATTTACTCGTTGAAGTAAGCTATTATAATGTTTTATAATATTGAAGCATTTTGACAGGAAAGATGCAAATCTACAAGATGCATAAAAAATTACTAAAAATATCAAAATGGGGGACAAAATGAAAAAGCTAAAAAAATTATCAGTATTACTGTTGATCATGCTGATTCCGACTGTGGCATTGGCATCATCCAACTGGAGAGGGACATCAAACGTTACAAACATAAAAAACAACCTTTCTGCTATTGAGCAGAAACTGGAGGAATTAAAGAATTCAGACGGTGACAACAAAAAAGCTGTTAAGGAATTGGAAAAACTCCTTAAAGAACAGGAAAAGCTTGTTAAGGAGAAAGAAAAAGAGCTGGAAAACAAGCAGAAAGAATTAGAGTCCAAACAGGGAGAAATTGAAGACTTAAGAGCTGAGAATACCAGAGTGACAAGCGATAACACCACTCTGCAAAGAGAGTTGGAACAGGCTTTGAAAGATGTTCAGGAGATTGAGAAGATTACTGATGATTTAATAAAAAATAACTCAGACGACTAATTTGTAAATCTCTTTTCCTTTATGTAACAGGTTTATCCAATACTATGCATCTGTCTCATTTAACATAAGAAAAATTTAGTAGATAAAAGAAGGAATTTGGAGTATATTATCTAATATATAAATCATATGGAATTTATATTATTTGTGTAAGGTGAGACAGATGCATATAAGTATTGAAATGATTGGACAAAAGGATATTATTCTGCCAATACATTACAACCATATCATACAAGGTTTTATATACAACATGATCGACAAGGAACTCTCTGATTTCCTTCACAATAAAGGATACGGAGACAGCCGGAAGTTTAAATTGTTTTGCTTCTCTAATATCATAGGTAAAGCCCATATTGATGAAGAAAAAAATAACATGGTATTTAAAAGTCCCATTAAACTTGTAATTTCATCGCCGGATGAATATTTCTGCGAATCTTTTGCAAATACAATTTTAAAAAAAGATATAAACCTTGGTGCTAACACACTCGAAATCGGAAGAATTGAGATAAACAGGCAGCGGGTGCTAGAAGATAAAATAGAGTTGCAGGCTTTGTCTCCGATAACGGCATACAGTACTTTATTGAGACCTGACGGAAGAAAATATACCTGTTTCTTTCAACCCGGGGAAGAAGATTTTAACCGGATTGTTGAAGAAAATCTAAGAAAAAAATACTATGCATTTACGGGTACAGAGCCGCCAAAAGACAAGGTGTATTTTAAGCTCCTTACAAAACCCAAATTACATATAATTAAATATAAAGATTTTATTATAAAGGGATATACATGTAAATTAATAGTTGAAGGTCCGCGCCAGCTTCTGCAAATGGCCGTTGACGCCGGGTTAGGCAGTAAAAACAGCCAGGGATTTGGTTGTGTTGAAATAATGAGTTAGTAGATAAATAAACGTTGCAGATAGTATTTTACATATCCAAATTCTAAGCTGAAGACTAAATAATATATGACAAAATAGGTTATTTGTGTTATTATATAAATCAATAGGGATTTTCCGTCGATGTCAGATAGCGTAAAAACCCCCGGGGATCGACGGAAATAGAATTTAAGCAATTTCAACTATTTGCAGATTTTATACTTGAAAAATTAAAAAGCATATTTTTTAAAAATTGGCTTATTATGCGTGTTTGATGGGTTTTGAGTCTACCTATAAGGAATTGAAACCCTTTCACAGTACAGTGGCAACTTTTATCTGTCATCGTTTTGAGTCTACCTATAAGGAATTGAAACGCCTGCCCCACTGTTGCAGTGGGTTT
>ENA-OWOZ01000320-OWOZ01000320.1-bioreactor-metagenome-genome-assembly--contig:-NODE-320-length-67097-cov-3.714727_pt1 | contig 67097 bp, 62 predicted proteins | sample MGYA00238140_ERZ651804 | MGnify/ENA primary metagenome ERZ651804 (study PRJEB26910, sample SAMN07631232) | bioreactor metagenome | isolation source: Switchgrass digestor | place: USA: Dartmouth...
CGTGATCTAGGGTTCACAATCACCTCTTCCTCTGAGGGTACCAAGGGTTTTTTAGTGAGTATGCGCAAAATATTTGAAGCCGCATATTCCCTGAATATCCGCTTCACAATCCGGTCTTCCAGTGAATGGAAAGAGATCACCACAATTCTTCCCCCTGCTTTCAGAAAAGAAATGCCCGCCCTGAGACCTTCTTCTAGCCCTGATAATTCATCATTAACAGCAATTCGTAATGCCATAAAGGTACGTCGGGCGGGATGGGGGCCCTTGCGCCGGGCAGCAGCAGGAATAGCCGCCTTAATAATCTCAGTAAGCTGACCAGTAGTTTTAATTGGAGCTTTTTTTCTCTGCTCAACTATAAAAGATGCGATACGGCGTGCCCATCTTTCCTCACCAAAACGATAAATGATGTCTCCTAATTCCTTTTCCGAGAGTGTATTGACCAGGTCCGCCGCGGTTGTTGCTGAACTATCATCCATTCTCATATCCAAAGGAGCATCATAGTTGTAACTAAAACCCCGCTCCGGCTCCAAAACCTGATATGAAGAAACACCCAGATCAAATAAAATCCCATCGACCTCAGCTATTTCCAATTCCCGAAGAACCTCTGCCAAAAAGCGATAATCCCGGTGCACAATGGTCACCCGGTTAAGATAAGGGGCAAGAACCTTTTGTGAACGCTCAATTGCATGCCGATCCTTATCAAAGGCTATCAGATGCCCTCTTTCCCCTATCCGGCTCAAGATCTCTTTAGCATGTCCACCACCGCCAAGGGTGCAGTCCACATAGATACCACCTGCATGAGGATTTAACAGGTCAACAGCTTCTTTGAGCATTACCGGAGCATGTACCACTTCAGTCAATAAAGACACCGCCTTTATCCATTTGTTCTGCTAATTCTTCATATGTTTCCTCTGCTCCGGCGCAATATTCATCCCAGCGATCCGCCGCCCAGATCTCTATGCGGGATGACACTCCGATGATTGCTACTTCCTTCTTGATCTGTGCATATTCCCTCAAAGATGGTGGTAACAGGATCCTCCCCTGTCCATCCAATTCACACTCTGTGGCACCTGAAAAGAAGAAACGGGAAAAAGCGCGGGCATCTTTCTTGGTAAGGGGGAGATTTCTCATTTTTTCTTCCATCCCCTGCCACTCTTCCAGGGGAAAAACAAAAAGACAGTGATCCAGGCCCCGGCTGGCAATACAGCGCTCACCCAGACAACTCCGGAATTTCGCCGGAAGTATCAAACGTCCCTTGGCATCTAAGTTATGTCGATACTCCCCGATAAACATTTATCTCCCCACTTCGTATATATAACGCACCACTTCATTCCACTTTCCGCCACTTTTTATTTTTCTCTATCGAAAGATGAAATCCTTCTTCCCACATAAAAAAAATAAAAAACCGGGGCTGAAACAAACCCCGGTTTATTGAGGTGTATTAAGCCAGTGGAAACCGGCTTAATAATATAATCTCTTATCTCTCATATGGTGTGATAAGCCACTTGATGACGTTGTCCTTCTTGTTGCCGAAGACATCATATCCCTCGAGGAGATCATTCAGCGGTTTGCGATGGGTGTAGAGAGGCTTGGCATTGATCTTTCCAGCCTGAATCAGATTGATCAGCTCAGGAATCCGGTTGGCATTGACGAGACCCATGCTGATCTTGATGTTCTTGATCCACATCTTGTTCATAGGAATTTCCTGCGGCTGTTCAAATACACCGATGAACGAGACATTTCCACAAGGCCGTACAGCCTCCAGAGCCAGATCAAAGGTTCCCTTGACACCTACAGCCTCAATGGTCCTGTCGGCACCGCGGCCATCGGTCAGATCCCTGATCGCTTCGGGAACATTGACTTCCGCAGAGTTCAAGGCCATATCTGCATATCCCTGTTTGACAGCAAAATCGAGCCGTTGCTGGTTCATATCAACTGCGATGATTCTTGCAGGGCCCCACAAGCGGGCGGCCATCATGGCGCACATACCCACAGGGCCGCTTCCCATCACTGCTACTGTGTCCCCAGGTTCGATCTCGGCATTTTCAGCACCGAAATAACCTGTAGACAGGATGTCACCAACCAGCAGAACATCGTCTTCTGTTAGCCCTTCCGGAATTTTATGGCAACCCAGATTAGCATGAGGCACCCGGACATATTCAGCCTGACAGCCGTCGATCATATAACCGAAGATCCAACTACCGGTTGTGCAGTGGGCATAATTAGACCCCCGTCTGCAGTAGAAGCACTCACCGCACTGGGTAACACAGGAAACAGCAACCCGGTCCCCCACCTTGACATTCCTCACTGCAGGGCCTACCTCTACAACCTCTCCACAAAATTCATGACCAAGAATTCTGGGTGGCTGTACCTCAGGCATCCCACCATGCCAGATGTGGATATCAGTCCCGCAGATAGTTGAAAGGGTCACCTTAACTATTGCATCATCCGGCTCAATAATCTTCGGCATAGGAACATCATCGAGACTGATCTTTTCTGGACCATGATAAACCAAAGCCTTCATTGTTGACATTACATACTCCCCCTTAGTTTTTTATTATTATTGGATTTACCCAGGATAACCCTAATCTGGGATAAAACAAAGAAAGACCAATTTCTTATAGTGGACCATAGCCTCACTATAAAAACACTGGTCTTTCCTTGGAGCCACCTGCAAGTTTCTCCGTAAACTACCACTTAGCAATTGTTTAAACATCCTATTACAAATAAAGACCAATATTTTCACAGTGGACTCAAGCCTCACCGTAAAAACATTGGTCTTTCTTTGGAGCCACCCGCAGGTTTCTCCGTAAACCACCACTTATTAATTGTTACAAAGCCCATCAAACAAGTTATGCTACCACTGGCTTCAACTGCAACTCACTACTCTTTAAACTGTTAAAACACGATCAAAAACAATGACATGCATCCAAAAATCGTTTTCAGGCTCTACTTCATAAGTCTCATGAATTCCTTTTGCCCCTAACCTTTTCTCGAAATAAGGCAGATTGTCAATTATGTGCTGCTGAACAACATGCATTCTAGAAGCTCTGATTGCATCCTTCCCCCGGGGCGTCCTAACGATAAACTTTTCAGGCTCAGTTAGAAAACCTTCACCCCTAATGATTAGCATATCCTCTACTATATTAATTTTTGTGGTTGTAACACTTTTTCCTAGTGTGCGTTTAAAGTATTGCTCCATATATATTTTAAACTCATGCTGCATCTTTTTACGCTGCTGCTCATTCATTCTCTCCCGGGCATCGTTTCTATCTACAACTGTTTCATCGAACTTCCCCGGTGAGCTTATTTTCATCACCTCCATAAAAAGTTATATAAATCAGCAATTGCACTGGTTTATTATTGTTCTCCATTCCGCAGCTAAAAAGTTTGTCAACTGGTAAATGCGCTCAGCCTCATCCTCGGTCAGTGTACCTGCCCCACAGGCAGGTGTGATGATGCTTTGTGCATAAAGCAATTGCCGATCAACACCTTTTTTTACCAGCTGTGAGACTAGTTTTACAACACGAGCAATAAGGGTATCAGCTTCCTCTTCCTGCAGGGATTTCTTATCGGTAGGAACCACACCCCAGGCGATGACCCCGCCCTGTTCCAAAAACTGCTGAATTAAATCAGGATATAGTGCAAAACTCTCAGCAAACTGGTAGGTATCAAAACTGATCACATCAATACCTGCACTTAAAAGGATCGACCAATCCAGGTCGGAACAGGAGTGTACACCGGCTAACCCACCAAACCTGCGTACAAAAGCAGCAAATTCAGTAAGCTCAGCCTGTACATCATCTCTGCTGACACTGATGCGATCATACCTCCCACAGCTATCGATGACCGGATCATCCATGAAAATGATCACAGGAAGGCCAAATCGCCCCAGTGTCTTCACCTGCCAGGCAGCCTGTAGGGACAGTTGTTTGAGCAATATATCCCGCAATTGCTCATCATAATAGGCAGGAATCCCCTCTTGATTGGTGACCTGGAAACCAACAGACAGAAGACCAACAACCTGCCCTTTCAGGTACCTGGCTTGACCAGTTCCTTTATTAACTAATTCGTCATAGAAGCAGTAAAATCCTTCCGCAGATCCCAATGAAAATGAAAATTTATTTAATATTTCCATATCCCCATCTGCTGCCTGCAGGTAAAGCTCATAAAACTCAGCCAAACGGCCAGGCCAATCATCATCTTCATTTAAAAAAAACGCTTTTGTTCCCTTTTCTACCTGGATCAAACCTATATCACTAAGGGCTTGTAAAAACTGAGTGCAAAAATACTCTTTCACCGTTTTGCGCGGCAACTGCGGCCAGTGAGGCATCTCCGGCAGATATTGACAAACAAGGGCAACTGCAGCTTTCGGGTCAAGATGGGGCAAACTCCCAATTCCGGTTGCACAACCATAGGGAACTAACTGATTATTAACAATTTTCCCATTTTTAAAGGGCATACACTTCTTCCCCACTCAAAACTTTGATCCCTTTATCAATCATTAACTGTTCAGCTTCCTTTATATTTTCTACCCGAAAGACAGCCAGAGCATCCCCTGAAACCTTGGTAACAAAGGCATATAAATACTCGATATTAATCCCCGCTTCTTTCATCAGAGCAAGAACATCAGCTAATCCACCAGGATGGTCCGGTATTTGCACGGCAATAACTTCGGTCATCCTGACCGTAAATTGTCTACTCCGCAGCACTTCGTAAGCCCGGTCTGGGTCATTGACAATCAGGCGCAGGATACCGAAATCTGTGGTATCAGCCACAGAAAAGGCTCGTATATTGATCCCCTCATCACCAATAGCTCTGGCTACACTGGCCAGCCTGCCGCACTTGTTTTCCAAAAATACCGTTATCTGTTTTACAGGCATCAACATCCCTCCTTAAAGGCTGCGGCGATCAATGACCCGCTTAGATTTACCCTCAAATCGCTCGATGGATTTCGGTTCCACCAATTTGACCTTCACATTGATACCTAAAACAACCTCTATTTCTTTCCGTATTTCTCTTTCCAAACTCTCCAACTTTCTGATTTCATCGGAAAATACCTCATCAGATACCTCTACCCAAACCTCCAATTCATCAAGCTGTTCTCTTCGATCCACATAGATCATATAATAGGGTTCTGTGTGACTGATGTTGAAGAGAACCTCTTCGATCTGAGAGGGAAACACATTGACCCCTCTAATCACCAGCATGTCATCGGTGCGTCCCTGGAGGCGATCGATCCTCATATGGGTGCGCCCGCAGGAACACCCTTCCTCAGGGATGATCCTGGTGATATCTCTAGTCCGATAGCGGATCATAGGCAGTGCTTCTTTGGTCAGTGTGGTGATCACCAGTTCTCCGTAGCTTCCCGCTGGCAACTGCTCACCTGTCTCCGGATCCACAATCTCTGCTAAAAAGTGATCCTCCCAGATGTGCAAGCCTTCTTTGACAGGGCATTCCACTGCAACTCCAGGGCCGATCACCTCACTGAGTCCGTAGACATCCAGAGCGATAATCCCCAGCCTGTTTTCAATCTCATTGCGAAGGTTTAAAGACCAGGGTTCTGCTCCGAAAAGCCCCCCTTCAAGACAGAGTTCATCTTTAGAAACACCCATCTCCTTCATCACATCTGACAGATGCAGGGCATAAGAGGGTGTACAGGTTAGGATAGTAGAACCAAAGTCCTTCATCAGCATGATCTGTCGTTTACTATGCCCCCCAGAAACCGGAATTACAGAGGCACCGATCAGTTCTGCACCATAGTGTACACCCAGTCCACCGGTGAACAAACCATAACCATAGGCGTTCTGGATCTTAGAATTCTTATTCGCTCCACAGCAGCTAAGGGACCTAGCCATCACCTCAGCCCAGGAACGGATGTCCTGTCGTGTATAACCCACAACAGTGGGTTTCCCTGTTGTCCCTGATGAGGCATGGATCCTGATAACCTCACTTAACGGAACAGCAAATAAGCCATAGGGATAGTTGTCACGCAAATCATCTTTATTTGTAAAGGGAAGTTTTTTCAGATCATCAAGGGATTTTATATCATCGGGCTTGAGGCCGATCTTATCGAAGGCATTGCGGTAGAAGGGAACATTCTCATAAACCCGGCTAACTGTTTCCCGTAGTCGTTCTTCCTGTAAAACGCGCAATTTCTCCCGCGGCATACACTCAATTTCTTCATTCCAATAGTGAGCCAAGAACAATTCCTCCTCACCCAAAATACTTACAGCAAATTCTATTAGATCAGCCATCAACTGTCAAGTAAATAAAAAACCCCACAAATGCCGTGGGACCCGGTGTTTCTGAACCTGGCTCTAGCACGGTGGTGCCCTCCTGGTTGCTTTATGTTTCCTTGTGTCACCAAGGCCTACATGCCACAACCAGAGTCCAGGCTCCAATAGTTTTGGTGTTGGCTCAAAACTCCCAGTTTCCCACGCACATCGCAGGGTTTATCAATTCATCTTGCAGCTAAAATTTTATCACAGGAGAGCTGCATTTTCAAGATGCCATTTCCTGTTAGTTCTCCTCATCAATCTTTTCATCAAGCTCTGTCCTGATATGGAGTTCCTCCAACTGCTTTACTGCAACAGGTGCAGGCGCACTGGTTAAAAGACAAGTAGCGCTTTGAGTCTTGGGAAAAGCGATCACATCACGAATCGTTGATAAACCCAGCATAATCATCATCATCCGGTCAAAGCCCAGGGCTATACCGCCATGGGGAGGTGCTCCATACTCTAGAGCTTCTATAAGAAAACCAAACTTATCCCTGACATCTTCCTCTTTAAGCCCGATGGCAGAGAAAAGGCGCTTCTGCACCTCCTGTTTGTGGATTCTGATACTGCCACCACCCAGTTCTACCCCGTTGAGGACCAGATCATAGGCCCGTGCTCTGACCCTTTCCGGGTCTGTTTCTAGTAATGGCAGATCCTCTTCTTTAGGGGAAGTAAAGGGGTGATGCACAGCTTCCAGCCTCTGCTCATCTTCATTATACTCCAGCAGAGGAAAATCTGTTATCCAGACAAAAGAAAACACACCGTTGTCAATCAGATCAAGCCGTTTGGCAAGCTCCAACCTCATCAGCCCTAAAACCTCTGCAACGGTCTTACTGCGATCTGCTACAAGGAGCAGAAGATCTCCTGTCTTTGCTCCCATTTCAGCAACAAGACTGTCTAGCTCTTCAGCTTTCATCAATTTTAACAAAGGGGACCTGATGCCCTTCTCACCCAGGATAAACCAGGCAAGCCCCCGGGCACCCCATTCCACTGCCAGTGCGGACAGTTCATCAAGCACCTTTCTGCTGAACACAGCACCGCCAGGTACACAAATACCCCTCACAACCCCACCTTTTTTGATGGGATCAGCAAAAACCCGGCATTCGCTGCCTGCCAGTAATCTTGATACATCCACTATCTCCAGCCCAAAGCGCAGGTCCGGCTTATCAGTCCCATATCTCGCCATAGCCTCCTGGTAGCTAAGCCTGGGAAAGGGCCTGGTCAGTTCAATACCCAACAATTCCTTAAAAAGATGAACAAACATCTCCTCGGTCAGTTCCTGTACATCTGTTTCATCAACAAAAGACATCTCAATATCCAGTTGGGTGAACTCCGGCTGGCGGTCTGCTCTTAAATCTTCATCCCGAAAACAGCGGGCAAACTGGAAATAACGCTCAAAACCGGCGATCATCAGGATCTGTTTAAATAACTGTGGTGACTGGGGCAATGCAAAGAATTCACCTGGGTGCACCCTGCTGGGGACCAGGTAATCCCTAGCCCCTTCAGGGGTGCTGCGAGTCAACAAAGGTGTTTCCAACTCTAGAAAACCATTATTACTTAAAAAATTCCGAATAATAGCCGCTGCCTGATGGCGCATAGAAAAGATATGCCAGTATTCCGGCCGTCGCAGGTCCAGATAGCGGTAACGCAGACGGAGAGCTTCATCAACATGTGCCGCATCCCCAGGGTAAAAGGGTAGAGCTCTGGCAATATTAAGAATCCTTATATCACGGGCTATAACTTCAATCTCACCGGTAGCCATATTGGGGTTTTCTGTACCAGGCGGTCTTTTCCTGACCTCACCCTGCACAGCAAGCACATATTCGGCACGCACACCGTTCGCCTTCTCAAAAGCATCTACATTTATATCAGGGCTTACTACTACCTGGACTACACCACTTCTATCCCGCAGGTCAAGGAAAATGACCCCTCCGTGGTCACGCCTTCTGTTTACCCAGCCCATCAAAACTATATCCTGTCCGGTATTGTTTAAGGAAAGTTCTCCACAGTGATGAGTTCTCTTTAATTCCCCATTGCTTTCCACATTACAGCCTCCTTAGTTCAGCAAAGACTTTAAATATTCCACAAGACCATCCCGAGGAATTTCCAACTGTTCTCCTTTCAGCATATCCCTCAGCAGCAGACGGCCCTGCTGAATTTCTTCCAAGCCAAAAATAACCACATAACTTGCCCCTAACCGACCTGCAAATTTCATCTGGGCTTTTAGGCTGCGGCCCATCAGGTCTTTTTCTGCAGCAAAACCGGCCTTTCTCAGTTCCAAAAGAAGCAGTACAGCCTCTCTAGCCAATTTTCCTTCTGGGTCTTCCCCTGCTGTAGCTATATAGATGATCTTTTTTTGCTCTAAGGGGAGCTGCACCCCCTGATTCTCCAGTGCTATTAAAACACGCTCCAATCCGATGGCAACCCCGATACCAGGTACAGACATTCCCCCAATGGTTTCCACCAGATTGTTATAGCGACCCCCTCCGGCTAATGAACCTTCATCGGGCCCTACAGTTGTTACTTCAAACACAGTTTGTGTATAATAGTCAAGCCCACGCACCAGTTTTTTATTGATTTCAAAAGGCACCCCTGTTAAGTTCAAATACTCATTTACCTGCTGGAAATGACTGCTGCAATCATTACACAGGTAATCGTGAATATCTGGTGAACCATCCAATAGCCGCTGGCAACTCTCTTCTTTACAGTCCAAAACTCGTAAAGGATTTCTCTCCAGCCTGTCCCTACAGTTTTCACAGAGTAACTCCCGGTGGCTTTCTGTAAACTCTTTCAAAGCCCTACCATAATTGGACCTGCACTGAGGGCATCCCACACTGTTGACCATTACCCTTAAATTTGTCAATCCCAGTTTGGTAAAAAAGTCATAGGTGTAACAGATAACCTCCATATCCAATGCCGGGTCATTACTGCCAAAAGCCTCAATCCCCAACTGGTGAAACTGACGCATACGCCCTGCCTGGGGACGGTCATAGCGGAACATTGGGCCCAGATAATACAGTTTCACAGGCTGGGGTTGGCTGTTCAAATGGTTCTCCAGATAAGCTCTCACAACCCCTGCTGTCCCCTCAGGACGGAGTGTGATGCTCCTTCCTCCCCGGTCCTGAAAGGTATACATCTCCTTTTGCACAATATCGGTGGTATCGCCAACACCGCGCTGAAAAAGCTCTGTGTGCTCAAAAATGGGAATTCTGATCTCATGGTAGCCGTAAATTTCGCTTACTTCCCTGGCTATCTTCTCCACATAATGCCATTTCTCTATTTCCCCTGGCAGCAGATCCTTTGTACCCCGGGGTGCCTTAATCAATGTCACCATCTCCTTTAAACCAAAAACTGCCTCAATATATTCCGATTATACCAAATCAGTGTCTTGCGGGTAAAACAATCTATTTGAGAAAGGGATTATTCAGCCTTTCATCCTTAACCGTGGTAGCAGGGCCATGCCCTGGATAAACCACATAGTCATCCCCACAAGGCAGGATCTTATTTTTGATGGAGGCAATAATATCACTGTATGAGCCTCCGGGAAAATCAGTCCTGCCTATGGAACCCATAAAAAGGGTATCCCCTGAAAAAACAACCCCATTACCCTTAAGTGAAATACTGCCTCTGGTATGTCCAGGGGTATGCAGAACAACCAACAGTTCTTTACCTACAGTAAGTTGATCACCATCAGAGAGTACTAAATCAGGAGCCTGGCATGTGTATTCCCCACCCATATATAGAGAAAGATTTTGGTTAGGATCAGACAGTAGGGGAACATCCTCCTGATGGATGGCCAGTTTCGCCCCTGTGCCCTCGAGGACTTCGGTGTTAGCTGCAATATGATCCATATGCCCATGGGTATTAACTACATATTTTACATTAAGCCCTTCTTTCTTTATTTCTTCCAGAATTCGCTGACCCTCACCACCAGGGTCGATCACCAGAGCATCTTTTGTCTCTTCACACCAAACCAAATAGCAGTTTGCTGCAATTGTGCCAACAGGCAATCTCTTAACTTTCATAAAAGGTCCTCCCTATTTAAAATGCTTTTTTGCTGTCCAGCAGAATTGTAACAGGCCCATCATTGACAATTCCAACTTCCATCATGGTCTGAAACTCACCAGTTACTACATTAAGACCGCTCGCTCTCAAGTATTCCACTACCTTTTCGAATAAGGGCAGAGCATTATCAGGAGGCGCTGCATCAGTAAAACTTGGCCGTCTCCCTTTGCGGCAGTCACCATAAAGTGTAAACTGAGAAACCACCAGCAGGTCCCCTCTCAGATCAGTGACAGATAAATCAAATTTCCCTTCCTCATTGGGGAATATTCTTAAGTTTAAGATCTTATCAGCTAGATAACAGGCATCACTTTGATCATCATCTTTTCCTACACCAATTAATACAACAAGCCCGGCATTTATCGGGCGCATTTCCTGGTCCTCTACCCGCACCCAGCCGCGGCTCACTCTCTGGATCACAGCTCTCAAAAAAACCACTCCTTAACTGGGTACCACTCGGTGTACCTCCAATACATCGCTGACATGGCTGACCTTTTGCATAATTTTATAAAGATGTTCAACATTATGTATTTCCAGTTTTAAATTAACTTTAGCCATTCTATTCTTCAAAACCCTAGCATTGACCGCGTTGATTACCGTATCGGTTTCTGTAATAGTAGTCATAATATCTGTTGTTAGATGGGGACGGTCAAAGGCTTTCACCTCTATTTCTACCTGATAGGAGGCAGGGACTTCTTCATCCCAACTCACCTCTATTATCCGCTCGGTTTCCCCACGAAAATGATGGAGGATATTAGGGCAGTCTGCCCTGTGCACTGATACACCTCTCCCCCGTGTAATATAACCGATAATCTTGTCGCCAGGCAATGGATTGCAGCAGTGTGAAAGGTGAACTGCCAGATCTGTTACCCCTTTAACCCGGACACCTGTAGCTACGGTTTTCTTTTTCTCAGGTATTTTCAACAGCAGTTGAGTCTCTTCGATGGCAGGTACAGTTTCTTCTTTTTGCAAATCAGCCCGCACCTTGCTGATCACAGTAATCGGAGAAATAGTACCCCCTCCGATTCCCGCAAACAAATCCTCCACTGATTGAAAACCAAGCCGCCTACAAATTTCCTCTATCCCTTCAATCTTATAAAAAGCAGCTGGATCATAGCCCTGTTTGCGCAACTCTTTTTCCAGTAGATCTCTTCCCCGAATGATATTCTCAACCTTCTGCTCCTTTTTAAACCACTGCCTGATCCGGTTTTTCGCCTGCGAGGTCTTGACAATAGAAAGCCAGTCACGGCTTGGCCCACCGCTCTGTTTGGAAGTAAGTATTTCAACAATATCACCATTTTTCAACTGATAATCAAGAGGCACTATCTTACCATTGACCTTAGCGCCAATACAGCGGTTGCCCACTTCAGTATGAATGCGGTAGGCAAAATCGATAGGTACTGAGCCAGAGGGGAGTTCCACAACATCCCCTTTAGGGGTAAAAACAAAAACAACATCTGAAAAAAGATCGATTTTCAGGGATTCCATAAACTCCCGGGCATCGCCCAATTCAAGGTTCCAATCCAAAATCTGGCGCAGCCATGATAGTTTCTTGGCAAATTCCTCATCTGTGGGACGGCCACCCTCTTTATATCTCCAGTGGGCCGCAATTCCATATTCTGCGGTGCGGTGCATTTCAAAGGTGCGGATCTGCAGTTCAAATGGCTCACCCAGGGGGCCGATCAGAGTGGTATGCAGTGATTGGTACATATTCTGTTTGGGCATAGCAATATAATCTTTGAAACGCCCAGGGATCGGCTTCCACATGGTATGGACTATGCCCAGAGTGGCATAACACTCTCTTACTGAATTGACAATAACCCTCACCGCAACCAGGTCATAGATTTCAGAAATGTCTTTATTCTGATCCACCATCTTTCGGTAGATGCTGTAAAGGTTTTTTGGCCTTCCCGATATATCAGCCTTGATACCTGCTTCATCCAATCTATCCTTCAGTTTGCTGATCACTAAATTGATGTAATCTTCCCGTTCCTTGCGTTTTTTCGCTATTTTATCCACCAGTTCATAATATTTTTCTGGTTCCAGATAACGAAAGGCCAGATCCTCGATCTCCCATTTAATTTTATAGATCCCTAAGCGGTGGGCTACAGGAGCGAAGATCTCCAGGGTTTCCTGGGCAATTTCACGCTGCTTTGCAGGTGGGTGATGTCTCAAAGTACGCAGGTTATGCAGACGATCTGCCAGTTTGATCAGTATTACCCGGATATCCCGGGCCATCGCGATAAACATCCTCCGCAGATTTTCCGCGTGGCGTTCTTCTTTTGACTTATATTCAATTTGGCCGAGTTTGGTCACTCCGGCGACCAGAAAACGCACAGCAGAACCGAACTCTGCCTCAATTTCATTAAGGGTAACCTCCGTATCCTCCGCAACATCATGCAAGAGACCTGCAATTATTGAAGTAATATCCAACTGTAGCTCTGCCAGGATATAAGCCACTTCCAGAGGGTGCTGAATAAAGGGTTCACCAGAATTCCTAAATTGACCAGCATGAGCTTTTTCCGCGAAATAATAGGCGCGCTTCACCTTTTCCCGGTCAAAGCCTGGATAGTAACTTTCGATCTTTTCTAAAAGACGCTCTGGTTCCACCTGCACCCTCCTTCCTTATGTGATATGGTATGGTGTATACATTATTTCTGTCAAGCGAACCATCACTTCTCTTTGGTATTACTTAGAGGAAAAACTCTTCGAGGATAATTCCTTCGCCCTGCCCTTTTTTGGTAAGCGCCCCAGCAGAACACCGATCACAAATCCACAAAAAGCGGTTCCGAAAATGACCAACACAAGGGGGATACCAGGCACTGTCCAGAATAAAAACTTGATAGAAACAGGCCCTGCATTTTGGACAGCAAAAACAGCAATTAATATGACAAACAGAAAAACTCCCATCATATAATACTGCATTTTCATCTTTCACCTCTTAAGCAATGCAGATCTTTATCCTGAATTATTCGCTTCTGATCTATTAATTCCTTTCTCTTTGGCTGTTTTCTAATAGTATCTGGCATTTTTCGCTCTCTTTACAACTCAGACAATCCTCTCCGTTCCTGCAGGGTTCCACATGGATCAGCACCTGGGCACCAGGGTATTTTTCCATGATCTTTCCTTCAATAACATCACAGAGTTCATGACTATCTGTAATGCTCTTATGCTGGGGCACCACTAGGTGCAGATCAATAAACCTCTGTGATCCCGCCTTACGGGTCCTCAATTTATGAAAACCGATAAAACGATCTCTGTGTTCTTGGAGAACCATCCTGATTTCCTCTTCTTCATCCTGGGGCAAACTGACATCCAGTAAGGGATAAAATGCTTTAACCATAAGCTCACAGGCAGCCTTGATAATTAACAGAGCCACACCAATAGCGAGCAAAGGATCAAACAAATGAATACCGGTCATCCAAAGCAGTAATAACCCCCCTGCCACCCCTGCTGAAGTATAAACATCTGTTCTCAGGTGGAGTGCATCTGCCTCGAGTGCTACAGAATCAGTCTTGACAGCTGTTTTCATCAAGAGAGAAGAAACAACCCAATTAACAGCAGCAGAAAAAGCCATCACCATCAGCCCCAAAAGGGGAGACTCCACCCGGGCACCTGTGGTGATTTTGAACACTGCCTCTCTGATAATCCATATAGATGCCGCAAAGATCAGTAATGCTTCGATCACTGCAGATACATTTTCAATCTTCCCATGACCGTACTGGTGCTTTTGATCTGGCGGTTTGCCGCTCTTACTCACGGCAAATAAAGCGATCAAAGCAGCCAGTAGATCCAGTCCTGAATGTATCGCCTCTGAAAGCACACTGACCGAACTGATGCTGATCCCCACAGCTAACTTGATCACTACTAATACTGAGTTGGATAGAACGGACAGCCTTGCCACCTCTACCTTTTTCAAGCTGACACCCCCGTTTTACTTAATATATAAAAAGGACTCCATCAAGGTTAATAAAAATGCTTGATGAAGTCCCACGGGATTCAATAAACCCGCTGTCTGAAACAGACCCAGCTCAAAGTATTGAGCCTGACCTTGTTATCAAAATCTTAACACAGCCGGCAGCAGCTGGCAATTAAATGAAAATGAGAATTAACCTCAATTAGCGTAAACCAGCATCAGATACTCCTGCACTATCAAAAGTAGCCATCTCTCTAACGATCTTGAGGGCCGCATCGATCAGATTAAAAGCAAGTACTGCACCTGTTCCCTCTCCTAAACGCATATTCATATGCAGCATAGGTTTTAAACCTAGCCAAGAGAGCATCATTTTGTGCCCTGGTTCCTCTGAAAGATGTGAAGCGATCATATAATCGACAGATTGTGGCGCTAAAGCCTTGGCGATCATAGCACCGGCACCGGAAATAAAGCCATCGATCACTACAGGAACCCCTCGTGATGCTGCACCCAGGATCACTCCGGCAATACCTCCGATCTCAAATCCCCCTACTTTAGCCAGTACATCGAGACCATCCCTGGAGTCAGGTTTATTGATTTTGATCGCCTGTTCCACAGCACTGATCTTGCGCTTTAGCGCTTCAGACTTGATGCCTGTGCCCTTACCTATAATCAGATCTGCAGGAAAACCGGTAAAGGCTGCGAGAACAGCAGAACTGGGTGTAGTATTGCCGATCCCCAGATCACCTGTTGCCAGGATTTGTGCGCCCTTGTTGATCTGCTCAATAGCTGCCTCGATCCCCCCTTCTACGGCAACTCTGGCCTGCTCCCTGGTCATGGCAGGGCCTTCACTGAGATCAGCTGTGCCCGGACCCACCCTTTTTACCACAAGGCGGGGATCATCCACAGGTCTTTTAACACCAAAATCAACACAAACTACTTCTGCACCCACATGCCTGCTGAGCACATTAATAGCAGCTCCCCCGTTCAACATCCCTATCAACATCTGAATTGTCACTTCCTGCTCAGCTGCGCTGACACCCTTGGCTGCCACCCCGTGATCAGCTGCACAGGTGATCACAGCTTTCTTTTCCAGATCGGGGCTTAACTTCCCGGTAATCCCCGCTATTTTAACCGCTACATCCTCTAGCAGCCCCAAACTTCCAAAGGGTTTGATCAGGTTCTTCTGGTGCTCACTGGCTCGCTCCATAGCCTCTGCATCCAATTTCCTGATCCCTTCAATTGTGTTTTCCAGCAGCATCAATCAAAACCTCCCTCAAAGTATTGTTGTTTTATAAAAAAGTCCCCAACTCTTATCAGAGTTGGGGACTTTTCCATCATCCCTCAACATTCCCTTTTGGGGAACTCAGGTTAACAGGCAGGTATCCTGGCTTCCGGTTCATCCTCCCCTGCGCCTTCCCAGACCGGTAAACCGTCCAGTGGCATGATGCAGGTTTGTTCCCGGTTACAGTGGCGGGACCGCTCAAGGATTTTCACCTTGATTCCCTATTCTCCTTATTAAAAGGCACCTGTCACCAAAGATATTTAATTAATTCTATTTTACATAATATTTTTGCTTTTTCAAGAGCTGATACTTATATACTATCGCCCCGCAGCCGCCGAAAATCATAATAAAGCGGGCTTGCCAATAAAACAGATGAATAACATCCTGCAACAACACCGATTAACAGTATAAGGATAAAACTTCTGATGGTATAACCACCGATAAGGATCAATGCTGCCAGAACAAAAACCACGGTCAAACTTGTATTTATTGATCTGGTAAGGGTCTGCATAATAGAGCGGTGAATAATCCCATCCAAAAACTCACCCTTCTTTTTCTTTCCCATGTTTTCCCTGACCCGGTCAAAAACGATAATCGTATTATTAATCGAATACCCAACAATGGTCAATAGGGCAGCTATAAAGGCTCCATCAACCTCCAAACCCAGCAGAGATACTAACCCCACAGTTACCAGAATATCATGAATTAAGGCAGCAACAGCAGCCAGTCCTGATAAAAACTCGAAACGGATAGTAATATAAATGACCATTAAAACAAAAGCAATAATCACTGATAACAATGCATTATTGCGCAACTCTTTCCCAATTGTGGGCCCAACACTCTGATTGCGCAGCAAAGTATAACTGCCAATCTTTTCTTCCATACTTTTCAACAGTTCTCCACTTTTCTCCTGGGATAAATCTTTTGTGCGGATGATGATCACATTCCCTTCACCCTCCTGCACCCTGCTGTCCTGGGAGATGCCGGCATCTTCCAGCACTGAACGCACATCGGCGATATTCACTGCCTGTTTAAAATTCATTTCGATCAAAGTGCCACCAGTAAAATCAATGCTATAATTCAAACCCTTCACACCAAAGGAGAGCAAACCAATGATGATGATAAAAAGAGACAAAAAGTAGAAGTACTTCCTGGCTTTGACTATATTCATGCCCTGTCACCTCCCAGTTTAACACCATAGGCCCAAGGATTGATCACCAAGCGCGACCGTGCCACCAAATGCAGCACAAAGCGTGTAAATGTAATGGCTGTAAACATGCTCACCAAAATTCCGGTGCCCAGAGTGATGGCAAAACCCTTGATAGGGCCTGTACCAAGGAAGTAGAGCACTAAAGCCGCGATCAAGGTTGTCACATTTGAGTCCAGAATTGCCCTAAAAGCATTTTTAAAACCAGCATCAATGGCTGAGCGCAAGGTCCTTCCCGCCCGCAGTTCCTCTTTCAAACGCTCGTAGATGACAATATTGGCATCCACTGCCATTCCGAAAGAGAGAATTATACCTGCGATACCTGGTAGTGTCAGTGTTGTCCCAAGCAGGATAAAAATTCCCGCCATAATAAGCCCATAAACAAGCAAAGACAGGTCAGCAATAACACCGGGCCATCTATAATAAAGCAGCATAAATATAAAGATAGCCACCACACCGATTACTCCAGCCTTCAAACTGAGATTCAGGGACTCCTGACCCAGAGTGGGGCCAATATTTCTCATCTCCATCAATTCCACATTTACCGGAAGTGCACCTGAGCGCAGCAGTAAAGCTTCCTGCTGGGCCTCCTCCAGCGATTGATAGCCACCGCTGATCTCTGCGTTGCCGCCAGGGATAGGCCCGCTGATGGTCGGGGCAGTAATTAACTGATCATCAAGATAGATAGCCAATTTCCTGCCCACATTGGCAGTTGTCACCTCTTCAAATATTTTTGCACCCTCATCATTAAAGGTCAGGGCAACATATGGTTCATTAGTATCGGGACGGAGCATAGCCCTAGCATCCTTCAAATGCTTCCCGGTCAGGACAGTTTTGCCGTCTTCTGTTTTAAACTCCATGTGTGCCGTTCTTCCCAGTAATTCCACAGCTTCCTGAGGGTCTTTGACACCGGGCAGTTCTACCACAACTCTATTGTTGCCCTCTTTTTGTAAAAGAGGTTCTTTGAGACCATAGGCATCGATTCTGTTACGAAACACACCGATCAATTTATCAACAGCATCATCGGTTACAGGTGCTCCTTCAGAGGGAACTGCCTCATAAACCACATGCACCCCACCCCGCAGATCAAGACCCAGCTGTTGTTTCAGTTTTCCTGCTATGGGCTTTGCTGTGAAAATGGCGGTTCCGATTATTGCCGCTACCAGAACGAAAAAGAACACCGCTTCCGGCCAGCTGATTCCAGCTTTTTTTTGCTGTGGCCCTGCATCCTGCATCTCTTTTATCAAATGTCGTGCTTTTGACCGCTTTCCCTTTTTCCCTGCCACTTACTTCTCTCCTTCCTTTATAATTAAACAAGTTTCTTATCATTGATCACCAGACCAAATGTGCAGCCTAAAAACTCCGCGGCCCTTCTGCACATCATCATCCTGCTTAAAAAGATTTCGAAATAATCCATCACCGGGCTAATATGGGGGTCAATATCCAATTCAAGCAAAATCTGCTTACTATCCGGATCCACCCTTAAAAAAGAGCGCTCAACTGCGTAATTCACCCGGTCATGAATATCAAAGCCGGCGATATTCTTATTGCGCACCCTGGTCCTGTGCACATCAGATTTATCAGCCAGGATTATTGCAGCAGCCACATTATTGACCGGCTGCCCTGTCCCTTCATCATGATTGCCAATGGCAGAAACCACCGTAAAAATTTCATCAGGGGGCATCCTGGTTTGCTCCAGGATATAATAGGCCAAGATGGCACCTGACAAATGGTGGCCGCTCCTGTTAACCACGTTCCCAATATCGTGCAGGTATCCGGCAATCCTTGCCAGTTCAGCCTCCCGTTGAGGGTAACCCAGCAGCCGGAGAACATTATAAGCGATACTGGAAACAAGGCTGATATGGCGGAAACCATGCTCTGTAAAACCCATCACTTCCAGGTTAGCATTACCAACCCTGATCAGTGTTTCTACCATAGGGATGGTTTTAATCTCTTCCAGAGTAATCGGATCCCCTGACATTTTATTCCCTCTCCTGATTTACTCTAATTGGAATTCTCTAAAATATGATTATATCCTTTTTTATAACTCATACTGCTTGAAAAAAGCCTCCTTCTCCTCTTCAAAACTGCCATCTCTGATGGACTGGCGAATTTTTTCCATAACACTCAATGTAAAATGGAGATTATGGATGGTCAGCAGGCGGGGACCCAATATCTCCCCAGCGTGAAATAGATGCCTCAGGTATGCTCTGCTGTAATGCTGACAGGTATAACAGCTGCATCCTTCCTCTATTGGGGAAAAATCATCTGCATATTCAGCATTGCGCACTACCACCTTCCCCCGCCAGGTAAGAGCTGTTCCATTGCGGGCGATCCTGGTGGGCAGAACACAGTCAAACATATCGATCCCCCGGGCCACCCCCTCCCAGAGGCAGTCAGCTGTACCTACACCCATCAGGTATCTGGGTTTGTTTTCCGGCAGCAGAGGGGTTGTAGATTCCAATACCTCATACATGACCGACTTTGGCTCACCAACACTTAAACCTCCTACAGCATAACCGGGAAAATCGAGGCCAGTAATCTCCCGGGCACTGCGCGCCCGCAGTTCTGGGTAGACACTCCCCTGGACAATCCCGAACACCACCTGACCTGGTGCATGGGGAGCTTTCAGACAGCGTTCTGCCCAGAGTGTGGTTCTCTTCACCCCTGTTAAGGCCTCTTCATAAGAACAGGGGAAAGGGGAGCACTCATCAAATGCCATGGCGATGTCAGAACCCAATATCCTCTGTATCTCCATGGACTCCTCTGGACCGATAAAGTGCTTGGATCCGTCCAGGTGTGATCTGAAATACACACCCTCATCTGTGATCTTGCGCAGTTTAGACAGGCTGAACACCTGAAAACCACCGCTGTCAGTAAGGATCGGGCCAGGCCAGTTCATAAAGCTGTGCAGCCCACCTGCTGCTCTGATGATCTCCGTCCCAGGCCGCAGGTAGAGGTGGTAGGTATTGGAGAGGATTATCTCAGCCCCTAGCCCCTTTACCTCCTCTGGGGTAAGGGTCTTGACCGTGGCCTGGGTCCCGACGGGCATAAAGGCAGGGGTATGGATCTTTCCCCTTGGTGTATGAACCACTCCCAGCCGTGCCATACTCCTGCTTGACTTCTTAATAAGTTCGAAATGAAAGAACCCCACCTGGGATACCTCCTTACAGTATCAACATGGCATCACCATAACTGAAGAATCTGTATCGCTTTTCAACAGCCTCCCGGTAGGCATTCATCACATGGTCATAACCCCCAAAGGCACAGACCAGCATCAGCAGTGTAGAGCGGGGAAGGTGGAAATTAGTTATCAGACCATCAACCACCCGGAAATGAAAGCCCGGGTAAATAAACAATCTGGTCCTCCCTTCTCCCTCCTGGAGTTCTTCCTGCTCTTTTGCTGCACTTTCCAGCAGCCGTACAGATGTTGTGCCAACTGCGATCACCCGCCGGCCCTCCTGTTTGGCCCTGTTGATCTTGCGAGCGTTAACAGCATCAAGCTTCCAATACTCAGCATGCATCTGGTGGTCCTCTACCCGCTCAACACGCACAGGCCGGAAGGTCCCCAAGCCCACATGAAGCAGCACAAAGGCAAACTCCACACCCTTTACCTGCAGCTCATTGAGAATTTCCTCTGTAAAGTGCAGGCCAGCAGTTGGTGCTGCAGCAGAGCCTAGGGAACGGGCATAAACCGTCTGGTAGCGCTCCTTATCCATCTCCTCAGCAGGCCTTTTGATATAGGGAGGCAAAGGAACCTCTCCGATTTTAAACACATGGTCCCAAAATTCCGCCTGATCCTTGCTATTAAACTTAATGATCCTTCCACCTTCTTCTGTGCGCTCACAGATCACAGCCTGCAGTTGCCCATCACCAAAGGCAACCAACTCCCCTTCTTTAGCCCGCTTTCCAGGCCGCACCAGGGCTTCCCAAGTACAGCACTCCTTTTCCTCGAGCAGAAGCACTTCCAGGCTACTTCCGGTTCTGACCAACTGTCCCTTCAGCCTTGCGGGAAAAACCTTAGTTTCATTGAAGACCAGTAGATCCCCTTCCCTCAGAAAATCCATAATCTTTTTGAAGTTAGAATGAATTACCCTCCCTGTGGTCTTGTCCAAAACCAATAGACGTGAGCTATCCCGCTCTTCTGCGGGATACTGGGCGATCAATTCCTGAGGAAGTTCATAATCAAATTCATCTACCAGCAATTCCGATATCCTTTCTGCTAAATTTGCTCTAAGGAGTCTTTTTCCAATACAAATGTATTATACCACCATTACAAAAGGTAAACACCTTTCAGTATTTAGGATCGCTGAAATAAAAAAGCACTATCATCCTATGCAAAAAATAAGGGTTGACAAGATGAGAACAATAGATAATAAATTTTATAATAAAAATCAGTGGTGATATAAAGATGAGCCAAAATCAATCCTCCAATCTTACAGATATGCCAACAAACACAACTAGATCAAGTTTGAACCTTCGCATGACCGTCTATGTATCACTGTTTACAGCACTGATCATTATTGGAGGCTACATCAGTGTGCCTCTTCCTTTCGGGCCTGTTCCAATAGTATTAGCTGATCTTTTCGTAATGGTAACAGGGCTTTTTCTTGGGTTCAAATGGGGATTGACCAGTGTTGCTCTCTATTTATCTTTGGGAGCACTTGGTTTGCCTGTCTTTGCCAGTGGCACATCTGGTCTGGCGGTTCTTTTCGGTCCTACCGGCGGTTACCTATTTGGTTATTTGCTGCTAGTGGCTTCTGTGGGCTTTATTGCCAGCAAAGGGAAACAGTCAATTATCAGAAATCTGATAGCTTTAATCATCGGCAATATGCTCCTCTATGCTATTGGAGTGCCATGGCTCAAAACAGTGATGAATTTTGGTTGGGCTGGTGCACTGGCAGCCGGATTAACCCCTTTTCTACCGGGCACTGTGATCAAGATAACCGTTGCTGTTGCTCTAAGCCGTGTTCTCCTACCCCGCTTCAAACAAACATTGCTTTCGGCTTCTGTTAAGTAAAGATAGTGGAGATGACAAAATGGCCCTTTTGGAAACACAAGATTTAACACACATTTTTCCAGATGGCACAGTAGCCATTCAAAATATAAATCTCAAGTTCAATGAGGGAGAATTTGTGGTCATTGCAGGAGCCAATGGGTCTGGGAAAACGGTTTTCGCCCGACACCTTAACGGCTTACTAAAACCCACAAAAGGGAAAGTTTTGATCGATGGAGAACCGATAACCAAAAATATTGTTGAAACAAGAAAAAAAGTCGGGCTTGTTTTTCAAGACCCCGATAGCCAGATCGTTGGACAAACTGTAGCAGAGGATGTGGCTTTTGGTCCTGAAAATCTCAATCTACCAGTGGACCAAGTTGAAGCTGTTGTCAAAGAATCACTGGAAGCAGTGGGGTTAAGCCGGTTATCCACTCGCAGCCCCCATACCCTGTCTGGCGGAGAAAAGAGAAGGCTTGCTATTGCAGGAATACTGGCCATGAGACCCAAGATCATTATACTTGATGAACCTTTTACAGGGCTTGACTATCCCGGTGTAGTGCAAGTCCTGAAACAAATTATACAACTCCATAAAACAGGGCATACAATACTTCTGATCACACACGAACTTGAAAAGATACTGGCACATGCTGATAGATTGGTGATCTTACATAAGGGAAAATTGGTTGAGGATGGAAAACCAGAAGATGTAATTTATCGTTCGGAAAACTACGGTGTAAGAATGCCCCTTAGGGATGGAGAAAAGGTTGCTGCATTGACATGGCTGAAATGACCTTTTTTCACTACATACATAGGGATACAGTATTGCATAGGATGGACGGCAGATTTAAGCTTCTGTGTATGTTATTGCTTAGTTTGTCGGCTAGTTTCGCCTCCCAGCTACAACACTACTTAGTGTTGTTGTTTGTTGTGACTCTCGCTTTACTGATCGCAAAGCTACCTTTCAAAGCTTTATTAAAGGATCTAAAATTTTTTGGCATATTAATTTTAATTGTTTTTGTCGTTAATGCATTCAACATACCCGGTGATCCAATTCCCAACTTCCCTATCACCAGCATTTCCCTACAAGGGGTGATCACAGGTTTACGCTTTGCAGCACGGTTAACCATTATCATCATCGTTTGTGCTGTTTTAACTGGAACAACACCTTTAATGACCCTGAGAAATGTTATTGAATGGTACTTACGCCCTCTTCCTTTTGTACCAGAGGTAAGGATCGCTACCATGATCAACCTTACCTTCATGCTGATCCCTCTTATCTTTGACAACTTTGCTGAGATGATGAAGGCTCAAAAAGCTCGTTGTGTTGAGTTGAGAAAAAACCCCATCAAGCGTATAAATTTTATTGTTTTTCCACTCCTTAACCAAACCCTCAGAAGAGTTGATGAAATAGCCTATGCAATGGAAGCAAGGTGTTATTCAGAAGTGAGGACTAGAGCAGTTTTTAAAAGCAATAAAATAGACTGGCTTCTGCTTGCGATCTGTTTATCAGTCTTCCTTTTCGTTATCCTGTAGATGTTCCCAGTCGCCCTTCGGCTCCCTTCAGCACCCAACTTTTCAGTGGGTTCCCGACCCTTGCCAGACATACCGCCTACAGCTTGCTTCATGTTCTTTCAACCCACCGGTTCAGTGGCCTTACTGAGCAAATCAAAAAGGCGGCTCTGAGATGAACCCAGTGCCGCCTGGATTGCTGCTAGCTTATAGCGACTAACCAATAGATTTAACAGCACATTTTCGCAATTCAGGTAGTATTTGGTCGATAAGGGACACTAGTGAATAGAGTGAATAGAGAATGATAAAAAACATTTTAGCAGGTAATCCCAAAAAAAGTGCGACTCCCCTTATTCAACGGCGCAGAAAAAGATTGACAATCAAGGTCAAGAGGAGACTCAATAGCAAACAGGTGACCAGGGGAAAATAAAAAGTAAAATTCCCTTTCTGGTAAAAGATATCCCCAGGCAGTCTACCAAAAGGAGTTATTTTACCCAGCAGCAGGAGGAATCCTCCAGCGATCAATAAAAAAACTCCTCCCATTACCAGCAGTTTGCCCAAAGAAGAAAAGCTATCCATTCTTTTTATCGCTCCCTTCATATCTCTCCTGTTCACTGTACAGACAACCACAGTACTGCTGGCGATAGAGCCCCATCTGTTTAGCCTGCCTTCTTCCTTCACTAAAACCCTTCCTCCAGTCAAAATAAAGAAAGGGTATCCCCTCCTTTTCCCCTACCTCAGCACCCAGTTGCTGCAGCAGATCATGTTTCTGCCAGGGGCTTACCAGCAGGGTAGTGGTAAAACCATCAAACCCCTCTTTTTTTGCCCTGGCTGCGGTCTCCTGCAAACGCCGCAGATAACAGTAACGGCAGCGCTCCTTTTCTTTATAAGCCACATCCCGGAAATAAAGCTCTGGTTGATAAGCGTCTGCTATCAGCAGAGCTATGTCCAACTCCTTGGCCAATTGCTCTGCCCCCTCACGTCTTTTCGCGTATTCCTGATAAGGATGAATATTTGGGTTGTAAAAATAGCCTTCAACCTCATAGCCCTGTTTTAATAGATCCTGCACAGGATAGATTGCGCAAGGGCCGCAGCAGATATGCAGCAGTATCTTCACACTAATCCTCCTCCGTAAACAGCCTTTGCTGATTTGGTTTTCTCTCCTGCGGATAAGGAATCCCCAGATGGGCATAGGCTAGCGGGGTGGCCACCCTTCCCCTGGGAGTGCGCTGCAAATAGCCCTTCTGCAACAAATAGGGTTCATAAACATCCTCCACAGTACCAGGCTCCTCCCGGGCAGCAGCAGCCAGTGTTTCCAGCCCTACGGGACCACCCTGAAATTTACAGATAATTGTTTCTAAAATGATGCGGTCCACCTTATCCAGCCCTGCCTCATCTACCTCTAGCCTTTCCAGGGATTTTTTTACCAGATCCAAGGTCACAGACCGGTAACCGCTTACCTCAGCAAAATCCCGGATACGGCGCAGCAGTCTGGTGGCGATGCGCGGCGTCCCCCGAGAGCGGCGGGCGATCTCTAAGGCGCCGTCATCACTCAATTCCATCTTCAATAGATTTGCAGCCCGCAGGACGATTCGATGCAGATCCTCTACAGGATAATAATCCACCCGCAAAATAATCCCAAAGCGGTCCCTTAAAGGCATACTGATCAGTCCGGCCCTGGTTGTGGCTCCGATCAGTGTAAAAGGCGGCAGATCAATGCGCAGCGACCTGGCGCCAGGCCCTTTGCCAATCATAATATCCAGATAATAGTCCTCTAATGCAGGATACAGGATCTCTTCAACTACCCGGGGCATCCGGTGGATCTCATCCACAAACAGAACCCCATTGGGTTCTATATTGGTCAGTACTGCAGCCATATCACCGGCTCGCTCCAAAGCGGGGCCAGAGGTACAATAGAGCCGTACTCTCATCTCTTCCGCAATAATATAAGCTAATGTTGTTTTCCCCAAGCCAGGGGGCCCGTAAAGCAAAACATGATCCAGAGCATCCTTCCGCTTCCGGGCTGCCTTAATAAAAACATCCAGATTCTCTTTCAGTTGGTTCTGTCCGATAAATTCCCGCAGTGTACGGGGACGCAGTGTGCTTTCCGCCTCATCCTCTTGGGGTAAGGTTTCTCCAGAAACAAGCCTCTCTTCCATTTATCTACCCTTCTTCCCCAGTTCCCGGAGTGCCAGGCGCAAAACAGCCTCTGTAGAAGTTTCCTCTGCACTCCGCGGTTGTATTTTTCGTAAAACATCCAAGCTTTCCTGGCGGCTGTAGCCCAGAGCCAACAAAGCCTGAACCACTTCGCTGTCAACCTGTTCCTCTACCGTTTTTTCCTCATCATTGAAAAAGGATTCAGGCAGTTTGCCTTTTAGCTCCAGTATCAAACGCTGAGCAGTTTTCTTGCCCACCCCAGGTACTTTCAGGAGTGAATCCACTTCACCCCGTTCTAAAACTGCTGCCAAACTATCCCCAGGGAATTTATCCAGTATGGTCAGGGCAACCCTGGGGCCGATACCTCGGGCAGTGATCAAGACTCGAAACATCGCTCGCTCCTGTGGTGTAGAAAAACCGTAAAGCTGGAGAGCATCCTCCCTCACATACAGGTGAGTATACAGTTCCAACTCCTCACCATTTTTCGGAAGTTTCTGTAACACAGTTGAAGGCACAGCCACCTCATAGCCGATCCCCTGCACCTCCAAAATAACTCTGTCCTCGTCAACACCCCGAAAGTGTCCCCTTAAATAGGAAATCACCACTCCTCACCCCATTCAGTAGCTCTATGAAAAATCCTTGATCTGGTACGGGAAATATAATAGTGGCAGAGGGCAGCTCCCAGGGCATCAGCAGCATGATCCGGCTTGGGGATTTCCTGAAGTCGTAATATCATTTTGATGATCTTCTGCATTTGGCTTTTATCAGCTCTTCCATAGCCGGATATTGTCTGCTTGATCTGTAAAGGTGTATAAGCAAACACTTCAACACCATGGTGAACAGCGGCTAAAATGACCGCCCCTCTGGTATGTCCTACAGTCAAAGCTGTACGGGCGTTTTTACTGAAATAAATCTCTTCTATGGCAAGAGCGTCTGGACGCAATTGTTTACAGAGGTCTGCAATTCCTTGATAAATATTATTAAGGCGAGAAGGCAGATCCTGTTCCCTCTCCACCTTAATCACACCAAAATCGATCAAACTTGCCCTTCTTTCATCGGTTTTAATAGCCCCATACCCGGTGGAAATCACACCGGGGTCAATCCCTAGAATGATCATTTAAAAAACCTCCGCTTTTCAGGATTCGCCCTCCCGTACGCCTGTTCCTTCTTACTTTATTCCATTCTCAGCCCGCACATTGCCCCGTGCCATTGAGGCTGCAATACCGAAAACACACAAAATAGCGAAAACAATAAAAGAAAAATGCATACTCTTCAAAAAGGACAGGAAATTATCAGGAGTAACCTGCATCCCTCCCAGATAGAGGGTAAAGATCAGGGTAACGACACCCATACTCAACATCTGCCCTAACAGCCGCATAGTGCCGAGAATTCCTGACGCAACACCATAGTATTTTTTATTTACCGAGCTCATCACAGCATTGGTATTAGGGGAAGAAAACAGCCCAAAACCAAAACCCAGCAAAAGCAAACAAAGGATCAAGTACATTATAGAGGTGGTTTCAGATAGAGAAATCAGCATCACCACACCCAGTGCAGAAAACCCCATCCCCACAGAGGCCACCAGGCGTGGTTCAATACGGTCCGACAACCATCCTGCCAGAGGAGAAATAATAACCTGCATCAAAGGCTGGAAAACAAGAATCATCCCTGCATGGAGCGCTCCATATCCTTTAATATATTGCAGATAGAGGCTCAATAAAAAACTGACCGCAAAAGTGGCGCTATAGTTAATCAGAGCCGCCAGGTTGGAAAAGGTAAAGGCCAGATTATGATGAAAAAGCCTCATCTCAACCACCGGGCTACTGAACCGCAGTTCCCACCAGATAAAAAAGAGCAGACCAGCAGCACCAACTGCCAGCAGCAGAAAACCTAATGCTTCGGGAACTCTCGAAAAACCATACATGAGGGCAATGACCATGACACCATAGACCAGGGAGCCCACCAGATCAAAGCTTTCACCAACTGCTTCTACCCATTCTCCAGTCAGTTTGGTAAGGACAAGGATAACCACCAAAATACCAAGTAGGGCTGTCATCCCAAAAATACTCCTCCAACCCAGTTGATGAGTTAAAAAGCCTCCCAGTATAGGCCCCAAGGAGAGACCCAAATAAACTGCAGCAACATTAATTCCCAGCGCCTTACCCCGCTCTTTTAAAGGGTAAACTGATATGAGAATGGCTACACCGGTCCCAAACACCATGGCACTACCCAGACCTTGCAAGGCCCTGGTCACCATTAGCAGTTGAGCATTGGGAGCACAGGCAGCCAGCAGTGATGCTATAGTAAAAGCAATGGTTCCATATAAGAAAATTCTCTTTCTTCCATGAATATCGGCTATTCTCCCAAAGGGAACCAGAAAAACAGCAGTAGACAGGAGGTAGATAGTCACCAGCCAGCTCAAATAAACCACATCCACCCCAAATTCATCCCCGATCCCAGGGAGAGCGATGTTCATTGATGAACCAAGAAAAGGTGTGATAAAGGAACTGACAGCAGCTATCAGTGAGGCTACTCTTTTTGTGACCTGATCAGTGGTTACAACATCTTTAGTCATAATTGCGCCTCCAAAAGAAGGAATTCTGTGCTGAACTAATAACAACCTTATTATAACTGATTTATTTTCACAAGAGGGCTGCTGCGGAACTAAAAAAAGTTTTATCAAGCAAAAGTTTAAGCGGTACAAACTATGTTTAATACAAAAATGGGGCAACACACAGGCTTTATTGGCTTGCACAGAACAAAATCAATTGAATTTTTAGCCTGGGTAAAATATTTGATAAACTGAAGAAAGGGGGTGTGCCATGAGTTACCTTGAGCTTTACCGAACTGGTGAACTGGCTAAAAAGATTTCAGTACTCAAAGAATTCCTGGAGCCCTGCCGCCTCTGTCCCAGAGAATGTGGCGCCTCCAGGCTTTCAGGAGAGCGCGGTCAATGTGGTGCCGGAAAAGATGCAGAAATATCAGGATATGGGCCTCACTTTGGAGAGGAACCACCTCTGGTGGGGGGCGGTGGCTCAGGAACAATTTTTTTCGCTTTCTGCAGCCTGCGTTGTGTTTTCTGCCAGAATTTCGAGACCAGCAGGGGAAGGGATAAATATGCTGTAAACACAACTGAGTTGGCTGACATCATGCTCGAACTCCAGGAAAGAGGATGTGTGAACATCAACCTGGTCACCCCAACCCATTACATCCCACAGATTTTGGAGGCGCTGCTGCTTGCCTGTGAACAGGGATTGAAACTGCCCCTGGTCTATAACTGCAGCGGCTATGAGAGACTGAAAATCCTGCGCCAGCTTGATGGGATTATTGACATCTACCTGCCTGACATCAAATATGCCGATAAAGATATAGCACTCAAATACTCACAGATCTCCGATTACCCCCGGGTGGCAAAGGAAGCGATCAAAGAAATGCATCAACAGGTGGGAGATTTGGTGCTGAATGAGGAAGGTATAGCAATAAAAGGCCTGCTAATTCGCCACCTGGTAATGCCAGGGGGTTTAGCAGGCACAGCTTCACTGATGAAATTCATAGCTGAAGAAATATCACCGAAAGCCTGGATCAATATCATGAATCAGTATTACCCTACCTATCTGGCTCACCGCTACCCAGAAATTAATAGAAGGATCACCTTTAAAGAGTACCTGGAAGCATTAAAAGCAGCAGAACAAGCCAGCCCTGATTTTAATCTGATATATTAAATTGAATTATTATTGAATTGTTATATTTTATAACCCCAACAACAATTATAAAAAGTACTGTTTGGACTCTTTTTCAACACTCCCAGGGTTACGGGAGGGGAGCGTTCAAGCAACCGCCTCCCGCATATAACCTTCGTTATAAGCCCCGGGGTTTGTAGGTGGCAAATGAAACATCCTATTAAACTTTAAAAATGTTTACCTGTTGCTGCAGTTCACTGGCGAGTTTCGCCAATTGACTCGCTGCTGCTGAAATCTCTTCACTAGATGCAGTTTGTTCTTCTGTAGAAGCAGCCACTTCCTCAGTAGCTGCCGCACTTTCCTGAGATATAACAGCCACTTGTTCGATTCCGGTTCTTACATCTTCGGCATTTTTACTGAGTGCCATAGCTGTTCGGGCAACATCATTAATTTTATCAACCAAAGCCTCTATCGCTGTACTTATTTCACTAAATGCTTGAGAAGTAGCATCAACCGCTGTTTCCTGTTCCCCAACAGCATATATCGCCTGTTCCATTTCATTATTAGCCCTGCCGATACCGCCTTGTATTTCCTTAATAATGGCTCTGATCTCCTGGGTGGCATTGGCAGACTGATCGGCAAGTTTTCTCACCTCGTCTGCAACCACAGCGAACCCTCTGCCCTGCTCACCGGCTCTGGCTGCTTCAATAGCAGCATTCAAAGCAAGCAGGTTTGTCTGCTCAGCAATCCCCACAATAACTTCAATAATATCCCCTATCTGCTGAGATTTCTCTCCCAGACTGGAAACAGAATTGCCCAGGTTCAATGTTTTTTCCTTATTTTCTTCCATCTTCTGTTTCTGATACTCAATTTTCTCCATGCCGTTCTTGACACACTTACTAACATTCCTGGCCAATTCCTCTGTAAACCCAACATTTTTCACCACATCACCTAACTGCTGGATCATCTCTTCAACCATTTTACTGCCTTCCATAGATAACCTCGCTTGCTCAGAAGCTCCTTCAGCAAGCTCATTTGTTGTAGTTGCGATCTGCTCAGCAACACTGGTAGATTGTTCAGCTGCAGATGCCAACTGTTGGGAAGAACAAACTAAAGAAGAAGCTGCATCTCCGATTCTCAAGATTAATTCTCTCAAATTGTCTACCATGGTATCAAAAGAACTCCGCAACAAGTCCAGTTCATCTGCAGCAGATCTATGCTCAGTTTCCTCAGCCTGTAGCTTGTAATCAGAAAGATCTCCTTCAGCAACTTTCTGGGCATCCTGCATCATCATACCCAGCGGTTTAATAACCTTTCTTTGCAGAATAAGGGTAATCAGAAATACAAATATAACCAAAGCAATTACTAAAATCAACGCGTTGATTTCTATTACATTATACAAGGAAGCAAAAGCCTCAGATTGCGGCATCACAGCTACTAGTTTCATACCGGTATCCCCTATTGGGACAAAAGTTAAGAAACAGTCTTCATTCTGGAATCTGACATTCCGGACACCCCTATCCTTCTCAAGGATCTCCTTTCCAACAGCTCTGACATCTTTTTCATCATCCTCGGTAATCTTCTGTTTCAGGTCTTTTTCCGGCTCTTTGCTGGCTAGGTAATAACCATCTCGGGTTACAATAAAAGCAAAACCGTTTTCTCCTACCTTGATATTCTTTACATAGTTTCTGAGGTTGTCTAACCCTATATCAACAGTAGTAACCCCTATCACCTTTCCATCTACTCGAATAGGACTGCTTGAACTGATCATCACTGTGCCAGACACTTCATCTAAATATGGTTCAGTCCAGGCAACATTTCCTTCTGCATTGATCCCAATTTTATACCAATCATATTTAAAGTAATCATAATCAGCATTACTGTACACCCAAGTAAGTTCAACTTCCCCGTTTTCCTTATACATATAGGGTCCAAAATACTTAGTATTTTCATCATAGATATATGGTTCTAACCAAATACCGCTGCCACAAGCAAGCTCGTTCTCCTCAACATATTTTTTAGCAATATCAAGCAAGTTCTCATAATCTTCATAACCCAAAGTTGCAACATTATAGGCCTGTAATTCCGTACACTTGCCTACCAGCGCAATATTTGAAAACAGCTTTTCAGCCTCCGCTCCGGCCTGGAATTCTAATTTTTTGCTTATTTCATCCTCTATATTACCCTTGAATTTAATAGTACTGAAACCTGTCTGTGCCGCAAAAATCACCACCGTAACTACAACAATAAAAATAAGTAAAAATGTTTTAATACTCTTTCTTTTATTCTGTGATCTACTCAAATTGAAAATTCCTCCTTTGCCAAATCTGTTTTATGCACCTGTTCTTTAAACTGTTTGCTGTCTAAAAATCCATCCGGAGTTTGGCCACATATCAGACAAGCTCAATAAACAAACATTAAATATCCCCCCAGGACAATTACAGAAATTTAAAAGCTTACAACTGCTTCCATTATTACTCAAAGCTATTACTAAAAGCAATAATGTAACGTATAATCCAATTTATTATTTCTATTCGTAATTTTAAAGGAAAACCCTTCCTTAAAAAGTATTTTGTCAAAAAATATAACTGGTTTAACAAAAGTAAAAACAGAACCAGTGATGTTTCCTCAAAACTCTATTTTCATATTTAATGTAATAAAAACATTGAATTATCGGAAGGTTATTTTTATCGGTTATAGAATAAATTGGGAAGACGACATCCTTGGGGTAGGCTTTTTTCCGGCAGTTTAATCGTGAACTGTGATAATCAGCGCAATTTTTTAACTCAAGAAACTTTAAACCAGGTGAAATAAAAGTGCTGAAAAAAATCCTTATTGCTCTTCTGATTATCTCCCTTTTATTCGGTTTATCAGGATGGGGAAAATACTTGAATATCAGAGATGAACTGTTTAACTATGCTAGTACAGACTTCGATCACAAACTGCTTCTTGCTGTTCAAAACCTAGAAGAATTGAACAAACAGGTTGAGGAAGGCAAAGACCTTGCCTATCAAATTCAAGAGACAACCTCCTGGCTGCGAAGGTTGCAACAAAGCAGTGTACTTTATTTCAAAATGCTGGCGTATAGATCACCTGATGTCTACCCTGAACAAATAAGGTTTGATATAGCTACCACCAATGTTAAGGCATTAGAAGACCTGATAACAAAACCACAATTGAGTGAAGATGGTAGGCAATTAATAAGGGAACTAACAGCACGTTATCAAAAACTAAGAAAAGTATTAACCACTCAGGTGATCATCAATGCCGAATTCAAAGAACCTTTGGAGGAGTATAATAAAGCATTTCAAACAAAAATGACTAAACCCCTGAAAACTCAGGGGTTATTGTTTTCCTTCTACCCATCCTGCTCATCACTCTCAACAGGCTAAATGATTTTAAAATAAAACATTAAAAGTAAAACCAGTAACAACAGCTATAACAAAGATAGTAATTACAAAAACGACCACTGGACGCGGACGGAAAATCGATGCCAGGAGGGTTACCTCCGGGATACTAGCACCTGCCCCCCCGATAATAAGAGCTGCTACTGTTCCTAAAGCCATTCCCTTTTTCATCAAAGTAAGGCCAATGGGGATGATGGTCTCTGCCCTGATATACATTGGAATACCGATGACGGCAGCCACAGGAACAGCTAAGGGGTTACCCCTACCCGCCACTTTAGCGATCCACTCTGAGGGTATAAATCCATAGATAACGGCACCGATGGCCGTACCCAGCACCAGGTAAGGTAAGACCTGCCGGAAAAGTGCCATCGCCTGCACCCCAGCACCCCTAAGTTTGGGTTTGAGCTGCTCCCACTTGCTTGAAGGTAAAGCATCTTCGGAGAGATCCTCCAGGTTGGATAGGTCGAGTTCAACAGTTTCACAACAGCCTACAGCTGGATTAGCAGCCAGTTCCTCGGTTTCACAGCATGATGTGCTGCAGCAACTGGATGTTTGAATATGAGCGAGATCTTTCACCTGATTTGCCATACCCATTCTTTCCCATACAGCACCGCCTATAGCTGCCAGAGCAAAAGTGATCACACCATAAACCACAGTTGCCCGCCAGCCAAAAAGCGCCAAAAACAGCCCGATAATGATGGGGTTCAAAATGGGTGAAGCTAATAGAAAAGATATACTAGCACCAAAGGGAGCTCCACTGCTGAGTAGTCCAACCAGTATGGGAACTGTTGAACAGGAACAAAAAGGGGTAAGGGCACCGAAAGCAGCTCCAAGCATATTGCCCAATCCACGTTTGGGCTTGCCCAGCACTTCTCGTATTTTTTCATCCGGCACAAACTGCTGGATTAATGCCACCAGGAAGGAAATGCCGATAAAAAGCAGAACCAACTCACCCAGGATCATGACAAAAAACTTGCCCGTTGTCACCAGGTTATTCATTATTCATCCTCTCCTCTCATATGCTCATCGATGATATCTTTGGCAGTGAGGAACCTGCAGCAGCCCTGGACCCACTCCTGTACATCTTGATTCAAGCTGTAATAGGACCAGGTACCTTCAGTTCTTCTCTGGATCAGACCCACTTCGTTCATCACCTTCAAATGATAAGACATAAGCGGTTGTTTTTGCCCCAGAGCTTCTACCAGTTCACAAACACACTTCTCTCCCTCTCTGAGTAAAATAATAATTTTCAGCCGCAGAGGATCAGCCATCACCTGAAACTTGGCTGCATACTCTGCAAGAAACCGATCAACATAATCTTCACTGGATGAACGGGGCATTGGATTCACCCTTCTCACCTGCCCTTCGATATATCAAAAATTTTTGATATAAGCCATAAAAAATTTTATACCGGTCCCTGCATCTTTTTGCTGTTGAGATCACCCTTTTTTAATAAAACATGCTGAAAAGGTGTTAGGGGTTCACCATCTTCATAGACTATTTCTGTGAAATATATACAGTTACCACTTAATGCGATTTCTTCAGAGGTTAACCGTTTCCTAAACCAGCAGCATTCCTGCTGATGTGCATCATAAAGTCCACAGTTATTGCACCCATTCACCATCAAAAACTCCCCCTTCTTTATAGCTGCTTATTTCCCATCCAAGCAGCTTACCTTTTTCTTGATCTTCGGATAGATTACAAACTGTAGGTACTCCCATGCATCCTCACCATCATGGTCCATGAGAATACCCTCAAGCCTTAAGATCTCCTCTGGTTCCAGGACAATAAAAACCTTTTTCACAGCTCCAGCTCATCTCCTTTCGGCAAAAGATGGGCAAAATAATCAGCCAGTTTTTCTTCAAGAACGGCTTTTTTCTCTTCTTTGAGCTGGGGACACTGTTCCAAAGTATGCTGCCCCTGGATCACCCCTGCGGCAAAAGCCAAACAGGTAACTTCACCACAGTCCCCGCAGTTGGTGCGGGGAAAATATTTGTATATGTCAAATGGGCTTAATTGAAACTGTGGCAAGGTGGTAGGAACTATGGTCTCCCGTTTTGCTGCCACTTTATTGAGTATGGCTACAACTGCATCCAAGATTTCCCCGGCTGTTGCCATGTCTTCTGTTTTACCCACAGTCACCTGCTGTGCCTGCAGAACAATAGGCCGCTCCCCGTAAGAACAGGTAAAGAGCATCCTCTCCTGATCAAAATCTCCCCTTAATACAGCATTAAGGTAAGGAAACAGCTCAGAAATATCTCTGGACAGGGAGGCCACCACCCGGACACGGCTGCCATCGGTAAAGCAGGGAGATGTCTGCTGAATTTTGTATCCAGTGATATAATCACTTTTATCGCTTTTTACTGCTCTGGCACTCCCTGCCTGACTGGCAATCTCTCTGACTGCATCGAGAAAGTATATAATTTCATCCTCTGTATTGAAAAAAAATGGACTAACCCGTACAGTACCTCTTCCAATGGTACCAATGGTTCGATGTGCTTGTGGGGCACAGTGCAGCCCTGTACGCACCATTATGTTATAGACTTCGTCAAGAACACTGCCCACCTCTTCGGGGTTTACATCCAGGATATTGAAGGAAACAACACCTACCTGTTGATCAGGATCCTGGGGACCATAAACAACCACACCGGGAATACTCAACAACCGATCTATAACAAGACCAGTAAGGCGGTGCTCCTTGGTACGGATCTCGTTCACCCCAGTCGTGATAATAAAATCCAGTGCCGCACCCAGTCCAGCAAGACCTGGTCCATTGTGTGTTCCCACTTCGAAACGACCTGGGAGTTCAGCAGGCTGAAAGGGTGAAACAGAACTGCTACCTGTTCCACCCTCCATCAATGTTTCCAGAATAAGGTCCGGTGCAATGTAGAGTGCCCCTGTACCCTGGGGACCCAACAACCCCTTATGGCCGCTTGCAGCCAGCAGATCGATCCCCATTTCATCAACATCCAAAGGCAGCACCCCCGCGGTCTGGGCGGCATCCACAAGAAATAAAGCATTATGCCCATGAGCAAGCTCAGCCAACTCAGCCAGAGGAAAGATTGTGCCGGTCACATTAGAGGCATGTGTACAAACAAGCAGCCGGGTACGCGGTTGGAAAGCATCCTTTACTGCATCCAGATCTATATCACCGCGCTGGCCGCACTTTATCTCCGTAAGAGAAATTACCCCCTTTTTCTCCAGCGTTTTCAATGGGCGCCAGACCGAGTTGTGCTCCATGCTGCTGGTAATGACATGGTCACCCCTGTGCAGCACCCCTTTAATGGCTGTATTTAGCGCCTCTGAACAGTTTTTTGTAAAAATAATCCTGGACGGATCAGCAGCGTTGAGAAATTCGGCCAGCTTCCTGCGGCAATCCTCAATAATATTTGTGGCCTCTCTGCTGCGGCGAAACCCTCCCCGGCCCTGGCTGGCACCATGCTGCCGCAAAAATGAGTCAACAGCCCTGTAAACCACTTCTGGTTTCGGCCATGAGGTAGCGGCATTATTCAGATAAACCTCCACCACTTTCCCCTCCCTACCTGCAGTCTATCACTCTTGACATCTCCTCATTTGTTGCCTGCAGATTTTCTTTTAATACATGATCGATGCACTCCAAAAACTTCTTAACACAGGGTGTACGGAGTTTGTAATATACACTGGTCCCCTCCTGACGGGAGGTGACGAGCCCAGCATTCTTTAAAACGGCTAAGTGCTTGGACACCAGCGGCTGGTCACAGCCAAGGGCATCTACCAGTTCACAGACACACCTTTCTTGATCAATTTCCAGTTGATCAATTATTTTCAGACGCATGGGATGGGCTAAAGCCTTGATAACCCGTGTACGCAAATCAAATAGATCACTGGCCATCTCATAACCTCCTCCGAATTCTGAACCAAAATGCTTTAAATACCCTTTATGCCAGCGGTTCACCCTCTGGTGTGAAGTATTTCCTAGAAAAGAACAGGGCAACATTAACCAAACCGATCATTACAGGCACCTCAATTAGCGGTCCAATCACAGCAGCAAAGGCCTGCCCAGATTCAATCCCAAACACTGCCACTGCCACAGCGATAGCCAACTCAAAGTTGTTGCTTGCTGCAGTAAAAGCAAGAGCTGTTGACTGGGAATAATTGACCTTCGCCTTCCAGCTGACAAAAAAAGAAACAAAAAACATGATTACAAAATAGAACAACAACGGTATCGCTATCCTTACCACATCAAGGGGCAGGCTGACAATATACTCCCCTTTTAGAGAAAACATGATCACAATGGTGTAAAGCAGTGCTATAAGGGCTAAAGGGCTGATTTTGGGAATAAAGCGCTGTTCATACCATTCCTTTCCTTTGAGAGGAATCAGGGTAAAGCGGGTAATCACACCAGCCAGGAAAGGAATTCCCAAATAAATGCCTACACTTTTGGCAACCTCAGCCATGGACACATGAATAACAGTAATCTGCTGAGACAAATGCAGCCATTGGGGTATTAATGTGATAAAAAGGTAAGCATATACAGAGTAAAATAAAACCTGAAAGATGGAATTGAAAGCCACTAGGGCTGCCGCATACTCAGAATCCCCGTGTGCCAAGCTGTTCCAGACAATAACCATGGCAATACAGCGGGCAAGGCCGATCAAGATCAGGCCGACCATGTAATCCGGGTACCCGCGCAGGAAAACCACAGCCAGAATAAACATCAAAACAGGGCCGATAATCCAGTTTTGAAGTAGTGAAAGACCTAATACTTTGGTATTTCTAAAAACCTTGCCCAATTCCTCATATTTTACCTTAGCCAGAGGTGGATACATCATGATGATCAAGCCTACAGCTATAGGTATCGACGTAGTACCTACCTGAAATCTATTCAGGAAGGTCGCGATATCTGGGATAAGATAGCCTCCCAAAACCCCAATGGCCATAGCAAGAAAGATCCAGAGTGTTAGATAGCGATCTAAAACTGAAAGCCTTGCAGGTGCGTTGTCAGTCATAACATTTCCTCCTTTTGTTCGATATTCAGTTCTCTGCCTCTATTTCAGCAGTTCAGACACTGCACCGCCGATCTTTTCCAATGATAAACCACCATGAAAAGAAGGCTTGCCGTTAATCACTGTCAATGGGAGATGCACCCTACTCAGTATCCTTTGAACCTCCGGGTAATCCTTCATTTCTTCACTCATAACATCAACATAGCGGAACTTAACAGCTTCGCCAAACTTTTCTAAAAGTGCTCCCTTTAATTCTCCGGCCTTTCTCTCCATAGACTGCTCTGAATTACATGATGAACAGTACGCACAACCACCGCTAGGAGTCGCGGTTCCAAACACCACCACATCAACCTGTGCCAATCGATAATCACCCTTCCTTTCTTATTATTATTTTGTTTGTTCACTGTCCACCCGGGACAATTATGTTGGCAGGTGTCACTTTCGTGTAGACAATTCTGTCTCTTTGAGCAGCAGGTACTGGTACGGACTGAGTTTTTCCTCCGGCGCTGCAGCGCAAAAGTAGAGACATCCCCAATCCCATCCTGTTTCATCAGGCTCTCTGACGCGTTTATGCTTATAACAAAAGTATGAACCCTCTTGTTCCATTTTCTGTGCTAGAGCACATACACGGCAGGTCCTCTCCGCCATCTCTCACTCGCCTCCTCATTTAAGACAGGTTCGCTTGAATACTACGCTATTTTGCCTGCAGCCAATTTAGAATCTCATCCTTTTTCGGCAGCCTGCCAGAGCATATAATCTCTCCATCCACAACAAGCCCAGGAGTCAGCATGATATCGTATTCAAGGATCTCATTGAGATCGGTTATTTTGATAATGTCGGCATCTACTCCCAGCTCACTAACTGCTTCTCTCACCAGTTCCTCAAGCTTATTGCACTTAGCACAACCTGTTCCCAAAATCTTGATTTCCATCTCTAATTTCCTCCTTTTCTGTTCCGGGATTTTATTAATTTCCGGCTAGAAAAACATCCCATAGAGCCAACCGGAAAGTGTGCTCATTACAACAACCAGCCCCGCGTAAGTCAATCCCTTTTTCGCTCCGATCATCCTGATGATCACCAGTATACTCGGTAAGCTCAAAGCAGGACCCGCGAGCAGTAGAGCTAGGGCAGGGCCTTTTCCCATACCTGATCCGATCAATCCCTGCAGGATCGGTACCTCTGTCAGGGTAGAAAAGTACATCAATGCACCTGCCAGAGATGCTAAAAAATTGGCCTGTAGAGAATTGCCCCCAACTATAGTAGCAATCCACTCAGATGGTATCAGGCCATTGTCCAAACCTGGCCTCCCTAGCAAAAACCCTGCCACAAGAACACCCACAAACAGCAGTGGGATGATCTGTTTGGTGAAAAACCAGGTGGCATCCATCCAGGATGACACTTCCTCTTTATCGAACCAGCGCCAAATCATCAACCCCAGAATGATCAGCAAAGCTCCAGCAAGATACCACTTTACCTGATAAACAGCCAGCCAAAATCCTTCACTTCCCTCAGGTTTACCCCAGGCAGCAAAAACTAGAATGAAGATCAGGACGAGAAAATATGATAGGGTTTGCAAGGGAGTTCTTTTCTCTTCAGGCAGTTCGGCCGCCAGTTTGCGAGAGCTTTCTAATCTTTCCTGTTCATCCTTCCGATAGATAAAAGCCATGAGAAGTCCGATCACTAGTGCAAAGCCTACTGCACCAACTACTCTAGCCACACCCAATTCCCAACCCAATACTCTGGCTGTAAGAACAATGGCCAGAATATTGATGGCTGGCCCTGAGTAGAGAAATGCTATAGCAGGCCCAAGCCCTGCACCACGCTTGTAAATCCCGCCGAAAAGGGGAAGTACTGTACAGGAACAGACCGCCAGCACCGCCCCGGAAACAGAGCCCACAAGATAGGCCGCCCATTTTTTGGCTTCACCGCCGAAATACTTGATCACTGCCCGCTGAGAAAAAAAACAAGAAATCGCTCCAGCAATAAACAGCGCAGGTATCAGACAAAAGAGAACATGCTCCTGCACGTACTCCTGCAGCATGAAAAAACCTTCAAGAATCGCTTTACTTACCCTGGGATGCCCAAAGGGAATAAAATATGCTGCTAGAAATAGTGCGATTAGCAGTAAGAATTTATTGCGTTCCTTCATGTTGCCCCCTCCCTCAGTCAAATAAATCTACTATAAACTACTAAGTAAATATTTATATACTTACATTCTCATATTGTTATATTTAATGCAATACCTAAATTAAAAAATTTTGAAATATGTTGAGTTTTAAAACCCTGCTGCCGCACTTGCATAGCTCAGCAGAAATGCCAGCCAAACAAAAAAAGGTTTCAAGCATTTAATGCCTAAAACCCTTGGAGTTTAAAGCCTATATCTTACTAAACATAGTAATTTAAGATATAGGCTAACTTTTATTTTTATTGCGGGTAACATATTGATAAAATTGTTAATGACTTTTGCTTCGTCATATATAAATAATGTGACAGCCACAAAACACAAAAAAAACAGTATCGGCATCAATGCCTACAGGCATTTGATACTACCATACCGCCAACAATAAAAGTAAATGGTGCCGAAGGTGGGAGTCGAACCCACACGGGTGTTGAGCCCGGCGGATTTTGAGTCCGCTGCGTCTGCCAATTCCGCCACTTCGGCAGTCAATTTATTGACGAATCATATTATACTGGATCAGCACCCACTTTTCAAGCACATTCTTTTGCCTGACCTCTTATTAAATCCCCACCAATAGTTCCTCCACCCGCTGATCAATTCTCTCCTCAACTTTTGTGTAAACGCAAACTGCATCAGATTGCGGGAAATCTTGTCAACTGCGGAAACTACATTCATTTCACGAAGATTGATCTATATCTTTTGTTATTATCATAACTTCCCGCCCCAGACATGATATGCTATACTTTGAAAAGAACATATATCGGAAGGATGACTATTTGTGTCTGAAGAAATACCACGCAACAGACCTGCACGCTATATCAAAATTGCCGTAGATATAGCCACATGTATTGCCAGGGGTGAATACCGGGAAGGACAAAAAATACTTGGCAGGTCATCACTGGCAGGAAGATACAATGTTTCTCCAGAAACAATAAGGAGGGCTTTGGCAGTCCTAGAAGAAAGAAAAATCGTAAAACTGCAGCCAGGAGTAGGGGTTATTGTTTGTTCCCATACCGCTGCAGAAAACTACCTGGCAGAATATGGTCAGCGCCAAATACTAGAGGATGTACAAAAGAAGTTGCATTATTATCTGCAGGAACGGAGAAAACTCGATCAAAAAATTGCCCAACTCACCAATGAACTGTTGGAATATACCTTTAAAATGGCAACACGCTATCAGCGGATTCATGAGTTTCGAGTTGAGGAAAATTCCCCTTTAATTGGGAAGAGTCTCAAAGAAGCTGAATTCCGCACCCTGACAGGAGGCACAATCCTATCAATTAACCGCAATGGAAAAGAGATTGTGTCCCCTGATGCAAATACAATCATTGAGAAAAATGACATACTAACTGTTGTTGCCCCACAGGAATCGATTGATGAGTCCAAAGCACTGAACCTTACACATTTATCTGGCCCTGCAGGTAATTTGACGGGAATAACCGAATAAACCATCCAAGGTGGGTGATCCACATGTCTGACAGAGAAATAAAAGCTAAGCAAACTGCAAAAAGAAAAAGAAGAAAAAAGAAACTCAGCTTTGCAAGGGTGGCGCTCCTTACCCTTGTCTTAATTGGAATAGTTCTTATTTTTGTTGGTTGCGGCTATGTGGCAGGTGCTGTGATGTCACTGCCTGAATGGGATCCACAAAAACTTGAGGGTAGTGAGTCTTCTATTATTTACGACCGGGAAGGTAATGCTGTTTCCCGTTTATTTGCGGAAGAAAACCGTACCCCTGTTTCACTCCATGATCTTCCTCCCTATCTTCCAGAAGCCTTTATAGCAATAGAGGACAATCGTTTTTATGATCATTATGGTGTAGACCTGGAGGCTATCGGGAGAGCTGTTATTGCCAATATCAGAGGAGGTATCGGTGCTGAAGGGGGCAGCACCATTACTCAGCAGCTCGTTAAGAACTCATTCCTCACCCAGGAAAAGACATTTAAAAGAAAGATTCAGGAGGCAATTCTTGCACTCCAGGTGGAACACCGCTACTCCAAGGATGAAATCCTGGAATTCTATTTAAACCGCATCTACTTTGGCAATGGAGTTTACGGTGTGCAAACCGCAGCTCAGCATTATTTCGGGAAAAATGCTAAGGACCTTACACTCGCGGAAAGTGCTCTTCTGGCCGGTATTGTGCGCAGCCCCAACAACTATAACCCTGTACAGGATCCGGAACGGGCTAAGAATAGACAGGAACTAGTCTTAAGCCAAATGGTTCAATACGGTAAGATCACAAAAGCAGAAGCAGAAGAAGCCAAACAGGAGGAACTTCAGTACCGGGAGGGGGAAGTAAGCAGTTATAAATACCCCTTTTACACTGATCATGTGATCGCTGAAACTGAAAAAATCCTCCAGGAACAGGGTATGTCAATGGAAGACTGCCAGGTACTTATTTATCGCGGCGGTTTAAAAATATACACAGCACTTAATCCAGAGGTACAGCAAAAAGCCGAGGAACTGTTTGCCAACAGCGCCAATTTTCCCAGAGATCAAGGAGATAAAAAGGTAGAAGGGGCAATAGTGCTGCTGGAAAACAAAACAGGTGAAGTTCATGCACTGGTTGGTGGGAGAGAACACTCCGGAAAGCGTTCCTTCAACAGAGCGACCCAAGCTAAGCGCCAACCAGGTTCTGCAATTAAACCGTTGGTTGTTTACTGTCCTGCTCTGGAAAAAGGGTATACCACAGCCCTCTCACTGCTGGATTCCCCTGTTAAGGTGGGAAATAAGACTTTTCACAACTATGACCATAAATACGAAGGTATGATCACTATGCGTTACGCTGTGCAGGTGTCCAAAAACACCTATGCTGTGCGGCTGTTGAACACCATAGGAATTGACTATGGCTTGGAGTTTGCTAAAAAACTGGGTATAACCAGTTTTGATGATAGCCGTGACCGCAATTTAGCCCTTGCTCTGGGTGGGATAACCTACGGCATCTCACCATTGGAGATGGCAGGGGCCTATGGCGCCATCGCCAATCAGGGTGTTTATATCGAACCCCACACTGTGCTCAAAATATTAGACCGTGATGGAAATGTCATCTATGAGGCTAATCCCGAAAAACGGGTGGTTATGTCTGAAGAAACAGCTTATATCATGACGGACCTGCTCCAAACGGTTGTCAAAAGCGGTACTGGCACAAGAGCCAGGATGAATCGACCAGTGGCCGGCAAAACCGGAACTACTGAAGAGACAAAGGATATCTGGTTTATGGGTTATACACCTGAATTCACAGCTGCTGTCTGGATGGGATTTGACAAAGAAGAGAAAATCAATGACCCGCGGGCTGCAGGGGGGTCTTTCCCGGCTTTAATCTGGAAAGCGGTTATGCAAAAAGCCACAGAGGGCCTTCCTGTCAAGCAGTTTAGCAGGCCATCGGGAATTGTGACTCAAGCAATTTGCTTAAAATCAGGTAAACTGCCTAACGCCTTTTGCCCTGAAGATGACCAACTCAAGGAAATATTTGTTCGGGGATCAATGCCTAAAGACACCTGTGACCTACATGTACAGGTAGAAATATGTGAAGAAACCAAACTGCTGGCTGGCCCATATTGCCCCAACAAAGTAAAAACAGTTTTCGTTAACAATGATCCAAAGATCAAAATACCCACAGAGGTCTGTGACAAACACGGGCCCAACTTTCAGCAGGAGGTAACCCTTAAAGTTTGTACCGACCCGCGCCATAATGGTGTGCTCTATCTGGCCAACACACCAGGCCTTTTGGAAACAGGCGGGTGTCCAGCAGAATTTATTGAAGAGCGGAAATTCAAACCAGATGAAGCACCAAAACAGCGCTGTCCGCTACCGGACCATCAGGTTGAGAAAAAGAAGCTACCGATAATTGATAATAATAACGGTAATGGCAATGGTAATGGCAAAGATAATGACTAATAATGTGTAATCTAAAGAGCCAGCAGATCTCTGCTGGCTCTCATTATTGATGGTTATTTAAACTCTACAATGGTAACTCCTGTTCCCCCTTCATAGTAATCACCACTGCGAAATGATGCCACAAGGGGATGTTTTGCCAAATAATCCCGCACCGCATCCCGCATAGCCCCTGTCCCTTTGCCGTGAATAAGTGAAACTCTGGTCATACCCGCCAGGTATGCTTGATCAATATACTTATCCACCTCTTTTAACCCTTCTTCTACCCTAAGTCCACGGAAATCAAATTCAGAGGGTACTGCCGCATTTCTGCTAATAGCCTGATCCTTGGAAACAGCAGACTGTACAGAGTCCTGTTTTTTCTTGTTGCTCTTTCGCAGGTCCTTGAGGGAAATGTTCAACTTTAAAGCCCCTACCTGAACCAGCACCTCTCCATCTTCATTGGGGGATTCCAGCACACACCCCTCCTGCTTGAAACGGGGAATCAGCACAATATCTCCTGGTTCTAAAGCAGTGGGGACTTCACCTTCAGGCGCTATTTCAACAGAACTGATCTTCTCATCGATCCTGGATGCCAGTTTACTGATCTCACGCCTGATCAGTCGGGCATGTTCCAGACCTGCCCTGCTCTCCTGGTACTTTACCTCTTCCCGTAAGGTACGAATCAATTGCTCCGCTTCTCTTCTGGCGGTTCGCACCAGTTCCCGGGCCTCCTCATGGGCTCGGGACAAAATCTCCCTCTGCTTTTGCCGCAGTTTCCTTTCTTCCCTGGCTACCCTTTCTTTTAATTCCTCCATCTCTCTGCGCAGTTTCTCTGCTTCAGCCCGGGCAGAAGATGCGGCAAACTGGTCCTCTTTGAGATGTCGGATCAGATCTGACAACTCCCTTTGTTTGGGATCCAGGAATCCTTTTGCCTGCTCGATAATCTCTGACGGAAGACCAAGCCGCTCTGCAATAGCAAAAGCATTGCTCTCCCCAGGAACACCGATAGAAAGCCTATAGGTGGGTTTCAGTGTTTTGCTGTCAAACTCCACAGAGGCATTCTCTACCCGGGACCTGGCATGGGCAAAAACCTTTAATTCACTGAAATGGGTTGTAACAATCACCAAAACACCCTTTTGCAGCAGGCTGTCTAAAATAGCCATCCCCAGGGCAGCACCCTGTTCCGGATCAGTCCCTGCTCCCAGTTCATCAAGGATCACCAAGGATCCCCTGGCTGCACTCTGTATGATTCGCACAATATTAGTCATATGCCCGGAAAAAGTGCTGAGGGACTGTTCTATGCTCTGCTCATCACCGATATCAGCGAAGACATTCTTTAAAATAGGTAGAACAGTTTCTTCCTGCGCCGGTATGTGCAAGCCGGCTTGAGCCATGGCCAGCAGCAACCCCACAGTTTTCAGAGCAACTGTTTTGCCCCCGGTATTGGGCCCTGTGATCACCAAACAATCAAAATCCTGACCCAGCCTGATATCCAGAGGGACTACCTCTCCCTTGAGCAGGGGATGACGCCCCCCTTTGATGACCAGATATCCCTCCTGGTTGAAGCCAGGAGGATTGGCTTTCATTTCCTTGCTCAGGTACCCTTTAGCCAGAATAAAATCCAACTCTCCCAGCAACTCCAGGTTCTTTTTCATCTCATCATGATAGACTGCAGCTGATCTGGATAACTCCTCCAGAACACGTAACTCCTCCTGATTGACCGCAGAGCGTGCAACTGCCAGTTCATTACCCAGCCGCACCAAAGGCATGGGTTCCATAAAAACCGTTGCTCCACTAGCCGACTGGTCATGCACCAAACCTGGAAATTGGCTGCGGTATTCCTGTTTAACAGGCACCACATAACGGTCACCACGCATGGTGTAGATGGGCTCCTGCAGGTATTTATTCCACTCCGGTTTGTTCAGTATCTCATCCAGCTGTTCCCGGATCTTTCCTGACAGACTTCTCAGCTGCTGGCGGAGTCTGAACAGTTCAGCTGAGGCACGGTCTGCGATCTCACCATCAGGCTCAATACAAAATGAAATCTTCTCCTGTAGCGGAAAGCACTCCTGCAGCTTTGCCGCCCGTTCTTGCAAAAGGGGCAGTTCTAGATCATCTTTTAAGAGTGTTTCTTTCATGCGCTGGGCTGCCTTTAACAGTCCTAGCAGTTTGAGCAGTTCGTCAGGCTCTAAAACACCCCCGATCAGGATCCGCCTCAATGAAGGTGTCACATCCTGCACACCCTCTAGGGTAAGATCTGGCTGCATTCTTAAGAGATGACATGCCTCTGTGGTCTCCTGCTGCAACCGCAGGACTTCTTCTGCTTCCACTGCCGGTTCTAAATCACGTACATAGGCCTTTCCCAGAGAAGTGGCACAATGCCGTTCCAGCATCTCTTTTATTTTATGAAACTCTAGTTTCTTAAGGGAAAATCTATCCATTTAAGCTTCTTCCTCTCCCCTGCTATCATCCTGCAGCACACCCCGCAGGTAATGTCCGCGGGTCAACCCCGACTGGGACAATTTAGCCAACTCTTCCCAGGCAGATCTTGCTTTCCTGTGCTCCCATTCCCCATGAGCAGCAGCAGTTAACGCCCTGCGGTAGAGGCTGGTTACCTTAAATACATGCTCTGCCGGGTAAGGGCGGAGTTCCAGTCTAAGAATATCATATCCCTCAGCTCTTATCTCTGCAAGGTACTCGATCAGGCAGAGTTCCCGGGAATTGTAAATGGTCATGCGGCAACTCTCATCACTGACCACAGGGAAAAGATAACCACGGCGGTCCTTTAAGAAACATGTTTGCCTGCAGGGAAAAGAACATTTCCCCTTGCCTCCGGCGAGAGCACCCGGGATGCAGTGCTCACTGATCACCAGCGGCAGTGCCCCATGAACGATCATCTCCAAACTGCCGCTTCCTTTAAAGGCAAAAGCCTTCAGCTGCCTGCGGTTTAACTCAGGTGAGAGGGTTATGCGGCTTACACCGGCCTTCAGCAGTAGATCTGCCGCTGGGTCATTGAATACAGGCAGGGAAAAGTCAGCTACCACCCTTAAGTTATCCCGCAAGGAATAATAGCAGCCACCCAGATCCCCAGCCAGCACACCGTCAGCAGCCAGGGTTTTAGCGAACTCCAGATATTTGATGACCAGCTTTTCCTGGCCCTCTTGCCAGATCCGGGGCAGCATCAGATATGAGGCTACACCCTGTTTGCGGCACTGGTCCACCCCTGCTCTCAGCTTCTCTTCAGTCCAGGGCTCCCTACCCCTTAAAGAATAACCGCCAAAATAGATGAAATCAGCACCCCCTCTGAGGGCTGCCTTTAAACCAGCAAAATCCCCCACAGCCACAGCAAGCGAGGGACGCTTCTCCCCAGTTCCTGGCAGTTGAAAGCCATGCTCTCTCCTTTGAACAGCGTGCTGCTGTAGTGCCGCCCAATACTCCTTTTGCCTTCTTTGGGCATCCCTAGGAAGGTTGCGCTGGTAGCGGAGAAGGCGGGCCTTTTCCAGATCCTCAGTGAGCTGCCGCCGCACAGCATTGATCTCACTAAGTGGAAAAATTACCCCTCTTTCGATCTCACACTCCAGGTCTTGAAGAACAAAGGGGGTGTTCCCCAAACGATCCAGCTGTGCCCGCACAGTTTCTTCGGTCAGCTCATGCTTGATCGCCTTTTCACCGATGAACTCACCTTGAGCTGTATAATGATAACCATCCTCATCCCAACCTTCCAGTAAAAAAGGCTTGCCTATTCTTGCCACCGCTCTCACATGAAGGGGGATCCTCCGTCTGGAGGGGCCTGTGATCCTCTCCCTTGCTTCCTCTTCCAGCCGGCGATCCCGGGTTTTAAAAATCCGGTCACCCTTGCGCACAAAAAAGGGGATCTTGATCTCCACTTCACTGCCAGGTAAAACCTCATCCACTCTTCTCCCCTGTACGTACATCTCCTGTACAGTAACCCCCCTACAGCCCTCTCCGGTCCAAAACTCAATCTCATCCCCGGCTAGCAGGGGGAGTTTTGTTTTAAATTTGATCCTTCCTTGGCCACCCTTGAGCACCCTCCCCAGCTGCAGCCCCCGGTTGTTGGGCTTGGTGTAGCCCATCAGATCAGGGCCCGGGTTGCCATAAAAATAACCTGTTGTGAAACCGCGGTTAAAAACAAGGGCCAGATCCCGGATTTCTTCAAGGCTTACCTGATAGTTGTCCGGATCCTCCCAAGCTCTCTGCAAAGCCTCTTGATAGATGCGCACTACAGTTGCTACATACTCTGGGCTTTTCATTCTCCCCTCGATCTTGAGAGATGAAATGCCGGCTTTAATCAGGTCCGGCAGTTCTCTGATCAGCATCAGATCCTGAGGGCTCATCAGGTGTTCCCCCTGATGGTCCTGATAAAGCTCCCTCCCCTTCTCATCGACAAGCTGATAGGGCAGCCTGCAGGGCTGGGCACAGCGACCCCGGTTGCCGCTCCTACCACCCACCATACTGCTGAACAGACACTGCCCTGAATAACAAAAGCAGAGAGCCCCATGGACAAAAACCTCTAGATCCAAAGAGGTCTTTTTCCTAATCTGCAGCAGATCAGAATACCCCACTTCTCTGGCTAAAATCACCCGATCAAAGCCCAGTTCCTCCAGAAACCTGACACCTGCGGCATTATGAACTGTCATCTGTGTGCTGGCGTGCAAAGGGATCTCAGGGAGCAGTTCTTTGATCACTGCCACAGCACCCAAATCCTGAACGATCAGCGCATCTACACCCTCCCTGTACAAAAAAAACAGGTAATCGGTAAATTCACCGAATTCCCTGTTATCCACCAGGGTGTTGACTGTAATATAAACTCGTACATTCCTGCTATGGGCATACTCAAAGGCATCCTTGAGGGCACTGCGGTCGAAATTTTCGGCATATGCTCTCGCTCCAAACATCTTCCCTGCCAGATAAACAGCATCAGCGCCGTTTTCCACCGCAGCCCTTAAAGCCTGGGGGTTTCCCGCAGGTGCCAACAGTTCCGGTTTTCTGATCGCCATTTCCTTTAATCAGTAACCTCCATATATGATCAATTTTTAATAAATATTAATTCCCGTTAAAAAGCAAAGCCATAACAATAACCTTTACCACCTCTGCACACGGCTGATCCGCAGCAGCCCTGAACAGGGGACAATCTCCACACCCCGCTGTTCCAGTTCATCCAAAAAGAGATTTAACCCCAGGGAATCGCTAGCCATATGGCCGGCTATCACCACATTGATGTGGTGTTTTTCCGCCTCTTTGCGGTGGTCCTCGCTCATGTGCATCCCCACAATGGTTCCTACACCTGCTGCAGCCAGTTTTTCATAGGACTCCCTGGCACCGCTGGTGCCACCGGTCATATCCACAAAAATCTTACCAGCCCGCCTCTTGTCGCTTCCTACCACGATCTTAGGCCCAGCCTTGCGCTTCATACCCTCTCTGTATTCAGGGATCTCCTTCAGCAATCTCACTATATCCCCCACTGTTTCTGGGTCATTTTTTGCAAAATAACGATTTAAATAATCCTGTACCAAATTATCAGCCGGTGTGTGCACACACATCATCGGGATACCTAACAAAGCTGCTGCATCCACTGCTCTGTTATGGTTGATGGGCATGAACCTGCGCTCTACTTCAGCAATCCTTTTGGCCATCAGCCCCTCTGCCACATTGATCGGCACACCCAGCATATGGAGTTCATCCTCCTGAATGTGCATCACCTCATACAGGGCTGCCAGTGCTTTTCCTTCCGGGTGGTGGGAAATGATCAGGTCGATTCTTTTCCCCCTTTCACGCAGGCGGTCAGCCAACAGGACTTCTCCCACTTCTATATCAATACCAGCCAATACACAATTCACATCCTGATCAGGATCCCCATAAAGCACCCTTGTATCGCTGTAAGGGTTTCTCAATGATTCCTGGTCAAAATCCTTTTTCTCCTTTTCCTTCAGGTCTGCGTACTCCTTTTCCCGCTTAGATAACTCCCTTTTAACACCTTTTTCACCCCGCGGGTCAGCGGCAATTCCTTTGCGAACAGCGATCTCATAAATTTCCCTTATTCTCACCAGTTTCCCCTCCCTCAACTAAGATTAAGCCCTCTGTAGCCAATCAGACAACTGCTCAAAGGACATGGTATTAATAACATCATCCCTCTCCAACCAACCCCGGCGTGCCTGCAGCACCCCGTACTGCAGATCATCCAAATAATGCAGGTCATGGGCATCTGTATTGACAGCAAAACAAACCCCCAATTCCTTCCCCCTGCGGATATACCGGTCACAGAGGTCTAAGCGGTCCGGGGATGAGTTGATCTCTAAAGCTGTGCCTGTTGCTGCTGCCACCTTTAAGACCTGTTCAATATCTATGGAATAGGGCTCTCTTCTGCCGAGCAAACGCCCTGTTGGATGCCCGATAATATCCACATGTTTATTCTCCATAGCACTAATCACCCTCTCAGTGAGGGTTTTCTCATCCTGATTGAAGCCTGAGTGAATGGAAGCCACAACAATATCCATCTCTGCTAACAGGTCATCATCGAAATCCAAACTGCCGTCAGGGCGAATCTCCACTTCAATCCCAGCCAGCAGACGAAAATCAGTAAATCTTTGGTTGAGACGGCGGATCTCCTCCCGCTGCTCCCAAATCCTGTCCTCAGTTAAACCACGGGCAACATGGAGAGATTTAGAGTGATCTGTTACAGCCAGATACTGATAGCCGCGCCTACGGGCCTCTACAGCCAGTTCTTCGAGGCTATTAACCCCATCACTCCAATGGCTGTGGACATGCAGATCCCCTTTGAGATCACATAGCTCAAGCAGATAGGGGAGAATACCTTTTCTCGCGGCCTGGATCTCCCCCCTCCCCTCTCGCAATTCGGGCGGTATATACAACATCCCCAATCTGCTGTAGAGTTCCTCCTCAGAGGAAGGGAGTTGTCCCTCTTGACCGGGAGAGAGCCCTTTTTCACTGCTCTCCCACCCTAAACTGCGGGCCAGAACACATAATTCCTCATTGTGTTCCTTTGACCCAGTAATATACTGCAGGGCAGTGGCATAATACTCAGGTTGAACAACCAAAATATCTGCTCTGATACCCCATTTTGTCATGAGCGACAGCTGAGAATTATCTGCCGTCAACAACTCCTGGAGAAAAGGAGCAGTTGCCAATTCCTTAATTACAGTCAAAGGATCATGAGCAACTGCAACAAAATCCAAATCACCCACAGTCTCTGTACCGCGCCTGAGGCTGCCGGCACTGCTTGTCATTGTTATGCCAGACAAACTTTTTAGATAATCCCTTATCTCCCCGGCAACAGTAAAAGCATGATGCAACAGCAACCTCTTTTTAGATGAGGCAAGGGCTTCCAGGCCGCGCAGAATCGCCTCTTCGGTTTTGCTGCCGATACCGGGCAGTTCTCTGAGGCGCTTTTCCCGGGCAGCGGTCTCCAATTCAGCTAAATCTTTCGGCCTCAGATGTTGGTAGATAATTTGGGCAGTCTTGGCGCCGATCCCGGGTATCAGCAGCAGTTGACGCAGGGAAGCGGGCACTTTTTCCCGAAGCTCATCATAGTACCTCAGCTTCCCTGTAGTTACTAACTCTTGTATTTTCTTGGCCAGAGCATCCCCTATCCCCGGTATCTCTTGAAGGCGCCCTTCCTGGGAAAGCTGAACAGCATCTAAATAGGTAGTGCTCAACTTATGGGCGGCTCTCCTATAGGCACGGGATTTATAAGGGCTCTCCCCGAGTATGTCCAACAGGTCCGCTATTTCATTAAAAATCTGTGCTATTTCCCAGTTATTCATCTTTACTGCTCAGTCTTTTAACCTCATCCAGTTGTTTGGAAAGATTGTCATAATCCTCATGTAATTTGACCAGATCCTCTGCAATGTTCAGAGCAGCCCATACAGCCACTTTGCTCAAAGGCAGTTGTGGATTCTTCTGCCCCACCAACCGCATCTTCCGGTCCACATAGGCAGCTATTTTTTCAATCACCGCTGGATCAGTCTGCCCTTTGATAACATACTCTTCACCATAAATATTCACTGTTACCTTAGTACTTCCCTGATCTGCGATCTCCCTCTCCGCCCCTTCTAATAAATTCTCCTCACTTGTAACTCTTTCCATAATCCAATCTCTCCCCCTGGATTGTTGAGGATATGAAAAAATTCTCCAGAAGCTTAGCCGAATCCTGCCAAAATTATCTCAAACGTGCACCTGCTTCCCTCTCCAGAAGCAGAATAATACGGCTGTGTATCTCTGCCACCTCTTCATCGGTCAGTGTGCGCTCCGGGGACTGGTAGAGCAGAGAATAAGCCAAACTCCTGTAACCCTCTGGCACTTGGTCACCACAATAGACATCAAACAGCCGCGCTTTCTTGAGAAGATCTCCTCCCCCTCTATAGATCAACTCCTGTACCCGGGCAGCAGGCACTGAAGAAGGAACAAGCACAGCCAGGTCCCTACTCACACCGGGATAGCGGGGTATAGGCTGAGCTATCAAATCACGGCAGCTGAATTGAATCACTTTCTCCAGGTCTAACTCACAATAGACAACCCTTGCCTTAATCTCGTAATTAGCTAACAGATCAGGATGAAGTTCTCCCAGATAACCCAGCAGTTCTTTTTCACAAAAGATCTGCGCTGACCGTCCTGGGTGCAGGGCCGGGGAATCGGCATAGCTTTGGAATTGAACACCTTCTACCCTCAGTATCTCCAGGATTCCCTCTACAATCCCTTTGAGATAGTAAAAGTCCCTCTCCACATCCTTTGCCTGCCAGCCTGTATTAACTTTGCCACAGGCAATCATTCCCAGATGGAGGCGCTCGTCAGGTGTTTTGCCCTCCCCAGTGGGGATAAACACCTTGCCCACCTCAAACAAGCCGAGATCAGTCAGTTTGCGGTGATAATTATAAGTCAGTACATCCATCAAGCCAGGCAGGAGCGTTGTGCGCATTACACCCTGCTCTTCTCCCAAGGGATTTTTGATTCTTAAAACATTTCTCAAGGGGCTGTCCTGGGGTATCCTTAGCTTATCAAAAACATTTTCTCCGATAAAACTGAAGGTAACCACTTCATCAAGACCAAAACTGCAGACCGTATCGGTCACCAAATCTTTAATGGAGTCCGAGTATTTCTGGTCCTGGACCAGAGTCCCTAATGGATAGGTTACTGGTATCTGATCATAACCATAGAGACGGGCCACCTCTTCGATCAGATCCACTTCTTCAGATATATCCACCCGGTAGGGGGGAACTGTTACCAGAATACTATCCTGACCGCATAGTTCACAGGGAAAATCCAGTTTGCTCAGGATCTCCTGCACTTCTGCCCGGGATAATTCGGTCCCCAAAACTTTGTTCACCCGGGAGGTGCGCAGTCTGATAGTGCGCTGAGATTCAGGCCTTACGTAATTATCGATCAGATCTGATGTAACTTCCCCGGCACCCAACTCTTGGATCAGCTGTGCCGCCCGATTGAGAGCAGGAATAACACCCTCCGGGTTAATACCCTTTTCAAAACGGGCTGAAGCCTCTGTCCGCATCCCCAACCTCATTGCTGTCCTGCGCACACTATAGGGATCAAACAATGCGGATTCCAAAACAACTGTCCTGGTTTTTTCAGTCACTTCACTGGCCAGACCGCCCATCACACCGGCTATCGCCACAGCTTCCTCCTGATCAGCGATCACCAGCATCTCATCATCCAGTTCCCTTTCAGTTCCATCAAGGGAAACTATTTTTTCTCCCGGTTTGGCTCGTCTGACATTGATCTGTCTCCCTTTCAGCATATCATAATCAAAGGCATGTAGGGGTTGGCCGTATTCCAGCATAACATAATTAGTTACATCAACAATATTATTGATCGGCCTCATCCCTGCTGCCAGCAGCCTGTACTGCATCCAGGAGGGGGATGGGCCCAATTTGATATTGCGCACAACACGGCAGGCATAACGGCGGCAGAGATCCGGATCCTGGATCGTGACACTGATCAGGTCCTCTGTTTTTTCCTCACATTCTTCCACCGTGATTTGGGGCAGGTGCAACTTAGCCCCCGCTATGATCCCTTTCACTTCCCGGGCAATATTGATCACAGACTGGCAGTCCCCTCTGTTGGGGGTCAGCTCAAACTCTAGGATATGGTCATCAAGATTCAATGCCTTATCCAACCTGGTTCCTGGGGGTAGATCACCGCTCAACAGCAGGATACCCTTATCATCGCCAAAACCCCATTCATCTGTTCCCAGTTCTGCACCAGAACAGAGCATCCCTTCAGATAGCTCACCCCGAAACTTCCTTGCTTCCACCTTTCCACTGGGCAGTATCACTCCGGGCAGAGCCACAGCTGCACAAGCACCAACTTTTAAATTAGGTGCACCGCTTACCAGTTGAATAATCACAGAACCTGTATCCACACTGCATAAACTGAGGTGGTCAGCATTGGGATGAGGTTTCACATCCAAAATCTTTCCCACAATGATCTGTTCCAGCCCCTCCACAGGGGGAAACACACCTTCAACAGCTAAGCCGACCATAGTCAACTTTTCTGCCAGTTCCTCTGGCGGTAATTCGCAATCCACATACTCCTGCAGCCAACTATATGCTACACGCAAGGTATTATCCCTCCTAAAACTGATGCAAAAATCTTACATCATTTTCAAAGAAGAGGCGCATATCATTGATGCCGTATTTGAGCATGGCAATCCTCTCCACACCCATACCGAAAGCAAAGCCCACAACCTCCTCTGGGTCATATCCTGCATTGGCCAGCACCTTCGGGTGGACCATCCCACAACCCAGGATCTCCAACCAGCCAGTATTTGAACAGACCCGGCAACCTTTTCCACCACAGTTGATACAGGATATATCCACTTCAGCACTGGGCTCTGTAAAGGGGAAGAAGCTGGGCCTCAATCTGATCTCCCGCTCCTGACCAAACATCTGTCTGGCAAAGTTCAGTAATACTCCCTTCAGGTCCCCAAAAGTACACTCCTTGTCAACCAGCAGTCCTTCCACCTGATGAAACATCGGTGAATGGGTAGCATCATCATCCCTCCGGTAGACCTTGCCTGGCGCAATAATCCTGACCGGAAGATGGGGTACCCTCTTTTCCATCACCCGTATCTGCACAGGGGAGGTATGGGTACGCAGTAAGACCTCCTCACTGAAATAAAAAGAATCCTGCATATCCCTAGCTGGATGGCCTTTAGGAATATTCAAAGCCTCAAAATTGTAATAATCATATTCCACCTCAGGCCCCTCAGCCACCTTAAAACCCATAGCAGTAAAGATATCCTTGATCTCAGCCATAATAATTGACAAAGGATGTTTATGGCCAATCTGTACAGGCCGGCCGGGAAGAGTCACATCAATGGCTTCCTCTGCCAATTTTCTTTCCTTTTCCGCAGCATCAAGTACCGCCAACCGATTGTCCAGTTCCTCTTCGATCAGTTGACGCACCCGATTGGCTAGTTCTCCCAAACGGGGTCTTTCCTCAGGCGGGACACTGCCCATACCCCTTAAGACCTTGGTCAGCTGTCCCTTTTTCCCCAAATACTTAACCCGCAGCCCTTGAAGTTCCTCCTTGCTGCCGGCATTTTTAAGATCTGCAAAAGCGCTCTCTTTGATCTTTTCTATTTCCTTTTCCACCCTGTTATCCACCCCTTTATTCAACAATGAAAAACCCCCGTCTGCTAAGGGACGGGGGTTTGATAACCCGCGCGGTACCACCCTTCTTGGCCTTGCGGCCCTCTTTAGGGTAATGTTTGATGTTAACGGTACAACCGACACCATCTACTGGCAATTACGCGTTCAACAGTGCAGCTCACAAGCGAACTTCAGCAAGCCGGATCCTGGCCGTACTCTCAGTCTGTGATACAGCCTCCCTGAAGGCCCTCTGCTTACTTACTCCTCCTGGTCATCGCTTTTTGCTGTTTGCAATTTTGCTATATCACACATCTTAGTGATACAAATATTTGCGATAGAGCATAAAAGCATACAGTGATCCAGTGTACTTAAAAATCATCCAGTAAAAACGAGCGGGAATCGGCATCCCTCTCACATCCTTTATGGAGATAGACTAGATGCACCTTGAATGCATTATATCATAAGGCTTCTCCTAGCACAACATCCATAAACTACTCCCCCAACTACTCCATTCTATCGTTAACTGACCACAAGATCATTCCCAACCTGATGCGGTATATTTCCTTATAAATACCATCAGGGGAGTTCTTCTCCACGTGGTTTCTAATGATCTCCTTTTCTCGAGGGGTCAGTTCTGTATATGACCAAAAATACTGCTCAAAACTGTCTACAGCTTCTTGTACAGTCATTTCCCGATCCCGTACATCAATCCATACCTTAAAGGAAGGCATGTAGCCGGAACAATAGAGATAGTTCAGAGGGTACATGATATCATGACCAGGCAGAGGCATCTCTTCATTGAAGATCAAGCGCCATAACTCCTCATGCCCCGGAAACCAGCGCATCCCAGCGAAATCGCACAGAAGACACCAACCGCGTGAGCATTGACACATCTTCTCCAGTGTTTCAACATCACGAATCCCTGGAGTTAATGAAGCAAAAACAAGATCAAAGCGTCCAATCAAACCTTCTTTCTTTGGATCAAGGTCCTGCCACTCCTTGTCTAGGTAATCCACATTATTAAGCCCTTCTTCTTCAACTAATTTCTGCATCGCTCTCAACATAGCGGGTGCGGGCTCCAAAGCCACCACCCGAGCGGCTCTTTTTGCCATAGGAATCGCGAAGTTTCCCACCCCGGAACCGATGTCCAGTACTTCCATTCCCTGTTTCCAGACTCCTTCCTGTTGCAGCCAGGACATAACCTTCTGCACACGTCCCCTGCCTTCAGGTCTTTGAGCCGCTTTCACAAAAAATTGAGCCATGCCATCCCAGTAGTCCAACTGGTTCAGATCTCTGCGCTTTCTAGCATGAATAGAGCGGCGCTGCCCCTCCTGCCAGCACTGCCCCCAAAATGCCGGGCTTTTTTCGTTCACTTTCCCCATATCCATCTCCCCCTGCTTAAAACTATTTCTACCTTTCCTCCAGGCCCTGGGCTGCTGATTTCTCAATCTTGATCCCGCTGGCGGAAAATTTCATAAAGAATTAGAGATGCCGCTACAGCGGCATTTAAGGATTCAACTCCCCCCACTAAAGGAATACTCACCCTAAGATCAACCAAATCCAATAAATCTGCTCTGATACCACGGGATTCATTTCCGATCAGAATCAGATGGCCTCCTTTACGAAAGTCCGCGTGATAATATTTCTTATCTGCTCTTGGTTCCGCAGCAACAGTTTGAAAACCTGCTTCTTTTACTTTTCTGATCAGTGTAATGAGGTCCACCTGTTGAAAAACAGGAACACGAAAAACCATTCCCATGGTTGCCCTCAGTACCTTGGGATTATAGAGGTCTACAGTTCCCTCTCCCAAAAAAACGCCGCTTACCCCTACCCCAGCAGCAGATCTGATTATTGTTCCCAGATTGCCAGGGTCCTGCAGGCCGTCTAATGCAACTAAAAGTCCATCCCCTTCTCTAATAACCTGCTCTTCATTCCAGCTAGGCATAGAACATACAGCCACAACTCCCTGAGGTGTCTCTGTATCAGCGATTTTTGCCAACAGGTCATCTTTAACAAAAAATAAAGGAACCTGCTGAAGCCTAGCTTGTTCCATGATTTCTTGATATTTTTCGCTATGCTGGTTATTTTCCGCCACCATCACAAAATCTATGGGTGCATTATTGAGCAGCGCATCTTCAACAAAGTTGACACCTTCGATCAAAAAATTATGATACAGTTCTCTGTACTTTCTTTTTTTTAAACAGCGGGCAAATTTGATCGCCTGCTTCGATGTTCTTATTTCCAAAAAAATCACCTTAACTTCCTGCTATCAACTGCCGCAGCAAACCGGTTTAGCAAACCATTTATTCTATAAAAAAAGCATGGTTGAACACCATACTTTTTTTATGCTTCTATGTTCTTCTATTAGAGATTGCGTTTTGCCAATTCCACAAGCTTGCTGAAAGCAGGTGCATCATTAACCGCAAGCTCTGCCAGCATCTTTCTGTTCACACCGACGCCGGCTTTTTTCAGCCCGTTCATAAATCTATTGTAAGAAAGGCCATTGCTGCGGGCAGCAGCGTTAATCCGTGTGATCCAGAGTTTCCGGAAATCACGCTTCCGCATCCTCCGGTGTATATAGGCATAGTTCAGTGATTTCATCACCTGCTGGTTGGCTACCCGAAATAGCTTGCTCTTTGCTCCTCGATAGCCCCTGGCTAACTTTAGAATCTTTTTATGGCGGCGCCTTGTGACTGGTCCGCCTTTTACCCTTGCCATGACCATTAACCTCCTTTGTTCTTACAAATAGGGCAGTAATCGCTTCATCCTTTTCTGGTCAGAGGCGCTGAGAACCTCTGCCCTGCGGAGGCGACGCTTTCGATCGCTTGGCTTTTTAGCAAGCAAATGGCTCTTGAAAGCCTTCGCTCTCTTCCATTTACCGCTGGCAGTAGGTTTGAATCTCTTGGCAGCCCCCCGGTGTGTCTTCATTTTCGGCATTTTTTAGTCTCCTTTCACCTGTTCCTGGGTTTTGGGCGCCAGGATCATGATCATATTACGCCCTTCAACTTTGGGTTCCTTTTCCATAACAGCTAAATCTTCCAATTCATTATAAAACTTCAGGCAAAGATCATGTCCTAAACTGGCATGTGTAATTTCCCGGCCTCTGAACATCAAGGTTACTTTCACCTTATCTCCATCACTCAAAAACCTCCGGGCGTTCTTTACCTTTACCTGAAAGTCATGGTTCTCAATCCGTGGTCTGATTTTAACTTCTTTAACATTGATCACACGCTGCTTTTTACGAGCATCACGCTCACGCTTACTCTGTTCGTACTTATATTTGCCGTAGTCCATTATCCGGCAAACCGGTGGTTTAGCCTGGGGCGCCACCTCAACGAGATCAAGCCCCTGCTCAGCAGCAATGCGCAGCCCTTCCTTGATCGGCATAATCCCAAGCTGTTGGCCGTTGCTGTCTATCACCCGGGCTTCCCGAACACGGATCTCCTCATTGACCCGCAGATCCTTAATAATTATACGCCACCTCCTTAAATATCTATGAAAAGAAAAATACTAAAAAAGCGGGTTGGCAAAAACCACCCGCTTTTATATACAGCTTATCCCTAAAGTAACCCTAGTAGCTGTCTTCGCCCTAAGGTGAGAAGCGAGCGGCTTCTACTTGCACGTTAAAAGTATAGCATATCTATTTTTCCACTGTCAATGGGGGACTAAGGGAGAGGTTCCTTGTCACTGTCACTTGTGTCTCTTTGTCCCCTTGTTACTTAGACACTTTCCATGAAAATTATCAAACAGACGTCCTCCTAGTGTGTGTGGTTGCTAGTGTAACAATAATAAATACTATTAAAGACACTAGAACACCAAATACTTCTGGCGGGATTGCGCCAAATTGTACCCCTGATATACTCAATGCTCCTCCAACGATACCTGTAAAAAAAGCTGCCAAACCTGCCTTCAGGTTTGGCCTTTTCCAAAGTATGCCGCCCACAACAGGGACGACAAGACCACCTGTATTTAAAAGGAGCACAGTATTGATCACAGCAATGATCCCTGTAGAATACATAGCTATTATAAGGCCCAACACACCCATGGCAACAAGTGCTAAGCGTGAGATATGCAGCAATTTTATCTCATCCATTTCTTGATCCCTTTGTATGGTTTTGGCCACAAGATCGTAAGCAATATTTGAGGCTCCTACAGTCAAGAGAGAGGTTGCTGTTGACATGATAGCCGCCAGGATAGCTGCCATCAATAACCCTGTCATGAGAGGTGACAGCACTTCGTTGACCACATTTGGCAACGCAGCAGAGGCTTCAGTTAAGTTAGGGAAAAATGCATGTGCGCTCATACCAAGCAAGGTCGGGAAAAGGGTTATAACGATGATAATTAACCCGCCCAACCAACAAGCTCTTTGCGCAGTTTTTTCATTCTTTGAGGCCAATATCCGCTGGTAGATATCAGCACCAGCTAGTGTTGTCAAAAGCATGGGAATAGCCAACCAGATTATATACGACCAATCTCCAGTCCCTATCAGGCTGAAAAAGAATTGAGCTGTTTCAGCCAGATTAACCTGGATTGATGAAACAAATCCCCCCATATCTTGTAAACGCAAAAGAACAGCAACATACGCTGCTATAATTCCAACAGCAGCGATTATGAGCTGGATAAAATCGGTAAGGGTTGCTGCCCAAAGCCCCCCTACAGCTGAATAGAGGATAAAAACAAGGGCAGTGATCACTGTCGCCTCTGTTGAACCCAAACCAACAATAGATAGCACACCCTTAGTCGCCAAAATCTGGGATGCTAAAACTCCCGTAAATGTAATAAAAGTAAGAATAGCAACTAACGGCCTAAACAGCCTACCTCCATACCTGTGCTCCAAAAAATCCGGGATAGTATAGATGTTCATCGCTCTTACTTTCCCTGCCAGAAATCCTGTTAAAATAAGGCCTATCCCGCCGCCTATACCAAACCACCAGGCAACAAGTCCATCTTTAAAAGCCGCTTCGCCTAAACCTATAACATACCCGCCACCAAAATATGTGGCTGCAATAGCAAAACACGCCAGTCCTAATCCCAGTCTGCGCCCGGCAAGTATATAGTCAGTCATTCCCTTATTGAACTTATTTGCCCAAAATCCTATGGCTAACATGAGCACTAGATAGATGACAATAATTGAAATAATCATTTATTATGTCGTCTCGCTTTTTTGTTATAGGCATGTCTAATACAAGTTGTAGCAATAATAGGCACAACTGATTTACTTATTAAAAACACAAAAAAATACAAATGTTGTTTGTGGGGAAACATCACCTTATATACAGATGGGGCATTTCATAAAAGTGGTATGAACTATAAATGATCTAGTCAGCCCATGTAATGCAAGCAATAAGGGATCAGCAAACACTTCAGATCCCTTATTGCTCACCAGATTCTAACTCACCTGTTAAAATCCCTTAGTATTGAAGCCTGAAATAATCACCTGAACTTGTAGTAAACCATACAAGGCGAGTAGATTGTGTCACTACTCCGTCCCCTGTTCACTTTTAAGCGCTTGTTTTTATCACAGTTTCATTCTTTTTATTCTTAGCAAGCCTTAATAACAATACTGACGCTATTAAACCAACTAGTACAAACAAGAGCATAACTCCAAAGAGCGCTTTGTACCCTGCCACCCCTTGAAATGTATCAAGCAAATGGCCGGCTAACAGGTTCATATATATGTCAGGAGTAAAACCAATCATGGATGCAAAGCCAACAGCAGATCCAGTTAGAGCCACGGGAATGTTTACTTCTTCCATTGATGCAAAATAGATACCGCGCATGGCAAATACAGCGGCACCGAATGCTACCATGTTAACAACTAATAGATAGAGCAAACTAGCATTACCCGGGGCAACAAGAAAAATCCCAACGGTAACCGCCATCAGCACATAACACCATGTAATAACTTTTGTTGTAGAACCTACCTTATCGGCAATAAACCCTCCTATTGGCCCACCTAACAATTGCAAGCCATATGACCTTATGATTGCAAGGGCTGCACTGATAGCTACAGTTGCTCCGAATATTTCGGTGACATATGGGGTGAGATAAGTTGAACCCAAATAGACACTATAATTAGTTAATACGATTATAGCCAGTAACCATACTGCTGGCATTTTAATAACCTTAACAATATCTTCCCACACTGCATTTTCTTTCTGAACAATTTTTGAGTCCTCAAGCAAAAACCAGGTCATTATCGCCGAAATAACGCATATGGCTGAGAAGATATTAATAACCACAGTCAAACCGACAACACCTGAACCTAACTTAGCAAATAGAGCAAGTACAGCTGCTGATATGATGACAGTTGTCAATCCCCTGCCACCTTCAAGCAAACCGAAAAATTTACCCTGCTCATCTTTACCAGCCAAATCTCTTGTTGCCTTAATAAGGGCAGCCCAAAAAGTAAGTGTGGCAAGCAAGCCCCAGATCAAATTGATAATGATACACATTGTATAGGAGGGGTATGTTCCAAAATAAAACCCTAATAGGCCAGTTACAGCAAAAGCAAATGTCAATAATTTTCTAGCTGAAATACGATCAGCTAACCAACCACCAGGGAAATAAAAGATCATAGACGTTATACCATATGCACTTGTTAGTACACCAAACTGGGTATGAGTCAAACCTAGTGCTTCTTTTAATGGATCATAATAGGTCCACCTCAAATAGGGTAAAAAATAGATCGCTGTTGCACCCAAGCACAATATAAACAACATAAAGTAACGTTTTTTTGTACTGGCAGCTTGTTCCATCCGTATCTCCTCTCTGTTTTTACTACCCAATTTTTTCTTATTGTACTCATACCATTATTGCTACTCTACTTCTAATCTGCAGTCACCGATTCATATTGGCCAACACATATATGGCATTAGAAAAACATGAGAAGTTTATTAATTTATCAAAAAAATTTTTAATCACATGATGCAACTGTTGACAGGTATTGTTGGGGTTTCTCGAAACGCACAAGCAATCTAATTGTTTAATGTGGAGAAGCGCCACCTGTCAAGAATTTATAACAGTTATTGTACTGTAATGGACAAGCGTGTCTATTTCTATGTTTTCTATAATAATGGTGGCGCATCTCTTACATGTTAACTAACTAAAATCCCTTTTTATTAGCCGATAAGCTCACGTGCCTTTTCTACTGCACCTGGGGCATCTGCACTATAACCAGTGGCTCCGATCTGATCTGCAAACTCTTGGGTTACAGGTGCACCACCAACCATGGTCTTAAAGTCTAGACCTGCCTCCTTGATTGCTTCGACAACTTCCTTCATCGCCGGCATTGTAGTTGTCAGAAGGGCTGACATGCAAATGATATCTGCGTTGTTGTCTTTGGCTGCTTCCAAGAACTTCTCGGTCTCCACATCTACACCAAGGTCAATCACATTGAACCCACCGCTTTCTAGCATCATTGCAACCAAGTTTTTGCCGATATCGTGGAGATCATCTTTAACTGTGCCGATAACAATGGTGCCACTGCTCTTTGTATCGATGTCTTGCATCAATGGTTTTAGCTCAGCAACACCAGCCTTCATGGCCTCTGCAGCCATCATCATTTCAGGAACAAAAACAGTTCCTTCGCTAAAGCGCTTGCCGATTTCGTCCATTGCACTGATTAAACCTTCATTGAGAATAACTGATGGATCTGTTCCATTGTCAATCTCCGCCTTAACCGCTTTTACAACCAACTCGTCATCCATTTCAAGAACTGCATTATAAACTTGCTGGACACTCACCTTTTTCCTAGCTCCCTTCTTCTCCATATTTTTTATTTTCCGGCCAGATCTCGTTAACTGGCCGGCTAGACTATCTTTAACATTTGTCATCTAGTTCAGTTTCAGAAATCTACTTTTTAACTCTCGTTTCTGCCCTTTCAACAATAGCATCAAGTTGTTTAACTACATCTTCCGGAAGCGGCTCCGGTTTGTGCTCATTAAGTATTTGCTTAACTTTTTCATGAACCCGCTGTCCCATTGTTTTGCAGCCGTCAGCTGCCCACTGGTCGTAGCTGCGTCTATCAAAAAGGCTAGGTTTCCAAACTCTCTCCTTAAAGTTTTTAAAAGTGTGTTTTGTACCCAGGAAGTTTCCACCCGGACCTACTTGATCGACTACATCCAGGGCTAGGGTTTCATCGCTAATTTCCAAGCCATAAATAAACCTTCTGACATAACCGATTATTTCATCACACATAACCATCTGCTCCAAAGATCCGGTCATACCTAAATCAATAAAACCAACATCATGAATTAAGTGTGCTCCGCTTAACGCGCCTACAAGAATTTGAATAGAAGCATCGATTGCAGCCTGCTGGTCAACAACTTTTGAGTCAGTTACCCCTGCGGTACCCCAAATAGGCAGTTTCAGGTAGCGATAAATGTCAGTTGATATTGTTTGTTGAAGAAGGCATTCAGGAGACCCATAACAGTGCTGCATTGTGGCCATATCCATTGGGCCACCTTGTGTAGCACCGATAAAAGGTGCACCCTCACTTTTTAATTGGGTTAAAAGAAGTCCGGTCAGGTTATCAGCCACACCAACTGCCACTGCTCCTGCCAAAGTAACCGGTGCTGTACCGCCGATAATCATACCCGGTGAGTACACCACTGGAATTCTATTTTCGGCGGTTAATAATAATTTTTTTAATGCCTGTTCAGAATGAGTTAACGGACTAGTTGGTTCTGAATATAAAACAATAAATGGATTACGCTGTAATTCCTCTAGGCTACCGGCAACCACAGTACACATATCAATGATGTCCTGCATTCCCTCAGCATTGAATGCCCAACCGGCCAGTGGCTTAGTTGTATTCTGCAGCATAGCATGAATTTCGTGGACATCAGCCAACTCTGGTGTTTGATCAGAGATCATCGATAATGACATCACAAAATCGATATTTGGCAGTTTATCGGCTACAATAGCTGTGTTTACTACATCTTGTTTCCTAGCCTTTCTTCTTTCGCCAGTTTCAGCATCAATGAAATTCGGGCAAGTTGGCCCCGCTCCGAAATAGCTGTTATGGCCTTCTAAAAACAGCTTTCTTTCTCCCTTTCGGTTAGCCAGAACTATTCTCGAAGGTGCTGTGTTCAGCGCCCATTTAATAAGATGCGAAGGTATTCTTACCCTCTTGCCATCAACGTAGCAGCCAGCTTTTTTTAATAAAGAAAGAGCCTCTTCACAGTTAATATCCACACCTGTTCTTTCCAGGATCTCTAAAGCTGCTCCCACTATTTTTTCGCACTGTTGTTCTGATAACAGTTTGAACTGAGCGGTTTGATGTCCACCACAATAATTTGACTCAATACTCTGAATACTCATTGTTGCAAAAACCACCCTTTCATAATATTTTGTTTAAATAAAAAACTGTATAACTGTTTCAAAGCCCCTTGTTATAAAACCGATCGGAATACCTCCTCAATAAGATCTACGCAATACTCATGCCATAACAAAAAACCACTATAATAGTGCTTACTTTTATCAAAAAAAAAGACATGTGCACATTTTTTGTGCATTTTAGGATATATTTAATGCCTATATATTGTGCAAGTGAATAAAATTTATGCACTTGAACAGGAGTCCTTGGTGAGATAGCGAAATTAATAGTATATTTCTGTTTATTTCTGGGCACCGGGGATTAAATGTCAAACATATGAAATATTAAAAACACGGAATGGAGGAAGGTATGTGAGACAAGATCTATCTTCATATTTCCGTTTATTAGCTGATCATGCCCCTGTTGGAATGATAATTACCAATATTGATGATAAGATTTTATATATTAACACATATGCTCAAAAACTACTTAATTATAACTACGCCGATAATAGCTTATCGTCTATCATACCCACAAATGAGGTTAGGGCACATCAAGGGGAACCGGTAACTTTTAATTACAACAAAAAATCACTCATAGTGAGCGTTAATGCAGCTAATTTAAAAGACTCACCACTTTATCTTTGGTATATTTCTGATATTTCCGTAAATAAACAACAAGCTGACGAATTGTATTGTTTAAAAACTATCATGGATTGTATAGACGAAGGAATAATAATGTCTGATACGGAAGGCAGGATTACTCTTTATAATAAATCATACGCTATTTATGAAGGTTTATCTCAGGACCAAGTAATTGGGAAGCACTTAGACGAAATATATACCTCTAATGAACACACAACTGCATTAAAAACAGGAGCACCAATCAAAGACAGTTTTAAAATATACTATACCAAGGATGGCAAAGAGCACCAAGGTGTTGGGAAGACTTACCCTATCATCAAAGACAATAATGTAATTGCTGTTTTTTCAGTAGTCAGAAATATAAGCAAAATCCGCTCACTCCTCCTGAAAACAGTTGAATTACAAGAAAAATTAACCAATAGAACAGAAGCTAATGGTACCAAATATAATTTTGAGAGTATTATCGGAGAAAGTAAGGTAATGTTAGATACAATAAAAAGCGCACGTATAGCAGCGATGAGCCCATCTCCTGTTTTGATTTTTGGAGAAACCGGGACAGGGAAAGAGCTTTTTGCACAAAGTATTCATAACAGCAGTCCCCGTGCTAACCATCCTTTTGTTGCTATTAACTGCGCAGCTGTGCCCGAATCTCTGCTGGAAAGCATTTTGTTCGGTACTGTTAAGGGAGCCTTTACAGGGGCACAGAACACCAAGGGAGTTTTTGAACAAGCAGGATCCGGTACACTGTTTTTGGATGAAATCAATTCGATGCCAAGGTCAATGCAAGCAAAATTACTGAGGGTGCTGCAGGAGAAATCGGTAAGAAGGGTCGGCGCAGATTATGAGATCCCTGTTAAGTGCCGCATTATAACATCCAGTAATGAACAACCGGAAGAGTGTGTTAAAAACGGCACTTTAAGAAATGACCTTTATTATCGCCTAGCACTGCTGCGCATCAACATACCACCATTAAGAGAGCGGGGGAAAGATATTGAAATACTTGCCCGGCATTTTTTAAAAACCAAAGGACGTCTCTATGGAAAGAAAAATATCAGCCTATCAACAGAGTTTTTGAATTATCTTTATCAGCATTCCTGGCCTGGAAATGTGCGGGAGCTTGAACACACAATAGAAAGCTGTGTTGCGGTAGCGGAAGACGGAGAAGAACTGCACCTCTACCATCTGCCGCCCCACCTCAGGCATATGAAGAACAGCCAGGATAAATATAAAGTAGATAAGGGTGCATCATCTATTAATGATTTTTTGGAGCAGCTAAAAACAACCACTCTGTCTTCAGCCCTGCGTGAGGTGGAAAAAATAGTTATTCTCAATGCATTACAAACAATCATTGGAATATATCCCGGGCCGCGAAAGCAATCGGCATAGGCCGTCAAAACCTACAGTATAGAATGCGTAAGCTTAACATTGAAAAACCATGCCGTAAATGCAAAATGACAGGGGCAACGCCTTTCCTCTAATTAGCAGGAATTTCATTCTTAACCACGAATTATAGAAAATGATAAAATAAGTTCAATTCAGGAGGAATAGCCCTTATATGCGCAAATTCATCATATTTTTTTGCTTTTTCTTTTTATTTTATGCCTGCCTATCCGACAGCACCTGGGCAGCAAGCTCAGTTTCTTACCGAACGTTAGAAAAAGAGATCTTTGATCTCATAGAGCAGAAGCAGGGGACCTACGGGGTATATGTGATAGACCTAAAAACCGGCCAGATCTGCGGTGTGAATGAGGATACAGTTTTTCATGCCGCCAGCACATTTAAGGTCCCTGTCAACCTTTATCTCTTTCAGCAAATAGCAAAGGGCAAGATCAACCCCCACAAAAAACTAATCTATCAAGCAAAACACTATGAGGGCGGTACTGGAGTGACCCCTTTGTGGTATACACTTTGGGGACGGTTAAAATCCCCTGTTTTTTAAGCTGGAAATTTATGTTTTA
>ENA-OWOZ01000322-OWOZ01000322.1-bioreactor-metagenome-genome-assembly--contig:-NODE-322-length-67005-cov-48.534769_pt1 | contig 67005 bp, 54 predicted proteins | sample MGYA00238140_ERZ651804 | MGnify/ENA primary metagenome ERZ651804 (study PRJEB26910, sample SAMN07631232) | bioreactor metagenome | isolation source: Switchgrass digestor | place: USA: Dartmouth...
GCCCTTGACAACCACATTAGCGGAAATTAAAGAAACATAGTAGAAAACAATTTACACCACTTGACAAGACACTATCTCTAATATAAAGGAGAGCCTGCAGAAAACATTAAAATATTCATTAGAAAAAGATGGTAATATGATAGATATTTGTGTCCAGGTAACAGAATATTCAGGAGCACTATTAAAATATTCACCTTATAAAAAAACTATAGATTTTCTCGATCAAACCTTCTATTATAGTGAGCATTAGGGAAAATATATAACTTGAGGTATTTATTATGATTGAAATTATAAATGTTTCCAAGAAATTTAATAGTTCTGGAGAAGGAAATGAGTTTTGGGCGCTTAAAGATATCAACTTAACAATAGAAACAGGTGAATTTGTAGCAATTGTAGGCAGATCCGGAAGCGGGAAATCGACTCTTATGAATTTGATAGGAACGTTAGATAAGCCGACTTCAGGAAATATATACATAGATAAAGAAGATATCGTAAACATGACAAATCAAAAAAAGGAATTATACAGAAATCAAAAAATGGGATTCATATTCCAGGCCTTTTATCTGGAGCCAACTTATACGGTATATGAAAATGTTGAGATGCCTATGCTTATTAAAGGTGTAAGTCATAAAGAGCGCAGGAAAGCGATTGAGGAAAGCCTGTCAAAAGTCGGATTATTGCATAAGGCTTATGAAAGAGCTAAATTCCTATCAGGAGGCGAACAGCAAAGAGTGAGCATAGCACGAGCGTTGGTAAACAATCCGGGAATTATATTGGCAGATGAGCCTTGTGGAAACTTAGATTCCAATAACAGCAATCAAGTTATGAATATACTTGCTGAACTTAATTTGGAAGGTAAGACCGTAATAATGATTACTCATAACATGGAAGATGCCAATAAGGCAAAGAGAATTATTACAATTTATGATGGAAAAATTATTGGAGATAGGAAATTGAAATATGTTTAAAATGGCATTGCTTGAAATTAGGACTTTGTGGAAACAATTTGTTTGCATAATATTAATTATTTCTTGTGTATATTCCATCGTTTTAACGATGCTTAATGTGGCTCTGAAAGGGACAGGCCAATTCAATGAAATAATTGATGGTATGTATTCAAAGGGTACTGCTGTAGAGTTCACAAATATCCCGGAATTGAAACATGATTTGTTTTATGATTTTAGTGTAGATAATATTATGTATTTTTTAAGAAAAGAGGAAAAAATCAAAGAAAATAATTGGTATAAAAAAATATCAGATGAAAGTAAACTTACTATCAGGACAAAATTTTTATATTTTAATACCATACTGTTAGATATGTGGGGAAGACCTATAGATGATTATACTTTTTTTGTTGAAGGACAAAGATGGCGTTATGAAGACAATAGCAAGGATTATTTATGGATAAGTAACAGTTGCAGTAAAGAGTACAATATTAATATTGGAGATTCAATTAGGTATTATATAGATGATAATAACTATATAAGTGTAACAGTAAGAGGTATATTTGATAAGAGAACTGCTGAAAATGGCGGATACACTATGGATGCTATTCTACCTGTTTCAATCGGTGAAAGAATAGCTAAAATGAAAGGTATTTCTATTTCTTATAACGCAATAGGTACGTTGAGATATGTTACTCGTTATCCAAAGCTGCTTGAGTTTTGCAATGAAAATGGAATCGGTATATCCGGAGTGGAAGATTATGCTGTTGGCTTAATAAACACTGCATCTATGATAAACACGACATGTCTTACAATAGCATTTTTATTGATTGTATGCGTCGTTGGAGTGGTATTCATATTGTTAAGTATTGTAATAAAGCTCAGGGAAAAGCATATAGCAATAAGCAGGGCTCTTGGAATTTCTATTTTAAAAATATCCTTTGTTTACATGATTGTCATTGAATTAATTACAACTTTTTCGATTTTAATTTCGCAATTTATTTCACAACGGCTAAATGGTATTTTGGAAGATAATTTGATAAAAATACTGGATTTAGATCGCTTTTACCTAGAAAGTTCAATTAGTACATTAATTATAGTTTTAGTTACTACCAATATTCTGTTTGCATTCTTTTTCATATTATTGACGAAGAAGATGGCAAAGTTAAATATTATTGCTTTGTTAGGCAGGGGATAAAGATGAAGCTGCACCTATGTTTAAAATTGGCTGTACGAAATATTGTAAATCAAAAGAGAGTTTTTTTTAATATTCTGATAGGATTTGGAATAATATCTTTTATAATTGCTTCAAATCTGCTTTATTTAATTGTGATTAATAATAGTATTCACAATTTAGAGCAGAACTCCATTTCTAAAAACTACTTGACACTGAATTGCGACAGTAATGACGTATCTTGGGATGTGCTGGATAGAGTGAAAAATTTAGAAGGAGTAAATGATATTCAGGTAAGTGCTGATGATTCGTTAAGTTCATATACAAAGAAGAATAATAAAGATGCAAAAGTTAGTGGATATATTCCAATAGAGGAAAGCTGCTTGCTTATTGGAGATAATTTGTATTATGGTAAATCTATAAATGACGTTTCATTGGAAAAGAATGCTTTGACTTTCAAGAGATGATTTTACGTTGTGATGTGAGTTTTATGGTTGAAAACTATAGCAAAATTTCTTTGAATGAGCTTCAGGAGTACAAAAACAAATTCGGTAAAGATGAAAGTCCTTTTTTGTATGGAAATGAGCCAAATTTTGAAAATGAAATTGCAGTATCGGATTATTTTTTGAATAGATATAATATATCGAAGGAAAGTTTTAAGTCTTTGATCGGTTCAAATATTACTATATATCATGTATCACCTGATGGATTGACTCAGCCGACGCTAAAAGATGTTAAATTAACAGGTATTATAGACTCCCGTTTTTTTACGATAAGCAGCAGAAAAAATACACCTCAGGTACTTGTTACATTAAGCGAGGATTTTCCTTTTGACATATATAGAATAAAAATATTTTTAGATAGCTATGATAGTGTTGAAGAAAAAAAAAGAAAAAGTCGAAAATACGTTGATGATGTCTGTGAATTACGATTCATCCAACCTTATAACGAGAAAAAATCTATATATGCAAAAAAATGTGATTTTCCTTATATTTACTCTTATTTTTACAGTACTTGTAATAGCAGGAGTTGTTTATGTATTTAACATATATTTATACTATTTTTTTGAGAGAAAATACTATATAGGAATAACAAAAGCTATTGGGCTTTCGGATAAAAGTTTAGTGCGTATTCTTTTATTTGAGTTATTTATACCGAATTTTACAAGTCTGCTATTTGGTGGAGCAATATCGTTCTTAACAGTAAATTTCTTTTTGGGTAAAGTGTATCCTGTAATTGGAACGGAATATACTATTAAAATGATAGACATTTTAAAAGCTCTATCACTTACTTTCTGCATAAATACTGCAATTAGTCTTTTGCTGGTGTTTTCAATAAAAATATATATCAGTCGCAACTCTATATTGAGTCTTATGCAATAAAGCTACATTTCTAGCAGACATTTATCTAGGTGTAAATTTTTTAAATTTAAATAAAAATATTATAAAATTATATAAGGATGAATTTACCATAAATTAGTAGTTTTGTGTTTAGAAAAGGCTCACAAAATTTATTTTAAATTTATAGTAGAAATCAAGGTTAAATTTGGAAAAATAAATATTGCATATTTCTTTTGACTTGTTTAATAATAAAGGACAGACAATTTCGTATTTTTTGTTTCTTTCAAAAGTGTTAATATATTCCAACATATATTTGCTCAAGCAAAGCTGAAATTTTCTTCCTTTTATTGATGAAATTTTCTTCCTTTTATTGAGTTTATGATTGTTATTTATAATGAGTTTTCATTTTTCCATGAGTACTTTGAACTGATAAAGCTTTTTATCTGTGCTAATGTATAAAATTACTAGCTTATTGTCTGTGTATTAAAAAGGGTGAAATGAAAAAGCCAGTTGATTAAAGGCTTGTCAACTGGCGTTTGATTTCATTTTGACAATTTACCTAATTATATTAGTCTTTGAATTCTTTCCCTTACCTTTGTTTCTCCCATAATCTGTTGAATCTCCCATAGGTCCGGTGAAGTGCTGCGGCCAACAAGAGCTATTCTGATAACGGTGCTCACATCACCTACATGGCCCTTATACATTTCGGGGTTTTTCTTATAGTCTTTCGGCTTTGCAGCATATCCGTTGGCAACGGCTATATCCCTTACTTTGTCAAACCATTGGGTCTGGTCGTCATTATGGTTATAAGTTTCCAAATAAGCCTTCAATATATTTTTAGCTTCTTCTTCAGTTATATTTTCAGGGTATGGGTCTTCTATTTTAAAATATTCGTCAAAGAAATAACTGATAAACTCAAAAATTTGTTCGCAATATATCAGGTCTTTACGCGGTTTGTCGGAATTTCTTCCCACTGCCAGCAGCTTTATTACAGCATCTTTATGCTCAGTTAAAAGAGTTACTATTTCCTGCTTATATTGCTTAGCCCAATTTAGAAGAAAATCATATATTTCTTCTGCAGGAATCTTAGCCATGACGTTTTTGCTTATATCATTCAATTTGTTTAAGTCGAACAGAGCACCGGAATTGCTCATTTTTTCCAAACTAAAGGGAAAATCGAATATGCTGGCATCAGGGTTTGCAATACGCCATTCTTCGAAATTGGAATTTAAAATTGTCATGAGATATTCCCTTACTGTTGCAGGGTGATACCCCAATTTCATATAATACTCCAATCCCAATTCGGGGTCTTTTCTTTTGGAAAGCTTTCTCTTTACCCCTTCATCTATCTTCATCAAATGAGCTGTGTGGCAGTAAACGGGATGTTCCCAGCCTAATGTTTTAAAAAGTTCATAGTGTATAGGCAGGGTTGAAAGCCATTCCTCTCCTCTTACCACATGGGTAACTCTCATCAAATGGTCATCCACCACATGGGCAAAATGATAAGTGGGAATACCGTTTGCTTTGAGGATTACAATGTCCTGATTGTTTTCAGGCATTGAAAGACGGCCTCTTATAGCATCGTCAATTTCGAAATTAACTTCCGGATTTCCCAGTGATTTAAAACGAAGTACAAAGCTCTCATTGTTATCTAAATGTTTTTGTATATCTTCCAAAGACATATCTCTGCATTTTGCCCATTTACCGTAATAACCGGTAGTTACATTTTGGGATATCTGTTCATTCCTTATTTGCTCCAATTCTTCCTCGGAACAGAAGCAGGGATAGGCTCTGCCTATTTCAACCAAATATTTGGCAACAGTCTGGTAAATTTCTGCACGTTTACTTTGATAATAGGGACCGTAGTTGCCTATTTCACCATCAACACTTGCTCCTTCATCAAATTTTAAACCGAAGTACTCCAGGGAAGAAATTATAAGTTCTACTGCACCTTCCACTTTACGTTTGTCGTCAGTATCCTCTATACGAAGCATAAAAATTCCGTTGCTTTGACGGGCTAAACGTTCATCTACAAACGCACCGTAAAGATTGCCAAGGTGTATAAAACCAGTCGGGCTTGGTGCAAGTCTTGTAACTTTGGCACCTTCACTTAAATTCCTATTTGGAAATACAGTCTCTTCATAATAAGATATTGACTTAGTAATGTTTGGAAAAAGTAAATCAGCTAACTTTTTACAGTCCATATTTTTACCTCGCGTTTCATTGTAATTAAAATTAAAGACGGCCTATTTGTCAACTTAACAAAAAACCGCCTGTTTTGTATCTTTATCAATTAAGAATATTAAATACAATTATATTGGCTTACCTTATTTTATATCAAAACAATGGTTCTTATTTACAATTGAATATTATACAACGAAAATGTAAATTTATCAATAATAATAGTATTATTACTCAACAATCCTATATTCCCAATAAGCATGGTTTGACCATTTTGTTCCTTTAGTTACAAATGTGTAATCTTCATTGTTATATTTTGAAAAATATAATTTGTTGCCATATTTGTTAAGGTCCCAATAGAAAACCTTGAGCTGGTTTTGAAAATTATCCACCATCTCTTCATTTCCGATTCCCACTAAGCATCTATAGGATGGAAGGCTGTCTCCCCATATTTCCACAGACAGAGTTTTTTCTTTGCCGATATAATTTTCAAATTCATCGGTTGTAAGTGTGGTACCGGAAGAAGGTGTCCGGTATATATTACCGGTATCGTTAAACTTAATATTTCTGCCATAGGTTTTGCTTGTCGGAAGCATGCAGACATAAGACGTTCCCACAAAAACATCTTTTATAAAGTCAAAATCGGTGTAGAGGTCAATTCTTGACGGTTTTATAATATATGTTCTCCTGACAGAGGCATATTTAGTTTGGTCGTTCAGTGTAAGATATGTATCTTCAATTATTTTAAGTTCCTCAACTGTCTCTTTTTGACCTGTACTCAAGGAAAACTCCTTATTTTTTATATTGTCATACAACTTGAAACTTTGCAGTATTTCATTGTAATGACTTCCTCCGGAGAATTGATAGGGGGTATTTACATTGTCGGTTACTCTCAGGACATATTCCCAGTCCGATGAGCTTCCGGCTAAAAGAATAGCATCTTTTGACGGAATCTGATTGTCTTTTGAAAGATACCAGCTGCGCAGATTCCATGTTCCGTTGCTTTTATTTTCAATTCGTATAAAACTTTTTTTGCCGTTACTCATAGAAAAATAGATATCAATGTTTTTCTGGTCTTTCCTCAGTACTGTAAGTCCATTGTTGGGTTTGGCAGCAGTTGATGGAGTAGGAGTGGATGGTTGGACAGCGATAGATGGTTTGGCGTGTACTGCGGATTTTACGACGGCGGCAGATTGGGGAAGAGAATATATGCTGGTAAAGGGTGCAGTATTGTTGTTTTTTGAAGAACTATATTTTAAAGCTTGTATATTTGTATAACTTGCTATTCTGTTAATGTTGGCGCTAAGCAATAAACTTGCTGTAAAAATAAACAAAATTATATAGCGTACTGCTTTTTTTCTCATTTCAGGATCTCCCTTTTATGTCATTGTATTTTGTTAGTTACAAAATATTATCATTTGCTGCATGAATTGTAAAGTTTGTACTAAAAAAATAATACAGGTGATAAAAACGCATAATAAGGATATATATTAATTCTTTACAAATTAGAAAAATATTATAAGTGGAAATTTAATAGGTATGAAGTGTAATTCAGAGTTAATTGCATTTTATTATATGTAATATTTAGATATATGGGCAGTTTATAAAAATTGACTGAATTTATTGAACTTAACTATAAAATATAGTATATTGAATTTTAGTATATTTAAATGAAGGACTTTTTATCTTACATATATCATGGAGAATAAGGGTTGAAAATTAGGAAGGGAATATGTAATGGGAAATATTTTTGACTTTTTCAATTATAACAAACCCGGTCCGGGCGTACCTAAAGATGAGCCGCCAAAACCGAGGATTGTAGTGTTTTTTCAAATTTATTTCGACAAGTTTTGGGATCTCATGAAACTTAATCTTATGTTTTCATTTTTTAATATACCGGCTTTAATACTAGTATATTTTTTGTTTTCGTTATTTTTTAGTTCTGTGAAAAGTTCTTTAACAGAAGATGGGACTTTCTTCAGTCTTGTTTTATTTACTTCCATCAGCTCAGTATTTCTAAGTGTTCCGGTTATTACAACAGGACCTTCTCAGGCCGGTTTTACATTTGTTTTGCGGAATTTTTCAAGGCGTGAGCATGTCTTTCTTATGTCGGATTTTAAAGAGAATATTGGAAAAAACTTTAAACAAGCCCTTGCAATATGCATGATTGATTTTTTTGTAGTTCTTTTCCTGTTAGTTGACATTTATATTTGCATAAATTCGGGTATGGACAGATTACTGGCATATTTAATGATATACATTATCATATTTGTTTTGATTCTGTTTTTAATGATGCATTTATATATTTATCCCATGCTTGTGACTTTTGAACTTTCGATAAAGCATATTTATAAAAATGCCTTGATTTTTGCAATAGCAAAATTTATACCGAATCTGGGGATTCTGCTGTTGTGCTTTGCAATCTCGGCATTGCCTTTTTTGATATATCTTCCTGCGGCAATATTGTTGTTCCCGATTATTACATTGAGTACTGTTGGATTTATTACAAACTTTTATGCTTTCCCGACACTGGAAAAGTATATGATTAAGAAAGAATAAGTATTTATAGGGCTTAGTATTATTTTTTAAAACGGATAAAATACTGCAAAGCACTGACTTTGCTTTTTTTATTATTTATGATTTAGTATAAACAGTGGAGGTTATTGAAAAATGTCCGGTGTACTGATGGATAGATCAAAACCTGATTCAGAAGAGGATAAATGGGTAGGGACCTGGGCGACTGCACTGCAGCAGGTTGAAGAGTCCAATATGCCTCCGGAACCGGGACTTTCAAACAATACCCTGCGCCAGGTAGTTCGTGTCTCATTAGGTGGAAATCGAATAAGAGTAAAGTTTTCCAATGAATATGGGAATTCGGAACTTACTTTGAATTTAGTACAAATAGCTGTATCATCGGGCAAAGGAAAAGTAAAATCGGGAACTGAGAAATTATTGACCTTTGAAGGGAAAAAATCTGTTACAATTCCGGCAGGCGGAACCGTTACATCCGATACTGTTGATTATTGTTTACCTAAACTTACGGATATAGCTATTACAATTTATTTTGGAAATGCGCCTACTGTCCTGACAGGCCATCCCGGTTCAAGGACAACATCCTATATACTGCCCGGAAATGGGATTGACAGTTTGAATATATCGACAGCTGTGCCTACAGAACATTGGTATGTAATAGCTGGAATAGACGTTATTACATGTGCTTTATGCAATGCAGTTGTTGCATTGGGGGACTCAATTACCGATGGAAGAGGCTCTACAACGGATATGCAAAACCGATGGACTGATAATCTTGCTAAACGTCTGCAGGCAAATACTGCTACAGCGGGTATTGGAGTACTTAATATGGGAATAGGCGGAAATACTGTTTTGCAAGGAGGATTGGGGCCAAGTGCCGTTGAGCGGTTTGAAAGGGACGTACTTTCACAAAGTGGTGTCCGTTATTTGATAATATTTGAAGGGGTCAATGATATAGGAATAAACAATAATTTGAAAGTAACAACAGATTTGATAAATACCTATAAGAGCTTCATAGATAAAGCCCATGCCAATAATATTCTGGTTTATGGTGCAACAATTTTACCCTTTGGGGGATCGCAATATGATAGTGCCATTAATGAGCAAGCTAGGCAGACGGTAAACGACTGGATCAGAACTTCAGGGGAATTTGATGCTGTGATAGATTTCGATGCAGCTTTAAGAGATACGAAGGATTTTACAAGACTTAAGGAAATCTATGACAGTGGTGACCATTTGCATCCAAATGCTGAAGCTTATAAAAAGATGGCTGAAATTGTGGATCTTGATTTATTTGCAAAAAATGACCGATAATATTTATGAAAAGTATTCCAAGTATATTGTTTTTTACATGAGAATGAATATAAATTTGGAGTGTGAATATCTGAAGGTCAAAGTATTTAAAACGTAATATAAAAATTGTTAGCTCATAAAGGGTGATATTGGATGAAATATGATATTGTTGGAATTCGGGAAAACAAAGAATATCTTATTAAAGCTATTGATTTTTTTACTGAAAAATGGGGCATTGAAAGAAGAATTTATGAAGACTGTCTTAGCAATAGTATTACTACACAAAGTCCTTTGCCAAGATGGTTTTTAATGCTGCATAACGGCGAAATAATAGGAGGTTATGGCTTGATAACCAATGATTTTATAAGCCGTCAGGATTTATTCCCTTGGCTGTGTGCTCTATATATTGAGGAGAAATACAGAGGCAATGAATTAGGGGCAAAACTTTTGGAGCATGGAAGGATTGAAGCGGCAAAATTGGGATATAAAAAATATATCTTTGTACTGACCATGTGGGTTATTATGAAAAATATGGCTGGTCATGCATAGGCAAAGGCTTTCACCCCTGGGGTGAGGAGTCAAAGATATATGAACACGATACAATACAAACACAATGTGAATGAGTTTTTTACGAACAATATTAAAAAATCCAATTCTGTGGTATAATTTTTCCATAAGTTAAGCAATATTCGGATAGGGATTTATTACATATAAGATAAAGAGCATAGATAAAGTTATTTTTATCTTTTGCCGGGTACAGGTATGCCTATGTACTTGATTTACTGGTTTTAAAAGGTGTTAGCTGCTATTAATATTTAAGACGAATTGATGGCAATTACAGAAGCACTGATTGGGGTTCCTATTTATGGAATGTATTAAGAATTACCAAGTCGTGAAAAAGAGACAGAAGATAATATAAAACGGAACTTTGAAAAAAACGATATAATAATTGATTGCCTTGTTTTGAGAGGGGGATTTCTGAATGGATAAAAACAATAGACCTGTTGGAAGACAAAAGCGTATTGGCTCCGGCAGAGGAGATGTCTATAAACGCGGCAGTGGACTTGGAAGCGGACCTGTAGGCAATCCGGGAGGTTATTCCGATAGGAGAAGCACGTCAAGAGGCATAAGAGGATCGGGTTATAACTCGGGAGGATATTATTCAGGAAAGAAAAGAAAGTCCTCGAGCGGGTTGACTGCTTTGATAGTTCTGTTGGTTATTGCTTACTTGGGATATAGTTTTTTTACCGATTTATTCGGTGGCAATTCTGATACTGCGTCAAATAATAATTTACAGTCTCAAACATCCAATTATTTCAATACATATGACAAAGGGGAATATCCGGTTGACACTTCCGTTTCAAAACTTGCCCGGGCAAAGCGTACAGTGTTGAAGGGCGATGGAAAGGACACAGCAACCGTAATGATATATATGTGCGGTACGGATCTTGAGTCAAGAAGCAGTATGGCTACTTATGATCTTCAGGAGATAGCAAAGGCCAAGATATCCGATAACGTAAATATTATTGTTGAAACTGGAGGAACATTGAAATGGCAGAATAGTTTTGTAGACAGTAAAACCAATCAACGATTTAAAGTGACTAAAGATGGTTTTAAGTTGATAGAAAAAAATCTTGGAAAAAAGTCCATGGTTGTTCCCGATACTCTAGCCGACTTTATCAAGTATTGCAAAGAAAACTATCCGGCAGACAGATACTTGCTTATTTTGTGGGACCACGGCGGAGGTTCCCTTAGCGGATTTGGATATGACCAGCACTTTCCCAACGATGGGATGACTTTGGATGAATTGGCTGTGGCATTAAAAAAAGGTGGTTGCACCTTTGACTTTATAGGTTTTGATGCGTGTCTGATGGCAACCCTTGAAACGGCAATAGTTTTGGAACCCTATGCAGACTACATGATTGCTTCGGAAGAAGTGGAACCCGGTATAGGATGGTACTATACAGGTTGGATAACTGCGCTTTCTGAAAATCCATCCATACCTACCGTTGAACTGGGTAAAAAGCTAATAGATGATTATGTAAGGGAAGTTAAACAGAGAACACCTCGTAGTCAGGCGACTCTTTCACTGATTGACCTTGCAGAGTTGAAAGGTACTGTACCATCAGCCTTTGAAGCTTTTGCAAAATCAACAAGACAACTAATTGATTCGGGTAATTATAAAGTTGTTTCGGATGCCCGCTCCGATACTAAGGAATTTGCAAAATCTTCGAAAATAAATCAGATTGATCTTATTCATTTTGCCGAAAACTTAGGAACTGCAGAAGGAAAAGCTTTTGCCAAGGCACTTCGCGGGTGTGTTAAGTATAATCGCACATCTTCAAATATAACAAATGCAAACGGAATATCAATTTATTTTCCGTATAATAATCTCAAAAAGCTTAACTCAATGCTTGATACCTATGAGCAGATAGGAATTGATGACGAATACAGCAAGTGCATTAAAAGCTTTGCCAGTGTGGCTGCCGGAGGACAAATTGTTTCTTCCGGAAGCAACAACATGCTTGAAATTTTGTTGGACGGTCTTACAGGAGGAACACAAAACCAAAGCTCAAATCAGTCTTCTACTATTTCAATAGAGAGTTTATTAAATGAATTTTTGTCCAGTGGAGATTACAGCAGTATCACAGGTCTTATTGGAGAGTCATTGGGATGGCTTGATGTTGATCGTATAAAGGCTTCTGTAGACTACTATAAAAAGAACAGGATTGAAGCGAAGGATTTGAAAATAACCAAAAAGAACGGACAAAGAGTTCTTGAGCTTTCGGAAGAACAGTGGGGGCTTGTCCAGAATATAGAGCAGAATGTTTTTATAGATGATGGGGAAGGCTTTATAGACCTTGGGCTTGATAATGTATTTGAGTTTAATGATGATGGCGACCTTATAATGGAATATGACGGCACATGGCTTGCATTAAACGGTAACATAGTGAGCTACTACATGATAAGTGAGGACCGCTACGGAGACAATTACACCATAAAAGGACGTGTACCTGCTTTATTAAACGGCCAGTTGGTGGATATTATACTTATGTTTGATAATGAGAACCCTTATGGGACGGTTTTGGGGGCACAGATAAAGTATGATACTTTGAAACAGACCGAAACATTGGCAAAGGGTCTTATTGATATTAAAGCCGGTGATAAAATTGATTTCTTATGCGATTACTACACTTATGACGGGCAATATAAAGATACATATTACCTTGGAAAGCAGTACACCGCTACAGGTAGTTGGGAAATAGAAAATTTATCATTGGGCGGAAGAAAGTATCAGATGACTTATCGTATAACGGATATATATAACAATAAGTTTTGGACACCTTCTGTTACCAATTGAGTTTACCGTTTCCATAAGAAGGCGGATTAATTTGTAAAGGAGGACTGCAATGGGAGACTTGTCCAAGTTGCCGAACATTGGGGCAATATGCGAGAAAAGGCTGATCCGGGTGGGAATAAAAAGTACTGAAGACCTGAAAAGGATCGGAAGCAGGGAAGCATTTATCAAACTGTATTTATCAGAAGAAGATACTTGCTTTAATACTCTTTGTGCTTTGGAAGGAGCTATTCAGGGAAAAAGGTGGCATGATTTGTCCGATGGAGAAAGAGCCGATTTGAAAAAATTTTATATAGAAGTAACAAAGAATATAAAAGAAGATTAATGATGATAATAATTGAAAATTAAATGTGATTCGTATTTTTAAATAGTAAAAAAGATTTGCAAGAATAATTGGATATTACCGAAGAATATTCCAACAGATACTTATGTTTATTTACATTATGTGTTTATTTAACATAATGTACAGTGAATAATGTTAAATTGGCAGTAATTTTTGGTTTTGATAATTTACATACGGTTATAAAATCGGCAAGTTATTTTCGGTAATACTCCTATGATCTGTTTTGCAGTCTTTTTTATATTTGTGGCATATCTAAAATTAAGTTCTTTTTTCTTAAGTATTATATTCAGGTAACATATCTCAATATTTCCTTTAAGCACTTCTTTTAAGAGGTTTCCAACAAATTAGACAATCAAAATGAAATAGGAAATATGTATATTTATTGCATAAGTTTAATAGACTTATAAAGTGTTTACTAATTTTATAAATCAATATAAGCAAGGAGGGAGTGCCCTTTTGATTACAAATACCGTACTGGCATGTTATATGTTCACACCTAAATTTAAGGAGATATTGGTCTTTGTAATTAAAGCAGGAGAAAGAATCCGTAAGAGTACTTTAATGAGGGGAAATTCCAATTGGATTAGTCTTACAGGGTGTTTGGAAAACTTAAACCTATTTATTAAACATAAAATAACAAGAGAGGTAATGGAATGGCACAAAGGATTGCTTTAAACCCTGTTGCGAGAGTTAGCGGATTTATACAGGTTGAAGCTACAATTGACAATAATAGAGTAGTGAAGGCCAGATCAAAAGGATTCCTTTTTAAAGGAAGTAAAAAAGTACTAAGCGGCAGAAACCTATTTGATGCAGTTTACTCAAAACAGGGAATATGTGGAGTTTGCTCAACTGCGTACTCTGTAGCATTATCTCTTGCATTGGAAAATTCAATTGGAATTTATCCGTCTCAGCAGGAAAGATACCTCAGAGATATTGTCCAAGGTTGCGATTTTCTTCAAAACCATATAAGGCATTTTTATCAATATACTTTGACTGATTTTGTGAAGCTGCCAGAAAATATGTCTTTATGGGAAGCTGAGTGTGAAGATTTCAGGCTTCCGAGAAATAAAAACTGTGAGATTGCTGAACATTATTCCGAGTCGCTTAATATTGTAAGAAGTATACAGGAATTACCGGCTCTGTTAGGTGAAAAGGTATCGAATAGCAATCGAATTTTTGCCGGAGATGTTACAAAGGATAAGATTACAGCAATAAAATCTTTTTTGCATAGAATCAGGCAATTTATAACAGAGAAAATGATACCCGATGCCTTTACTATTTCACATTACTATAGCGATTATTATAAAATTGGCAGCGGTTGCTGTAACTTCCTTACTTATGGTTGCTTTCACGGATATAAAGAATTTGGAACTCTATATGTAAAACCCGGAGTGTATATAAAGGGAAAAGAAAGTGCTTTTGATTCAAGTAAAATAACAGAGGAAACCGATTATTCCTGTTATCTTGATAAAGAGGGAATCTACAGAGCAATGGATATGATTACTGATGAAGAGATAGGAAACAGTGATGAATACTCATGGATAAAAGCGCCAAAGTATAATGGGGTACCCTGTGAAGTGGGACCTCTTGCGAGACAATGGTTGAGTGGAGAATATAGAAATGGGACTTCCACAATGGATAGAATCATTGCCAGGGTTTTAGAAGCTAAAAAAATAGTTGATATTATTGATGTGCTTTTTGAAAATTTACAAATCAGTAAACCTTATAAAAAAGAATATGTAATTCCGATTCACTCGGAGGGTGCAGGATACATTGATACTGCAAAGGGAGCTTTGTGTCACTGGTTTAAGATAGACAACGGTATTATCAACTTTTACCGTATTATAACTCCTTCCGCATGGAATTTTTCGACACATATTAATAACGGTATAATGGGAACTGCAGAACAAGCATTAATTGGAACTTTAATACAAAATATTGCAAATCCTGTTGAATTGGGCAGAATTATACGTTCCTTTGATCCTTGCGTGTCGTGCGCAACTCATGTGTATTCTCAAGGAGAATATGTAAAAACAATAAGGGTAATGCCCTAGACCATTTTTGATTTATGTAATGGAATGTGTTTTTGTTGGGCTAATCCTTAATTTCATAGTAAGTGATTACAGATTGATATTTTGGATTGATAGTTTTTACTGTCGGAAAGAGAATTTTTTGCAGTACCGATGACATGAAAAAAATCAATATTTAGTGGCCCAATAGACCTTAAATTGTTTAAATTTATATGAATTTATGTTGAAATAGTGGAGATAATTCATATTGTAGGAGATTTTACTGTTATTCAGAGTATGGAGGTTTATTGTGGCTAAAAGCAGTGGTAAATTAAGAGTTATTCCTCTTGGCGGATTGGGCGAGGTAGGGAAAAATATCACTGTATTTGAATACGAAGATGATATTTTTGTAGTGGACTGCGGTTCGACCTTTCCCGATGATGACATGTTGGGAATAGATCTTGTGTTGCCGGATATAACTTATCTCATAAAAAACAAGGAACGTTTAAGAGGAATTGTTATTACTCACGGTCATGAAGACCACATAGGCGGGCTGCCTTATATACTTAAAGAAGTAAATGTACCTGTATTTGGAAGTAGACTGGCTTTAGGACTTATAGAGTATAAACTGGAAGAACACGGTATATTGTCGGAATGCGAGCTGATACCGGTAAAAGCAGGACAGACTATTGAATTGGGTGCATTCAAAATTGAATTTATTAAATCGACACACAGTATAGTTGATTCCATGGCTTTAGCTATATATACTCCTGTCGGTACTGTTGTACATACCTCGGATTTTAAGGTTGACTATACACCTATTTCCGGGCACCCGATTGATCTGTTACGTATTGCGGAAATTGGAAGGAAAGGTGTTTTGCTTTTGCTGTGTGACAGTACGAATGTTGAGCGACCGGGCTATACCATGTCCGAAAGGACTATAGGTAGAACTTTTGACGAGTTGTTTTGCTCAGCGAGTAGCAGGATCATCATAGCAACTTTTGCCTCTAACATTGATAGAATTCAACAAATTGTGAATGCAGCGGTTAAATATGACCGAAAGATTGCTCTGTGCGGCAGAAGCATGATTAATGTATGCAACAAGGCAATGGAACTAGGCTATTTAACTATACCTAATGAAACTCTTATAAATATAGAATCAGCTAAAAATTACACGGGCGACAAGTTGGTGATAATTACTACAGGAAGTCAGGGAGAACCTATGTCAGCATTATCGAGAATGGCAGCAGGAGAATATAAATTAGTTGATATCGTTCCCGGTGATTTGGCTATAATTTCTTCAACTCCTATTCCAGGAAATGAAAAATCTGTATCCTATGTTGTAAATGAACTGTTTAAAAAGGGGGCAGAGGTTATATATGAATCCCTTGCAGAGGTTCATGTTTCCGGTCATGCCTGTCAGGAAGAGCTTAAACTGATACATAAACTGGTAAATCCAAAGTACTTCATGCCCGTTCATGGAGAATACCGCCATTTAAAAAAGCATGCCGATCTTGCAAAAGGTATTGGAATGGATGAGAATAATGTTTTAATTATGGAAATCGGGCAGGTACTAGAGATTGATAATTCCGGGTTTGAATTTGGCGAAAGAGTTCCTTCAGGTATAGTGCTTGTTGACGGACTCGGCATTGGAGATGTGGGTAATGTGGTATTGAGAGACAGAAAGCATCTTTCTGAAGACGGCATGATAATAGCTGTTGCAACAATTCAAAGAGAAACCGGTGCTGTTATCAACGAACCGGATATTTTAACAAGAGGATTTGCGAGTATAAAAGAATCGGAAGAATTTTTGAGTGAGTTGAAACAGATATGCCTGGAAGCGATACAGAAAAGCAGTAGTAAGAATGTGCATTCAAAAAAGAGCAAAATAAAAGAGGCACTGAGAGAGTATATTTATCAAAAAAGCAAACGTACTCCTATGATAATTCCTGTAATTGTAGAAATTTAGAAATATTATTTAAATTGAGAAAAGCCATACAGAATATTCTGCATGGCTTTTTTGCATGTAAAAATATTTTTTAGCTGATTTATATAGCCGTTTTAATTGTTAGAAAAAAGATAGGTTAAAATAAAAATAGCTTTAAGCTTAGTAATGATATAATATGTGTGATGTATTATAAAGAGTTAAATGTTTTCGGAGGTAAATTGATATGAATTTTACAAATAAAAAGATAATTTTATTCGATCTTGACGGAACAATAACAGAGTCGGGTGAAGGAATAGTTAATTCCATAGAGTATGCTTTAAAAGCGCTTGGAATAACCGATTACAATAGAGCAGACTTGTTTAGGTATCTTGGACCTCCAATAATAGAAACTTTTAAAAATGAATTTGGATTTGATGATTTGAAAGCCGTTGATGCAGTGGAAAAATTCAGAAAATATTTCAGAGAGACAGGAATTTATGAAAATAAATTATATGATGGTATAGAACTATTACTTAAAAGAATTTCGGAAAGCGGAAGAAAAATTATACTTGCCACATCAAAAGCAGAAGTATTTGCTGTAAGGATTCTGGAATATTTTAATATCATAAACTATTTTAATATTATTGCGGGGAGTGAACTGGACGGAAGCCGCATTAGAAAAGGTGATGTTATTAGATATGCTCTAAACAAGGCCGGTATAATTGATTTGAATAGTGCAGTAATGGTTGGAGACCGAAAAGAAGATATCCTTGGTGCGAACGAAGTAGGCATCGATTCCATTGGTGTACTGTATGGATATGGAAGCCTTGAGGAACTTAAAAATGCAGGTGCTGTAGCCATTGTAAAGACAGTAGAGGAACTTGGCAAGGTATTGATAGGTTGATTAATTTTGTTATTACCTATATTGATGATGTTTTTTCTATTTCCTCTTTTGTTGAATATTTTTATTTATTCAATATATCCTGGTAAATCTCCGAGATAACCGTATTTGAACTGCTATGGAAAGATATTAGCATAAAAAATGAAATTAATGAAAATATTTTTATGTAAATTTATTCACGAAAATTATCAATTGATTTCGATAAATTTATTGTTATTTGCTTTCTTGTCTATTTGTAGCAAGTTTTTCTGTACAAAATATATTACACTGTTATATATTAATTATGTATACTTTTTAGTACAATTGAATGTTTTGAAGCATAATGCTTCTTAACATAATAAATTTTTAGGAGTGATTAAATGGGCCAAAATTCCTCACCAGCTAAAACACATAATCGTGTCTTGCCTTTGATTGCAGGTATCTTGATTCAGATGTGCTGTGGTACAGCTTATATCTGGGGAGTATTTCAATCTTATCTGATCATTACAAATAGTACTCCCAATGCACTTTTCAATTGGTCGCCAACTTATGGAACATTGGCGTATGCGCTATTATTGAGCATGCTCACTGTAGGAAGTGTTACCGGAGGAAAAAGTCAGCAATCAGGAAAAGTTCAGCCAAAAACAATTATTGTTATTGGTGGATTGGTAATGGGAGTCGGATTTTTACTTGCCCAATTTACAACCAATTCCACACCCTGGCTTCTCTGGCTGTCGTATGGTATTATGGGCGGTATAGGTATGGGAATGGTTTATACTACTACCATTGCAGTTTGTCAAAAGTGGTATCCTGATCATAGGGGTATGGTAACAGGGATTATTGTTTCAGCCCTTGGTGCAGGTACAGTAATATTTACTCAATTATCGGAAATAGTAATTCCGAGCCTTGGAGTTTTAAAGACTTTTGGACTTTTGGGTGTAGTATTTATAGTGATTTGTACATTAGGTTCCTTTTTTATAAAGAATCCGCCGGAAGGCTTTAAACCTGACGGTTGGAATCCTCCAACTCCTAAAGATGGGCAGAACAGTAAAAATTTCTTGCCTATTGAAGCATTAAAAACACCCCAGCTTTATCTTACAGCTGTTGCATTATTGTTTGCTACTACTGCAGGTTCCATGGTAATCCCAATGGCAAAAGTATTCGGTTTGTCAAATGGGTTGGCAGAATCGGTTGCTGCAGCTGGAGTTCTGATTATTGGAGCTTGTAATTCTTTAGGAAGGTTTATATGGGGATTGGTATCGGATAAATTTGGCAGAAAGAACACTCTTATAGTTCTTTTGATTATAACAGCGGTTTCAATAATAGCTTTATCTTTTGTTCCAAAGGCCTTAATTCTCTTTATGTTCGCAGTGGTCGGTTTTGCTTACGGTGGATTCCTTGGGGTATTTCCATCGCTTACAGCAGACTTTTATGGAACTAAATATGTTGCAACCATATATGGAATAGTACTCTCCGGTTTTGGAATAGGTGCTGTTGCATCGGCTTTTATCGTAGGTGAGTTGAGTAAGACAAAGGCTTTCTCGACAGCATTTGCAATTGCGGCAGTTGCTGCAGCCATTTCCTTTGTTATAGTTTTAACTCTTAAAGCACCTAAAGAAAAATAAATTAATATTTGGAAAAGGTTAAGGTCTGGTTTCGATATTGCATCGGAATCAGACCTTCTTTAATTTAATACTATATATGCTGTTTTTGTAATTCCTATTGCTGGATTTAAAGGATATATGCTTTCAAAAACATAACCGATTAAAAATAGATGGGCGAGAATAACATGGTATGGGATGATTTCAAATTTGCTTGCTATAAGGGAATGATTATTGTATAATATCGCTGCATGTGGCTGATACTTCAATTATGTGAATCTATTGTGCTTCTTAGAGCTAGGGAAGAGCTGGCTTTTATATAAAAAATTCCAGGATAAAAATTAGAGCCTGCACATTTCAAATAATTAAATGAAAGAGTGTTTTGCATGAAGATTTTTTTAGCACCTTTACAGGGTATGACAGTAGCCGGATACAGAAATGCTTTTGCAAGGCATTTTGGAGGAATAGATGCCTATTATTCTCCATTTATTGCGACTTCGGAAATAAATAAAGTGAATAAATTGCTGCTGAAAGACATTTTACCGGAAAACAATGATCCGGCCGTTAAACTTATTCCTCAAATTCTTGGAAATAATGGCATGCAATTTAAGTTTTTTGCCGAGGCAATTTCAGGTTTGGGATATTATGAAATAAATTGGAATATTGGATGTCCCTATCCTACTGTGACAAGCAAAAAAAAGGGAGCAGGCATGTTACCGTACCCGGATATGATAAAAAGTTTCCTTGATAATGCTTGTTCCGGAAATTCCTATGTGGTGACGGTTAAGATGAGGCTGGGAATGGAAAGTCCGGAAGAAGGCATGCGTGTTATTGAAGTGCTAAATGACTATCCTTTAGGCAGAGTGATAATCCATGCTAGAACAGGTATACAGAAATATGACGGAAATGTAGACCTTGAAGCTTTTATAGAAATGGCATCTTCATGCAAACATGAAATAACTTATAACGGTGATATATTTACCTATGAAGACTACCTGCGTATAAGCATGAAAATACCTTTTGTAAAAAGCTTTATGCTGGGAAGGGGTGCCTTAATAAATCCTTTTCTTCCATCGGAAATTAAAGGTAATATAGTAGCGCCGGAAAATAAAATAAACATAATACGGGCTTTTCATAATGAAATTTTTGATTACTATAGAAACAGGGTTTCAGGAGATAAACATTTGTGCGATAAGATGATGGAATTTTGGTCTTACATGAGCGTTAATTTGGATAGAGATGGTAAATTTATGAAAAAACTAAAAAAATGCCGCAATGCATCGCATTACCTGGAATTAGTAAATCAATTGCTTGGTACCGATTCTGGATGGACTGATGCAATTCTTTCTTAAAAAGGGATATAAATTACTTTATAAAATAATATTGCTATTCTATTTTTTTAACTCTATTGAATAAGTTCATAGTTGAATTGACATAATAAGTTGTAAGAAAAACTTTATTTATATGAATAAAACATAGGTAAGTTAAGGAGGAATAGCAATAAATGGTTGGGAAAGTAAAATGGTTCAGTCCAGAAAAGGGATACGGCTTTATCGAAAGAGAAGGTGGAGATGACGTATTTGTGCATTTTAGCGCTATACAGGCAGAGGGATATAAATCTCTTGTTGAGGGACAGATAGTTGAGTTTGACCTGGAAAACGGACAGCGTGGGCCACAAGCGGCAAATGTGCGTGTTTCACAATAATAAAAATACCGAGACTGTCAGATTTGACCTTGGAAAGAGTATAGAAAATTTGTGAATAGCTGTACTTGATTTAATATATTGCGATTGAGTAAAAAATGTCTTATATGGATTGCAGTTTGGAGCTTACCTTTAGTGTAAGTATGATTACTGCTGATATAAGTCTATTGACAATAAAACAGAAATAACTTATTGTGGAAAAGCTGGGGGTTGACAGTGGTAACTTGGGCAGCTTTGTTAACGGCCTAGACAGAAACAATAGGGAGAGCGAAAGCTCTCCTTAAATTATAACTATAAAAAAATAATAATTGCACCTTTTTAATTATTTGTTTTTGTTATATAATGAAACTATAAAAACTATAAATAATAAAGAGAAACAGTATCTCAATAATTTTATGAATTGTATTGGTTTAGGGGAGAAATGTATGTTAAAAGTAAAGAAGGTTTATGTTAACACCAGTGATAAAATGTGCCAATATAGGTTGAACCAGGAAGTCTATAATTTAGTCAATCAAATAGACAAACAGTACAATAGAATTGCTGTTGTATGTATTGGCACTGATCGTTCTACCGGAGACAGTTACGGGCCACTGGTCGGTTTTATGCTATCCAGGTGCAGAATATATGATTTTGATGTTTACGGTACTATTGAAGAGCCTGTTCATGCTATGAATCTTAAAGAGACCTTGGAAAAAATCGATATCGATAATACTCTTGTCATTGCAGTTGATGCATCTGTCGGGAGAGTTGACCATATTGGACATATCGGTTTAAGTAATGGATCAATCAAGCCTGGAAGCGGAGTTGGTAAGGATTTACCGGAGGTAGGAGATATATCGTTTTCCGGTGTTGTCACAATTGCAGGAATAATGCCTCAAATTATGCTTCAAAACACAAGCCTTGGAATGGTATATAAGATGGCTGAAATTACTGCCAATTCTATTAAGTATGTACTTTATAAAAAGCAGCTGGAGCCGCAAAGGGCAAAACGAATCAGTTCTTTTGCGACGGCATAAAAAATAGGTGATGAATATAATAGATTTTTATAATAGATATTTTAAGAAAAAAGGAGTCGATAAACTCCTTTTTTGATTTGCCAATTGCTTTTTTAATTTCAATAAAAATAATATACAGAAAGCGGGAATGACTGTGGATAAGACAAAGACTAACGCTATGAGAATTCTTGATAAAGCAAAAATAAAATATAATACATATTCCTATGATCATAGTGATGGATTGATTGATGGTGTTTCAGTGGCGAATAAAATTGGATTGCCGGTTGAGCGTGTATATAAAACTCTTGTAACGCAAGGAGCAAGCAGAGAATATTATGTTTTTGTTATTCCTGTGGCAGAAGAACTGGACTTAAAGGCGGCTGCAAGGGCGGTAGGTGAAAAATCAGTGGAAATGATAAAGGTGGCTGATATCAATAAAGTGACGGGGTATATCCGTGGCGGATGTTCTCCAATCGGAATGAAAAAAAGTTATAAAACAGTATTGGATAATTCCTGTGAAAAGTTGGATACGATTATTATCAGTGCCGGGAAGATAGGGCAGCAAATAGAATTGGCACCTTCCGACCTTATGAAATTAATTAACGGCACAACAGCACAAGTTGCAATCAAAAGGGATTTGTAATTTTATATTATGTTGCTGCTGAAACAGTTTTTTCAGCAATGAGAAATTTTATTTTGAGGCCTTGCTCAGTAAACATTTGCTCGTGTTCGGTTACAATGTTCTGTTCAAAATTACTGGCATGCAGGTCTTCAGTTATAAAGGTTATTTTAAAATCACACTGTTGAAAATATTTTACTGAAGCGTTGAATAAAATATCATTATCGGTCTTAAACCAAATCTGGCCATGAGGCGCTAAAAATACTTTATACTGGTTAAGCTGATTGGGATGGGTAAGCCTTCTGGCAACGTGGGAGTTCTTAGGCCACGGATTGCAAAAATTAATAAATATTCTATTTATAACATCATTATGATCAAGGATTTGATGTATTAACATTATTTCATGAGCCATAAGGCGGATATTGCTTGGGTTTAGATTGGCCTGAGCGTATTCGTCCTCAATTTTACGTTTTGCCAAAACCAGCACTTCATCTTTTATATCTATGGCAATAAAGTTTTTATCAGGGTTAGAAGATGCAAGCTTTGATATAAACCCACCTTTTCCGCATCCTAACTCCAGCCATATTTCATTGGAATTACCAAATACTGATTGCCATTTGCCTTTGTATTCTTTCGGATTTCTAACAAAAAATTCGCATGCTTCCAGTTCGGGTCTTGCCCAAGGTTTCTTCCTTAAACGCATAGTATACCTCGCTTGATCAATTATATGTCGTTTGAATTATTGCAAAAACTTATGCAATTACCCTTTCAAAAAATTCTGTTTGGTTGTATTTTTTTAAATTTAAGGGCTTATTTTTTGAAATGAGCTTACCGTGTTAATTTTAGACTGGTTTAATTAAAAATGCAACTATTTTTTGATTAAAAACATTATTTGTTAATAATGAATTCACATTGTCTTCTTAATTCTATTAGCTATTGAAGTTTTCATTGCTCTTTTTGTCAGGGATAAAATTATAAGACCTTTTATTGGATATATTTTAGTGATTGTTTTGATGTATTCTTTTATACGCAGTATTGTACAAAAAACTATAAAATTTCTCCCGGTATATTTATTTTTGTTTGCTGTCTTTGTACAGATAACTCAGTATTTCCATCTTGTGGACAAGCTGGGGTTGAAGGACAATAAGTTTATCACCGTTATGGGAACTTCCTCTGATGTAAAGGATATTTTGTGCTATTTTTTAGGTTCTATTGTTTTTATTTTTTGGGAGAAAAAATTCGAACCTTCTCTTAATAAGTAATAGCCGGTTCGATGCTCAATAGGCTGATACTTCAAAAGTTTCTGTAATTAACATGATGGCTTGCTTCTGAATAGTATTATAAAAGGAACTTAACTTAAATATGGTATTTGTATTTTCCATATTTAATGCTGAGGCAGGCTTTTATGCAATGTTAACTATGTATGAGCATCAGAAACTATCAAGAATTTTTAGAGAAGCAGAATGCATTCCTTTTGATGACTTTTCTAAAATTGCTATTATGAGTGATTGTCACAGAGGAGATGGAAGCTGGGCAGATAACTTTTCAAAAAATAAAAACATTTACTATGCAGCATTAAACTATTATTATGATATGAATTATACTTACATTGAATTGGGAGACGGGGACGAACTGTGGGAGAACTATGAACTGTCTGAGATAGTAAATCAACACAGTGATGTCTTTTTTCTGCTGTCCAAATTTATTGATTCGGGCAGAGCTTATTTTATTTATGGGAATCACGACATTGTAAAGAAATATAGAGGTTTTGCCAGGTGCAGAAAGTATAGATTTATGGATAAAAGAGAAAAGGCCAATATTTCATTGTTTAATAAGGTAAAGTTTCATGAAGGATTGATTCTGGAACATACCCTTTTTGGAAAAAAAATTTTCTTGGTGCATGGACATCAGGTAAGCCTTATGAATGATAGATTATGGAGATTGAGCAGATTCCTGGTAAGGTATGTATGGAGGCCGCTTGAATTGCTGGGAGTAAATGACCCCATCAGTGCAGCAAGAAATTATAAGAAGAAAGCATCGGTAGAGTCCAAATTAATTGACTGGGTGAAAAAAGAGAAGCACATAATTATTGCAGGGCATACCCACAGACCTATGTTTCCGGAGGTGGGGGATTGGCCTTACTTTAACGATGGAAGCTGTATTCATCCCTATGGCATTACAAGCATTGAGATCGCTGATGGAAATATTTTGCTTGTCCGGTGGAGTATAAAGACCAAGAAAGATAGGACGTTGTTTGTGGACAGGGAAATAATTGAAGGTCCGGTAAAATTGATTAATTATTTTAAGTATTTGGAGAATAAAAAATATAATAATGTTTAAATTCTTTGCGTTCAGTATCAGCATTAGTTTTATACTTTTTTAAGTGCCTTTAAAAATTTTTCGAGATTAGTGAAGCAACTAATATTTTGGGTATATGTAAAGATAATAAATATTAGCAAAGGAGAATATGATACCCTCGGCTTTGTCAATGTGTTTTACGGAAAAGTAAACAAAAAATGAGCAGGGAAGAACTTAGCCGAGCTATTCGATTGAGCATTGCCGGTGAAATGGAGGCGATATTTGTATATGATGCTCATGTCAAGGCAATTGATGAGTCTATAGACAAAAAAGCAAAAAGTCCTGGGGATGGCATTTAAAAGAAAACTCCGGTAATTAAAACCGTTAATATTGATCCTAATGCTACAATTACAAGACTTTTTCCCATATTGGCAAGAATTAAAGCTACTGCAGTACCGAAAAGGGCTGTTTTGTAGTTGCTGGTAGAATTAAAAATGTCCGGAAAAGTAAGTGCTCCTAAAACAGCATAAGGAACGTACTGCAAGAAGGATTTTATATATTTTGATTTTATTTCTTTCCTGAAAATGGATATTGGTAATACCCTCGGTATATATGTAACCAGAGCCATTAATAATACTGCAAATAAAATATATGACATATTTCTACTCCTTTTTGTTTTCTTCAAGCGGCCATAGGAAAGCACCTATTCCGGCAGCTATAATTGTAGATATTATAGTTCTGAATCCACTGGAAATAAAGCTGAATAGCGGAATATATTTAAGCAGAAGATTTATTGCAATTGAAATAACTATAATCATCAAAATGGGCCGGGATTTTTTTGCCGGCGGCACGATAATTGCTATAAACATGGCATACAAAGCGATTCCCATTGCTCTGCTAATGGAATCGGGCAGTGCAGAACAGGTAAAAGCACCTAAAGCTGTGCCTAAACTCCAGCCAATTATAGGTCCTAGAATTAATCCTAGCATATAGGAATAGGAAAGCTTTCCCTCTTCCATAGATGCTATTGAAAAGGTTTCGTCTGTTATGCCAAATCCGAAAATAAGTCTTTGGGTTATAGAAGTATCCGGGTTTATTTTTTGGGATAATGAAAGAGACATAAGTATGTATCGTATATTTATAACAAAGGTAGTCATGGTTATTTCAAAAAGCCCGGCATTGTTTATAATGAGGTTTGTACCTGCAAATTGCCCTGCGCTGGTCAGGTTTGTCAAAGAAATAAATACTGCCATTAAGGGAGAAATACCTCCATTGACGGCCATTAAGCCAAAGGTAAAAGAAACGGGCACGTATCCCAAGGCAATAGGAAAGCCTTTTTTAAACCCGTAGACAAATTCCTTTTTGCAAGGTAAATAGGTACTCATATATTAAAGAACTCCTCCCATATTTATTTCTGACTCCTATATCTGAGTAAACTTTCAGATGTGGTAAATATTCGGTTCCAAACATGTAGAATATTATAATACCATTTGATAAAATTATCTAGTACTTTTTGCTATTATGATTGGCAGTATCTATTTTTATTAGAAAGATAACTATTTTTTGTACATACCTGCATAAATAAAAACAGCTATTTCTTGTATAAGAAATAGCTGCTCTTTAAAATTATTTTTTAAGCTATTTTAGAATAATGAGTAAAGCAGGAATAATGTCGATAACAAGGATGCCACCAGTGACACAACTGTTATTTGTGTATTTATGGATGGGCCTGCAGTATCTTTAAAAGGATCGCCTACAGTGTCACCGACAACGGCAGCTTTGTGAGCGGGTGAACCTTTTCCGCCACAGTTTCCGGCTTCAACGTACTTTTTGGAATTATCCCAAAGTCCACCGGCATTGGACATAAGCAGAGCAAGTAATAGTCCGGAAGCTATATTACCTGTAAGGAATCCGCCGATAGCAGCAACCCCGCCTATAAAACCTACCACAATGGTTGCAATAATAGCTGCCAATCCTGCCGGTATTAACTCTTTAAGGGAACCGGTGGTTGCAATGTCTATACATTTGTCATAGTCCGGCTTCACACCTTCCTTGCCTTCTTTAAGTCCGGGAATTGATTCCCATTGACGGTGAATTTCTTCAACCATTCTTTGTGCGTTTTTATCAACACCTAGCATAAGCATGGCTGAAAAAACTGCAGGAATTGCAATTCCAACAATAAGTCCGAAGAAAACGGTAGGATTCATTATATCAAAGTGGCTGATAGTTTCCAAACCGAGTTCTGCAGCTGCAGTATTCACTTCGCTCATGAAGGCTCCCAGAAGTGCTATAACAGTTAGTCCTGCTGCTCCGATAGAGAAACCTTTTGTAACAGCTTTAACGGTATTTCCGGCTGAGTCAAGTTCATCGGCTATGGCAATAACTTTTTCACCTAAGCCTCCCATTTCTGCAAGACCGCGGGCATTATCAACTATCGGTCCGTAAGCATCATTTGAAATAATCATACCCACTATTGAAAGCATTCCTACGGCTGACATTGAGATCCCAAACATACCGTAACCGGGTCCTAAAGGATCGCAGATATTATATGCTGCCAAAGCAGTAACTGCTATACCTATTAATGACGGAAGAGCACTTATCAAAGCATAAGAAAAACCGGAAAGAATAGTAAACGCAGGTCCGGACTTTGATGCGTTGGCTACAGCCTGAACGATTGGTTTGGCATCGTTGGTAAAATAGTCGGAGGTAATACCGATTATAGTACCTACTATAAGTCCTATAGCGGTAGCACCCCAGATACGCCATTCCAGACCGAAAATATATGTAGATAAAGCTGTCAATACAGCGTAAATTCCTGTTGTTACATAGGTTGAACTGTTAAGAGCCTTGCTTGGGTCACCCTTTTCACCGATACGGGCAGTAGCTACACCAATTATTGAGGACAGAAGTCCGATAGCTGCATAGATAAAGACCATTGCCACGTTTTTACCGGTTATTCCTCCTAATGAGGTGGCCATAACAAGAGCTGCAGCCATAGAAGCAACATTGGAGTCAAAGAGGTCTGCTCCCATTCCTGCAACATCGCCGACATTATCTCCTACGTTATCGGCTATAACAGCGGGATTTCTGGGGTCATCTTCTTCAATGCCCAGTTCGACCTTACCCACAAGGTCAGCGCTGATATCGGCTGTCTTCGTAAAAATTCCCCCACCTGCTTTTGCAAAAAGAGCCAGTGAACTTGCACCAAAGCTAAATCCAAGAACCGCGCTTGCATCACTTACAAGCAATAGAACCAAAGTTATTCCGAGAAGACTAGAACCGACAACAGCCATTCCCATTACCGCACCACCGCGAAATCCTGTCATAAAGGAAGGTTTAACACCTTTAGTTGCAGCTTCTGCGGCTTTTATGTTTGCTATTGTTGCAATTTGAATACCTATTTTCCCTGCAAGAGCTGATAAAACTGTACCGAAAACATATGAAACAGCCATAAAAATATTTTCGGAAATATTATTGGTGCTCCAAATCGGTTTTGGCAGCAGTAATACTATTAAAACAACTGCTACTGCTGTAAAACGTGCTAAAATTAGGTATTCGCGTTTCAAAAAGGTATTGGCACCCTGACGTATATACTCGCCTATTTCAGCAATTTTGGCATTTGATGAAGGCTGGGCTTTAACCCACGTATACAGCCAGACTGCAAAAGCAAGAGCTAGAATGGAGATTAACAGAGATACCAGTTGAACCGCTTGAGTTGAGATTTCAAACATATGCGCTGACCTCCTTAAAAAAATATAAACTCCTTCAATTTCAATATTTTACTACAACGATATATATTGTTCAAATTCAGTATCAGCCATTTATTTTTGAAATATTTTCAGAAACTTAACATTTATGTATTTATATGTAATTATGTCCGTTTTATATAAATATTAAAAGATAAATAAAAAATTAATGGTTCTTACTTTATAAAGGTGTAAAAAAATGTATTGAATTTGGTACATTAGGCCAATATTTTGCTTTAAGCTTTATCATAGTAATTTATCGGATATATCTTTATTTTATTCAACCATAAATTAATTGATAACTATAAAAATTTTTTGCATATTACAATACTGCGTATTATGTATTGTTCTACATTTTTGCAATATTGACAAAATATTTTGATGATGCTAATATAGTATATAACTTGAATAATATTAAAAACCTATGATCAAGAGGAGTAGGAATAAATATTTGTATAAGAGAGCCGCTAGCTGCTGAGAATGCGGTTACAAAGTTTATTCTGAATGGACTTGTGAGGGAAGCCCGAAATTAGAAAAAAGTAGGCGCTTACGGAGGCCCGATCCGTTACCAGCAGGGTGTATATGTTAGTATACAGAATGAGAGGACGTTTTATCGTCAAGTTGGGTGGTACCGCAGAAGCTTAAGGCTTTTGTCCCTTATAGAGGGATAAAAGCTTTTTTTGATATGTGCAAGAGTGTTAATGTTTATAAAGGCTTTTATCATAAAAGTTAGGAGGATGAACATGTCTAAAGGAAGATTCGGAAAACATGGCGGTCAGTATGTTCCGGAAACATTGATGAATGCATTGATTGAACTTGAGGAAGCTTATAATCATTTTAAGGATGATCCGGAATTTAATAGGGAACTAAGCAATTTGCTCAATAATTATGCAGGCCGTCCGTCGCTTTTGTATTATGCTGAAAAAATGACTAAAGATTTGGGTGGCGCCAAGATTTATCTAAAAAGAGAGGATCTCAATCATACCGGTTCGCATAAAATTAACAATGTGTTAGGGCAGGTGCTTTTGGCAAAAAAGATGGGAAAAACCCGTGTTATTGCAGAAACGGGTGCCGGACAGCACGGTGTTGCTACAGCCACTGCAGCAGCTCTTATGGGCCTTGAGTGCGAGATATTCATGGGTAAGGAGGATACGGAACGACAGGCACTAAATGTTTACCGTATGGAACTTCTGGGCGCAAAGGTACACGCAGTGACTAGCGGGACTCAAACACTAAAGGATGCAGTAAATGAAACCATGCGTGAATGGACAAAACGTGTCAGTGATACTCATTATGTACTGGGATCTGTAATGGGACCTCATCCCTTCCCCACAATTGTGCGTGATTTCCAAAGTGTAATTGGCCGTGAAGTCAAGCAGCAGATAATGCAAAAGGAAGGACGGCTTCCCGATGTGGTTTTGGCATGTGTTGGAGGCGGCAGTAATGCAATGGGAATATTCTATAACTTTATAGAAGATAAAAGTGTGCGATTAATTGGATGTGAGGCAGCAGGACATGGTGTTGATAGCGGTAAGACAGCAGCAACAATAGCCACCGGTAAGTTGGGAATATTCCACGGAATGAAGTCTTATTTCTGCCAGGATGAGTATGGTCAGATTGCACCCGTATATTCAATTTCAGCAGGTCTTGACTATCCCGGTATTGGTCCGGAACATGCAAATTTACACGATATGGGCAGGGCAGAATACGTTCCTGTTACAGATGCCGAAGCTGTAGAGGCTTTTGAATACCTGTCACGGGTTGAGGGAGTTATACCTGCTATAGAGAGTGCGCATGCCGTTGCCTATGCTAAAAAAATTGCACCAGGCATGAATAAAGATCAGATTATTGTAATTTGCCTATCCGGAAGAGGAGATAAGGATGTTGCTGCAATAGCACGTTACAGGGGGGTTAATATATATGAATAGAATAGAACAGGTTTTTAAAAACAGAAAAGCATTTATTCCGTTCATTACTGCAGGAGACCCGTCACTGGAGATAACGGAAAAGTTAGTGCTTAAAATGGCTGAGGCAGGAGCCGATTTGATTGAGTTGGGTATACCCTTTTCTGATCCCATTGCAGAAGGTCCGGTTATACAGGAAGCGGATAATAGAGCATTGGAGGCTGGAACTACTACTGATAAAGTGTTTGATATGGTAAAAAATATTCGCAGGTCATGTAATGTTCCAATAGCATTTATGACCTATGCAAATCCGATTTTTACTTACGGTTCTGATGAATTTATGAAGAAATGTCAGGAAGTAGGGGTGGATGCAGTAATTGTTCCTGATATTCCTTATGAGGAAAAAGGGGAACTTTTGCCCTATTGCTCAAAATATAATGTGACTTTCATATCCATGATTGCACCGACGTCTAATGAACGCATTCGCAAAATAGCAGCAGAAGCAGAAGGTTTTATATATTGTGTTTCCTCAATGGGTGTAACGGGAGTAAGAGAAAAACTGGGAGACAATATCGAAGAAATGATAAAAATTGCAAAGGAAGTTAAAGATATTCCGTGTGCAATTGGCTTTGGAATATCGACACCTGATCAGGCGGCAGCCATGAGCAAAATTTCCGATGGTGTAATTGTTGGAAGTGCAATTGTAAAAATTATTGCCCAGTATGGTTTTGAGTGTGTACCCCATGTTGAGGAATATGTAAAAAGTATGATAAAAGCCATAAGATAGACTGAAAATTAAATCATAAAATTCCGCTATCTCTTATATTAGTGTGCTACATAAAATGTATGCTTTTTGTTGATTTATTAAATAGAATTACGAAAAGAGCAATTTAAAAAACTGAGAATAAAGCAGATGGGTTATGAAAACATAATAATTCTATTTGTTTATTCCAAAAACTTCACAATTACTATTTAAATGAATGGATTTTCGGCTTATTATGGAAGGACTTGCGTTATACTTTGATATGATATACCTATTGAAGTTGGTTATCATATATGATAACATAATTATGAATCATGATATACACTAATATTGAATAAATATTGGAGATGTATTATGGAATGACAAGTGGAATTCTACAAAAAAGAAAACGGAAATATACCTGTACTTGATTATTTACTTTCATTGGACCTAAAATTCGTGCAAAAGCATTTAGTGAAATAGAACTGCTTGAAAAACATGGATTGAATTTAAAGGAACCTTATGTAAAACCTATAAAGGGTGCAAAGTACAAGGGGCTTTTTGAGCTCAGAGTAAAGTTTGCATCAGATATTGGTAGAATTTTTACTTCGCATACTATAAAAACACATTTGTACTGCTTCATGGATTTACAAAAAAAACAGAAAAAACACCGCAAAGAAAGCTTGATCGAGCACTGCGTTATAAAGAAGATTATGAAAGAAGGTGTAATAATGAGTAAAGCTGGAGTAAAATTTTCAGAAGTAAAGGAACTTTTAATGAAAGACGAAGAATTCAAAAAGGAATACGAAAAGCTAAAACCGCGCTATGATATAATTTCTCAAATTATTGAAGCACGAATAAGCCAAAATATAACCCAAGAAGAGTTGGCACTACGGGTTGGTACTCAAAAATCTAATATTAGTCGATTGGAGAGTGGAACGTATAACCCATCATTAGATTTCTTGATTAAAGTTGCTCATTGCCTTGGGAAGGAAATACAAGTAATATTGAAATGATGAATATAGAATTTATGTTAATTATAGTATAGTAGGAACGATTAATTAGGTACTGATATATCAGTACCTAATTTTCTTTTGAAGCTGAAAAGCGGCCATTTAATTAATCAATGATTAATATGCTATATTTAGAAAGCTAAAATAATATAGCTATAAAATTAATATAAAGTTATTTTTAAGAAAGATTTTTGGAAAATATTAAGAATTATACCATTATCAGAGGAAGAACTAAAGAGAATCTGCAGAACTGTAATAGATTTAATGCAATTCATGGACAATGTTCATATTGAAAAGTCTAAAGAATTAGGAGCTAATGCTTTGTGATTTACACATCAGTACAATAATTTATTACTTTTTTGAAATATAAAATATAGAATAATGAAAACTAAAATCAAATTTATTATAATAATCTATTCCTATATTTTGGATATAAATATTATAAACTATAAAGTATTCTTAACAAAGAAATGGGATATAAAAATATAAATTGTTTAATTAAGGTAATTGAAGAAAAAATGACATAAAGGATAATAAAGGATATTTTAGCTTATAAGGAATTCTTGACAAGGTCTAATGATATATAATATATTATGATATAATAACATAAAATTAACTAATTGTAGGGGTGATAGAGGAATGGATGATATTCCGGAACACATACGAAGTAGTAAGGCACTATGTAGTTTATTAAAATCAAAAAGTCGGATAAAGACTCCTTTTTACAGAAGGCCTTAAATCATGGGATATGGTTAAGTTGTGCCTTTTTTTATTTTTAATTAACTATTTGGAGGATGAAAGTATTGTTTACCGATTTACTTGTTTTAATAGTACTCATAGTGCTGAATGCTTTTTTCGCAGCTTCAGAGATTGCGCTAATTTCAATGAATGATACTAAACTTAAATTGATGGCTGAGGAAGGTAACAAACGGGCAGTTTTACTTAAAAAACTTGTAGATGAACCTAGTAAATTCCTGGCAACAATTCAAATAGGAATAACTCTTGCAGGTTTTTTTGCCAGTGCATTTGCAGCAGATAATTTCTCTGAAAGACTGGTTTATGTAATAAAACTTACAGGGGTTCCTATTCCTGACGCAGTACTTAAAAATGTTTCTGTGATATTAATTACAATAGTGTTATCATATTTTTCTCTTGTATTTGGAGAGTTAGTACCTAAAAGATTAGCGATGAAGAAAGCGGAGCCTATTGCCATGTTCGTTGCATCTCCATTAAACTTTTTATCTTCAGTAACATCGCCTTTTGTGAAATTTCTCACACTATCTACCAATACTGTTGTAAGGATATTTGGCATTGACCCAAATGAAGACGAAGAAAATGTTACCGAAGAAGAAATTCGAATGATGGTGGATGTTGGCGAAGAAAAAGGAGCTATCGATGAGACAGAGAAAGAGATGATTAATAATATATTTGAATTCAATAATAAGATTGTTTCAGAGATAATGACCCATAGAACAGAGATTGCAGCTTTACCGGTTGATGCAACTTTAGATGAAGTAGTAGAATTTATAAATACAGAAAAGTATTCAAGAATACCGGTTTACGAAGATACCATTGACAATATAATAGGAATTATGCACTCAAAATATTTGATAAAATACGTAGCTGAAGGTGGCGATAGAGATAATTTTGACTTAAGAAATCTTATAAGAAAACCCTATTATGTTCCTACATCAAAAAGAACAGATGAACTTTTTAAGGAACTTCAAAGACAAAGAATTCATATGGCTGTTATTATCGATGAATACGGAGGAACAGCGGGAATCGTTACTTTAGAGGATTTACTCGAAGAAATAGTAGGCAATATATTTGACGAAGATGATGAGGTTGAAAAAGACATCGAAAAAATAGACGAAAATACCTTTATTATAAATGGTACTACCAGTTTGGATGCTGTTATGGATTATTTAGAGGTGGAGCTTCCTACCGATGATTACGATACATTAAGCGGATTTTTGATAGGCCAATTAGGACGAATACCTGATGAAAATGATAAACCAAGTATTGAATTTAACGGTCTGGTATTTAAAGTTGATAAGGTAGATGAAAAGAGGGTAGCGAAGGTTAAAGTTTGCAAGGCTTAATTAATAAAGGTATTTCAAAAAATAACTCATACAGTTTTTAGCTCGAATCAAAACAAATTTTGTAAGCCATAATTGAAGAGTTTTTTGAAATAGCCTACAAATATAGCCTCACCACTGAATTTCTAAATCTCTGAAGGCCAAAAAAATTATATCTGTCCGTATTTTCAGTCATATGCCTGTTATATATTGGGGTTAGTGTTATATAAGTAAGTTATGCCGATAAAATATGGGAAGCGTTTGCAAATTATTTTTTAAGTAATGAGCAACGCTTCCTTTTTATAGTTATGCCAGATAAGAAGAATATATGATTAATATATGTCATGCTAAAACTATATTTTAACGGAATTGAAATAAAAGTCATGTGATAAGATGTTGAATGAAGGAGGAAATTTTATTAAAATATACGGATAGAAATAAATTAATTAGGATTATTTGACTTTAGCTAGAGGAGTGTTTTATCAATGAAGCTATACAGACCTGTTGGAATACGTGAGCTCGAATTAATCAGACAATCAGGGATGACCGAATTTCCGCCAAGGCTTCCGGAACAACCTATATTTTATCCTGTTTTAAATAAAGAGTATGCTTGTCAGATAGCAAAGGAGTGGAATGCAAAAAGCTCACCCGATTATGCCGGTTTTGTGACAGAGTTTGAAATAGATGATGAATATGTATCAAAATTTGAAGTTAAGACTGTGGGTGCATTTATACATAAAGAGTTGTGGGTTCCGGCAGAAGAACTTGCAGAGTTTAATAAACATATCATTGGTAAAATAAGGGTTATAGAATGTTATTATGGCGAACACTATAAAGGTTCTAAAACAGAGTTGATGATGCCGGATGAAGATTGAATCAAATAAATATTCTACAAATTCAATATAGGAAAAAAGTTTTTACCGAGGTTATTAAATGAATGTTTTTATAGTTACGATTTTTAGTTAATTAATATTTAGTGGTATTTTAATGAATTACTATTATTTTTTGGTCTATAGAAATATTGTGTTTTTTATAAAAGGCTTAAAAAAAGAGTTATGAACATCGTAAATATTTCCGATTAATATTAAGTAAGTGAAGATAGCTTTGTTAATTAATTTGAATAAAGATATGAAATCAATTGCTAGAAAAATAATTATGAAAAATTATTTTATTTTAACTTAAACTTTACGTTTAAACTAAGGATTTTGAACATTGAAAAATCAACGGTGTGGCAGTATAAATGATATAAAACTTATATATGAAAGAGTTTTCCTCTTAAGGTGTACCGGAGTTTTAAGATGAATTTTAGATAAATTACTTAATTTGTACATCTGTAAGAGATAGTTCTTTCAAGAAATCATACGATAAACCAAGTATAAATATTTAGTGTTTTTTAAAAATTTTATATTATTAATTTAATAAATATAATATTTCACTAAATGTAAGCAGGACTTTGAATTGATGTTTTTTCGACCGTAAAACTATATATCTGATTATGGCTGCAGTAGTATGACTGGCAATAATGCAAAACTATTTTGTGAAATTTTAATACAATTCCTATATTTTGTAAAGTGTTTTACTGTTCCAATGATTGTCTAGAACTGTATGACTTTCTCCTCAGATATATTCATATCGGAAAAAAAGCAATTCATTTTGGCTGTTATTACGTTCTCTAAACATATAATAAGAAAATGTTTTCTTTTTCCCTTATTTATGTATTTGATTTTTGTCTGTTGTAACCTTGTAGAAATAAATTTTTGACAATTCTATCATGGTAACTGGCAATAAGAACGACAGTCAAAAAGTAGGTTTTTGCTCATTGCGTATTTTTAAAAGCTAGAAAATGTTTATTTGGTGCTTTTATCCATGGAATTATCTATAATTAAGTATGTTGTGTTATGCACGTCGGTGGGGAAAATAAACTAAATTGCCTTAAAATGGTTTATTATTTTGGAGTCCTTTATTAACCTATAATTATTGATTTTTTAAATTTATAGTATTTTTCAGATATACGAAGCTTGAGGTTATAAATATTGATTTCTAAGAGTAAATTTTTCATTTCCGGTTTTTTTAATAGCTCTTAGCTTTCTATAATTTCTTTAATTTTTACTTTTATACGGGAAATTATGACTTTTATTGTACCTCTGTTATTGGCATTTTGCAAGAGCTATTTAAAATACTTAAGTTAACGGTTTATTAGCATACGCTAATTTGCTGTTTGCCATTTTAGAAGCTTTGACTTCCAAAAGGCAATATTAGTGCTTTTATTGAACAAAAGATGAAAAAACGAAAGGAGGGCTAAAAATTGATCAAATGCTGGAAAATATGAAGTCGTTAGAAAGTGATCAAGAAGACAAATATCTTGCTTTTTATTAGGGTAGATGGAATATAGTATTGAAATGGGTTATGTAACCGAAATTATCGAGATTCAAAAGATTACAAAGATTCCCGAACTTCCCTGTTATGTAAAAGGTATTATAAATTTATGGAGGAAGTTAATTCCCGATATTGATGCGAGATTAAAATTAGGTAAAAAAGCAGAGGAATATGACAATGGAAGCTGTACTATTGTTATTGAAATCAAATGCGTAACTATAGCTTTAATTGTAGATGCTGTAGCTGAGTTTTTTTATATTGCTAAAGAGAATATTGTGCCGCTACTTCAGTTAAGCATCATTTTTCAGATAAGGTATAGAGAAGCTGGCTAATAATGTTAAGTTAATTCTGAATTGTGGCAATTTGCTAAGTGATGAAGTTGAGAACTTGAGTGATATTACATAGGTTATTTATACAAAATAAACAAAATAATTGGAGGCATGGTATCTATGGGTTGGTTCTATAATTTAAAAATTTCTATTAAGTTGATAATTGGTTTTATGACTATAACAGTGATAGCAGCAGTTATAGGAACTGTAGGAATCATTAATTTAACAGATATAAGTAGGGAAGAAACTGAATTATATCAAAATAATGTATTGGGGTTGGAATATGCCGCTGATGCTAATGGGCAGTTTCAAAGAATAAGATTAAATAATGCAAAAATGTTGCTGCAGGATGAAGAAAGTGCTGTTAATGAAAATATTAACAAGATAAATGAACATATTGACAATCTTAATCAAGCTTTGAAGAATTACGAAACAACAATTATCAATGAGGAAGATAGGCTATTATTTAATGAAGTGAATACATTATGGGGAAAATACAATTCTGCAACCCAAGAGGCTATAAATCTTTTAAAATCAGGTAAGCAAAAAGAAGCAAAACTCGTTTTGGACAATTCCTATTCAGATATAGAAATATTAAATGATTCATTTATAAAAATGGTTGATTATAATTCAGCTTCAGCAAAAGAAAAGGCTGAAAGCAATAACAGGATGGTTAAAACATCTATTAATATTACAATTATAATTTTATTAATTGGAGTTATCATAGCTGTCTTATTGGGATCCTTTATTTCCCGAATTATAAGCAGGCCTATGAAGCAATTGGAAGAGGCTGCAGAGCAACTTGCAGTAGGAGATGTAAATGTAAAAATTGAAGCAAATTCAAAAGATGAAATAGGAAATCTTATGGCGGCATTTTCAAAGATGGTGGATAATATACGAGAACAGGCTAAGGCTGCTGAAAGGCTAGCAGAAGGTGATATGACGATTCAAGTAAGAATTAAATCTGAAAATGACCTCATGGGTAAAAAGCTTACCGAAATGATAAATATAAATAATGATGCGTTGGTAAATATAAGTTCTGCAGCCGATTTAGTAGCTTCCAGTGCAAGGCAGGTATCCGATTCAAGCCAGATACTTTCTCAAGGAGCTACAGAACAGGCTGCTTCAATTGAAGAAGTAACAGCATCTATGGAACAGATTGCAGAGCAAACTAAGAAAAATGCTTTAAATGCTGTACAGGCAAACGAACTTGGATTAAAAACCAAGGAAAAAGCATTGGTTGGTAACAGTCAGATGCATGAAATGATAAAAGCTATGGAAGAGATAAATGATTCATCGGCTAATATATCAAAGATAATAAAAGTAATAGATGACATAGCGTTCCAGACCAATATTCTAGCCTTAAATGCTGCTGTTGAAGCGGCAAGAGCTGGACAGCACGGAAAGGGTTTTGCAGTTGTAGCCGATGAAGTAAGAAATCTTGCTGCAAGAAGTGCCAATGCAGCAAAAGAGACTACTGAACTTATTGAAAATTCAATTAAAAAAGTTGAGATGGGAAATAAAATAGCCAATGATACAGCGGAGGCATTGAATGAGATTATGGAGGGTATAACCAAGGCGGCTGACCTTGTGGGGGAAATTGCAGAAGCGTCAAATGAACAAGCATCGGGTATCGCACAGATAAATCAGGCCATTTCTCAAGTGGCACAGGTTGTGCAGAACAATTCTGCTACAGCACAAGAAAGTGCTGCTGCAAGTGAAGAATTGTCGGCTCAAGCAGACTTGCTAACAGAGTCAGTCAGCAGGTTTAAGCTAAAAAAGAAGGACAAAGAAAATTTTAATTTAGAAGGGTTTGATGATGAAACAATAAGAGCAATTGAAGGTATTATGGACAGAAAGAAACAGAATCAGAATATCGAGCAATCAGTAAATAGCAATAATGAAGATCCGGCAACAGTAAAAGACTCTTTCAAAAACATAATATCGCTTGAAGATGACAATTTCGGAAAATACTAAAAAGGTATTTAAGTTAAATGATGTATTAGGAAAAATGAAGAGTACTTGATATTTTTTAAGTTATAATTTAAAGGGGCTTTTATGCCCCCTTTTTACTTATTGAAAGCAATATTGCTCAATTAATTAAAACTGACTGATTATATAAACAAGAAATCAACATAACAAGTCAACATAACAAACATTTTTATTATTATAATAAAATTGATTAAAAAGTATTAAAAATAGTTACGAATACCCTCAATAATTCCGATTAATATAAAGATATTAAAATTAAAGCAAGGCCGCTTAATAACTAATCGAATAAGAGGTGACAAATGGTTTTAAATAAAATGTTATGTAAACGAAATTTAAAATCATATTGCATGAACATATTTTCTTTTCCGTAATTTGGATAACTCTTGGTTTACAATAATTTCTCCGATTTTTTATTTTAAGTTTTTAGATTATAAGGTAAGTTTTATTCCAGTATGTTTTAGTATTTGCAGTTTGTAAGCTTTATTACCAATAGTTTAGGCATTAAAGTAAAACCGAATGTTTATACTTGCTGATTGTAGGTCAGAAGTTTTAATTTGAACAAGATATCTACAGTATAAGTAACTAAAGGAAGGAGAGCTAAAATTGAAACAAATGCTAAAAGGTATGCAGTTGCTGAAAGATACCCAAAGAAGTAAATGTTTTACTTTTGAATTGAGAAAGGGGGATACCACATAGGTTACTAATCTCACCATTGATTAATGTTTTTTTACATCCGTTTTACCTGTTTTATATTCTAAATGAGATAAAGTTTGATTATAAATTTTGGGAAAAATTAGGAGGTACGATAATTATGGGGTGGTTTTATAATCTAAAAATTTCTGTAAAATTACTTATCGGTTTTATGACTGTAGCAGTGATAGCTGGTGTTATTGGAATTGTAGGTATAATTAACATAACTAATATAAACGATGCAGCTATTCAGTTATATAAAAACAACACACTTGGGCTAAGATATGCCGGAGAGGCATCTATAGAATTTCAAGAAGTTAGAGTAAATACTATGAAATTGTTGTTGGCAACCGACAGAAATGAGCGATCTCAATACATAGATAAAATAAATGAACATATTACTGCTACTGAAAATAAGTTGAAGGATTATGAAGCTGCCGTTTCAAATGAAAGTGACAAGAAAGTACTCAGTAGGCTAAAAAACTTGTGGGCAAGTTTTAATTCTTTGATTCAAGAGATTATAAAGCTTGCAGAGTCCGGTGAATATGAAGAAGCACAAAGGCTTGCATTTGAAGAAACTGGAGCAGTTATAGACTCGTTGAATGATATGTTTTCGGACCTGTTTGACTATAATACATCCGCAGCCAAAGAAAAAGCTGAAAGCAATAAAAAAATATCCGATTTAGCTTCAATCACGATGATTTTAGTTATTCTTATGGGAGTAATTATAGCTGCGTTGATGGGATTCTTTATTTCCCGAATAATAAGCAAACCGTTGAAAAAACTGGAAAAAGCTGCAGATCAGATTGCGTTAGGTGACGTAGAGGTAGAAATCGAGGGAACTACAAAAGATGAAATCGGTAATTTAATGACGGCATTTTCAAAAATGGCAGAAAATATACGTGAACAGGCACATGTTATTGAAAAGATAGCAGACGGCGATATGACAGTTCAAATACAAATTAAATCGGAAAATGACCTCATGGGTAAAAAACTCACAGAAATGATAAAGATAAATAATGAAGTATTGGGGAATATACGTTCTGCTGCTGACGAAGTAGCGGCAGGAGCAAGACAAGTGGCTGATTCAAGTCAGATACTTTCTCACGGTTCTACAGAACAAGCAAGTTCAATTGAAGAAGTAACGGAATCCATGTCGCAGATTGAAGAACAAACTAAGAAAAATGCATTAAATGCCACACAAGCAAATGAAATTGCTCTGAAAGCAAAGGAAAATGCCTTGGAAGGAAACAGTCAGATGCAGGAAATGATAAAAGCTATGGCAGAAATAAAAGATTCATCTACAAATATATCGAAAATAATAAAAGTAATTGATGACATAGCATTCCAGACTAATATTCTAGCCTTAAATGCTGCAGTTGAAGCTGCAAGAGCAGGCCAGTACGGCAAAGGTTTTGCAGTTGTAGCCGATGAAGTAAGAAATCTTGCTGCAAGAAGTGCCAATGCAGCAAAGGAGACTACTGAACTTATTGAAAATTCAATTAAAAAAGTTGGAGTAGGAAATCAAATAGCAAATAATACGGCAGAATCATTAAATAAGATTGTGGCAGAGGTAACCAAGGTGGCAGATCTGGTGGAAGAAATTGCAGAAGCTTCCAGTGAACAAGCGTTGGGAATTGAACAGATAAATGCTGCTATTACCCAAGTGGCTCAGGTTGTCCAGACTAACTCTGCAACGGCAGAAGAGAGTGCTGCGGCTAGTGAAGAATTGTCGGCTCAGGCAGAATTGCTAAAAGAGGCAGTCAGTAGGTTTGAGTTAAAAAATATGGAAAAGGAATATTTTAAGCTGGAAGGGCTGGATGTTGAAACAATAAGGGCAATTGAAGAGATAGTTGGTAGAGAGAAATTGCAACAGTATATCAGTCAAGCATTCGATAGCAATAAAAAAGAAGAGGACATAGCAGGAAGTGAGTTACAGGATATGATATCTATTGAGGATGACAATTTCGAGAAATATTAATGGATATAAATTGATTCTAATGTGAAATTTATGTCTTTAAAAAGATGCAGGGGTTTTTATATACTTATAGTTTATGATTAAAGGAGGGTGTAAAGCCCTCCTTTTTTAGTTGCTGAAAATAATAAAAAAAGCAGCTTGCTTAACTATGGACATATGGTAAAACTACTTTTTAGTTTTATAAAGTTTAGAATTAAAATTGGTTTAATTCGGGAGATTACTAAAAACAGTTATGAATATCTTTAACATTTCCGATTAATATAAAGCGATTAAGAAATAGATATAGATTGCTTTGCTAAATAATTAAATAATAGGTGATCAATAAGTTGCGTATAAAATAATTATGAAAGCTAATATATTGTTTTATAAATAATCTTATACAAGCACGTTTTATTTTAAGTTTTAAGGGGTATTTTTTTCTTGCGAACTCCCTGATTCTAACTAAAAAGTAAATATAAGTATAAAATGCAATATAACTACATTGATTAGAAGATACTGATAAAGTTATCTTGATTTGAATTTAGAAAGGGGGGAAAAGCTATTAAAATTTAGAAAATAAGATAATTTCATTATTGATATAAGAGTAAAATTAGGTAGAGAAGTAAAGGAGTAAACTGATATAAAATGATAAAAAGATTTCTCGGCAAGCGTAAGTTTACATAAGCAATACACAAAAATGTGCGATGGAATCAGGTTTTAATATTGAGCTGATTTTGAATTGCAGAAGATCTTTTAATGATGACGAAGTAGAGAAATTGAGTAATATCACATAGATTATTTACGTTTAGTAACCCAAATATTAGGAGGCAAAATATATATGCGTTGGGTATATAACTTAAAAATCTCTGTAAAATTATTAATTGTTTTTTTTAATTGTAGCACTGATAGCTGCAGTTATAGGAATTGTCGGTGTGGTAAATTTAGGAAATATTGCCCGAGAAGATCGTGAATTATACCAAGAAAATACACTTGGTTTAAAAGATGCAGGAGAAGCAAATAGGCAATTTTTGATTAATGGTTGCGTTTTCGGAAATGGTGGATAATATACGTGAGCAGGCATATGCTGTTGAAAAAATAGCCCAAGGGGATATGACAGTTCAAGTAAAAATTAAATCTGAAAATGACCTCATGGGTAAAAAACTCGCAGAAATGATAAAAGTAAATAATGAAGTATTGAGTAATATACGTTCTGCTGCAGACCTGGTAGCCTCCGGTGCAAAGCAGGTATCTGATTCAAGCCAGATACTTTCCCAAGGGGCTACAGAGCAGGCTAGCTCAATTGAAGTAGTTACAGCAGCGATGGAGCAGATAGCGGAGCAAACTAAGAAAAATGCTTTAAATGCAAACCAGGCCAATGAAATTTCATTAAAAGCAAAAGGCAATGCAGTAGTTGGTAACAGTCGGATGCAGGAAATGATAAAAGCCATGGAAGATATAAATAATTCATCGTCTAATATATCAAAGATAATAAAAGTAATAGATGACATAGCTTTCCAAACTAATATTCTGTCCATAAATGCTGCAGTTGAAGCTGCAAGGGCAGGCCAGCACGGAAAAGGTTTTGCAGTGGTAGCTGATGAAGTAAGGAATCTTGCTGCAAGGAGTGCCGATGCTGCAAAAGAGACTACTGAACTTATTGAAAATTCAATTAAAAAAGTTGAAATGGGAAATAAGATAGCTAGTGATACGGCAGATGCACTGAACCAAATTGTAGAAGGTGTAACCAAAGCAGTTGACCTTGTGGGAGAAATTACAGAAGCCTCCAATGAACAGGCATCGGGCATTGCACAGATAAATCAAGCGATTTCCCAAGTGGCTATAGTTGTACAGCACAACTCTGCAACAGCAGAAGAAAGTGCTGCGGCCAGTGAAGAACTGTCAGCTCAGGCGGAATTGCTAAAAGATTCAGTCAGCAAGTTTAGATTAAAAAAAGTTGAAGAGGATTTTGACTTAGAAAATGTTGATAATGAAACAATAAAAGCGATTGAAGAAATTGTTGGAAGAAAAAAACAGCATAAACATATTGGGCAAACAATTGATGTTAATACCGAAGAATTGCCAGCAGTAAAAAGTCCTTCCCAAAACATAATATCCCTTGAGGATGATAATTTCGGAAAGTATTAATAAGTGTTAAGTAGATTTTCTGCTGAAAAATACGTAACTAGAAATAAACGGAAACTGATATTTCTCGGATTATGATTAAAGGAGGCTATAATGCCTCCTTTAGTTATTGGAAGAATTATTGTTTTATTAATTAAATAATTTTTATTTATGAATATAAAAATATTAAAAACTATTATAAATTTCTTTAGACTCTCCGATTAATATAAAGTGCCTAAAAAGCAAAAAAATAGTAATTTTACCATAAAAATTAACAAGGAGTGATTAATTAGTTACATATTACCTAATTATGTATACAAGTTTATTGTTAAAAATTTAACTAACTTGAATGTGTTCCTTATTGTCAAATTTTGAATAGTTCTTAGCTTTATGCAATTTCTTTGTTTTTCCTTGCTATTAAGTTGTTGCATACTTTTAACTTTTCTTTCATTACTGTTTGCGAGCTTAATTATAAATTCTTGAGTAGGCTAAAGTTTATGGGCATGTCTATACTTGTCACTTGACCTTTAGAAGGATTTATTCTCAAAAGGAAGTATAGTGATAGCTTAATACAAATGAGATATAAAAAGAATAAATTTTGAAAGATATAAAGTTAATTCGATAAAATATTTTTCTATCATGAAGGGGGTGGGAAATTATCAATTGCTAGAGGAAATTAATGTAATTTATTCAACAGATAGAAGTTGGCATGATAAGTATACAAAAAATAAAAATCAGGAAATAATACTGAGCTACAAATGTATTGATATTAGGTTGCTTTGTAGTGATGAAGTTGGGTAATTGAGTAAAAAATATTAGGAGGTAAAGTATTTATGCGTTGGATTTATAATTTTAAGATTTCTGCTAAATTGCTAATCGGTTTTATACTTGTTGCAATGATAGCTGCAGTTATAGGAGTTGTAGGAATAGTTAATATAAAAAATATAACTAAGGAAGATACTGAATTATTTCAAGAAAATACTCGAGGACTAAAATATGCCGGAGATGCAAATGGTCAATTTCTTAGTGTAAGGGTGAATAGTTTAAGGATGTTAGTGTTAAAAGACGAAAAAGCTCGCTCCGAGCATATAAATAAAATAAAAGAACATATTTCTAATGCTGACGAGCAATTGAATAAATACGAGGAGAAAATTGCGAATGAAGAGGATCAAGCATTATACAATGAGCTTAAGCCTTTATGGAAAGAATATAAAACTATGATAGAAAAAGCAATTGAACTTGTGCAGTCAGGTGATTTGCAAGGAGCTGAAAAGCTTATCATGGAAGATTCTTCTTCCAATATTGAAGCATTAAATAATGTATTTGCAAGGGTGTTCGAATATAATGCAGCTTCTGCTAAAGAAAAAGCCGATAATAATACCAAAGTGGCTTCTATAGCCATGGGAGAAATGGTTATTGCTATGTTTATTGGTGTTGTTATAGCTATAGGTTTGGGGGTATTACTCTCCCAAATTATAAGCAGGCCGATAAAAAAATTGGAAGAAGTCGCAGAACAGATTGCATTAGGAGATGTAGATGTAAAAGTTGAGGCTACTTCAAAAGACGAAATAGGAAATCTGATGCGGGCTTTTTCAAAAATGGTGGATAATATACGAGAACAGGCACATATTGTTGAAAGACTGGCAGAAGGGGATATGACGGTTCAAGTGAAAGTAAAATCAGAAAATGACCTCATGGGTAAAAAGCTTATAGAATTAATAAATATAAATAATAGAGTGTTGGGGAATATAAATTCTGCGGCTGACGAAGTGGCTTCAGGAGCAAGACAGGTAGCTGATTCAAGCTTGATACTTTCACAAGGATCTACTGAACAGGCCAGTTCTATTGAAGAAATAACAGCATCGATAGAGCAGATTGCTGAACAAACTAAGAAGAATGCTTTTAATGCAGCACAGGCCAATGAAATTGCCTTGAAAGCTAAAGAAAATGCTGAGGCAGGCAACAGTCAGATGCAGGAAATGATAAAAGCTATGGAAGAAATAAATTATTCATCCAATAATATATCAAAGATAATAAAAGTAATAGATGACATAGCATTCCAGACTAATATTTTAGCCTTAAATGCTGCTGTCGAAGCTGCAAGGGCAGGCCAGCATGGAAAAGGCTTTGCAGTAGTTGCCGATGAGGTGAGAAATCTTGCTGCAAGGAGTGCCAGTGCTGCAAAAGAGACTACGGAGCTTATTGAAAATTCAATTAAAAAGGTTGAAATGGGAAATAAGATAGCCAGTGATACGGCAGATGCACTGAACCAAATTGTAGAGGGTGTAACCAAAGCGGCTGATCTTGTGGGAGAAATCGCAGAAGCATCCAATGAACAGGCATTGGGGATTGAGCAGATAAATGCGGCTATTTACCAAGTGTCTCATGTAGTACAGAGCAACTCTGCGACAGCAGAGGAGAGTGCAGCAGCCAGTGAAGAATTGTCAGCTCAGGCAGAATTGCTAAAAGAATCGGTTAGCAGTTTTAAATTAAAAAAAGTTGAAGAGAATTTTGATATGGAAGTACTGGATGCAGAAACAATAAGAGCAATTGAAGAAATTGTTGAAAGGAAGAAAATGAGTCAGAACATTGGACAAACAGCCGATTTCAATACTGAAAAAGTGGTTGAAGCAGAAAGTGATTTTAAAGATATAATATCCCTTAAGGATGATAATTTCGGAAAGTACTAATTAATATTAAAAGAATTCTACTGAGAAGTTACATAATAAGTAAGATGAGAAGGTTTTAATAACCTGCAAATAATGATTAATGGGGGCTTTAGTGCCCCTTTAATTATTGGTATATATTATTTTTAATTATCTTGTAATTTTGATGTTGTTTTATCGTAAAATTGTTTCTATTCAAAATAATGTTTCTATAAATCTATAAAAGAATAGTTATGAATATTTTTAACCCTTCCGATGAATATAAAGCAACTTAAGCTAAAATAGCTTTGTTGTGTTAATAGGATAGGATTAGACCTTTTTATTATGCTAAATAGGATGAGAAAAGTAGAGTCAGAATAATATATTTTACTTGAAATCTTGTTTTTAAATTTTTCAAACAACATCAAGCAGAATTGAAAGATAATACACTACAACCTAGAATAAGCTTTTGTTTTCAAGTGCTTATCCACTAAGTGTTTTTATAGTGGGAAATTAGTTTTAGTGTTTTTTATTTATATATTACTAATTACATACAAATCACATAAAACTCAAGCAATAATATTAAAACCGCTTGTGCATTGTGAAAAGTTGCTTAGTGGTGATGAAAGAAAAAACTGAGTAATAACGCACAGGTTATTTAATATAAATAAACAAAATATTAGGAGGCAAGTTATTTATGAGTTGGTTTGGTAATTTAAGGATTGCTTCTAAATTGCTAATTGGTTTTATGATTGTTGCAGTGGTAGCTGCGGCTATAGGTATTGCGGGAATGATTAATTTGAGGGAAATTGAGAATCAAAGTAATGAATTATACCGAAAGAATGTACTTGGTCTTCAATATGCTGCAGATGCATGTATGCAATTTCAAAATATAAGGGTAAGTGCTGTAAAAATTATGTTGGATATTGATAAAGATACTCGCTCAGGTTTTTTGCAAGAAATTACAGAATGTGTTTCTGATGTGGAGATAAAACTAAAAAATTATGAAAATACAATTAAAACTCAAGAAGACCGGGAATTATTTAATGAAGTGAAATCTTTATGGGAGAAATATAGATATATAGTTCAAAGAGGCGTAGGACTTGTACAGTTAGGTAATCTAGAAGAAGCGCAAGAGCTTATTTTGGCAGATTCAACTTCCGATGTAGATTCAGCATTAAACGGCAAGTTTTCACAACTATTTGAGTATAATGTATCTACAGCTAAAGAAAAAGCTCAAGAGAATAAAAATAATGCCAATACAGCCCTTATCATAACATTTATAGTTATGATAATCGGCGTTATCATAGCTATATCTTTAGGTTTCTTTATTTCCAGATCTATAAGCAAACCGGTGATAAAATTGGAAGAAGCTGCAGAGCAGATTGCATTAGGGAATATAGATGTAAAAATTGAGGTGAATTCAAATAAATCAAAGAATGAAATAGAAAAACTAAAACGAGCATTTTCAAATATGGCTGATAATATACGGGAACAGGTACATGCGGTTGAAAAAATGGCCGAAGGTGATATGACTGTTCAAGTAAAAGTTAGGTCGGAAAATGACCTTATGGGTAAAAAACTCACAGAATTGATAAATATAAATAATGAAGTATTGGGAAATATAAATTCTGCTGCCGAACAAGTTGCTTCCGGTGCAAGGCAGGTATCCGATTCAAGCCAGATACTTTCTCACGGTTCTGCTGAACAGGCCAGTTCCATTGAAGAAGTAACAGAATCCATGTCGCAGATTGCAGAACAAACCAAGCAGAATGCTTTAAATGCAGTACAGGCCAATGAAATCGCCCTGAAAGCTAAAGAAAACGCTGAGGCAGGTAACAGCCAGATGCAGGAAATGATAAAAGCCATGGAAGAGATAAATGATTCATCCAATAATATATCAAAGATTATAAAGGTAATAGATGAAATAGCGTTCCAGACCAATATTCTGGCCTTAAATGCTGCAGTTGAAGCAGCAAGAGCAGGACAGCACGGAAAAGGCTTTGCAGTGGTTGCCGATGAAGTAAGAAATGTTGCTGCAAGAAGTGCCGATGCTGCAAAGGAGACTACTGAACTTATTGAAAATTCGATTAAAAAGGTTGAAGTAGGAAATAAAATAGCCAGTGATACAGCATACGCATTGAATGAGATTGTAGAGGGAATAACCAAGGCAGCTGATCTTGTAGGAGAAATTGCAGAAGCATCAAATGATCAGGCGTCGGCCATTGCACAAATAAATCAAGCTATTTCCCAAGTGGCTGAAATTGTACAGAACAACTCTGCTACAGCGGAGGAGAGTGCTGCGGCCAGCGAAGAATTGTCAGCTCAGGCAGAATTGCTAAAAGACTCGGTCAGTAGATTTAAGTTAAAAAAAGTTGAAGAGAATTTTGGCGTGGAAGAGTTGAATGACGAAACATTAAAATTAATTGAAGAGATTATTGAAAGCAAGAGACTTAATAGGAATATCGAGCAAGAATCTGAGAGTAATAGCGAAGAATCGGCAGAAGTAGGAAGCACTCCGGAAAACATAATAACTGCTGATGATGATAATTCTGAAATGTACTAAAAAGCTTTGCTTATTGAGTGTACGTTTTAGAAAGATAATAAAACTTGATTATGATTAAAGGGGAGCTGTTACGCTCCCTTTAGTTATTATTAGAATTAATGTTGTTTCAAACAAGAATATGTTTAATTTACAATGAATGTTGGTATATTATATCATCTTTATTGAATGATAAAAAACGTTTTTTGAGTGTTAATAAGTTGTGATCAAATAAAATATGATTGTTATTTCTTATTATTTTAAATTTTATAAGTACTTAATGAAAAAATTGCTTTATTAAAAGGTTATTAAAACTATTATCAATAACTTCAAATTTTCCGATTAACATAAAGTAGTAAAAAGTAAAATAAAATCCCTTTGTTAAGTAGTAATTAGATAGGAAGTTATTAATGATTTTTTAAGAATATTATGTAAAGTAATTTTATTATAAAGCATCATTGTTAGTTTTATTATGAAGCTTTATGATGTCAGTTATTAGACACAAAAGCTTGTTGCTATTGTATTCATAAGCTTTGATTTCAAATTACAATGAGATGCTTTACTGAAAATAAACTAAAAATAAGGAGGATAACTGGAAATGGAACAAATGCTAGAAGATATGGAGTTACTGGAAGATACGCAGAAAGACAAATATCTTACTTTTTTATTGGATAAGGAGGAATATGGCATAGAAATCGGTTATGTTACCGAAATTGTAGGAATTCAATCAATTATAGAAGTTCCTGAACTTCCTTATTATGTAAAAGGTATTATCAATTTGAGGGGTAAGATAATTCCTGTTTTTGATGTAAGATTACGATTTGGTAAAGAAGCAAAGGAATATACGGATAGAAACTGTACTATAGTTATTGAAATTAAAAATATAACTGTAGGCTTAATTGTAGATGCTGTGGCAGAAGTTTTATCTATTCCTGAAGAGAACATTGTACCCTTTCCTAAGCTAAGCAGCAGTTTTCAGCAAAAATATATAAAAGGTATTGGGAAAATAGGTAATAATGTTAAATTGATTTTAGATTGTGATAGATTATTTAGTGATGACGAAGTGGAAAGTTTGAGTAATATCACATAAATTATTAATTTCAGTGCAGCTTAGTATTTTCCAAAATCCTTTTTCATAACTGATTGCAATTATAGAGAAATATATTTTGACTATAAACTTATAAAGAAATAAACTTTTGTTATTTAATAAGTGGAACATTAGGAGGCATGGTATCTATGGGTTGGTATTATAATTTAAAAATTTCTGCAAAATTACTTATGGGCTTTATGACTGTAGCTTTGATAGCCGCAGTAATAGGAAGTGTAGGTATAATTAATATATTGAATATAAATGATGCAGGTACTCAATTATATAAAGAAAATACACTTGGATTAAGATATGCCGGAGAGGCATCAATACAATTTCAGAGAATTAGAGTAAATACTCTAAAATTATTGGTAGCTGACCAAAATGAGCGTTCTGAATATTTGAATAAAATAAAGGAACATCTTGAAAATGTGGAAAATGAATTGAATAATTACGAAGTTGGAATTACAAATGAAAAGGATAGAGAAATATTCAATAGGGTGAAGAATGTATTGGACAATTTTAAGTCTTTACTTGGAAATATCACACAGCTTATTGAAGTTGGCAAAATTGAAGAAGCAGAAAAGCTCATGTTTGAAGAGTCATCAGAAATTATAGACTCTTTAAATGATCTATTTTCAGAACTGTTCCAATATAATATATCATCGGCTGAAGAAAAGGCTGACAGCAATACTAAAATATCTTATATGGCTGCAAACACGATGGTTGTAGTTATGATGATTGGTGTTATTATGGCTATATTTCTAGGATTTTTTATTTCCCGAATCATAAGTAAACCGATAAAAAAAGTATCGAAGGCTGCAGAACAGCTGTCATTAGGTGATGTAAATATAGAAATTGAGACTAATACAAAATCTACAAAGGATGAAATAGGAAATCTAATAGCAGCATTTTCAAAAATGGTTAATAATATACAAGAACAAGCACGTGTGATTGAAAGAATGGCTGAGGGGGATATGACGGTTCAAGTAAAAATCAAATCGGAAAATGACCTCATGGGTAAAAAGCTCGCAGAAATGATAAAGATAAATAATGAAGTATTGGGGAATATTGTTTCTGCTGCTGACGAAGTGGCTTCCGGTGCAAAGCAGGTATCGGATTCAAGCCAGATGCTTTCTCAAGGTTCTACAGAACAAGCCAGTTCAATTGAAGAGGTAACAGCATCGATGGAACAGATTGCAGAACAAACCAAACAGAATGCATTAAATGCAGTACAGGCAAATGAACTTGGATTAAAAACCAAGGAAAAAGCATTGGCTGGTAACAGTCAGATGCAGGAAATGATAAAAGCAATGACAGAGATAAATGATTCCTCGGCTAGTATATCAAAGATAATAAAAGTAATAGATGACATAGCGTTCCAGACCAATATTCTGGCTTTAAATGCGGCTGTTGAAGCAGCGAGAGCTGGCCAGCACGGAAAGGGGTTTGCAGTGGTAGCCGATGAAGTAAGAAATCTTGCTGCAAGAAGTGCCAATGCAGCAAAAGAGACTACTGAACTTATTGAAAATTCAATTAAAAAAGTTGAAATGGGAAATAAGATAGCCAGTGATACAGCAGAGGCATTAAATGAAATTGTAGATGGTATAACTAAAGCAGCTGATCTTGTAGGAGAAATTGCAGAAGCATCAAATGATCAAGCATCGGGTATTGCACAAATAAATCAGGCTATTGCCCAAGTGGCTCAGGTAGTACAGACCAACTCTGCAACTGCGGAGGAAAGTGCAGCGGCCAGTGAAGAATTATCAGCTCAGGCAGAATTGCTAAAAGACTCTGTTAGCAGATTTAAATTAAAAAAAGTTGAAGAGAATTTTGATATGGAAGAACTGGATGCAGAAACAATAAGAGCAATTGAAGAAATTGCTGATAGAAAGAAGTCATATCAGCGTATCGAGGGAAAATCCGGTATTAATAATAAAGAATTGGACGTAGTAAAAAAGGGTTCTAAATATAAGATATCCCTTGAGGATGATTTTGGGAAGTACTAATGAATATTAGAAAGTTTACATTTAACCATATATTTTTAGAAAAATGAAAGGGTGGGGTTAAAGGAGGCTATAATGCCTCCTTTAATTAATAAAATCAATGGTGTTTAATAAAAGTTCACTTAAAATATGAATATTTTATATATCATTTTTTATAACTAATGAAAAACTTATATGAACTTTTGGGATAAAAAAAATATAATTAGACAGACCTTTAAATAAAGGTTGTATTTGTCATGTTTACGCAATTCATAGTTTCACCGTTATATCAATAGCAAAATTGTTTATAACTATAAAAAAATGGTTATGAATGTCTCGAATGTTTCCGATTAATATAAAAATAGTAAAAAATAAAACAAGATTGTTTTGCTCAATAATTAAATAAGAGGTGACAAACAAGTTGTACATAATCAATTTTGTACAGCAATATTGTTTAAAACCATGTTACTTGAGTAAATTTTTCATTCTTAAGACTTTAAATGGTTTTTAGTTTTTTGAAGTTTCTCGTTTTTAACATTGTAAATATTACAAGGCAGGTAACTCTTATTTCAGTGTACTTTTCTTTGGTATTTATAAATTTGTGAGAAATTGAAGTTTATTATCGCACTAAGAATTGATTCTTGCCATCCCAACGCAATATGGTGCTTTACTGAACACAAGCCAAATAACGAAAGGAGAGCTAAAAATGAAACAGATGCTGGAAGAAATGGAGTTACTGGAAGACACACAGAAAGACAAATATCTTACTTTTACGTTAGGAAAGGAGGAATTTGGTATTGGAATAGGTTATGTCACCGAAATTGTGGGAATTCAAGAAATTACAGAGGTCCCCGAACTTCCCTATTACGTGAAAGGAATCATCAATTTAAGGGGAAAGATAATTCCTGTCATTGATGCAAGGTTGAGATTTGGCAAAGAAGAAAAGGAGTACACTGATAGAAACTGCACCATAGTTATTGAAGTTAAAAATATAACCATAGGTTTAATTGTAGATGCTGTGGCAGAAGTTTTATACATTGGAGAAGAGAACATTGCACAGCTTCCTCGGTTAAATGGAAGTTCTCATCAAAAGTATATAAAGGGTATAGGGAAAATAGGTAATAATGTTAAACTCCTTTTGGATTGCGAGAGATTGTTTAGTGATGATGAAATGGAGAGTTTAAGTAATATTACATAGATTAGATTTATCGCATAGCTTTTTTTTAAATTGTTCCATAAACCGGTTTGCTATTACTTAATGCTTTAATTCATTTGAATGTAAAGTTCCAAATGAATGATGAAACATTTAAGTTTTATATTAAACCTACGGGATGATAGGAGGCAAAACATCTATGCGTTGGTTTTACAATTTAAAAATCTCTGCTAAATTGTTAATCGGTTTTATAACCGTAGCAGTATTAGCTGCAATTATAGGACTTGTAGGAATCATTAATTTAAGAAGTATAATTAAGGAAGATACTGAATTATATCAACATAATGTATTAGGGCTGGAATATGCTGCGAATGCCAATGTCCAATTTCAGAGAATAAGGTTAAATAATTCAAAAATGTTGTTGGAGGGTGAAGGAAGTACAAATTTTACAGCTATAGATAAGATTACTGAACATATTGCCAACCTTGAAGAAGCCTTGAATAATTATGAGAGTACAATTGTCAATGAAGAAGAGCGACTATTGCTTACTGAAGTAAAGTCTTTGTGGAAAGAATATAATTCTGCAACCCAAAATGCTATAGAACTTACCAAATCAGGTAAGCCGGCAGAAGCAAAGCTTCTATTGGAGAATTCATATGCTTATACAGAAGCATTAAATGATTTGTTTGAAAAACTGTTTGAACATAATGTCTCTTCAGCTAAAGAAAAAGCAGATAGTAATAACAAGACATCTAATGCAGCCATTAATACTATGATTATAGTTATGTTAATTGGTATTATTACAGCCATATCTTTAGGGGTTTTTATTTCCCAAATCATAAGCAAACCGGTGGGAAAATTGGCAGAAGCTGCAGAGAAGCTTGCGCTAGGTGACATAAATGTAAAAGTTGAGTCTACCACAAAAGATGAAATAGGAAATCTGATGAAGGCATTTTCAAAAATGGTGGATAATATACGGGAACAGGCATATGTGGTTGAAAGAATTGCAGACGGTGATATGACAGTTCAAGTAAAAATTAAATCGGAAAATGACCTCATGGGTAAAAAACTCACTGAAATGATAAAAATAAATAATGAAGTATTGGGGAATATAAGTTCTGCTGCAGATCTGGTAGCTTCCGGTGCAAAGCAGGTATCCGATTCTAGTCAGATACTTTCTCAAAGTTCCACAGAACAAGCTGGCTCCATAGAAGAAGTGACTGTTGCCATGGCACAAGTTGCGGAACAGACTAGGAAGAATGCTTTAAATGCATCACAGGTAAACGAACTTGGATTAAAAACCAAGGAAAAAGCAGTATCCGGCAATATACAGATGCAGGAAATGATAAAAGCCATGGCAGAGATAAATGATTCATCCAATAATATATCAAAGATAATAAAAGTAATAGATGACATAGCCTTCCAGACCAATATTTTAGCCTTAAATGCTGCAGTTGAAGCAGCAAGGGCAGGACAGCACGGAAAAGGTTTTGCAGTAGTAGCCGATGAAGTAAGAAATCTTGCTGCAAGAAGTGCCAATGCTGCAAAAGAGACTACTGAACTTATTGAAAATTCCATTAAAAAGGTTGAGGTGGGAAATCAGATAGCCAATAATACAGCAGAGGCATTAAATGAGATTGTAGACGGTATAAGCAAGGCCGCTGATCTTGTGGGGGAAATCGCAGAAGCATCAAGCGACCAGGCATCGGCCATTGCACAAATAAATCAAGCTATTTCCCAAGTGGCCCAGGTGGTACAGACCAACTCTGCTACAGCTCAAGAAGGTGCTTCAGCCAGTGAAGAATTGTCTAGTCAGGCGGAATTACTAAGAGAGTCAGTCAGCAGATTTAAACTAAAGAAGGTTAAAGGAAATTTTGGGCTAGATGGGCTGGATGCCGAAACAATAAAGACAATTGAAGAGATGGTTGACAAGAAAAAGTCCTATCAATGCGGTAGGCAATTATCCGGTAGTAATAATGAGGAAGTGGTTCTAGTAGGAAGAGATAATAAGTATAATATATCTCTTGAGGATGATAATTTCGGGAAGTACTAATAAAAATTAAAAGATTATATCATAAAAGTGTACATAAAAAATAAAAAGAACTTAATACCTTGTAGATATGATTGAAGGGGGCTATTATGCCTCCTTTTGTTAATAGTAAAAATATTATTCGAATAAAATCTATACTTACGTAAGTTAAGAAATTGGCATATTTTTTTTATTAAATTTTAACAATTTTGAAGGTAAGTAAGAAGGATATGGCAAAATATATTTTATAGAGGCGTTAAAATAAAAATCTGTTTATGGATACGACTTGTTCCGTATGGGGGTATTCTATGGAGGATTTGAATTTGAAAGTTCTTGAAAAGCCAACAATCAGCTTATTATGGCCAAACGATGAATCCTATAACTTATGGATGTCAGATGCAGTATACACCGGAAGATTTGTCAGGGATCTAAGCATTGATATGGTGCTTAATGAAATTGGCTTTGAAAGGGCCGAACGTGAAAAAATCAAGCTATTGTTTGCAAACCTGTGTACTGACGAAGAAGTATTACAATACAGGTTGGATATAATGCAGGATTTCTTGGAAAATGATTGGATTTTAGATAACTTTAAAGAGTTTGTTAAAACTATGGATTTTATTCGAAGCTGTTCAAAGGAGAGATTTGAAAATGTAAAAGGAATTCATGTTCAAACATATTTTTTTGAAAAAGCTTCTGCGTATACGGCTTTAATTACAGGAATAAGGGACTGTTTAAAAGAAAGAAATGTAAATATAAAGTCAGAAGGTCTTAAGAAGTTATTGGATTACGTTAATAGAATAGCTGAAGAAAATGAATTCAGAACAATGACCGAAGAGATAAAAAGGATAACCGAGGAATATGAAAATATACCGGATGTATATCTTGAAATTAGCTACTATCTGGGTTTAAAAGAAATTTCATTTAATGTTGAAAAATCAAAAAAACATACTCCCTTCAAAGAACCTTTAATATCCCAGTTGCTTAGTAACGGGGAGGCATTCCTGGATAATAATGATAAAAAATATATGAATATATATTATGATGCGAGATTTTCGAGACTGGAAGAAATAATATTTGAGAGATTAGAGGCTAAAAAACCCGTTGTTTTGGATAGCCTCCGTAATTTTTATAATAAATATTCCGAGCAGGATTTTGAAGATATCTGTAACTTAAAAACCGAAGCTGAATTCTATATTAAGTTTACCGAACTTATAAAGCGCATAGAAAGATTGGGACTTAAGTTTTGTAAACCTGTAATAGCGAAAGACCAAGAGAACAATACAAAAATTGATGGACTTTATGATTTAACCTTGGCCCTGCAAAGGATAAAGGACGGAAAATATGAGCTCTATAAAGAGGTTGTTTGTAATGATTTGAGATTTGATAAAGATGGAGAAATCTTTGTTTTAACAGGACCTAATAAAGGAGGAAAAACAACCTATATTCGTTCTGTAGGAATTGCTCAGATTCTTTTTCAGGCAGGATGTTTTGTTCCGGCATCAAGGGCACAAATGAGTATTGTAGATGCTATCCATACTCATTTTCCTGAGGAAGAAGCTTTAGGAATTGATAAAGGAAGGCTTGGTAAAGAGGCTGAAAGAATATCGATAATTATAAATAGTTCTACTTCAAAGAGTTTGGTTCTTCTGAATGAAACTTTTTCAAGTACAAGAGAAGTTGACGGATATTATCTTGGAAGAGATGTCCTCAAAATATTAATGAAACTCAAATGTAAAGGTATTTATGTCACTCATTTCAGTGAACTTGCTGACGATATTGACGCACTAAATGAAGAAGTTCCCGATGGAAGCAAACTCGCAGGTCTTGTGGCGGGTATTGAGGATATTGATAATAAAGGGTTAGTGGGAGATAGGACGTACAAGATAAAAAGAATGAAGTCGGTGGGACTTGGCTATTCAAGGGACATAGTTTTAAAGCATGGACTTTCATCGGAGCAAATTATTGAACTTCTTAAAATGAGAGGCTATATTCCGAGATAGGAGGATATTTATGGTCAATAAAGTGAGCCTTTTATATAAGGACGCTGGCAAAAGACTGAAAATTGAAGGCGAAAATCCTGATTTTATTAAAGATTTGCAGTTTGATGAAATTATTAAAATTATGACATCGGAAAGTACAAACATAAATTCGGAACGTGTTATTATCTCAGTTTTTTCTGAACTTTGCCAAGATGCGGATGATATTTCATATAGATATGATGTTCTTCAGGATTTTATTGAACAGCCCCAAATGTTTTTGGATTTAAAGAGTGCTTTTGACCTGATGATACCTATTGAAAGAGAAAGGCAACTATCAAACAGAAGAAGAGCCGATGTGACAGCAGAGTACAAACTTAGGTATGCGGTTAATATGCTGTTGGGATACAGCAGTGTGTGTAAAAAGGTGGGAGAAGTGTTAAGAGCATATAGAAATAAATATTCATCCCAAGGACTAAATAGTCTATATGAAGCCGTTTTCAGTTATGTTGATAATGAAAACTTTTATAAGCTTGAAAAAAATTTATTGGAACTTAAAAAATGTACCCAAGGATATATTAGAATAAAGTTGGATGCAAAGCTGGATGCTTGCTTCAAATTCAAGGATGCTATTGTTTTGGATATTGATAATAATGGATATGTCAGTAAAGTATTGGAGAGGGAAGAATATATAAAAGCATGTTTGACAAAAGGATTTAGGAACCTAAGAAGCATAGGACGAAAAAGTCAAGGCAGTAATGTTATTAAGAACATAGATTATATTTTAGAAGAAAATGCTAAAGAGATTAAAGATAAAACTCTTAATGGAATTGTTCAGATACTGGAAAATATGATTGTCAATATTTCATCCTTTTTAAGAAATCTTTCCGATGAGATATTATTTTATGAAGGTGCGGTAAACCTTGTACAAACAATGAAAAATTTGGGGTTGGTAACTTCAAGGGCAGAAATTGCAGCAATAGAAGAAAGAACTTTTGCAGCTGAAGGACTATATGATTTAAGCTTTGCTTTGTATCTTTCGGAAAAAGGTTATAGGAGTCCGCTTGAAAAAATAGTAACCAATGATGTTTGTATAAAAGGAGAGGAAAGGATTCAAATTATTACCGGACCAAACCAAGGAGGAAAAACAACGTACATAAGGGCTATGGGAATTTTGCAGATTCTTGCACAAGCTGGAATTCCGGTTCCGGCATTGAACGCAGTAGTTAGTCCTGTAGATAGGATATTTACCCATTTTCCCGTAGATGAAAGACCAGAGAGCAATGAAGGCAGATTGGGTGAGGAACTGGCTAGAATGCGGGTTATAGTTGAAAATGCTACCGAACATAGTTTTGTTTTAATTAATGAAGCCTTTGCTTCTACCAATTCAAAAGAAGGGAGCATAATTGCTCAAGATATACTGACAGCACTTGCAGTTATTGGTGCTAGATGTTCTTTTGTTACCCATCTTAACGAATTAGCCCATAAAGTGAGCAGTATAAATAAGGATTTGGAAAAGTGGGGGATGAAATGCAGTCGTATGGTAAATATGGTAGCTCAATATGAAGAAAGTAGAGATATTACTGAGGAAGATTGGTATGGAGCAGCTAGAAGAAGGACATACAGAATAGTGCCGGGTGCTCCGGCTAAATCAAGTTTTGCGGCTGATATTGCAGCTCAGTTTAAAATAAGATATATAGATTTTATTCAGAAGTTATCATAGTTGAGTTGCTTGGAGATTGTGGTAAAACTGATGTTTACATATGTAGTTAATTTATTTTGATAATCTGCGATTACGTGAGAAAAGGACGAAATTAATTTGATTTATGGCAATAAAGTAGTTAAAAGAGTTATTATAAGTTATATCTGCAATTTCAAATGTTTAAAATAAGTATTATAATTATTTAAGTTGTTTAATCTTATAATATATTAAACAATAAAATAGCACTAAGATAAGGTTACAATGGCGTATACTTCCGGTAAATTCGGCTTTTATAATTGTCGAAATTACAGGTAAAAGTATAGGTCATTTACTTTGTAAGGAAAAACATATTTAGCTCTTAAAAGGAGTTAAAGAGGCAAAACCCAAGGATTTTGCGGTCTATTTCTTATAAGGTTATGTAATAATACCATAAGACTTAGACAATAAAATTTCCTTAATTACTTAAAACCTTATAATACTGTGTTTTATTATTTTGTATACAGTGTACAATATGCGAAAGAAGGGTTTTGATGACTTTATTGATCTTTTTAGTATTATTTCCTCTAGGTGTAGCATTGTTAACAGCTTTGACCTCAAATAATAAAATGAGGGGCTGGATTGTAAAAGTATCTGCTGGAATTATTGCAGTAGCTACTTTAATTTTGACTGTTTGGGTTTTAAAATCTAATACAAATTATTTTTATAAAATTAATTTTGAAGCCATAAACAAGATAATGTTATGTTTGGAATTGGCAATCGGTATATATGTTATTTATCTGGGCATAAAGGATAAAAAATATTTAGTATCATTGCTAATGGCAATGCAGGCAATAGTTCTTTGCTGGATAGAGTTTAAACTGATAGGTTCTATAGAGATAGAATACAACCTGTTCATTGACAAGTTTTCGCTAATCATGGCTATATTGGTGGGAGTCATTGGAAGTTTGATATGTCTATACTCGGTAGGCTATATGCATGACTATCATCATCACCACAAAGAAGTAAAGGATAAGAGGAAAAAGTTCTTTTCAATTTTATTTGTATTTCTGTCAGCCATGTTTGGAATGGTATTTTCCAATAATTTGATGTGGTTGTATTTCTTCTGGGAAATTACTACCTTATGCTCCTTCCTTCTAATTGGATATACTAATACTGAGGAAGCTAGGAACAATGCTTATAGGGCGTTAACTTTGAATGTTTTAGGCGGGCTTGCCTTTGCATTAGCCCTTGCATATCTTTCCGGCAAGGTAGGAATATTGGAACTTGATAGAATGATAGCCGGTGAAAAAATAAGTGTACTGATTCCGGCAGCACTAATATGTTTTGCAGGACTTACCAAGTCAGCACAAATGCCGTTTTCGTCATGGTTATTGGGAGCAATGGTGGCACCGACGCCCAGTTCGGCACTGCTTCATTCAAGCACAATGGTAAAAGCAGGGGTGTATGTTATTATAAGACTTTCGCCGGTATTAAATGATACTGCAGCAGGCTTTTTAGTGGCTCTTGTGGGCGGCTTTACATTTTTGACATCTTCCCTTATTGCCATAGCTCAAACCGACGCAAAAAAAGTTTTAGCTTATTCCACTATTGCAAACTTGGGACTTATTGTAACTTGTGGCGGAATTGGAACCTATGAATCGGTGTGGGCGGCAGTTTTGCTGATTATATTCCATGCTGTTGCAAAATCCCTTTTGTTCCTTTGCGTAGGTACTGTGGAACATAATCTTGGCAGCAGAAATATTGAAGTTATGCATGGGTTAATAATAAAGTTACCAACATTGGCAATCATGATGATAGTTGGAATTGCAGGTATGTTCCTCGCTCCTTTCGGAATGCTTATCAGCAAGTGGGCTGCACTTAAGGCTATTGTAGATACAAATCCTATACTAGTGATATTTATTGCCTTTGGTAGTGCCGCAACACTCTTTTTCTGGACAAAGTGGATGGGCAAGATTATTGCAATTCCTCAAAACGAAGAACATATGGAGAGCAATATTAAGAAGAGTGAAATACTTCCGATGGCTGTGTTGTGCGCTGCTACAATTTTAGTTTGTTTAATGTTTCCGTTTATTTCAGCCAAGCTGGTTAACCCCTATGTAATAGAGGTTTTTGAACATGGCGCCTCCATGGATAGTGGAAATGTAATTATCATGTTGATCATGATGGGTTTGATTTTACTGCTTCCTTTGAGATTATTGGTATCCAGAAAGCAGATGAAAGAGGTTTCCATGTATTTGGGTGGAGCCAATACTGATGAACCGAAAAGATTCTATGGTTCAATGGGATCGGTTCAAAAGCTGTATATAGAAAATTACTATTTGGATAGGTATTTCGGGGAAGAACGATTGTTTGATATAGGTTCTTTAATTTGTGCAGCAGCTACTTTATTAATGCTGGTTATGGCAATTATTTACTAGGATACTCTTGCTCGGAGATTTTAATTATACCTTTGATAAGGAGGAACAAGTTTTGAGAATTGCAATTTCGGTTATATTATTTATTATATTAGCTCCTTTGGTAGGTGGATTGTTATCGGGTTTAGACAGAGTTCTTTCTGCAAAAATGCAAGGAAGAGTAGGACCTCCATTGTTACAGCCCTTTTATGATGTTGCAAAACTGTTAAAAAAGGAAACTCTACTGGTTAATAAATGGCAGGATTTTTATGTGTTTGCTTTTCTAGTGCTGATAATTTTTACAGGCTGTTTGTTTTTTGCGGGAGAAGATTTGCTTTTAGTGGTTTTTGCATTAACCCTTGCTAGTGTATTGCTGGTATTGGCCGGATTTTCAACATCATCTCCCTACAGCCATATAGGTGCTGAAAGAGAATTAATCCAAATGATGTCTTATGAACCTATGATAGTTATTATGACTGTCGGGATATATATGGTTACAAAGGATTTTTATGTTTCAAAAATTGTGTCTTTTGACAAGCCTTTGATAATGTATCTGCCGGGAGTATTTTTGGGATTTTTATATGTACTGACTATTAAATTCAGAAAATCTCCCTTTGACTTGTCGATGTCACACCATGCTCATCAGGAAATAGTAAAGGGAATTACAACAGAGTTTACCGGTAAGAAATTAGCTATGATTGAAATAGCCCATTGGTATGAAAATGTATTTTTGTTAGGATTTGTATATTTGTTTTTTGCAAGCAGTCCGATAGTAGCAATTATAGCAACATTGGCGGCTTTTATCTTGGAGATATTTATTGATAACAGCAGTGCCAGAGTAAAATGGGGATTTACAATGGCATCTTCCTGGGTTGTGGCAGTAAGCCTTGGAATGGTTAATATCGCTGTTTTGTACTTTATTAGATAGGAGGGGATGAAATGTCTTCTTTGTCGAGATCACCCTGGGTTCTTCATTATGACGCTTCCAGCTGTAATGGCTGTGATATAGAGGTACTTGCATGTTTGACACCTATGTATGATGCTGAACGACTAGGAGTTGTAAATACGGGAAATCCTAAGCATGCAGATATTTTTGTAATAACAGGTTCTGTTAACGAACAGAATAAAGATGTTATAAAAAATCTTTACAACCAGATGCCGGACCCTAAAGTAATAGTGGCTGTAGGCATATGTGCAGCTACCGGAGGAATTTTTAAGGATTGTTATAATGTCATGGGAGGCGTTGATCAGATTTTACCTGTTGATGTTTATGTACCGGGCTGCGCTGCAAGGCCGGAGGCTATAATGGAGGGTATTGTAAAGGCAGCTGAAATACTTGAGGAAAAATACAGGCATATGAAAGAGGATAAGTGAATCTTTTATGAAAGAGGCAGAGTCAATATGGCTAATAAACAGGAGATAAGAAATATTACTTTGGAGGAACTGGTAAACAGTGTCAAGGAGTTAGCTTCCAAAGGGTACAGATTGGTGCAGATGAGCTGTACAAATTTGGGGGAAAACATGCAGCTGAACTACTCCTTTGATAAGGATTATGAGTTTATAAATTTGAGGTTGGAAATTCCATCGGATACTCAAGTACAAAGTATAAGTGATATATACTGGAGTGCTGTTATGTATGAAAATGAAATACACGATCTTTTTGGAATGAAATTTGAAGGAATGGCAATGGACTTTAAAGGTAATTTGTATAGGACCTCAGTTAAGATGCCTTTTGGAAGTTGTTGATATTTTGCCTTAAAAAAGCGGGAGGATATATATGTCAAGAAGAACTATTATCCCTTTTGGGCCACAACATCCCGTATTGCCTGAACCGATTCATCTGGACCTTGTAATGGAGGATGAAAAGGTGGTGGAAGCGATTCCATCCATAGGATTTGTGCACAGAGGGCTGGAAAAGCTGGTAGAGAAGAAAGATTTTATTGAATATATCTATGTGGCAGAAAGAATATGCGGGATTTGCAGCTTTATGCATGGAATGGGGTACTCTCAAGCAATTGAGCAAATTATGAATATAGAAGTCCCGGAACGAGCGTTGTTTTTACGTACAATATGGGCAGAGTTTTCAAGGATTCACAGTCATTTGCTCTGGTTGGGACTTTTGGCCGATGCTTTCGGATTTGAGAGTTTATTTATGCAATCCTGGAGAGTAAGAGAAAAGGTTTTGGATATAATGGAGGAAACTACCGGAGGACGGGTTATATTCGGCTCTTGCAAAATAGGCGGTGTTCGTAAGGATATAGATACTGTAACGCTGAAGAGAATAGAGAAGATTCTTGTGGACCTTGAAAAGGAAATCCGGGAGATTGGCAATGTGTTTCTGAATGAATATACTGTTAAAAGCAGACTGGTTGGAGTAGGTGTACTTTCCAGAGAAGATGCTTATAATTTGGGTGCTGTTGGGCCAATGATGCGTGCAAGCGGTATTGCTCAGGATATGAGAAAATTAGGGTATGGTGCATATCCCCAGTTGGATTTTGAACCTATCACCCGTACAAACGGAGACAGTTATGATAGATGCGCTGTAAGGATTGAGGAGTTATTCCAATCGATAGACCTTATAAGGCAGGCCATTGGCAAAATACCGGAAGGTCCTGTTGATACAAAGGTTACAGGAAATCCTGACGGCGAGGCTTTTGTTCGATTGGAACAGCCAAGAGGCGAGGTTGTGTACTATGTTAAAGCCAGCGGAACTAAGTTTTTAGACCGTTTGAGAGTACGCACACCTACTTTTGCCAACATCCCGGCATTGCTTAAGATGCTAAAGGGATGTGATTATGCTGATGTTCCTATTTTAATATTAACTATAGATCCATGTATCAGTTGTACCGAGAGGTGATAAAATGTTTGCATTTAATATGACTAAATCAATATTTAAAAATTTATTTACAAAATCTCCGGCAGCAAGAGCTTCTCTTGCTAAAAAGGAATTTAAACGAAATACAAGAGGCAAAATTGATATAAATATTGAGTCTTGTGTATTTTGCGGTATTTGCCAGAAAAAGTGTCCGACCGGTGCCATATCGGTAAATAGAACGGACAAGAAATGGGAGATTGAGAGGCTTAAGTGTATAACCTGCGGTTATTGTGTGGAAGCATGTCCTAAGAAATGCCTTTCGATGGGTAATGAGTATTCAGGACCTGCTTTATCGAAGGATAAGGAAGTATTTGAAAATGCACGAGTACTCGATAACGCAACAAATAGTTAAGATAGCTGAAGAGAAAGCAAAAAGCCATGGCGCTGTTAAAATTGAACGGATTTCCCTTGTAGTGGGTGAATTGTCCGGCTTTATCGGGGAATCCATTCAAATGTATTTTGATATTCTGTCAAAAGGAACCCTGGCAGAAGGTGCAATTTTGGACATAACTTATATAAAGCCTCAGCTGAAATGTTCAAAATGCAGTACCTATTTTTATCGCAAGAGGTTTTCTTTTGAGTGCCCTCAATGCGGCGGTATGGGTATGCCAACCCAGATTGGCAAGGAGTTCTATGTCAAGGATATTGATATTTATGTCGGGTAGATTAATTTTTTAAAAGCTATCTGTACGAGGCTAAGGTCAAAACATCGGCGGGAAATTTTGGTTTATGGAGGACCGATGAAATGGAACTTCAAAAAGTTGAAATAATACAGGATATATATAGCGAAAATGAAAAAATTGCATTGTCAGTCAAGCAAAAATTAAATGATAAGGGGATTTTTGTTATTAATGTTTTAGGTTCGCCGGGGTCGGGAAAAACTTCTGCCATAACAGAAATTATTAAATTACTACCCAATGTAAAATCTTATGTTATTGAAGGGGATTTGGAGTCGGACATTGATACTCAAAAAATGAGGGCAATGGGTGTGGAGACCTATCAAATAAACACCGGTGGTGCTTGTCATTTGGATGCTCCTACTGTGGAAAGGGCCCTGGAGAAACTTAGCCTTAGTGAAAAAGGCATCCTGTTTATTGAGAACATTGGGAACTTGGTATGTACGGCAGAGTTTGTTGTGGGAGAAAACATAAAAATGTTGATTTGCTCGGTACCTGAGGGAAGCGATAAGCCGTACAAATATCCTATAATTTTTGAAAATGCCGATGTCATTGTATTGAACAAGTGTGATTTAAAACAGTATGTGGACTTTGACGATAAGTTTTTCTACGACGGAATAAATGCTTTAAATAAAAAGGCGTCTGTTTTTGAAGTATGTGCAAAGACGGGAGAAGGTTTTGACAAACTGGTGGAATGGATAAACAAGGTAAGATTAAAATGAAAACTTTTGAAATAAAACTTTGGGGAACTGTACAGGGTGTTGGTTTTAGGCCCTTTGTTCATCGTTTGGCAAAGGAACACGGATTGACCGGTTTTGTTGCCAATGACGGGTCTTGCGTTCTTATTGTCATAAAAGCTGACAACAAAAAACTGGAAGAGTTTATACGGGACTTAAAGCAAAAGAAGCCGCAGTCTTCAGACATCGTAAATTTACAGGTGACTGAAAATACTTGCGGCGTTATTGCTTCTAAGGAAAAATTACAGAACGTAAATTCTTTATTTGATGATTTTATAATAAAACCCAGTACCGATAACTCGGAAAGTCCGGTTTTTATCGCACCGGATATTGCTGTGTGCGATAATTGCCTGAATGAACTGTACCGGGAAACTGACCGTAGATATTTGCATCCGTTTATCAGCTGTATGGAGTGCGGACCTCGTTTCACTATAATAGACATGGTCCCCTATGACCGGGAAAATACGACTATGTCCGACTTTCCCATGTGTGCTTCGTGTTTGAAAGAATATAAAGATATCGACAATATACGTTATCACGCACAAACCGTTTCATGCCATGACTGCGGGCCGCAGTTGGAATTTGTCGAAGCGGGAAAAGTTGGGAAACTGACAGGATTTGAAGCTTTTTTGCGGGCTGTTGAAATTTTAAAGCAAGGCGGTATTTTGGCCGTTAAGGGAATTGGCGGTTTTCATTTATGCTGCAGCCCATTTAATGAAGATTCAGTAAATAGGCTTAGAAAACTAAAAGGGCGTGAAGAAAAGCCCTTTGCTGTTATGTTTGATAATATAGCTGAAATAGAGAAATACTGCATTGTGTCTTCGGAAGAGAAAAAACAGCTGTTATCACGGGAAAGACCTATTGTTCTGTTAAAGAGAAAAAAATCGGATATTTGCAAATCTGTTTTCAAATCCAGTAAATATCTCGGATGTTTTATGGTCTATACACCTCTCCATAAGATGCTGATAAATTCAGTCGGGCCCTTGGTTATGACCAGTGCCAATATTTCCGACCGGCCCATAATAATCGACAATGAGAAGATAATGTCCCTAATGGATAA
>ENA-OWOZ01000324-OWOZ01000324.1-bioreactor-metagenome-genome-assembly--contig:-NODE-324-length-66930-cov-155.047447_pt1 | contig 66930 bp, 71 predicted proteins | sample MGYA00238140_ERZ651804 | MGnify/ENA primary metagenome ERZ651804 (study PRJEB26910, sample SAMN07631232) | bioreactor metagenome | isolation source: Switchgrass digestor | place: USA: Dartmouth...
TATTCTTTCCTGTTCCTGAAAAGTGCAAAAAGCAATGCCCCACCCCGCAATGCGCGCAAAAGCGAAGTACCAGGGGTTGGGGCAGCATTTATATTATATAATTATTTATATTTTATTCCATGCTCTTTAGTATCTGTATTATGCTCCGTGCAATCGATTCAGCCGCTTTCTGGATAAAATCGTCAGTGTTGAGCCGGGCTAAATCGTCCGGATCGGACATGCAGGCTACTTCGGCAAGTATGGCCGGCATTTTCGTATCTCTTAGAACTACCGTGTTCTGTCTTGCTGAAAGGCCAAGGTTACCGGTTTTAAGGTCCTTAACAAGGTTTTCCAGCATGGTGGTCGCATAGGCCTTTCCTTTATAACTCGTGTGATGGTAAAGTACCATGGAGCCCTTATACCCGTTCGGCATGCTGTTATTATGTATACTGACAAATAATGCGGCGTTCAGGTTATTGGCAAACTTTACCCTGTCATTTAGGCTTACATATACATCGGTTCTGCGCGTCATGTGGACATTGACTCCCTGGGATTTCAATATGGCTTCAACTCTCAGGGCTATATCGAGGTTATATTTCTTTTCATTATAGCCGTTAATAACAGCGCCAGAATCGCTTCCCCCGTGTCCGGGATCGATGACGACAATTTTTGAGCTGGTAATTGCAGAAGAAACTGATACGTACAACTCATCCGGACCCGATCCGGCAGTTATATCAAACTCGCTGTTCGGGTTGGATTTCTCGATTGTCAGGTATGTATTTTTGCTGGTCGTTATGGTAGTCACAGTCTTTATCAGGCTGTCGTTCACCAAAAGCGTTCCGTTTCCGAGATCAGCGACGGCCGCAGGGATGATGAATGTTACCGAGTCTTTAAGCGAGTTATCGACTGTTATTTTATCCTTATAAGCGTTAAACTTGCCGACTATGCCTGATCCTACGATCTTCAGGGCTGTTTTCCCGTCGCCGGTATCTGTCTTCACATTCCTGATGTCTCCTGAAGTTTTAGGGCTTGTCGAAGGAGTAGCGGACGAAGTCGGAGACTTTGACGGGGACGGAGTCGGCGTTGCTGAAGAGGAAGGTTTGGGCGTTGCTACAGGTGTTGAGGAAGGAACAGGCGAAGTGGCCGGCACCTGTGCAGTTCCCTTTTTGAGCAGGAAAACAGAACTGCCTCCCGACACGCTGTGGGTCAATGATATGGTATCGTTATACGGGATCCTGATCACCGTATTGTTCTGCTTGCTGTTATAATTGATGAGCGCGCCGTAAATAATGGAATTGCCTGTAAGGAACCCGTCCGTGATTCCATTTACTTTACCCGGTATGGTAATCTGGATGAGCTTTTCCTTATCTCTGATTTCGTACCTTGGGATGTTTCCGTCCTGCGCCTGGACAAGACTGATTCCGCTTAATTCCACCCGGCAGGTATCCCCCGTCATTGACCAGGAAAGAGGTCCGTTCTTTGTTATGACTACGGTTTTGTCACCGGATCCGCCTGGCGCAGCCGGAGATGACGAAGCCGGAACCGTTTGCGAAGGCTTTGGTGTTGCCGATGCGGAAGATGACGGTTTCGGCGTGGCTGAAGGCGAAGGAGCAGGCGTGGCAGAGGCCGACGGCTTTGGCGTAGGAGTGGCTGTTGATGAAGGTGTGCCTGTTCCGGACGAACTGCCGTTCAGAACCAGGACTACCGACTTCCTGTCCGATGACGGTCCGATAGTATATACAGGTTTTTTAGTGGTTTCCACTACCACGTTGGTGCGTCGGGGATCCGAGAGATTAGCCATACGGATCTGTACGACAGAACCGTTATTTACGTCGAACTTTATAGTTTGGGGAACATAAGCGTCAAGTATTTCAAATACCAGGCGATAGTTTTTAACAGAACCTTCGGGAGAAAGTACATAATGCCTGACGATTTCAGTATTCGACGAGTATATGCGTATTTCTTCGGAATCGTTGTTTTTGGTATATGTAACTTTCTGTATCGTTCCCCCCGGGGAAATTTCCAGCGTGCTGGATGCTGCCGCCTGTACCGGCATATTTGCCAAAACAGCCAGGGACAGACAAAAAGCGAGCAGTATTGACATAATTTTCTTCATTACAGCACCTCACGTATTTTTTCTTTTGCAAATATATCTTCTTATGTCGATTTTACCACACTTTCAGGGGAGCTAACAAAACAATATGATTACAGGTTCTTTTCAAAATCCTGTTCAAAAATATATATCGGCTTTTTGGGATGATCGGATTCACCGTATGAAAAAATACAGCCACAGTATTTTTGCATATAGTAGTTCCTTGCTCTTGATATCTCCCGGCCTTTCCTGTAAAGGTTCCTGAAATCTTCATAGTGAAAGGACAGTCCGTATTTTTCCGCGGCACGTGATCCCATTTCCCTGATAAGATCATGGTTTTGATATGGACTTATAAGAAGGCTTGTGGTAAAGCCATCGAAACCGTTCATTTTTGTGAATTGGGCGATCTTTTCAAGCCTTATGGCGTAACATGTCCTGCAGCGAATGCTTTTATCCTTGTTTTCAAGATCATGTTTCCATAAGTCCAGCCTGTTTTCGTCATCGAAAAAAACAGGCAATCCGAGGTCTTCCGACATCCTCTTTACGGTGTCTTTCCGCTTATTGAATTCTTCTGTCGGATGGATGTTTGGATTATAGAAGAACCCTTCAAGCTCCATGCCCGGCCTGCCCATAAGAGTTTCAGCGACAGCCACGGCACAGGGAGCGCAGCATATGTGCAATAAAAGCCTCATGATAATCCTTTCTTTATAAAAAATTGACGATATACTGTTCGAACGCTGATTTATGATATCAAGCGGCTGTTGCCTGCAGCGATTTGAAATTTATTGCTCAAGCTTGCATTCAGTAAGCCTCATGCCGGGTTTGAGCTCATGGCCGCATGCATATTGCATGGGCGTCATTGCTTTGCAGCATTCGGGCTGTATCAGGACTATGAAAATCGCTCCGTCGACGGTCTTGACCCACATTCCGTCAGCGCCTATATACAGGATCGTACCCGGGCATATGTCAGGGTTGTTTATTTTATCCATCAGGTTCTCGGGATAATCGGCAATTTTCGAACAGCATATCTTTGTCCTTTTGCCGCACATATCGATATATGCCCCGGGCCAGGGCGTTGTTCCCCTAATCCTGTTATGAATCTCGAGGGCCGTCCTGGACCAGTCGATTAGCCCGGTACTCTTTTCAATTTTGGGAGCATAAGTAGCCTGGCTGTCATCCTGTTTCTCAGGTTTCAGGGTGCCAGCTTCCAGTTCCCTGAGAGTCCTGATAAGGGTATCTGCGCCCAGTAGTGACAACCTGTCGTGAAGTTCTCCTGCCGTCATGTCTATAGGTATGTCTATTTCCGCTTTAAGGAGCATATCTCCGGTATCAAGGCCTTCATCGGTCAGCATAGTGGTTATGCCTGTCTTTGTCTCGCCGTTAATTATCGCCCAGTTTATGGGAGCTGCACCCCTGTACTTGGGAAGAAGCGAACCATGGACATTTATGGTGCCATACCTTGGTATTTCCAGCAGGCTTTTGGGAAGTATCTGGCCGTAAGCACATGTAATGATAAGGTCAGGCTTAAGCTGACCGATCTTTTCTATAAGCTCAAGATCTTTAGACAGTTTTTCAGGCTGATAGACCGGTATATTATAAGCCACGGCCAGTTCCTTGACCGGCGGCGGCATTATCTTCAATCCCCTGCTTCCGCGCCTTGTACTGTCAACCTTTGTTATTACAGCGATAACATCGTAACCATTATCTATAAGCGCTTTTAGTGAGGGAACCGCAAAATCTGGAGTTCCCATGAACACAATCCTCATGGCCGTATCATTTCCTCTTTCTGCTGCCTGTATCTTCATCCTCTTTTTCCAGGTCGACGAACTCTATTACCTTTTCGTCGAACAGTATGCCGTCGAGATGGTCCAGTTCGTGACAGATGCATATGGCAAGAAGTCCGTGTCCTTCCGTCCTTGCCTTTTTCCCCTCACGGTTCAGGTATTCAACGATAACCCGTTCAGGGCGTCTTACTTTGCCGTAAACGCCCGGAATGCTCAGGCATCCTTCCACTTCCACCTGCTCGCCTTCAGTCTCAACGATGACAGGATTGATCATCTCGATCAGCCCTTCACCTACGTCGATGACAACAAGCCTTTTCAGGATACCGACCTGCGGAGCGGCAAGACCGACGCCGTTGCCGTTTTCATAAAGGGTATCCCTCATATCGTCCAGAAGTTCCAGGATCCTGTCGTTTATCTCCCTGACTTCCTTGCATCTTTTATTTAATATTTCATCACCTTTTAAAACTATTTTTCTTATAGCCATAATAAACTCCTTGTATCAATACTGATTTTTCCGTTAAAAACAAGGCATACAGACCATCAGCGTCATGGCTGACGGTCTGGCCCGGAAAATCTTTCTGTTTATAGTATACTATGATTCGGAGCAAATAAAAAGATACACAAATCTATGGACTATCTTTTGATAAGAAGTACCGACAGGTCGTTAACATTCGTTCCGGTGGGACCGGTTATAATAAGCCCGCCGCATGCCTGAAGCGCAGGGTATGCATCGTTGTTCTCCAGCGTTTCGAAAATGTCGATACCCTTCTCGGCAAGGACCTTCTTTGTCATGGTGTCCACGTATCCCCCTGCCGCGTCGGTCGGTCCGTCGGTGCCGTCAGACCCCACTGAAAATACCGCCACATTATTGAGTCCCGATATCCCCTCTGCAGCCGACAATGCAAGTTCCTGGTTCCTTCCCCCCTTGCCTTTGCCTTTCAGTTGGACGACAGTTTCCCCGCCTGCTATGAATGCAAGGGATTTTTCAGATGAATTATAATACTGGGCAATGGATGCCAGGAAACTGCCCGCTTCCCTTGCCTGGCACCTCAAGCTTGCTGTCAGAATCACCGGTTCATACCCCAGTTCCCTGCATGTCTGCTCCGCCGCTTTGCACAGCTGGGTAACGCTGCCTGTAACCTTGGTCCTGACATTGCTCAGCTCTGACGGAGTCTCTTTTTTCAATAATTCCAGTGTTTCTTCAGAAACTTTTATCCCATATTTTTTTATTATCCCTATAGCCTGCTCTGAGGTTGACGAATCGGGATATGCTGGTCCCGAAGCGATCATGTCCAGCGGATCTCCAATAATGTCCGACAAAACCACGGAGATTACCCTGGCGGGCTCGCAGAGCTTTGCGAATTTTCCGCCCTTTACAGCTGACAGGCGTTTCCTGATCGTATTTATTTCCGTGATATCAGCGCCGGAAGCCAGGAGCTGCTCATTAAGGCGCGCAATCTCTGATTCACCGATCAAAGGCTTCTCGAACAAGGCTGAACCTCCGCCTGAAATAAGGAACAGCACTTTGTCTTCCGGTTTAAGACCTGAGACCATCCTTATCGCTTCTTCGGTAGCAGCAAAAGAATTGGCATCAGGTATCGGGTGGCCGGCTTCCCTTATCCGGATATTGGGCAGAGCTCCCATAGAGTGGCCATACTTCGTTATTACAATGCCTTCGTCGATTCTGCCTCCCAGTATGTCACAGGCAGCATTGGCCATGGACCAGGCTGCCTTGCCTATCGATACCATGATAAGCCTGCCGCCCGAAAAGTCTTCATCCTGTAAAGCCTTTTTTACCGCTGTGTCAGGGAGTGCCGCCCTTATAGCGGATTCAATTATTTTGTCAGCATCTGGTCTCAGGTTCATTTGATAATCCTCCTTACGTATATAGATCATGATAAATAATTCGCGCTTAGTTCATACATACAATTTTACCACAAATAAATAAGGGGCAGAGACAGCCCCTTATGAAAACATAGCAAAATTTAGGTCATTAATATCATGTATTATAAGAACAGTGAAACGATCAGCACATTTATAATAGAAGCTATGCCGACAACAAGTGTTCCCAGCGTCTGGGTTTTATAGCCGTCCTCAACCTTCATGTTTCCGAAGTTGGTAACGACCCAGAAATAGCTGTCGTTGGCATGGGAAACTGTCATGGCTCCGGCACCTATGGCTATGACTGTCAGCGCGGTCATAACAGGCGTGCCAAGTCCGAGGGCTGTAATCATAGGCGCAACTATGCCTGCTGTCGTTGTCAGAGCGACAGTTGAAGAACCCTGGGCAGTCTTCAGTATAGCTGACAACAGGAACGGGAACAGCAAACCGAGTGATGAAAGAACAGCAGAGTTTTCCTTTATAAAATCAACCAGTGTAGAAGAAGCGATAACATTTCCAAGTACACCGCCCGCTGCTGTGATGAAAAGTATTGGTCCTGAAACCTTAAGTGTTTCTTCTGTAAGCTTGTAAAAATCCTTCAGCATTTTTTGACTGGCCAGAGGTATGATAGCCAGGATTACTCCTGTCGCTATTGCGATGATAGGTGTTCCTAAGAATGTTATTATCGGAACAGAAATACCTGCCATTGAAAAAGCGGATGAAAGGGCCATCAGAATAATGGGAACCACGATTGGAGCAAATGACAGCCAGCCGTTGGGCAGTTTGCCGAAGCTGGCAACTAGTTCTTCATAGGAACGGACTACCTCTCCGGTTGCTTCGCCCGCTTCTTCACGATCCTTCACTCTTTTTCCTATAAAGATTGCAAAGATGTATGCTGCGATCAGTGGCAGGATGGAGCAAACCGCTCCCATCAGAATGACGAACAGCAGGTTGGTTTCCTGTTTAATTCCCTGTTCATACAACGTATTGGCCGCAGCTATGGGACCTGGCGTCGGCGGAATAAAGCAGTGGGATATGTAAAGTCCCAGGGAAAGAGCTATGGTACAGGCAACCGACGATTTCGCCGTACGTTTTACCAGCGCTTTTCTGATCGGATTGAGTACAACAAACCCACTGTCGCAGAATACGGGTATAGATACGATCCAACCCATTATCAGCATTGCAAGCTCAGGGTTTTTCTTCCCGACGAGTTTGACGACAAGATCCGCCATTTTTAAAGCAGCACCTGACTTCTCAAGCAACGTGCCAATCAGCGCGCCAAAAATGATAACGATGCCTATACTTTTGAAAGTGTTGCTGAATCCTGTCCCTATCACGTTGGGAATGTCCGTTATCGGGATTCCCGCTGTGATCGCAAAAAGCAGGGACACAGCCATGATTGAGAGGAACGGATGGATCTTGAGTCTTGAGATGGCGATGATCATGAGCGCAATTGCAACAATAAATGCAATTACCAAAGCGATACCAGTCATACAAAGGCCCCCTTGTTTAATTATTTTTTATATAATTATGAGCCCGTGATCCGGACCCATAATTTCTGTTAAACAATACCAGGACAACCTTCCTTAGCTATCAAACATCGGAATTGCCTGAGGATGGAGCCACCTGAAGAATGTCATCCGAATATGGGATATCGTTCCGGACAGTGTGATGGAACATAGACTATTATATCAGATAATATGTTTACTAAAGCCATATTTCCCGCTCAAATGCTGCCATCGGTATCGACGCTGATTTCCGTTTTTCCGGTCCTCAGCCTGGGGAAAACGTCTATGGTATCGTTCAGCAGTTTTACCATTTCATTTATAGAGGCCATTTTTATTATTATCCGCCACCTTGCGCGGTTCCTTACCACGAACACAGGCATCGGAAGCACATCTGAGCACTCAAAGCCATCCGTGTTTCCGTATTTTTCAACCATATACTGCCTGACAGCCTCAAGGCTTTTCCTTGCATCATCGGAATCAGCGCCCGATACCATCACGGTGCCGACATGGCAGAATGGCGGTGTACGCATGAGCTTTCTCACGGTTATCTCTTTTTTGTAGAAAGATTCGTAATCCTGTGCCGCAGCAGCCTGTATGGAATAATCGTCGATATTGTAGGCCTGTATTATGACCCTGCCTGGTTTTTTGCCGCGTCCCGCGCGTCCTGACGCCTGGGTTATAAGCTGGAACGTCCTTTCGCTCGCCCTGAAATCGCTTATGAAAAGGGATGCGTCGGCCGCAAGGATGCCCACCAGCGTCACATCGGGAAAGTCATGGCCTTTCGCGACCATCTGGGTCCCTATGAGTATATCGCCTTCCTTCTTGCGGAACGCGTCCAGTATTTTCCGGTGTCCGTGCTTGCCGCTCGTTGTATCGAGGTCCATCCTTATCAGCCTGAAGCCTTCCGGATGGTTTTTCAGTTCTTCTTCAACTCTCTGGGTACCAGTACCGAAAGCTTTTATCCTTTTGCCCGAACATCTGGGACAATTTTGCGGGACAGGCTCCGTATAACCGCAGTAATGGCATATCATTTGCCTGTCATGGGTATGAACTGTCAATGAAACGCTGCAGCGAGGGCATTTCACGGCGAACCCGCAGTCCCGGCAGAGCATGAATGTCGCATACCCTCTTTTGTTAAGGAACAGGATACTTTGCTCGCCGTTCCTCTTGTTGAGTACAAGCTCTTTTTCAAGCCTCCTGCTGAGCGTGCCGCGGTTACCGGCTTTAAGTTCCTCCCTCAGATCAATCAATATGGTCTCCGGCAGCGGCATGGAGTTGGCCCGGTTTTTCATTTTAACAAGGCTTATTTTCCCATTGACGGCCCGATAATAAGTTTCCACCGAAGGCGTTGCGGAACCGTATACCAGCAGACATCCGTTCATGTTGCAGCGGGCACGGGCGACCTGCCTTGCGTCGTACTTAGGTGTGTTTTCGGATTTATATGTAGGTTCATGTTCCTCGTCTATGATTATCATGCCAAGATTCCTGTTCGGCGCAAAAATGGCAGAACGGGCGCCAATGACCACATCGACGTCGCCGGCCATGATCTTGCGCCACTGGTCGAATCGCTCACCCTGCGAGAGCCGGCTGTGCTGAACCGCCACCCTGCTTCCGAATTTTGCCATAAAGCGACTGATCATCTGTGGCGTCATCGATATCTCCGGCACGAGCACTATGGCGGATTTGCCTTTTTTTATGACTTCTTCAATAAGTCTTAAGTATATCTCGGTCTTTCCGCTTCCGGTCACGCCATGGATCAGCGCTTCGTTAAACCTACCGGTATCCGTCAGGGGCAGGATATCATTCAATACGCCTCTCTGATCATCTGTGAGGATGATCTCCCCGGGCTGTTCGATTTCATATTCATAGCCCGAGAATGGATTTCTGTCGATTTCCATTTCGCAGTAGGAAACCCAGCCTTTCCTTGCCATGCTGCGAACAGTTTCATGGGTTACGCCCGGTATCTGGACAAGGTCCATGAGCGCGCATATCTCTTCCGCAAAAAGCACCTCCATCACTCGGACCTGGTAAATGCTCCTTACTTTCCTCTCTTCCAGGATAGCGTCGAACTCTTCCCTGCTGATGGCAGGGACCACAGCTTTAACCGTTTTTTCAGTGACAGTCTGGGCAAAAGATTCATATTTTTCAACTAAGCCGCGGTCTGCAAGGTACTGGATATCTTTCCGGGATTCATCATCTTTCGCCAGTTCCTGTTCCGGCAGACCCTTTTCGCTGTTTATGAGGGATTCCATGATAGACTGCCTGGACGGGGTCAATGACAGTTCATTGATTCTTTCGCGGATATTTTCATTGGATGCGCGGAGCCAGGTTATTTTTCTCAGATTGATACCGGAAGGGACCATCAGGCGTATGGCATCGCCCCATGTGCAGAAATACCGTGTCCGCATCCATTTTGCCAGCCTTATCATCTCGTCTGTCAGAAGGGGGGAATCATCAACTATCCCGGCTATTTTTTTCAGTTTCCCGGCAGGCTCGCCATGACTTGTGCTGATTATCCATCCCGACTTTAGCCTGTTGCCGGCTCCGAACGGGACAAGGACCCGCACCCCTGGCATGATATCCTCGTTGTCATTTTCAGCCGCAATATAGCTATATAGCTTGTCGTAGCTTCTTGTCGCATCTGAGAGCGCGACTTCGGCAAGCAGCATAATATTCCCCCAGGTCCAATCAATAAAGGCGAAGGTATACTACCCCCGCCTTTATATAGTACATTTTTATGCGGTTTAAGTCAAAACCGTATATATATCGTAATTAACAGGAGTATTCCTTGTTAACGTAATCCGGAATACTGCTGATATCTCCGCTCATCGAGAAAATAAACTGTGTATCGAATTTTTCGGATAAGGATTTTATTTTTTCGAAAAAGCTTTTATATTGCTCCTGGTCAGTTGCATATTCGGAAAGCCCGTCAACGTAAATGGCCTTGATATCGTAATTCTGTGCAATCAGTCCGCACATGAAGGGAAGTAATTGATCCAATGTTTTGATGGGAAAATCAGAAATGTCTACGTATCTTATTTGATATTTCAGATTGGTTATGTGTGAGATCCCCCGGTTGATGAACACGACGTCGCCATTGCAGTTGTCAAAAAAATCATTCGCGCTCGCTATCAGGTACTTCGTCTTTCCAATGCCCTTGTTCCCATAAACTACCTTTATCATGGGTATCGTCCCCTTTCTTAATCTTTTTTATTATTATTTCCTTTGATTACCTCCATTTTGGATACAGAAACCTCATAGGCTACCCTTTCCTCGGTCTCGGTCTCGGAAATCTTCTTCTGGTAAACCCTGCTCTGTATACGCCCCCATATGCGAATGTTGTCTCCTACTTCGAAAGTACCGGCAAACCTTGCGTTCCTGCCCCATGCAATGCAGGGGATATAGTCGGATTTATTGTAGGCCCTGTTCACTGCCAGAAGAATGTCCGCAATTTCTCTCCCAAAAGGAGTGGTCCTGTAAACGGGTTTCCTGCATATAAATCCGTTCAGGCAAATCTGGTTTGGATTCCTGTTAGTCACTTCCTCGTCCGAAACCTTGATCTCCCTTGCGAAAACAGTAAGCATCAGCTTATGGCCGCCGGTATTATTGTAATTGTTGTATGAGCGGAACTGTCCGTCAACAATGAGATACTTGCCTTTAACAATATTGTCAGGACTGATCAGGCGCTCGGAAAACATTACCGGTATGTTGTCATAGGTTTCGCTCAGGCGGGGCACCTGGATATAAACTATGTAAAACCCTTCTCCATATACTTCATGACTGAACTCGGGGGTAGTTATAATCTTCCCTGCAACACTGACAATATTGTTCTCCAAAGCCAAGTTTCCAGACATCCAGAACACAACTCCTCTCAAGGTCTTTCGTATTTATCGAACATGCCGCCTGATTATTAATATTCAGCAATAAGTTCGTTTAGAATTAATCTTTGCTCCTTTGTTCAGCCTTGGTAAACTGCCCTGACTTACATAAAACATACTTCGCTTACTATGAATCATATTATATATTTCACCATAATGAAAGGGGATTAAACATGTTTTTTTATCATTCTTTGATTTGCCTGCCGTCAAAACGTATCTTATAATCGCCTTTCAGCAGCATTTCCGAGACAGTTACGCACTCAAAGCCGTTTGCTGTAAGGTTTTCAAGTATCGACGGCAGAACCCTCGCAGTGTGCTTCGTGTCGTTATGGAAAAGTATGATTGAACCGTTCGCGGATCTGTTTATCACACGCTTGTATATATCCTGCTCCGACATGTTTTCCTTCCAGTCGAGCGAGTCAACATCCCATTGGATGGATATGCAATTCAGCTTTTTCGCGGCCTTGACTGTTGTGGCGCTGTATTCGCCGTATGGCGGCCTGAACAGGGTAACTTTTTTGCCTGTTATTTCTTCCAGTATATCATTGCACAGGGTGATTTCATCAAGTATTTTATTTTCGGGTATGCTGCCCATATGTATGTGGGAATACCCGTGATTGGCCACTTCATGCCCTCTTTCGTCAATGAGTTTTACCATGTCGGGGTATTTTTTGGCCCAGATGCCGACAATAAAAAACGTGGCTTTAGCTTTATATTTATCAAGGGTGTCAAGGATATCGGGGATATCGTCAGCACCCCAGGCGCAGTCGAATGTTATGGCGCACTTTTTCCCTTCGCATTCGACCGAGTAGATAGGTATATCGTCACGGTACTGTCCGGAGACGGGGGTCAGGTATTCTCTTGCTATCAGCGTATTTACGATAACGAGTATGATGATGGCGGCTGAAATCAGCACGGGAGCCAGGTCCTTTTTCCGTATGATAAGGATTCCCACAGGTATTTCCGCCCTTGAAACCTGTTTCTGTTTAAATTCTATTCCAGTAAAGGACAGTTATGACCTGCTATGATATTAACATATATTTCCCATTAATGCTCTTTCTGATTATGCCCTTGAATTCCAGTTCCAGCAGGATCTCAAACAGCTCGGCAAGATCCATTGATACCTTTTCGGCCAGTTCCTCATCGTAAAGGTCCTCTATTTTCAACGCATTGATGATTTTTCTCTCTTCAGGCCCCAGGTTACTGGTCCTGTTTCCTTCGGATTTCCTGTTGCTTTTAGCAAGGGGCGCAGACCCAAAACTCAGCTCTTCCAGGATGTCATCCACGCTCAGGACCATCTTGGCGCCGTCCTTTATCAGCCTGTTGGTGCCCATGCTGTTATAACTGCTGATATTGCCGGGAACCGCAAATACGTCTCTTCCCTGCTCCAGGGCATAATTGGCTGTTATAAGCGATCCGCTTTTCAAACCGGCTTCGACGACAAGCGTCCCGACTGACATCCCGCTGATTATGCGATTCCTGCCCGGAAAATTGAATGTTGATGGCGGCGTGCCGGGAGGATATTCCGATATTACAGCGCCTGATTCAATGATCCTCTCCATAAGGCCCTTGTTTTCAGGAGGGTATGGCACATCGACCCCGCATCCCAGTACCGCGACAGTCTCTCCGCCCGCCTCGAGAGCTCCTGCATGGGCCGCTGTATCTATACCTCTGGCCATCCCGCTCACAATGCTTATATCCTCAAGGGCAAGGCTGTATGCCATTTTCCTTGCTGTTTCCATTCCATAGCCGGACGCTTTTCGGGAACCCACAATGGCAAAGGAATTGGACTTCGGGATCCTGCCCCGGCAGTAGAGCACCAGGGGTGGATCTGTTATGTACCTGAGCAGTTCCGGGTACTCATCGTCGGATATGGTCAGTATTCTTATTCCTTTTGCTTCGCATGTCCTGATGATATCGTCTGCTTCGGCCTTGATTGCTTCACCATGGAAATATTCGTATTGTTCTTTTGTCAATCCTGCCCTCAGAAATACTTCCATGTCCGCTTCATATGCTTTTGACACGCTTCCGAGAGCCATGACGAGATCCAGCCTTTTCTGGGGACGCGAATTATCTATGCGGCTCAGCATAACCCAGTATTCTGTTTCAGTGTTCAATCCTCCACCTCCCGCTATATCCTTGCCGTGCGGTCAAGGACCCTGTACTGGATAGCTTCAGATACATGTTTTGCCTGGATCAGTTCCGAGTCCTCCATATCAGCAATGGTACGTGAAACCTTAAGAATCCGGTCATGGGCCCTCGCACTGAGGTTGAGCTTGTCAAAAGCGGACCTCAGCACTTTTTTCGCTTCTTCGCTCAGCCTGCAGAACTCCCTTACCATTGAGCCCTTAAGGTGCGCGTTGCAATAGATACCACAGTTCCTGTATCTTTCCTGCTGGATCTTCCGGGCCCGGTTAACACGTTCTCTTATTTCTTCGGAGCTTTCCTCGGCTTTTTCGTTTTCGATTTCAGAGTATTTCAGTGCCGGTACCTGTATATGTATGTCAATCCTGTCCATCAGTGGACCGGAAAGCCTAGACAGGTAATTTTCCGCGTCCCTGAACGAGCATGTGCATCGTCTGGACGGGTCACCGTAATAACCGCATTTGCACGGGTTGGCCGCCGCCACCAGCATGAACCTGCATGGGTATGAGACCGTGGCATTGATTCTTGATATGTTCACCACACCGTCTTCTATGGGCTGCCTGAGCACATCCAGCGTTCTGCGGGGAAATTCGGGTATTTCGTCCAGGAACAATACGCCATTATGGGCAAGGCTTGCTTCGCCGGGTCTCGGTATGCTGCCGCCTCCCACAAGGCTTACCGCGCTGACCGTATGGTGGGGCGATCGAAACGGTCTTTCCCGTATAATAGGCGAATCATGTGCCAAAAGACCTGCCACGCTGTATATTTTGGTGATCTCAAGGGCTTCCTCGAATGTCAGGTCGGGCAGGATTGTCGGAAGTCTCCTTGCCAGCATGGTCTTCCCCGAACCCGGGCTTCCTATCATCAGAATGTTATGGCCGCCGCTTGCGGCTACTTCAAGGGCCCGTTTCGCATTTTTCTGGCCCCTTACGTCGGAAAAGTCTTCCCTGTACATGTTATGGTCCGGATAAAACGCTTCGTCGCATGGTTCAGCCTTTATCAAATTGATTCCGTTGAAGTGTTCCACCGCTTCCCTGAGGGATCTGACCGGGTAAATTTCAAGGTCCTGGATTATTGAAACTTCCCTCGCATTGCTTGCCGGCACCATTATCTTTCTGAAGCCCAGCTCTTTGGCGGCTATGGCCTTGCAGAGCATCCCCGAGATATGACGTATGTTCCCGTCAAGGGCCAGTTCCCCGGCGATCATATATCCTTCGGCTGCCTCCTGCGGGATGATCCCTGCGGAAACAAGGATGCTGACCGCAATGGGCAGATCGAAACCGGAACCTTCCTTTCTTGTATCAGCCGGTGCCAGATTTACGGTTATGCGTCTTATGGGAAATTCATATCCCGAGTTGTTGACAGCAGCTTTTACCCTTTCTCTAGCTTCTTTTACGGAAGTATCCCCAAGGCCGACTATGTCGAATCCCGGGATACCGTTGGATATGTCCGATTCCACCTGGATATGGTAACCTTCAAGCCCTGTCAGACCGCAGGTCGACACTCTGCTGAACATAAAAAACCTCCATACAGATAAATCTGTTTGGAGTATATGTTAACATTTATAACTTATTTTAACAAGTTATTTTATATAATTATTATTAATAAATCCTGTATTTTGAACTCATTAACATGCCGTAATCCCCCGCATGGACGAACCCCAGCCGTTCATATACATGGCCTGCTTTTTCATTGGCGTAAAACAGGTTAGGCGTTTTGCCAGATTCATATATGTCCTGGCATATGCGCGATACAACCAGGGACGCGTAACCATGGTTCCTGTATTCGGGCCGGGTCACGACGCCGCCGATGGTGGCATATTTCGATGACTCCATGGTCGTATATGCCTGGGATACAATTATCCCGTCCTTTTTCAGGACGAAGTACCTGCACATGCCCAGTTCCATGCGTCTCCTGATGCCCTGTTCTATTTCTCCGGGGGAATTGTAAAATCTTGCGAACTCGGGGATGCTGTATATCAGCTCTGCCAGTTCCCTGCAGTCCTCCGGTTGTGCCCTTGCCGCTTCGCTGCATTCGGTAAGCCGGCCTCTGTTCCTGTGTACCATATGGAAGGACGGCTCAAGGATCATGCCGCTCAGGTCCAGCGAGATCTCGCTTATGATATCAAGCCTTCCCGAAATTATGTCAGAGCCAATGAAAGCAACAAAGCTGCCGAGCTCTTCAGTGTCATTCAGATAATCCCTGCTGTATATATACAGGCTGTTGAAATGCCTCATAATGACGCCTTCAATACTTCCGCCATCGCCGCTATACAGCCAGACATCCTGAAAGTCTTTCTCGAATCCGTATTTCTCAATGTAAGCAAGAAGAGTTGTGTTGATGCTGCCCTCATATTCGAGGTATCCCACAACTCTCCCAAGATCTTTATTTTCAGCAAGTCTGATCATATTACATCATGAGTCGATGAATGTCTTGTTTATTTTTCTTATATCGACTCCCACTTTATCAAGATACATCTTCATTTTTTCAAATTCAAGCGGTCTTTTTACACTAAGCTTGGTTGTCTTTATAAGTTCTTCGTAGGTAAGGATGAAATAGCGCAGTATTTTATACTGGGGTATGCCTTTATTGATATTTTTCACCGCCGTCTCTATCTCATTGCCGATCTGCTCCTTCGTGTATCCCTTCTGCTCGAAGTATTCCCTGTCGACAACGATTTTCGCGCAGACCTGGATATCGCCGTCAGGAGCCCTGTTCCCCCATACGAAGGATTCTTTGACTCCAGGGATCATGTTGAGGAGCGTCTCGTATTCTTCAGGGAAAGCCTTCTTCCCGTTGGTGAACACTATCATTGATTTTACCCTGCCGGTTATCCTCAGGTTGCCTTCTTCATCGACGGAACCCAGGTCCCCTGTCCTGAACCATCCGTCTTCCTCCATGACCCTTGCTGTCTCATCAGGGTTTTCGAAATAACCCAGCATTACATTGCCGCCCCTGGCAAGGATCTCGCCAATACCGTTTTCATCAGGATTGTCGATTGTCACTTCCACATCCTTGATCGGGATCCCCACTGTCCCGTGGACATTTCTGAAGAATGTCGCGGTACTGATGACCGGTGAAGTTTCTGTCAGCCCATAACCCTGCAGGAATGTTATTCCGAAACTTTGGATTCCTTTTTGGATTTCGGGGTTTATAGGCGCCGCGCCTGATACCATCATCCTCAGGTCAGGTCCAAGTTTCTCCAGTACGGGACGGAAAAGCTTTCTTCTGACATCGATTCCAAGCTTCAGCAGGAAATTCGAGATCTTTCTCATGGTATTGATCAGGCCGGTTTTGCCCTGTTTTTCTATCCCGTCCATCACCCTGTTATATATGGCCTCGAATATGGCCGGAACCCCGACGAGAATCGAAACATTGAACTCCTTTATGTTCTGGGCAAGATGCTTGATGCCTTCAGAGTATGAGATCGTAACTCCCATATGCACCATGAACAAAAACCCAACGGTATTTTCAAAGGTATGATGAAGCGGGAGCAGCGAAAGATGGACATCCGTCGGGTAGACTTTTATGGCCGACGTCAGCGACGTTACATTGCTGGCGACGTTTTTATGGGACAGCATGACCCCTTTCGATGCCATGGTGGTACCGGATGTAAAAAGCAATATCGACATTTCATCACGGTTTATCACAGCGTCAATGAAGCTCCGGTCTCCCTGTTCTATAAGCTCTGTCCCTTTTCGGATAAGAGAGCTCATGGTCATGAATCGCGGATCATCCGGGAGCCCGATGTCATCCATGCATATATAGAACCTGATTGTCGATTCCTTTTTTGATAACCCGATCATCATGTCATGGTAATTCCCGCCGTAGAAAATTGCTTCTACCCGGCCCCTTTGTATCAGGTTCTCCACTTCATTGGGCGGCAGGTATTTGTCAAGGGGAACGCCAATGCCTGTTCCGTTGACTATTGACAAATATGCAACTGGCCATTCATATCTGTTCTCAGACAAAACTGATATGAATTTGCCTTTCATCCCCATGCTGTGGAGCGCGGTCCCCAGAGCGTCTATTTCCTTATCGAAATCTGCATAGGTTTTCTCGATCAGTTTACCTTCCCTTTTGAACTTGAATGCCGTTCTCGTGCCGTATTTACGCGCAGCCCCCTTGACAAGTTCCTTCAGGTCCGAAACATCGCATGATTCATAGTGACCAAGTCCTTTAACAATCCTTCTTCCCTTTTCGGTATAAATTTCGTACCCCTTATTCATTAATTATCACCACCGCATATTATCTATTTTTAATAATAAATATTATGAGTTGGTTATAATTATACATGATAAAAATAAAAGTTTCAAGATATCTTAGCATATCCTGAAACTTTTATTTTAATAATGCTTATTCCGTTCAGTCCTAACAGCCTGTTATTTATTCTGGGGCAGGATTTCCAGCCAGTATCCGTCCGGATCCTCGATAAAATAAATGCCCATCTGCTTGTTCTCGTAGCATATGCAGCCCATTTGCCTGTGATGCTCATATGCTTCTTCAAAATTATCGACTTTGAGAGCAATGTGGGTCTCATTGTCACCAAGATCATATTTGCCTTCCTTGTCCCTCAGCCATGTAAGCTCTATCCTCATGTTCGTTTCTTCATTGCCGATGAACACAAGTATAAAGCTGCCGTCAGATGCTTCTATACGTTTCAGTTCCTTCAGCCCCAGGGCTTTGTCATAAAAAGCAAGCGTTTTCTCAAGGTCCGTAACATTGATATTTACATGATCGATTCTGAATTTCATGCTAAACCTCTCCTCCAAGTATTACTCTCATAGATAGATTATATCAGAGATAAGCCGATATAACACTATCAGCAGCGGATGATATGATTTTTCCCTTTCCTTTCGGGACAAATCCAAGCCTGGCGGTTTTATAAAACGCCATGTTATGTTAATATTAATTTAAAATAAACTTCATTTACAGGTGAGACTATGGCAAAGCTTTATTTCAGGTACGCTGTGATGAACGCGGGCAAATCCACACAACTTCTTCAGATCGCTTACGACTATGAGAAGAACAACAAAAGGAAGATTCTCTGTCTGAAGCCTGATATCGATACCAAGGAAGGCGATTACATAGTAAGCCGTCTTGAAAACGGTGAAATAAAAAGAAAATGCGACTTCCTGATATGCAGGGACAAAGACTGGCTGTATAACAGGCTTGTATCGGAAATCAGTAATGCGGGCGACGAAAATCCCCTGTCCATAGTTTTGATAGATGAAGCCCAGTTCCTTTCAAAGGACAATGTCTGGGATCTTGCAAAGATAGTTACCGAGTATAATATACCGGTAATATGCTTCGGACTTAAGGTCGATGCGCTGGGCAATCCCTTCGAAGGCAGCACTTACCTGTTTGCCCTTGCCCAGGATATCGAGGAAGTGACCACCCGGGCCATATGCCGCATCAGCAAAAAGCCGAAGAAGGCTACAATGAATCTCAGGCTCGTAAACGGAAAGCCTGTCTTTGAAGGAGAACAGGTAGCCATTGAGAATGACCAGGACATTAGGTACCTTCCTGTTTGCCTTGATGTATACATGAAGCTAAGAAGCGGACAGATGAAATTCCCCGGATTATCTTAAAACAATACAGGGGGCGGTTTTACCGTCCCCTGTAGCATATCGGTTATTTGAATCCATAATATCACTTAGACCGTCCGTTCACAATTCCTTATTCTCAAAAATTCTGAACGATATTATTACAGACAGGGCTATTAAAATCAACGAAGCAGCGATATATGCTATGGAAGGCAGGCTGATAATAAAGTTTCCAACCTTGCTCACATCTGTTTCTATGAGCGAAATGATTGTGCCAATCGCCGCTGCCACCAATACGGTAACCAGGATGAACCAAAGCCTTCCCCTTTCCACGCCAAACCTGAAGGCCACAGGAAGATTGATGGCCGAGTACATCAACCCCAGCGCCAGCAATAATGCCGCATATCTCAGCAATTCCATGAAGTCGCCGGGAGTCTTTTCGATATACCATTTGATCATGGTTGATATGATATAAAGCACAGCTGATGCAAACGCTCCTGAAAAAGTCATTATATATTTGCTGAGCACTATTTCTTTCCTTGAATATGGCATAGTAACGGCATAATGGTCCCATTTGCTTCTTTCGTCCATACCCATTATTGACATTGGCAGCATGGAGAAAAAAACGACAGAAAAGCCCGCGAAGAAATAACCGCCTTTAATGGCTGCCATCACGCAGTATATCAGGGCCAGTACAATCATGAATTTTCCGTGTTTCCAGATTAAAAAGCTTTCTTTTATAAGCAAACCTTTCATTGTTTTGTTACCTCCCTGGCAAGGTATAGAATTATATCCTCAATGCTCGCTTTTTCGACTGAAAAGCCTGTCGGAATCTCCGCTCTTTCCACAAGCGCTTCAACGCAATAACTGTTTTCCCTTTTCCCCTTTATCGCATCTGGGGCAATGGCAGCAAAATCCGATTTGCTGCATTTCAGGATGCCGTATCTCTCAAGCAGGACGTCCTTTTCTTCGCAGAATACTAGCTTGCCTTTATGGAGAAAAGCAATGTAGTCGCAGATCTTTTCCAGGTCGCTCACTATGTGCGATGAAATCAGTACGGAGTTATCTTCGTCTCTTGTATATTCATTGATTATACCAAGTATTTCATCCCGCGCGATGGGGTCCAGCCCGCTCGTCGCCTCATCCAGTATAAGCAGCTTTGCATTATGTGAAAGGGCCACCGCGATGGCAAGTTTCATTTTCATGCCCCTTGAAAAATCTTTGAAAGCCTTGTCCCGGGGCAGCGAAAACCTGTTGAGGTAATCGCAGAAGAGTTCCTGGTCCCACCTTTTGTAAGTGTTTTTCATTACGGTATTCACATTCTTCGCGGTGAAACCTTCAGGGAAATATGCCTCGTCGAGCACTACTCCTATGTCCTCTTTCTTTTCCTTGAAATTTTTCCTGTTATCTTCTCCGAGTACTTCTATGGTGCCGCTGTCGCGCTTTATGGTATCCAGTATAAGCTTGATGGTCGTGGTTTTTCCTGCTCCGTTCTCCCCTATAAGCCCCATTATGCAGCCTTTAGGCAGTTCAAAGCTTATGTTGTCAAGCTTAAATCCTTTGTAGGTTTTCGTAAGTTTTCTTATAGCCAATGCATTCATTTCTACTCATCCTCCCTGATCAGAATACGAAACATCTCGACCAGTTCATCATTGCTTATGTTGCATAATGCCGCAAGTTCGGCAATTTTTTGCATATATTCCTCGATTTTTTTCAGGTTCTCTTCCCTTATCAGTTCTACGTTCTTTTCAGCGACAAAACAGCCTTTCCCGGCGACCGTATAGATGAAACCATCCCTTTCAAGCTCATCATAGGCTCTTTTTGTAGTAATCACGCTTATACGCAGATCCTTGGCAAGGTTTCTGATCGAGGGCAAAGGGTCGCCTTCCTTCAGTTTCCCTGATATGATCATGCTTTTGACCTGGGAATATATCTGGTCATATATAGGCTGGTTGCTTGAATTGCTTATGATGATATCCAGGATCTTCACTCTCCCTTTTAACCGTGTATATACACTGTGTATATACAGTATATACAGTAATAACAATTTAGTCAATAGTTTTTCCAAAAAAATCAGCCCGGCTATCGGGCTGTTTTAACGACTGTGTTATTCCCGTTCATTCATTAGGATAGCGAAGCTGCCATTGGTCTCTCATCTTGTCCAGGGTTTCCATAATGGCGATGGATTCATCCAGCGGCATTATTTCGCTTTCAGTCCTGCCATTCCTTATGCAGTCCATCGCCTCAAGGGCCTCGAACTGGTAGCCTGTCGATTCATAGGGGCTTTCAAAGATCTCTTCTTCCCCGTTTGGTTTGATAAGAACTGCCTTGCTCGCTCTATGGAACTCAGGAGCAATATGGATGTTTCCATGAGTTCCGAATATCCATGCTTCATTTGACAGGTAGGTCCTGAATGATACGCTCAGGCTTGCCATTTTCCCGTTATCGTATCCAAATATCATTGTACATTGTTCATCAACACCTGTAGGTCCGATGCAGGCAATACTATGTATCGTCTCTGGCTGCCTGCCGAAAATCATTGATGCGAACGAAACCGGGTATATCCCAAGATCCAGGAGCGCTCCTCCGCCAAGTTCGGGATTTAAAAGCCTGTCCTTTGGATCATGTTCTCCGCCAAAACCAAACTCGGCCCTGAACATCTGCAGGTCCCCTATAGCTCCCTCATTCAGCCACTGGCGTACTTTTTTAATAACAGGGAAAAAGCGGGTCCACATAGCTTCCATGAGAAAAAGCTTCTTTTCCCTTGCCAGTTCAACCAACTCCCGGGTATCCCTTGCATTCATTGTAAAGGGCTTTTCGCACAATACCGCCTTGCCTCCGTTCAGGCAAAGCTTCACGCAATCCCTGTGGAAAGGATGCGGCGTGGCGACATAAATGATATCCGTGTCGGGATCGGCAGCAAGTTCTTCGTAACTGCCATAGCTCTTTGCAATCCCGTACTGCTTTGAAAAAGCCTCGGCCCGACTTTTGTCCCTCGAGCCAACTGCCGTTATTTTTGCATTATCAATGGTTTTCAGCGCCTGGACGAATTTGTGGGCTATTCTGCCAGGCCCCATTATGCCCCAGTTTATAGTTTCTTTCATACATATCCGCCCCCTTTTGCTTAACACTGGTATTCAATGTTATTTTAGCATAAAAAAGCAGCCTTGAAAAAGGCTGCCGTATATCTTCTATATTGAACATCAACGATTTCCGGTCAGAATAATAAAATATCATTTCGTGTTAGAAATCCGCTCTTCATATTCCCATATGGCTTTCAGCATAAAATATGTACCTGCAATTACCGCTGTCAATACTAATACTTCAAACATATCACACACCTCCATGACAGACTGTTGGTGAAATAATTAACATTCTCTGTTAATATATTAACACATATTGATAAATTTTTAACATATACATTTTGCACAAAAATATGAACTATTTTTGATTATACTTATTCATTCTTACCAAAGTATGAAACGGATATGCAAAACTTTCTTCGAACTTTATTATCGATTCAACTTGACAAGAAGGTATAGAGCCGTTAAAATAAACTTTGTCCGGTTTTCGGGCGGCTGTATGTGGCCCCTTGGTCAAGTGGTTAAGACATCGCCCTCTCACGGCGGTAACAGGGGTTCGAATCCCCTAGGGGTCACCACTAATATCGCTGGAGTAGCTCAGCAGGTAGAGCAGCTGACTTGTAATCAGCAGGTCGGGGGTTCGAATCCGTCCTCCAGCTCCATAGAAAAACCTTGAAGGCATAACGCTTTCAAGGTTTTTGATTTTTATTTGTTAATCAGGGTGGCATTCCTGCATCTCTTTAAAGACCATTTTTGGCTTGGCAGCTGCCTGTTCTGCCCTCAATTAATCTAACCTTATTAATATTATATTACTTCAGGACATAAATAAGATCCCCGGCCTTAACCGGGGATCTTGCTGTAACTATTAGCCCACTGCATATACCAAGCTTTGGCATACGGGTGCATGTCAACAAACTTCCATACACCTTCGGGGTTGGAAAAGCCGACGTTTTCCTGAATTATTCTTTTGTAATATTCTACTTCATCCAGGTAAATAATGTCGGGGTATTTCAGCCAGTGAGTCCAGGGACGGTCTTTGAGCAGCGTTTTAACAACGCCGTATGTAGTTCCTCTGGCCTCGATTACCTCGCTGTTTCCGACGTATATTCCTATATGACCAGAATACCTGACGCATATTCCAGGGATATCCGGCATTGTGGAAACAGGCCCTTTTTCTTTGGCCACCTGGAATGCACCGTCAGCCGTCATCCACACGCCGTCAACTTTATCGTATTTCACATCATAGACAGGATCATCCTTTTTATCGTCCCACCATAGATAGGATTTGATGAGGTTCACACAGTCGACTGTTCTCTGACCTATATACTTCTTAATTAAATCATAATTCTTCTGTATCTCGTTAGGATACTGCTTTAGCTTCTGAGCTAAAACAGTCTCTGTCAGGATTTGGCCGATGGTACCATAAGCATATTTCCATCCTTCTTTCAGAGCTCTTTGCGCATGGGCGACAAGTCCATAGTTTGTGAATTCTTTTTTTGACATTATTGATCCCCCTTTTCCTGGAGCCGTTTAACTGTAGCCTGTTTTATCAGTTCATTTCCGAAAACAGTAACGGCTGCTATAATAACGCCTTGGATTATCCCGGTGACAAATACTACCGCCGTGAAGCCTTCATTGATTACAATCGCCGTATAAGCAATCGTAATAATAAGGCTTACTGCCAGCAGAATAAACGGGATCATCCATTCTGCAGTAAACCAGGGCGCTTTCTTTAGAAAAAGCCCCAGGCACCACAGGAAAATTATTAGGATGAACAGTTCAGGTCTGATAAACGCAATGATTTGTCCCCAATCCATCCTAAAACCTCCTCTCTTTAAATCTTCAATATCATTCCGGACACCTTTCTCCTGGGCTGCCAAATTAAAACTCTCTATTACAGAAATATGCTTATCCACTTTTTTCTCCAACTGCTGCAGCCGAAATCAAGTCAGCTTGCGAGTCACAAGGACCCCACCAGGGTTTACAATGATTGCTTCACGCTTAATCTATAGACCGGGGAATAGTCAGTCCTCCGGCTCAATAAAAATACCGCTAATCATAAGTGTTAGCGGATTTTTACTATCTGTGCAGAAAACATATTAGTTTAGCAGACTTTTTAGTTTGTCGACGGACATTCTGTCCTTATGCAATATTTCGCCCGCAATATCTCTTGATTTTTCGTCCAGGTTCCCCCTTAGAACCTTTTCTGCCATATTGACGCCTTTGGTTTCTCCTTCAATAGCTTTCTTTATTATTTCTTCTTTATCTGCGTTAAAGCCTATATCTATGTTAAGTTTAATCTCTCCCATTATCCCCTTCATCCCAAGATTTTCTTCAGCACGTCCGCCTATGTCCTGTATATAGCTTGCAAGTTTATCAATATTCTCCCTATGTTGTTTCTGAACTTCCTTAAAAGTTTGTTTCACATCCTCATCCTCTATCCTGGAAATAAAGTTGTTGAAGCTTTCCACTGCCATATATTCTCCCTGCAGAAGCTTATTAAGAGACTGTATCGTTTCATTGTTTTCTGTCACCTTTTTATACCTCCTTAATAATGGTTTGCTCTTTGTGTATATCAGTTTTATCTTCCCACCTGTCTGAGGAAACATGCAAAAACCAGTTCGACTTTATAACCTTTGCAATATATAACCCGCACTAAAAACTTTCAGTGGTACCCGGCCATATTGAACATAAAAAAGAGTTCCCGGATCAAACAGATACTCAGGAACTCTTAATTTCCTCAGCGCTATAAGTGTTGTGAAATCAAATTACTATTTAATCCCTTCAGAAAGAATTGAAGCTTACTACTTCCTCAAGACTCTTCTTCTTTCTCACCGGTTTTTCATCGGGGTAACCCAATGTGACCATTGTCACAAGTTCGTGGGTATCGGGGCAGTTCAGCAGTTGCTCTGTTTCCTTTGAATGGGCCCTCTTGTATGAGCCAATCCAGCATGAACCTATTCCGTAATTCCATGCGGCCAGTATGATGTTTTCCGTGGCGGCGCTGGCATCCTCGAACAGGCAGGGAGCATCCTTTTCGCAAAACACTGCCACAACGGCATAGGCATCCTTGATAAATTTGCCGTATCTTGTGATTTGGGTAAGCTTTTCCTTGAGCTCCCAGTCGGTTACGACCACGAACCGCCATGCCTGGGCATTGTGGCCCGAAGGAGCCAGCCTGGCGCAATCAAGGATGTCCATCAGGATGTTTTTCGGAATCTCTTTATCCAGGTATCTGCGTATACTTCTTCTTGTTTTAATGACCTCTATGGTATCCATAATGACCTCCTTCATTCATTTTAATCATTTCTTTTTTGAATTCTTGCCTTTTTTCTTCGCGCCGATATGATTCAGCAGAAGATCCAGGTCCTTATCTTTCTTGTTGCTTTTCCTGCCGGACTTATGTCCATTACTTATTATATCACCGGATTCCTCGTCATCGACCAGGATAAAATCGATTTGTCTTGTTTCCGCGCTGGCTTTTACCAGTTGTACCTTTACCTTGTCGCCAATCCGGTATATTTTTTTGGTTCTCTCGCCGATAAGGCACAATGCGCGTTCATTATAGGTATAATAATCATCGTCTATTGTGCTTAATCGCACCAGGCCTTCCACTGTGTTTTCGAGTTCAACGAACATCCCGAATGCTGTTATATTCGAGATAGTGCCTTCGAAGCGTTCGCCCACCTTATCGGTCATGAACTCGGCTTTCTTAAGCTCTATGCAGTCTCTCTCCGCGTCCTGGGCAGCCCTTTCACGCTCGGAACTTTTTATGGCTATCTCGTGAAGGATGCCCTTGTAATGCTCAATCCTTTCTTCATCAAGCTTTCCGCTGATCTGCTCCTTCATTATGCGATGGATGATCAGGTCCGGATATCGCCTGATCGGTGAAGTAAAGTGGGAATAATATTCCGCCGCAAGGCCGAAATGCCAGTCATGGGTGTCGCTGTACCTCGCTTTCTGCAGCGAGCGCAGGATGATCATGTTTATAGCCTTTTCCTCTGGTTTTCCCTTTACCTGGCTGACAACCTCCTGTATGGCCTTAGGATGGACATCCCTGTACCCCTTTAGCCTGTAACCGAAATGGGCGAGGATCATGTTCAGGTTTTCCATTTTTTCGGGATCGGGATCTTCATGTATCCTGTAAACGAAAGGTATGCCTATCCAGTAAAAATGCTCAGATACCACTTCGTTGCACAAAAGCATGAATTCTTCGATTATATTGTTGGCAATGGTCATTTTGTATCTCTTTATGTCAATGGTCTTTCCGTCATCGTCCACTATCACTTTCGTTTCGTCAAAATCAAAATCCACCGCTCCTCTACGCCTTCTTTTCTCTTTAAGTATCAGCGCGAGTGCCTTCATTTTCTCGAAATCGTCAATATAATCCTTATACCTTTCCTTGAGTTCTGCGTCGTCTTCCTCAAGTATCTTGTAGACAGCCGTATAGGTCATGCGTTCGTTGACATTGATGACGCTTTCAAAAATGTCATGGTCTTTTACATTTCCCTGAAGGTCCACATCCATCATAACGCTGAATGCAAGCCTGTCGGTTCCGGCATTGAGGCTGCATATATTGTTGGACAGTTCTTTGGGAAGCATGGGTATGACCCTGTCAGGGAAGTAAACGCTTGTACCTCTTTTAAGAGCCTCTTTATCAAGAGCCGAGCCTTCCTTTACATAATGGGTAACATCGGCAATGTGGACCCCAAGCCTGTATGTGCCGTCGGGCAGTTTTTCAATGGAAACCGCGTCGTCCAGGTCGCGTGCGTCTTCCCCGTCAATGGTAACCATCCGGAGGGATCTAAGGTCTCTCCTGTTTTTGATATCCTCTTCCTTAACGCTCCTGGGAACGGCACGGGCTTCTTTCAACACTTCCTCGGGGAATTCATAAGGTATCCCGTAAGCACGTATTATCGACATTACGTCAACACCTTTTTCCCCTTCATTTCCAAGAATCTCTATAATCCGTCCTTCGGCATTCCTGTTCTTTTCGGGCCATTTTGTGATCTCTACTACCACTTTCTGACCCTTTTTGGCTCCGTTGATAAACTCCCTGGGGATAAAAATATCTCCTGACAGTCTTGAATGGTCGGGCGTAACGAAGCCAAAATGTTCGCCATGGTCAAATTTGCCTACAATTGTCTTATTGACCCGCTCGATAACGTTTATTATCTCGCCTTCCTGGTGCCTTCCGCTGTGGGTTTTGCCTGTAAGCCTGGCTATGACCCTGTCTCCGTGCATTGCCCCGTTGATGCTGTTGGCAGGGATGAATATATCTTCCCCGCCCGAATCGGGCAGCACGAATCCGAAGCCTTTTTCGTTACCCTGGAACCGTCCCGCTGCCAGTCCCATCCTCTCGGGAACGCCATACCGTTCTTTCCTGGTTTTTATTATCAGGCCTTCGGCTTCCATTTCATCAAGGAGATTCTTCAGATCGTTCCTCTCGTTTTCAGGAACATCGAGCACCACAGCGAGTTCTTCAAACTTTAACGGTTTGTATGCCCGCTCCCTCATGAAGGCCGATATTCGTTTTTTCCTTTCTTCCATCAACCCTATATCCATTTGATTACCTGCCTTGAAAAATGAAGACGGCATCCAGCCGTCATCGTTTTTTATACTTATTATTTACTGCAATTTGCCTGGTATGCATACCGATGACCGGTATCTTGCCATAAGATTATAATCCAAGCTGATCGCTGATTTCTTTAAGCGCTTCAAGGGAAATGGACGCAAATTCTTCAAGGGTCAGTCCAAGTTCGGAACAGGAAGCGATCTGCTCGCGGTTTGCGCCCCGGGCAAAGCCTTTATCATTAAAACGGTTCAGAATGAATTTTGTGTCGACATTCTTAAGTTTCTTTTCGGGAAGGATCAGCGCGCAGGCAATGATAAGTCCTGCCATGGGATCGGCGCAGTAAAGCGCTTTGTCGATCTTTCGCCTGCGGGGCAGGCCATTCATCGGGTTATGGGCGCGAACCGCATAAACGATGGTCTCATCGGCATCCAGTCCTTCAAGTATATCTCCTCCCATTTTGCCATGAAGCTCCATTTTTCCTTCGATTCTTTCGTAATCTATATCATGGACGAGACCTGTTATGCCCCAAAGGTTATCATCCTCATTGAAATGCGCTGCCAGTTTCCTCATTATAGCCTCGACGGCGAGACTATGCTTGATTATGTTTTCATTCTCAATCCTGAGCGACAATTCTTCCAGGGCTCTGCTGCGGTCCAATTTACTGCTCCTCCTTGCAAACATACATTTATTTTTATTATATCAAAAAGGTTTTATGCTGTAACCAATATTTTCTGCCTGAGGCGCAAACGCCATCCTGCCTTTTTTCGCAAAGGCTGCCTTGTATAATAATAACAAGCCTTGATACAGGACAAACTATCGGTTACAATAATCATCGTGGTCTTGTCCGCGCCAGTTCGCAAAATCCTGGCTGGGTTTATGACCCTGATCAAAACTACGGAGTTCCGGTTACTCAGGCTTAAAACCGGTGTCTTTTGCAAGACAATAAAGGAGTAATAATGAAACTTTCAACAAGGTTTATCATCCAGGCAGCCATGATAGCTGCCGTCTATGCGGCTCTTACCATCATCCTCGGGCCTTTTGGATTCGGTCCCGTCCAGTTCCGCGCAGCTGAAGCAATGACCGTTCTTCCGGCAATCATGCCCGCCGCCGTTCCCGGCCTTTTCGTAGGGTGCATTCTTGCAAACCTCATTGGCGGATTCGGTACCGTGGACATCGTCCTGGGCAGCCTCGCAACATTGCTTGCGGCTGTATGTACCAGGCTTCTTAAGAAACATCGCTTTTTATATCCTTTGCCTCCGGTGGTTTTTAACGCGGTTATAGTAGGATCTTACGTATACCTGCTATACGACAAAACCTATCCCCTTTTGCTTACCATTTTGTACATCGGGATATCCCAGTTCGTTATCTGCTATGGTCTTGGCCTGCTCCTGGTAACTTTCTTAGAAAAGAATCCTGCGCTCAGGAGATACATCACGGATTAAAATAAAGGAGTCGCCGTTTTATATCATTTCTGTGTGGTATATAATTTCAGAACGACAATTATTGACATAAGGGTGCAAACAATGAGATTAGTTAGCATTGACCAGATAAGCGGTGACGAAACTCTTGGAAAAGCAATATTTGATATTGACGGAAGAAAACTGCTTAATGCCGGTGTTTCCTTAAGACCTGCCATAGTCCAGAAACTTTACGAAAAAGGTGTCTCAAGCGTTTATATAAACGATGATATCTCCGAGGGTATTGAAGCAGACAGCCTTTTATGCGAAGAAACAAAGACCCATGCAAAAATGATAGTCCGCGAAGAAATGAATCGGCTGGCCAGGAAAAAGGCCCTCGATTATTCAAGACTGAGCAGCCTTGTAAACAAGATCCTTGACGAGATACTCTCAAAGAAAATCGACATGCTGAACGTCAAGGATATCCGTATGCAGGATGAGCGCACATTTGCCCACTGCGTCAACGTATGCGTGATGTCCATCGCCCTGGCCAACAGGATGTCCCTGCCCGTTTCCAAGGTCAAGAACATTGCCATAGGCGCCATCCTCCATGATATCGGCAAGGCGTTCCTGCCCCCGGAGCTTATCAATAAAACAGAACCCCTGACCGAGTCGGAAATGTTGGAAATGAGAAAGCATCCTGTACTCGGTTATAACTTTATAAAAGACAATGATGACACACCGGCCACGGCAAAAGTAGCCGTTTTGATGCATCATGAGCATATCAACGGCGGCGGTTATCCTATGAATCTCACGGGTGACAAGATCCATTATTCCGCGCGCATCCTTACGGTATGCGACGAATTCGACACGGCAGTCAACGATACCCACAACAACAAGCTGCTTAGAACCACCGATGCGGTTGAGTACCTTATAGGAGCTTCAGGACACGTTTTTGACAAAGCCATCGTCGATGAATTCATCAAGATGATCCCCGTGTATAACGAAGGAAGCATCGTCCTTCTCAGCAACGGGACCCTTGCCATAGTAGTAAAGAACAATCCCGTTAACCTGACTCGTCCTGTTGTACGCCTTTTTTACAATCCGAAAACCAGGACAAAATACAACAAGGTAAACCTGATCGATCTTAGGACGGAACTGTCCATTAAAATAATCCGCGAAATCAACGCAAACATCAGGGATATCGTGAAATAGGCAATATGAGTTTGTCAGTAATCCATCCCGGCCCTGAGAACAGCCATCTCTTCAGGGATCATATGATGCTTGCTTTTTGAGAGGATTCCATAAAGCGCTTTTTCAAAACTCTCTGCTAAAACGCAGCCTGTTTCCTTTATCAGTTTCCCCAGGAGGTATATATTTGAATATGTTTTATTCCCGAATTCGCTTGCCAGTTCGGTGGCCGGAATCCCGAATACCTTTATGTCTTTTCTTTCAGGCTGTTTATGTACCAATGAACTGTCGGCGATAAGTATGCCGCCGGGTTTGAGCCAGCTTTCAAACTTCGCAAGGGAAGGATTATTCATAACTATTAAAGCGTTACATGAGTTTAGCACGGGCGAGGCGATCGGCTCCTCCGAAATTACAACCATGCAGTTGGCCGTGCCGCCTCTCATTTCAGGTCCGTATGAAGGCAGGAACGATACCTCCCTGTTTTCAACCATGCCTGCATATGCCAGCAGCCTGCCGGCTGATAGAATACCCTGTCCGCCGAAACCGGCAATGATGATCTCATGAAGAAACATAGTTTAAACCTCCAGATCTGCACCGACAAATACTCCAAGTGGATAATGCGGTATCATTTCCCTTTCGACACGCTCAAGAGCTTCGACAGGATCGAGCCCCCAGTTGGTCGGACACGTGGAAAGCACTTCCACCATCGAAAAGCCCTTCCCTGCCAGTTGGACCCTGAAGGCCTTTTTAATGGCTTCCTTCGCTTTCCTTATATGCTTTACGTCATGAAGGGATACCCTTTCGATATATGCAGGCCCTTCCATTGTCGCCAGCATCTCCGATACCCTTATCGGGTACCCGTTGGTCCTGGGATCCCTCCCGAACGGAGTGGTAGTCGTCATTTGTCCAAGCAACGTGGTCGGCGCCATCTGGCCCGATGTCATCCCATATATGGTATTGTTGATGAAAATGACCGTAATGGTCTCTCCTCTTGCGGCCGCATGCACTATTTCAGACGTGCCTATGGCTGCCAGGTCGCCGTCTCCCTGGTATGTAAATACAACGTTGCCTGGCAGGCTTCTCTTTATACCGGTAGCTACAGCAGGCGCTCTGCCGTGGGCAGCCTGTACCATGTCGCAGTTGAAATAAAGGTAGTTATTGTATGCGCAGCCGACAGGCGAAACACCTATGGTCTTCCCCTCGATGTCAAGCTCGTCTATGGCTTCAGCAACAAGCCTGTGGGCAATGCCATGGGTGCAGCCCGGGCAATAATGCATCGGAACATCTACCAGGGCATGCGGTGCTTTAAATACTACTGCCATATCTTAGTCTCCTCTCTGTTATCACCGGTTACCTGTTAAGTATCTCATGCACTTTGGTCATGATATCATTAACGGTCGGGATCATTCCGCCCATTCTCCCCGTGAAATACACAGGTTTTCGTCCGTCGACGGCAAGGCGCGCGTCTTCCACCATCTGGCCCGAACTCATTTCGACGGTCAGGAATGCCCGCGGTATGTCCATTACCTGTTCAAAGGCCTTCGTCGGGAACGGGAACAATGTGATGGGTCTAAGAAGCCCCAATTTTATTCCCTGTTCCGCCGCTTCCCTGATCACGCCCTTGCATATGCGCGCAACCGAGCCGTAAGCAACCAGTATGACCTCTGCGTCATCGCAGTTATATAGTTCGTAGCGTTGTTCATTTTCGGAAATAAGCCTGTACTTGTCCTGCAGTCCCTGGTTCCATTTTTCAAGGACAGCGGGGTCAAGGTGAATTGATGTAATAATGTTATGTTCCCTTTTATTTTCATGTCCCGTGACCGCCCATGATTTATCATGGCTCTCGATATTCTCTTCATCGCGGAAATTTACCACTTCCATCATCTGGCCAAGAACTCCGTCGCCAAGGATCATGGTCATAATGCGGTACCGGTCCGATATATTGAATGCTTCCACAGTAAGCTCGTACATCTCCTGTACGCTTGCCGGGGCAAGGACCACCATGCGATAATCGCCGTGACCTCCGCCTTTAGTCGCCTGGAAATAATCGCTCTGGGACGGCTGGATACCTCCGAGGCCCGGACCGCCGCGCATGATGTTTACAATTACGGCAGGCAGCTGGGCGCCGGCTATGTACGAAATTCCTTCCTGTTTCAGGCTGATCCCGGGACTGGATGAAGATGTCATGACCCTGTGTCCCGTGCTTGCGGCTCCGTATACCATGTTAATGGCAGCCACTTCGCTTTCCGCCTGGAGGAATACACCGCCCACCTCGGGCATTCTTTTTGCCATGTAATGCATAATCTCGGTCTGAGGTGTTATAGGATAGCCGAAATAATGCCTGCATCCGGCTCTGACTGCGGCTTCAGCAATGACCTCATTGCCTTTCATCAAAAGCTTCTGTCCCATGCTGACCCTCCTATTTCTCTACAGTAATGACGCAATCCGGGCATATTGTCGCGCAGAATGCGCAGCCGATGCATTTATCCATATCAACCACTTCTGCGGGAAAATAACCTTTTGAATTGAGTCTTTCACGATTTTCAACGATGATTTTCCTCGGGCAGACCTGGATGCATAAGCCGCAACCCTTGCAGCGCTCTTCCCTGAATGTCACTCTGGCCATAATTGCTGCTCCTTCTGCAAAAAATATTTTTAATGTAATAAATTCTGCTATTAGTCAAGTTTATATTTATTTTTCCGTATTGTCAACAAAATGGTTCATTTCGTTAAAGCAATGAATCGCCGCAGTAACTGCGTATGCAGGAATTCGAAAAGAAACCGGAGCGTAAGCTCCGGCTCATAGGACAAATCAATCTTTGGGGGGAGATATTTACAACCGCATATCAATGCTCATAAGTTGCGAAGATAAATTTATACTTCTTTGTTTCACTCTTTGTAGCCACTCCGTTGATCATCGATTTATTTACCGTTATTTTTTTGCTCTTGCCAATTTCAAAGACTGAACCTCCCTTTTCCCTTACATGAACCTTCCCCATATCGGTTATTACATTGGCCCTGTTCTTTACTACATAGAACCCTTCCTTGTTTGAATATGTAAGCTCAATTTTCCCCAGAGCCTTTGTAACCGCTCCGGGCACTTTAATTTTTTCAAGAGCTTTTTTTACAACATCTCTTTCCGTGAACCATTTGCTTTTTCCCGTAAGGGACACCCCGTAAAGTACGTGTGTATATGAGGTTCCGGTTGAAGTGTCATACTCATACTTTACTGATGTTAAAGGACTGTTGAACTCAAAGGAAGCTTTTTCTCCGTCCCAGCTTAATGAACATTCAAAAAGGTCAAGAATAGGATCTCCAAGCTCTGCTCCCAACCAACCCAGGTCCGATTTTTCCTTGAATTTCGTAAGGGCCTGTCTTTCTATATCCGGGAAAAAATCCGGGTCGCCTTCAAGGCCTTCCTCTGTTTTATCTTCTTGTTCCGGAAGCTTTTCAGTCTGAGGATCACTAATGTAGCTGCCTAAAACACTCTGCCTGTTGGCGAGATCTGCTTTTGCCTTCTCCAGTATCTCATCCTGGTTCTTCAGTATATTCGCCATTCGATCAACAGAATAGAGCGGAATAGCATAGAATTCCACCACAACGCGTTCACGCGCTTCGCTCAGGCTCATATAGACATCGAAATCCTCGACGTATTTCAAAAGGCCTCCGTATCTGAGCCAGAATTCCTCAAGCAACACCTTCTGTTTATTGTAATGTTCCTGGCATTTGTTAACAATATCATATGAATAACTTTTAAGCTTCTGCATTATCGCGTTTTGCTTCTGCACTTCCACATTTGCCAGGTCGATGACGATACGCATGATTTCCTTTGCTTCGTCAGCCCCAAGGTCCGTCTCCGTGAATATCCCGCTGAACAGGTCGGCATATAACTGATAGTTCAGTTCATATGCTCTCTCCATCAGTTCATCCTGTTTTCTCGAGAATTCGTCTTTGATTTTATCAGCTTCATCCCACATTTTATCAAGCAGTTCCCTGATGTCGTTCTCGTATTTTTTATTCAGTTTATTGAGCTCAAACCTGTAGTAGGACTCCAGCACATGTACTGCGCATATCTGTCGTGCTGTTGTAAGAACCTCGTATACGTTTTCTTCCTCCGGGTAGTATGAACTCTCCACCATTGACAAATAATAGGCATAAGCCCATGTATAGTCCTGGTAATAACGGTTTATTTCAATCTCTTTTTGGTATTTTTCATCGAACAGGCTATTTAGGTAATCTCTTGATTTCATCAGGTTTTCCGGTCCGGTTATTGGGGGGAAGTCTTTAAGCGAAAGCTGCGCTTCCGGGATATCGGTACTTACATCGGTGTAACTCCCGGTATTTTCTCTCGCTATCTCATACAGTTCATCAATAAACTTCTCATCAAGCGGAAAATCATCCTCTTCCGGATCAAGTTGGGAAACGGCATCCAGGAATGACAGGAAATGATATACAGAAATATCGTTAAAGCAATGCTTCGCGCTCTTTATCATTGTTTCGGCGGCAAGTTCGCTGTTGCCGTCCTTCAGATGCAGGGTGGTCAGAATCTGATATGCAGGTCCGAAATCGCCGGCGGCGTTCAATGCCATCTCGGCATACAGTTTTGCTTCACTATAATACCCCAGTTCAAGATACAGGTTTGCCACATTTACAAGGAGAACCGGATTATCGGGACATTGTGCCGCAGCCAGTAAAAGGAGATACAGCGCTTCGTCAGTGTACCCATGTTCGAGCGCCATTATTCCGAAGTTGTTCAGCAAAGCCGAATGAGGATATGTCTTTACTATATTTCCGGCTATCCCGAAAATCTCATCGCTGTGTATTCCCAGGAAGTTTGCTCGTACAATGTCATCAGCCAGTTCCAATGCTATTTCAGATCTTTTCTCGGAGCTTGCCTCATTAAATTCCTGCAATATATCCGATTCGATATCATCAATTGAAAACGAGTCAATGATATAATCAATTGTTTCTATAAATTCATCATATTCCTCGCAGTCGATCAGATCAACGATTTCAGAGTTTTCGTCTCTTTCTCTTCTTTCTTCTCTTTTGTCCCGCTGTCTGCAGCATGAAAGGAACACAACAGATATCGCCAGCAATACGGAAAAGATTCTTTTGAACACATTCTTCATACCAGCAACAGCCCCCATTCCTCTTATTTTTTGAATGTCCGTCAGCTTCCGTACAAGCAGGTTGCTTCCAATTTTTGCTGTAATATTATATTTATTTTCTTTCCATTGCAATCACCCAGCGGGTGATTTTATTGAAAACCAAATATGCAATAAAAGCCGGAGCTTGCGCTCCGGCTCTTATATTTAATCAATCGCTGGGGGGGTGATTGATTATTTTAAGTACTGGTCTCTGTACAGGTATGCTCTGAGCAGGAAAATTACGGCCTGCTCACGGGTACAGGTGTTCTTGGGACCGTAATTCCCGAGGTTGTCTATGCCAACGGTTATTTTATACTTAGCCATGAACTTGGCAGGAACTATTCCGTACCTGTCGAAGCTTGCCTGGTCCCTGAAATCCGGAACGTTTTTGACATCGTTCTCAATAAATTCAGACGTGATTTCAGCATAGCAGGCGGAAATGGTCCTGGTGATCATGGCGGCCATCTGCTCACGGGTCAGGTAATTCTTGGGAGCAAACTTTCCTTCACCAACACCGTATACGATATTAAGGTTGCGGGCTTTTAAAACCGCAGGATTTGCTGTGTCACTGAATTTTTCGGTAGGATGCGGTTCGGCTTTTTTACCGGTTACTATCTCATAAAAGTTGACCACAACTTCGGCAAACTCTTCACGGGTAATAGGGCCATTCATCTTACCTTTTATAGTATCCGTGATGAATCCAAGCTCGGCAGCCTGGTCAAGCTCAGAAACAGCCCAGCTGCTTGCCGATTCATATTTAGGTGTGCCTATCGACACGACATTGGAGTAAGGTGAAACGACACGTGTCTTTCCGTCGACCGATTCATATATATACATGATCCTTATGTAATATACATTCTCTTCTATTACCATCCTGTCTGTATAATGCTCTTCAACAGGATCAAAGTTGTAACTGGTACTCAGCGGGATACTTCCCATCCAGTCGAGAGTTACTGTTTCAGAATACCATTTCCCGGTGCCGACCTTGAAGTCGATCTTTACGCGGACAGGAAAGTTTTCATTAACTTCGCTGACTGACTCGGGATTTGTCCAGTTCAGCAGGAAATATGGTTTGCCATGTTCATTGTATTTCAATTCCGCCTTGAGGTTCTGCGTCGCATCCAATGTTTTGGGAGGCTGAGAACTGACTCCTTTTCCTATCGAAACCTCATTGGAGTATGGAGAGGTCAGAAGTTCATCGCCTTCTTCCAAACCATAAGCTTCAAATGCAAAACGCATCCTGAAAGTATATTTATTGTTAGCCAGATCTAATTGCTCATGGGAATCATATCCGAATGCATAATAGGGCAGATGAATTTCCTGTACATTGTCTGCATCCCAGGACAAACCGGCAACATAATTGAAGAAATTGCTGTCAGTGTCCCATCTGTATAAGCCGACCCTGACTTTGGGAGCATCGTAATGCCACGGACCGTCATTGACCTTCCAGTCTATGAAATACATGATGTCCCCATCATAAGCTGCACTCGCTGCACCGTCTGCTATACTTTGCGGCAATGTCCATCTTATCAGGATATCGTCATTGTCAACATACACATTCAGGTTTTTGGGGGCTTCGAGGCTGGAAGGAGCATTATCAGCAAAGCTTAATACCGAACCGGGAATAATGAAAACAAGGGCGAGCAGCAGGGCAATCATTTTCTTTTTCATTTTAATACCTCCTAAAGTAATTTTGATGTCGATTAAAATGAGAACTATTTTGGATGACAGGATATGCATTTCATGACATCTTCATTGTAGTGGTCGTCGCATACCCATGCGCCGCACTCATGGCAGCGATTAAAATACTTTCTTGCCTCCTTCCATGCTTCTTTTAGCGCCAGTTCCATATTATTCACATCATATATGTCTCTTGTGACGTTCATATCGCAACTGCTGCAATAAAACGTCACAGTCAGACCACCGTTCAGACCTGCTATATTGAACTTCTCCGGCAAACCCATCTCCAAACTGTTATTCATTGGTTACCTGCCTCGAGGTATGATTTTATTACCTTAAAAAAACAATAGTTCTATTAATAACAGGTATCTACATAACCGTTTTTCTGTTATATAATTATGTTAATCCCTCTATTCTCCCGTTTTATGATGTTATTATATTAATATCTCCCTGTGGTTGTAATCACCCCGCGGGTGATTTTTAGACAAAGGAGCATTAAAATGAAAAAAATAATTGTTATTGCACTATCTTTGATTATACTTTTGCCGGCTTTTTCAGGCTGTGGGGATAAAAGTCCGCTTGATCCGAAAAAACCTGTTATAATTACGCTATGGCATAATTACGGCGGACAGATGGAAAAATCCATGAATGACCTGGTTGATGAGTTCAACTCCACTGTCGGCTATGAAAAGGGAATAATAATAAATATCACGTCTGTAGCCAGCTCATCGGTGCTTTATGAAAAAATAGCGTCGGCAGCCGAAGGACACCCCGGGGCTTCCGAGCTTCCGAATATCACTACCGGTTACCCCAAATCAGCCCTTGTACTTGTGAACAATGGCAAGCTGTGCGACCTTAAAGAATATTTTACCGAGGAAGAACTTGACAGGTACCTTCCGCAGTTTATCAACGAAGGCATGATTTCCGGAAAGCTTGCAGTTTTCCCGACAGCCAAGTCCACTGAAGTCCTGTTCCTTAACAAGACCCTTTTCTATCGTTTTTCGGAAGCGACGGGCATAGGTATGGATGAGCTTTCCACTTTTGAAGGCATTGTCCGCGCTGCCATCAGGTATTATGAATGGACGGACTCGCTGACACCTGATATGCCTGATGACGGTAAAACCTTTTATATAGCCGATTCCTGGTTCAATATCGCCCAGGTCGGCATGTATCAGATGGGAGACAGTTTCATAGTAAATGAGACCCTGAATTATTCCGAAGAATATAGGAAAAGGATCTGGGAACCATTCCTGAAAGCTTTCGCGAAAGGCGGGTTCGCCATTTATGACGGCTATTCGTCCGACCTTGCCAAGACCGGCGATATCGTCTGCTCCACCGGCTCCACAGCAGGCATACTGTTCTATGGAGACACGATAACATACCCCGATAACACGACCATTGATGTGGAATACGAAATACTTCCCTATCCTGTTTTCGAAGGCGGAAAAAAAGCCGCCATTCAGCGCGGCGGCGGGATGATTGTGACAAAATCTACCAGGGAAAAGGAATATGCCTCTGCAGAATTCCTGAAATGGTTCACAGCTCCCGAGCAGAACCTGAGATTTATATCGGAGACGGGATACCTGCCGGTCACCAGGGAAGCGTTTGAAACAAGAATCGAAGAAAATATTGACAAGATCGGGAACAGGAATATCAGAAAGCTGCTGAGAACCGCCGTGGCCATGTACAGGGATTATGATTTTTACATACCTCCTGTCTTTGACGAAATCGATTCCCTTGAAAAAAGCTATTCAGTCAGAATGATGAAAGCTGCAGTAAAGGTCAGAGAAAATTACATGTCGCTGCTCGAAACCATGGCCCCTGACGAGGCGTATAAAAAAGCGGAAGAGAATGTTTTTGAGGATTTTACAGGAGAAAGGTGATATCGTCTGACAAAACCAAAGCTTTACCCGGCAAAGCTGCCTGAAAAGATAAGGAAGCTCAGGCTGGAAGGCAAGTCCATGCGCTTCCGGTTTATTATATTCTCTATTCTTTTTTTGGCTACGACCATGGCAGCCATAACTCTGATACTCCTTCTGACAGGAGTGTTCCATTTTGGCAGAAAAGAAATAAAGACCTTGTTTGAAAATGAGTTCAATCACAAGTATAACGATATATACAGCGATTTTGGGAACATCTCGGCCAATGGCATCGACCTTTCCAGGACATTGAACAGAAGTATTGAAGACAAGCTTGTTGATAAAAAGATTGAGGCCGCTGAACTTAAAAATCATCCTGAAATATATAATGAACTGCTGGATTCGGTATGCCAGACCCTTGTCGCTGCACTTCTCAGGACAAAAAGCAGTGCTGTTTTCATTATCCTTGACGGAACTATAAATCCTGACCTGCCTTATGCCGAGCAATCCAGGGCTGGATTGTACATACGCAACATGGAACCCAACGTAGTAAATCTTGAGTCTCCTTCCCTGCATATGATAAGGGGTTCCACGGAAATTGCAAAAAGGAATAAAATAAGTATTCATCCCCAATGGGCCATGGAATTTGACATATCGGGCGCTTCATGCTTCACGAGAACAATCGGGACCGCCAGGACCTTTAATACCCTGCCTGTTTCCAAGTTGTACTGCTGGTTTTCAGGAACAGTCCTGCCCGAAATGACTGACAAGGCCATGCTATGCCTAATCCCGCTGATTGCCTCCGATGGAACGGTTTATGGCATATGCGGTTTTGAAGTCAGCTCATTGTTGTTCAAGCTGTCATATACCCCTGAAAATCCGGCCTTTGACTCGAGTTTCTGCCTGCTGGCGCCCTTCAGTAACGGGATGATCGACTGTTCATTATCCTTCGTAGCTGCCAGGTATCCTGCCATAACCAGGAACGAGATCGCTGACGTAAAGCTCCGCTTCCAGCAAAGGCCATCTACGCTTATAAGGTATTTCAGCCCTTCAAAAGAATTCATGGGAATCCATAAAACCCTGACCCTCTATCCCAATGATTCCCCCTATCTTGATGAAGAGTGGGTCGTATCCATAATGGTACCTTCGAAGGATTATACAAGGACCATCGGAAACCTGAATCTCAAGATAGCCCTGTTGTTCTTCTTCCTGTTCATAACAGGAATCATTGTTTCCTTCCGTTTCAGCAGGATTTACCTGAAGCCGATGACGGAGACTTTCAATAAAATCAAGTCTACTAAACCGTCCGACGTGGAAAAAACCAATATACCGGAGATCGACGACCTCCTGGAATTCCTTGCGGAACAGGTCAGGAAGAACGCCCTTAATACCCCGAAGAATGAAGCCGTATCCCCGGAATACCAGAACACCGATATGTTCAGGAAATTCCTCCAGAATATAAAAACGCTGTCCCCTGCCGAGAAAGCGGTTTTCGATCTCTACATGGAAGGCCTGACAGGAAAAGAGATCGCCGAAAGGCTTTTCCTGAGCATAAATACTATAAAGACCCATAACAAGAGGATCTATGAAAAGCTGAACGTGTCTTCCCGGAACGAACTCATGGTATATCTCAGGATGATGAAGGAAGCCAACATCGAAAGCTGAAAGGGTATGCAAAAACCGTTTCAGGGTTTCCGGAACGGCATGATGATGTTCCTTTTCAGGATTATAAGGGGATGATCAATCCCTGGTTCAAGCTTCGGTACCAGTTCCTCCATCACGCTGCTTGCAAAAAACGGGATGCCCGTTTCATGCGATATTTCCAAAGCGAGCTGCGCGCCGTACAAAATGTCGTCAGCAGTAGTCTCGTCCATGAAATGGGTATTGTTTATAATCCCCGTGAATTTCAGTCTCGAGGAAACCTCGATCTCGCGGATATATACAAGGGTATCCGACAGGTTTGTGGTCATCGGCCTGGAACGATTGAAAACAAAAAACATGTCATAGTCATCTTCAGGGATTTCTTTGCGGAAACGCCCCAGTACCCTTGCTCCTTCCTCGTCCCCGCCAACGTCCAGGATAACCCGGAGCGACTCGTTATGCAGTGCTGCCGATATTTCAGGACCTATAGCCGGCACGTCAACATTGGTATTGGCATACATCGGCGCGATCGTCCTTATGCCAGCAGATTCAAGCGCCCTTTTCGCGTCGATGCTCCTGAAGAAGGGATTTACGATGTCCATGTCCGCAAGAAGAACGTCCATGCATTTCTTCCTCAGTATAAACGCGGTATTTACCGATATTTCCGATTTTCCGCTTCCATAGTGGCCGCTGAATATTGTCACCCGTTTGTCAAAAGTTGCTTCCGCCATACCCTCATCCTTTTATTTCATATTCTTTTCTTCCCTGCTCATACCTGTCGTTCCCGTAAGAATCGATTATGGCATAGCATGGAAAATCCCTGACCTTAATTCTCCTTATGGCTTCCGTGCCGAGATCTTCAAAGGCGATCACTTCCTGGCTCACGATACATGAGGAGATGAGCGCCGCGGCGCCGCCTACAGCTCCGAAATATACCGCCCCATACTTTTTCATGGCTTCAACGACTTTCCGGTCGCGAATTCCTTTTCCAATCATTCCCTTCAGGCCTTTTTCGATCAGGGCGGGAGTATACGCATCCATCCTGCCGCTGGTGGTAGGTCCCGCGGAGCCGATAACACGTCCTTCCGGCGCAGGACATGGACCGACATAATAGATCGTCTGGCCCTCTATATTGAAGGGCAGGGACTCGCCTTTTTCGATCATAGCTGCCAGCCGTTTGTGGGCGGCATCCCGGGCAGTGTACATTACTCCGGACAACAGGACCTCGTCCCCGGCTTTCAGCTCTTTGATTATTTTGTCTGTAAGCGGCAAAGAAATGTGTTTTTTCTGCATGGCACATGCTCACCTGTCCATCGAATACTGGATCCGGGCTTCATGGGTGTATTCGCCCTTCTCGTCGTAAATAAAGAGCGGCGGCAGGATCTTCATCCCCGGGTTCCCGTTTTTGAGTCCTTTTACCAGGAGCAGAGACGGTTCCTTGCCGACCCTGGCGCAGACCAGCCTGAGGATTTTCGGTTCGAGGTTCACTTCTCTCATGCCGTCGATAATATCGGCGAGTCTCTCAGGGCGGTGGACCATGAAGAACTCTCCGCTGGGTTTTAGGATCTCCGCGCTTATTTTCAGTATATCTTCAAGAGTACAGAATATTTCATGCCTTGAAATGGCCTTGGCGTCCCCGGGATTGATAAAGCCGCTTCCAACGCGCGTATAGGGAGGATTGGTCACCACGACGTCGAAGGAACTTTTCCCGAAAAGTGAAACTGCCTTCCTGATGTCCCCTTTGACTATCTCTATTCTGTCGCCAAGATCATTGCCTTCAACGCTTCTCCGGGCCATGTCGGCCATTTCCTGCTGGATCTCGATCCCGACAATCTTCCCCGCCTTTGTTTTTGCCGAAAGCAGGATGGGTATTATGCCTGTCCCCGTGCCAAGATCCAACACGTTTTTACCTTTTCCGGCCGTGACGAAATTGGACAGCAGGACAGCGTCCATGCCGAACCTGAAGGAATCCTTCTTTTGCAATATGAACAGGCCGTTCAGCTGCAGGTCTTCCAATGTTTCGTCAGGCATCACGACAAAACCCATAAAGCGTTCCTCCAATTTTGTGCAACAAGGAAGATTATTTAGCGCAGGTGTTCCAAAATTACGGTTCATGTCTCATTTGCTTCAAATGTGCCAGAAGAACCGTCCCCCTGGCACGCCCCACACGTATCAAAAAAGCCAGGCCTGCGGCCTGACTTTTTGGACTTATTCCGATTACTTGGGCTGTGGAGCCTCCACAGGACATACATTTGCGCATGAACCACAATCTATGCATGAATCCTCATCTATTACATACTTGCCATCGCCCTCTGAAATGCATCCTACAGGACACTCGGCTTCGCATGCGCCGCAGCTGATGCAGTCATCATTGATAAAATAAGCCATATGTATACCTCCCGATCGATAAAAATTTAGTTATACAGTTCAGAATTATCCTATACCATATATCCTTCAATGTCAATAAAAAACAAAATTCGTGTCCAAAATACAATGCATGACAGCCAGACTGTCAGTCCTCGAGGCTTTTGAGCTCTTCCAGTTCTTCGGGCTCGATCTCTTCCTCGGGTTCGGGCTTCCTGTCGGCATCCCTGACTACTTTTACGTCATCCACGGAATATTCCATGATATCGGCTCCCTGCTCGTTGTCAAGCTTTACCTTAACCTTTTCCCTGAGAAGGTTGACCGAAACCACTGTGCCCTGTCCGTCGGGCGTCAGTACTATGGCATCGACTTTAGGCGTCTTCTTCAGAAGATATTCGTATGTTTCCTGTTCATACTTAAGGCAGCACATCAGTCTTCCGCAGGTCCCGGAAATCTTTGCGGGATTCAGTGACAGTGCCTGTTCCTTGGCCATTTTTATTGACACCGGGTTGAACTCGGTAAGATGAGTACTGCAGCACAGGAGCCTTCCGCAGGGGCCGAGAGCGCCCATCATCTTCGCTTCATCCCTGACACCGATCTGGCGAAGCTCTATACGGGTGCGGAAAACCGAAGCGAGGTCCTTGACAAGCTCCCGGAAATCGACTCGCCCGTCAGCGGTGAAATAGAAGAGGATCTTGTTATTGTCAAATGTATACTCCACATCAATAAGCTTCATCTCAAGGCCATGTTTTTTAATTTTTTCAAGGCATATGCCGAATGCTTCTTTTTCCTTTATCTTGTTTTCCTCGACTCTCTTAAGGTCTTCCTCATCGGCTTTTCTTATAACGTTTTTAAGCGGCGCTACCACTTCCTCGTCAACCACCTGGCGATTAGCGGTAACGACCTCGCCGCATTCAATGCCCCTCGCGGTTTCGACTATTACTTTATCGCCTTTTTTCAGATCTATATCACAAGGATCGAAATAATATATCTTTCCTGCAGTCCTGAACCGAACACCAACAACATTCTGCATTCCTTTGACCATTCCTTTCCAAGGGAAATAAGTTCCTCTTTCCTGTCAGGCTTTTGCTATACGGCAAGCGTCAGCATGTCCACAGCAAGCTGATAATTCATGTGACGCTTTAAATTTTTCCTGATATCCCGGATGCCTTTGATTTTTTCCATTATATCGACAGGGCTGAACTCTTTTGCATACTTTATTATATTATCCTGTTTGTCCGAATTAATCAACCCGTCACCGGCAGAGCATTGTACCAGAAGGACATCCCTGTAGACAGATTCCAGTATGTCCAGACATGACCGGAAAGCGTCCCGGTTCCCGGATAAAAACCTGTTCAGTTCCAGCCTGGAAAACATGTTCCCTTCAAAAACGAAACTCATCACCTTATTTCTGTTCTCTTCAAAGCTTTTATCGGCTGCAAGCCCGAAAACCCTGCCCGGGATTCCGCCGCTTAAGCCGACAAGGTATTCTTTGCCGGACAGATCGATACCTTTTTCATGGGCTATGGTCATTATTTCCATAACGGAGTAAGGCTTCAGCCTTAATTGTGCTAACCTGGATCTCACTGTCGGGAGCAGTGATTCGTAAACAGATGTGGTCAGAAAGATAACTCCGTATTCAGGAGGTTCCTCCAATGTTTTCAGAAGACAATTCTGGGCCTGTGTCGTCATCAGGTCGGCATCCTCGATCAGGTACACTTTCCTGCCTTCGGCCGGCCGGATGCTGATGTCGTCGATAAGTTCCCTGATCTGGCTGATCAGTATGTTCTGCGTCTCATTCCTTATTAATCTGAAATTGGGGTTGGCTCCTTCATCGAAGCTCCTGCACGGCCTGCACTTTCCGCATGGCTGCATGTCATTGTCTTTCCCGGCGCAAAGGATCGTTTTCGCGATATAGCGCGCCAGGGTGCGCTTTCCGATGCCCTTCACCCCTGTAAAGGCATAGGCGTGCCCAAGGGTATCGTTCCTGATTTCCTTCCTGAGTCTGTCAAGTATATGCGCCTGGCCTGTAAAACCCATCTGGTGCCTCCTACAGAAAAAGGTCAAGGATCAGTCCGCGAATATCCTCTATTTTCCCGAGAATGGCAAGGTGATCCCGTTCCGTGCTCAATACCTCGCGGGTAAGCTCCTCAAGCTTCTCATTCACTATTTTGACGGTCGCGAAAACCCTGTGCCTGCCTCTCCTGTCCAGGAAACTCTCTTTTGAGAATCTTGCCGACCCCCTCACCGCTTCATCCAGGAACTCCATGACAAGCCTCTTGTAAACCTTCAGTTCGGAAACGTCTATATGGCTTGCAAGACGTTTTCCCTGATGCTCTATCTCAAGGGCTTTTTTCCTGAGCTCCTCCTCCTGGCTTTGGGAAAAATGGCGGTCCATGTGGGAACTGAACTGGGGTCCGTTCTTATCGGAGACTCTTTTGACATTGCTGTCAATGCGCCCTGTAACGCTCTGCGGCTTTCTTCTTTCCGGACTTCCCTCTATCTTAAGCGCCATCGGAGCTTCCTCCATTCTATGGAAGGATTCTTTTCACAACCGAATAGATCTCGTCGTTGATTTCGGACAGGTCTCTTATATTTCCGTCCCTGACACAGTGAATATGGTTCCAGTTATACATTCCGGCTATATCGCAGGCATTGTTGTATGAGTCGGTCAAATGTTCCGGGCTTTTTTCATGGATGTCCTTTTCCGCCAGACCCGTTATCTTGTTCTTTCTCTCTTCCATCAGTTTCAGGGCATATTCGGGCGGCATATCGAGGAATATTACGCAGTCAGGAACCGGAATCCCAAGTTTTACAAACTCAAGGTCCCACAGCCAACCGAGAAACGCAAGTTTCTGTTCCTTATCCTTTATCTTGTATGCCTGGTGGATCATATTGGACATGGTATACCGGTCGGCGAGCACTATGCCGCCTTCCTCGTAGAACTTCTGCCACTTGGTTTTATATGAAGCAAAACGATCAATTGCGAAAAAAGTTGATGCGGCATATGGGTTAACGTCTTCGGGCGTGCTTCCGAACTCGCCGTTGAGATACATTTTCACGAGGGCGGAGGATTGGCTGCCGTAATCAGGAAAGTCAACCATCCTTATATTGTATCCCTCATCAAGGAGCCTTCGGAAAAGCATCTTGGTATGCGTCTCCTTGCCGCTGGAATCAACGCCCTCGACTACTATAAGTTTCCCTCTCAATGTTATTCCCCCTGTTTTTCTTAAATCAGATGACCTCAACATACCCGTTGCTTATGCCGTGAACCTGGCAGCCCTGCTTCTCAAGCAGCGAGATATACCTTGCCGTATCAGCTGAAATTTTCTCCCCGGGACATACAATGGGTATTCCGGGCGGATACGGAATTAAATATGCTCCGCTTGTTCTCCCTGCCGCCTCCCTTACCGGGACAAGTCGTTTGTCTGCAAAGAGCGCTTCCCTTATCGGCATAACCCTTTCCGGCATATATTCGGGCCACGCCGGGAACGAAGGCTTATGTCCGGGTGTGCCCCGGTATTCCAGGGATAAAGTTTTCAGCGCTGATAATAGTTTATCAAAATCTTCCGGAGTATGAAAGGGCGTGGCTATCAAAACCACGTTGAAAAAGTCGGCCATTTCGGCAACGATGCCGAATCTTTCGCGAAGTATTTCTTCCGCCTTGAATCCGGTTAACCCTGTGTCTTCAAAATTGAGCACTATGCGGGAAAAATCATTTTCGAAGCCTTCCCTTACGCATTTATACCGTCTTACGGCAGTCTCTCCGCATAGTTTCCTGTCAAAGTCGTCTATGATTTGCGAAAGCCTTTCATATAGTTCTCTTCCATGTTTTTCCATCATGTCCCGGGCGATGTCCATCGATGCCATCAATATGTAGGACGGGCTCGTGGTCTGAACCATCGATACCGTTTTTTCGATGCGGTCCCTCGGTATCCTGCCGCCGGCCTTTCCGTGGAGAAGAGCTGTTTGGGTGAGAGCTGGAAGGGTTTTGTGCAGGCTTTGGACACATAAGTCAGCGCCCGATTCCATAGCCGTACGGGGAAGCTTTTCATGGAACCTGAAATGGGCTCCATGGGCTTCGTCGACCAGCAGCGGAAAATCATATTTCTCAGCCACGCGCGATATACCGTCAAGTTTAACCGCGGTTCCGTAATAACCCGGCCTGGTAATAAGAATAGCACGGGCATCGGGATTTGCTTTTATGACAGGCTCAAGAGCATCCGCTGTCACGCCGAGCGGGATATTGCATCTTTCATCTGTTTGGGGAAATACAAAAACAGGCTCACAATTAAGCTGAGCCAGGCCGTTCAGGACAGAGACATGAGAATCCCGTCCTATTACTATTTTATCGCCAGGATCCAAGGCGGCCTGGAGCATTGCGTGTATTCCGCCGGTCGATCCGTTGACCAGGAAAAACGTATAGTCCGCCCCAAAACATTTTGCCGCAAGTTCCTGGGCCTCCTTAATTACACCTGCGGGGAAGTGCAGGCAGTCTGAACCCGGTATCTCGGTTATATCCAGACTGCCGGCGGCCTTTAGCTCGTGTGCCAATCCCCTGCCCAGGACATGGCCTGGCATATGGAAGGGCAGGGGATTGGTTCCCCTGTATTTTATCAACATCTCAAAGACAGGTATCATGTTTATTCCGCAAGGACCTCTGTCAGGATATCGTTGTATATGGATTTATAATCGCCAAGGTCAAGATAGACTTCGCTTTTCTCTATGATCTCCTCGTCAGGCCAGTACCCGGGATCTTCGAACACTTCGGGATATTCTTCCCGCATCCTGTCCAGCGCAGCAGAGTTGGGCGTAGTGTAACCCATGGCTTCCGAATTCCTGAAAGATACGTCCGGATCGAGCATGAAGTTGATGAACATCTCGGCTTCTTTCTTATGTTTGCTGGTCTTGGGTATAGCCATGCAGTCATACCAGACATTGGTTCCTTCCTTCGGAACGCCATATCCTATGTTTTCAAATCCTTCCCAGTACAGGTCCATGTAATCCCCTGAATAGGTAAGACCCATGGCAGCGTCCCCGTTTGCGATCAGGTCCCTGATCTCATCGCCGTAATAACCGTTGACAAGCGGTATCTGGGCTTTAAGCAGGGCTTTTGCTTCGGCCAGTTCCTGGTCGTTGGTGCTGTTCATGGAATATCCAAGTTTCTTCAGGGCCGCGCCTATGGAATCACGGACGTCCTTTTTCATCAGTATCTGGCCCTTGTATTTTTCATTCCACAGTATATCCCAGCTGTCAACAGGGTCATCCACCATGTCCTTGTTATACAGGATTCCAATGGTTCCCCAGAAATATGGCACCGAATACTTGTTTTCAGGATCAAAGTCAAGGTTCCTGAATCTTTCATCTATATACTTGTAATTCGGAATATTGCTGAAATCCAGTTCATGAAGCATATCCTTCTTTATTAGTTCAGACACCGCGTAGTCTGAAGGGAATATCACATCATAGCTGCTTCCGCCTGCTTCAAGCTTGGCAAGCAGCTCTTCGTTGGTCTGGTATGTCTTGTAGTTAACCCTGATTCCAGTCTTTTTTTCAAACTCATCGAGCAATGACTCTTCAATGTATTCACCCCAGTTGAATACGTTGATTACCACCCCTGAACTGCAGCCGGCAAGCGGTAACACGGAAGTGAGTAATATTGCTGTCATTATAATAAATACAAGTATCTTTTTCATAGCAGTATCTCTTCTCCTTTTCCACTCTTTTTATTTATAATAAGCATCAAAATCAGTACCGTTACGAACATCAGCGTGCTCAGCGCGTTTATTGTCGGCTTTATGCCTCTCTTGGCCATGGAGTAAATCAATATGGACAGGTTGGTGACTGACGTTCCGGCTGTAAAAAAGCTAATGACAAAATCGTCGATCGAAAGTGTAAAAGCCATCAGCGCTCCGCTTATTATTCCCGGAAATATCTCGGGTATAATTACTTTTCTCAGGGCATAGGAAGGCGTCGCGCCGAGGTCCATGGCAGCCTCGGCTATATGCTTGTTCATTTGCCTGAGCTTTGGCAGCACTGACAGTATCACGTACGGGATGCTGAATACTATGTGTGATATCAGCATTGTGACGAATCCCAGTTCAACCTTCAGCGATGTAAACAGGGTCATCAGGGCTACGCCCGTAACAATATCAGGGTTCAGCACGGGAAGATTGTTGATATTGAGGATGACTGTCCTGCTGAATTTCCCCATGTTGTTGATGCCAAGAGCCGCGATGGTGCCGACAATGGTCGAGATTATCGTGGAAAGCACCGCTATAAGCAGGGTAAAATAAAGGGCTTCGCGTATCTGGCGGCTCTGGAAAAGCTCAGCATACCAGTCCAGGGTAAAACCTCCCCACTGGCCTCTTGATTTCGACTTGTTGAAAGAAAACACTATAAGCACGATTATAGGAGCATAAAGGAAAAGATAGATAATTCCCATGTAGATCCTTTTCAATGCTTTGCTCATCCCGCTTTTCCTCCTTCCTCCTGGCCGTTCTTATCTATCCTGGACATGATAGCCATCGAGATAAGAATCATTATCATGAGAATAATAGACAGAGCCGAGCCGAAATGCCAGTTTCTTGAGAACAGGAACTGCTGTTCGATCAGGTCTCCTATCAGCGGCGTCTTGCCTCCGCCCAGCAGTCCTGATATGACAAAGGTGCTCACTGCTGGCAGAAATACCATGGTTATTCCCGATACCACTCCGGGTATGCTCAATGGGAGTATTATCCTCGTAAATGTGACAACCCGGTTGCCCCCAAGGTCACTTGAGGCTTCGAGCACCTGCTTGTCTATCTTGCTCAGGACTGTGTATATGGGAAGGACCATGAATGGCAGGAAGTTATATACCATTCCAAGCAATACCGCCACGTTCCCGGGCATTATTTCGAGCCTGGGAAGCCCGAGGAATGCAAGGAACCTGTTGATTATACCGTTTGGTGACAGTATGGACATCCATGCGTAGGTCCTGAGCAGGAAATTCATCCATATAGGCACGAGGAACAGCATAAGCAGGAGGCTCCTGTACTTTGGATTCGCGTTTGCGATGATCATGGCCACCGGATAGCCCAGTATCAGGCAAATCACAGTGGAAATAAACGCCAGCAGGAACGAATCCCCTATCACTTTCAGGTATAAAGGCTCCGCTACTTTCTGATAGCTCTCGAAAGAAAACTGCAGGCTGTTTATATCGTGTATATCCCCGCTGGTCAAGCTGTAAATGAGCACCAGGAACAGGGGCACCACTATGAAAATAGCCATCCAAACCACGTATGGATATGCCAGTATCCTAACCCTCTTCTTCAAAGCGGATCACCCCTTTTCATCACCTGGATGTCGAAAGGCTGTACGTTCATGCCCACGTAACTTCCGACAGGGAACGCTATGGTGCGATGGACCATGTATTCTCTTCCGGCGTCGGATTCAATGATCATTTCGTAATGGACACCCTTGAATACCACGGACCTGACCGTGCCCTTTATCATCCCCTCGTCAGGGTTGGTGACGATACGGATGTCCTCGGGCCGTATAACTATATCAACCGGTTCATTCGGGGCAAAGCCCTTGTCGACGCAGTCCAGCACCACATTGTCAAAAGCCACCTTGCAGTCTTCCGGCATTATAGCTTCTATAATATTGCTCTCACCGATAAAATCAGCTACAAAGCGGTTTATTGGCTCATTGTATATGTCCTCCGGCGTACCTACCTGCTGGATCACCCCGTTGTTCATAACGACTATGGTGTCCGACATGGTCAGGGCTTCTTCCTGGTCATGGGTAACATATATGAACGTAATGCCCACGCTTCTCTGCATGTCAAGAAGCTCGATCTGCATTTCTTTTCTGAGCTTCAGGTCCAGTGCTCCCAGCGGTTCGTCAAGGAGAAGCACCTTGGGTTCATTCACAAGGGCGCGGGCAATTGCCACGCGCTGCTGCTGTCCGCCGCTCAGGGAGTCGACATACCTTTCCTCGAATCCTTCGAGGTCCACAAGCTTGAGCATCCTTTTTACGCGTTTTTCAATTTCATTCTTCGGAATTTTCTTGATACGAAGACCAAAAGCTATGTTCTCAAACACGTTCATGTGGGTGAAAAGCGCATAGCGCTGGAAAACCGTGTTTATATTTCTTTTGTATGCCGGAATCGGGTTGAGGAGTTTCCCTTCGAAAAAGATCTGTCCCTCGTCAGGCTCCTCAAAGCCTCCGATCATGCGAAGAGTAGTCGTTTTCCCGCATCCGCTGGGGCCAAGAAGGGTAACGAACTCATTCTCCTTGATATCAAGGCTGATGTTGTTGACTACGGTAACGTCGCCAAAACGCTTTGTCAAATTCTTGATTTCAATAAGATTCCTTCCCATTTCCATCGTCTCCCGCTAAAAGCTTGGTGGTGTTGATATCCATAATATTCTTGCTACCGATTTCCCGGCATTCCTTATCACATGGGTCTTATTCGGCTTGAACATGAAGCAGTCACCTTTTTTTAGTCTGAATCGTTCCTTGCCCAGGTATAAGTTCACGCTTCCGTTTAAAACCATCCCGAATTCTTCGCCCTGGTGCGGATGATCTTCTTCGAATGAGCAATTCGGCTTGATTTCAACAATAATTGGTTCCATCAGTCTTTTCTTGGCATCGGGTACAATCCAGTGGATGGCATATCCTTCTTCTGCCGACTCCTTGACAAAAAAGTCGGACTCGGTGAATACTACCTGTTCGTCATCGGCTTCTTCACTGAAAAACTCCTGGAGGGTGGTGCCGAGGCAATCAAGTATATCCTGCAGCGTTGCGATGGATGGTGACGTCAGATCCCTTTCAAGCTGGGAGATATATCCCTTCGTCAATTCGCAGCGATCAGCTATTTCTTCCTGGGTCATCCCGCTTATAAGTCTTAATCGCTTCAGCTTGTTCCCGATTTGCATAAATACCCCCAATTAATGTAAATAGTTTAATGTTATTAAACTTTTCTAAAAACTTACATAACAAAAAGTTTACTATTACTAAACATGCAAACAGTACATATTATTGCACTATTTATTTTGATTGTCAATCAAAAAATTATATAAATCTTCAAAAAAAAAGCTGCCTTTTCAGGCAGCTTGCCAAAAATTCCGATGTATTTACCTGTAAATCGAGCCGAATTTGCTGAATGGCATCACCCTGAAAATAGCCTTCCCTTCGACCCAGGACATATCTATCTTCCCGAAATTCCTGCTGTCCAGACTTTGGCCCCGGTTGTCCCCCATCACGAACAGTTCGCCAGGATAAACGACCGTTTTTTCAAGCTCGCCATTAAGCACTTTGTTCTCCATTGGATCTATCCTTGCATAAGGCTCGTTCTGGGGTTCCCCGTTTACATACAGGATATTGTCCCGTATCTCAATGGTGTCGCCGGGAATCCCGATAACCCTCTTTATAAGCCTGTTCCTTCTGAACTGTTTCCTCATCTTCAATGATATGTCGTTGATGAAGATGGAGGCTCTTCCGATGATCCCGCCTACGGGCTCGTTTCTTAAAAAGATTATAATGTCGCCGCGCTCAGGCTCGCTGAAAGTATATGCAAGCTTGCTCATTATAAGCTTATCACCGGGCTCCAGGGTTTCCACCATGGATTCCATGTTGACCTCTGTCAATGCAAACAGTTCGCTCTGGATCACAGAAGTTATCAAAAATGCGGCGATAATCAGGAATATCCATTCCGCGATCTCCCTTAAAATCCTTTTCTTCTTTGTCAATTGAACATTTCATCTCCTTTACAGGGACACCTTAAGTATTCCGTCCAACTCATATATTTTAGCCGATATGTCAATCAAATCCAACTCATTGTTTCCCGATTCGATATAAAAGAGAATCCTTTGCCTGCCTGTACCGGTATTCTCATTTACCTCAATGCTTTTTATGGCAAGCCCGTATTCCTTCAGCAGGTTATTAAGCGGTTCGATAAGCTGTTTTCCCGCTTCTCCTTCAACTTCGACCATTTTAAATTTAGTTTTTTTCTTCATCATGAACTTGTTTTCAATACCTTTCAGGTACATCAGCACAGCCCAGATAAGAACGGTAGCCAGTGCAGCGCCTGTATAAAATCCGACACCGCAGGCAAGGCCTACGCCTGCCACGGCCCATATGCTTGCCGCGGTGGTAATGCCCTTAACAGATGTGCCATGCCGAAGGATGGCGCCTGCTCCCAGAAAGCCTATGCCGCTGACAACCTGGCCTGCCATTCGGGTAGGATCAATATGAATTTTTCCCGCGTAAGCAGTCACAAGAAAATGCACTATCACCATTGTCAGACATGACCCCAGGCACACAAGGATATGCGTCCTGAATCCTGCCGGCTGGTTCCGCGAATATTCACGCTCAAATCCGATGATCCCTCCAAGTATGCACGCTGCAAGTAAACGGACTAAAACAACCAGAATAAATCCCGGTTCGAACTGAAAAAGACTCCAGTCCATTAAGGTCTCACTCCCTAAGAAACATATTCTCTTTTTCTAATAAGCATAATACTGTAGTTACGGGTCTCAACCGTTTTATCGTGTAACAGGGCTCCTTTGTTCAGGATGAACCTTATCGTGCTGTCCGCGCACAGAACAATGCAACGGTCCAAATCCTCATAAGCGGCTTTCCGCATCTCCTCAACCCCGTCAAAGGAACGCAGCGGTTCTATGTAATCGGCAACATATATTATTTTTTCAATAAGGTTCATTCCAGCCTTTCCGGTAGTATGCCACCTGATCGCTCCAAGGATTTCTTCATCGGTGACCCCATAAACGGTTCTTGCCAAGTGCTCCCCAATTATGCCATGGAGGAGCTTGGTCTGCATAAGCTCTATCTCGTCGGCTTTATATCCTATTTTACGGATGTATTCCCTTGCTGCATCCCCCTTGAAGTTTTTGCCGCAGTCATGAAGTATCCCGGCCAGGCGGGCTTTTTCGGCGTCGGCCCCATAGTGTTCCGCAAGCGACACGGCAACATCCATAACATTTACGGAATGCTGGTATCTTTTGCTGTCCAGTTCATGTTGAAGTATTTCCATAATAGTATTCAGTTCCATAAATCTATGCCACCATCGTCTTTAGTGCCGGAGCTCTGCAAGCGCTCCTTCATAAACTATTTCCTGCTTCCGACATCCATATTTCTGTCATCTTTTTGGTAAAGCCCGTTTCTATATATATAAGCCTCGACAGCAGGAGGGACGAGGTATTTTATCGATAAGCCTTTCGCGACTCGTTCCCTGATATCCGTCGACGAAAAGTCCAGTGCCTTGCCTGAATACTTCATTATCCTTGCGCCGAACTGGCTGACAAGTTTTATTATTGTATTTTCAAGGTATTTTTCCTGCGTGTCGGGCCTGGGAGCCACTATTATTTCGGCAAGCCTGAATATATCCTCGTAATTCTTCCACGTTTCGATCTGGACAAGCGAATCCGCTCCCATGATCAGGAACAGTCTTTTCTGCTCGCCATATATCTTTCTCAGTTCCGTCAGAGTATCTACAGTATATGAAGAGCCTTCCCGCCTTAATTCCATATCGCTGGCCTCAAAGTACGGGTTGTCCGCAACAGCCAGCCTGACCATTTTCAGCCTGTCATAGGCTTCGGCTATAGCCATGTCGGTTTTATGAGGCGGAATCCTTGCAGGTATGATCAATATTTTTTCGAGACCGAACTCTTCCCTGATACCCTCGCACATGATCAGATGGCCGTAATGTATAGGGTTAAAAGTTCCCCCCATTATACCTATCACTTTAACACCTTCTATAACCAACTCTTTGTATAAATCCTCGATCCGAACGGAACCAGGGATAGTTTAGCCAGTTTGAAATGCTGTTTCCCGAAAGGAATGCCCACTATGGTGAGGCATAAAATCAAACCAGCAACCAGATGGGTTATGCAGAGTTCCCAGCCCAGGAACATTATCCAGATGATATTGCCTACAAGACCGCCAAAACCGAATCCTTTTATCTCTACATCCCGTCCGAAAGGAGAAAGAATAAAGGAAGCAATCTTGAAACATTGTATGCCAAACGGGATCCCGATAAATGTTATGGAGCATATCAACCCGGCTATGAACCACAGCACTGCCGCTACCAGTCCGCCGCAGACAATCCAGATAATATTGCCGAGCAAATGCATTATGTCACCTCCGTTAACCGCCTTTTCATCAGTATATCACAGTGCATCAATATAAAAAACCCGTCCAGACCTGGACAGGCACGGCTGTTCCGATAACCGGTATCATTTTATTTTAAAGCCTTTATCCTCTATGGTCTCCCTGATTATCTCGTAACTTAGCCTCTCGTCATCATACTCCACAGCGACGCGTCTGGCGTTTATATCCACTATGACATCAAACACACCATTTAACACCATTAGGGAACTTTTAACCAGTTCGGCAGCTTCGGCAGATGAAATCCCCTCTACATTGAATGTTTTATTTTGAACGGACATTTTATCACCTCACAAAGTAGTAAAAAAATTATATAATATTGTTCAAAATATGTCCATGACCAATATTCCTTCATTTTCCGGAAAATCGTGAACGGACATCTCTCAGAATATTAAGCAGGGCAGTGAAATACCCGGGAAGCGGCGCCTCGAATATCATTTCCTCGTTGGTGACAGGGTGTTTCAGCCTCAGGTATCTGGCATGAAGGACCTGTCCGCCGGTATCCATAAGGGAACACTTTTTCCCGTATAATTCGTCACCGGTAACAGGATGTCCGATTGAAGCCATATGGACTCGTATCTGGTGTGTCCTTCCTGTTTCCAGTTCGCACTGCAGCCATGTATGGGTCGGGAATCTCTCAATAACCTTGTAATGTGTTACCGCAGGTTTCCCGTTCTTATAGTTCACCGCCATCTTTTTCCTGTTGACCGGGTGACGCCCGATGGGCGCTGAAATGGTTCCTGAATCTGTTTTGACAACACCGTCTACTATCGCTTCATAGGTTCTCCTGATGAGGTGCTTTTTCAATTGATCCGACAAGCCAAGATGGGCTTCGTTGCTTTTTGCTATCACAAGCAGCCCCGTGGTGTCCTTATCGATCCTGTGGACTATACCCGGCCTGATAACTCCGTTTATGTCCGAAAGGGAATCCCTGCAATGATGAAGCAGAGCGTTGACCAGGGTGCCTTCCTTATTTCCTGCGGCGGGATGTACAACCAGGTTTTTTGGTTTGTTGATTACGATGATGTTGTCGTCTTCGAAAACTATGTCCAGCGGAATGTCCTGGGCCTTTACTTCAAGCGGTTCCGGTTCTGGCACCGTTACCTCGATGGTCATACCGGCCTTAACTTTTGTCCCGCACTTGGCGGCAGCGCCGTCAACGGTCACCATGCCCTCCTCTATCAGTTTCTGGATATGGCTTCTGGATACCGTGCCCAGCCTTGAGGCAAGAAATGCGTCCAGTCTCCTGCCTTCATCGCCGGTCTCGACAACGATGACCTCAGTCCTGCTTTCCATCGGACACCTCGTCAGCCTTCGCAGGAGTTTTTTCTGGTTCTCTGTAGATAAAAACGATGTATATGATAAAAAGGAACGCTCCGACATTTATACAGATATCTGCCGCGTTGAACACGGGAAAATCGTATCCGAACGGGTAAAAGTCGAGAAAATCGACCACGTAGCCCCTTATAAGCCTGTCAATAAAATTGCCGACCGCCCCGGATATGATCAGGGCAAGCGCCATCCTTGCTACCCGGTTTTTGTTCTTTATAAAATACCAGGTCATTAATCCCACAGCCACGATGGTAAGGATTATAAAGAACCACCTGAAATCCTGGAGGATGCCGAATGCAGCCCCCCGGTTCTCAACGTACGTCAGGTAAAAAAAATCCTTGATAACGGGAAACTTGTTGAACTGAAGCCTGTTGACCAGGACGTACCACTTGGTGGCCTGGTCGATCCCGATCAGCGCCAGTATCAAGATAATCCATAACATTGCCAATTCCTCAATTCTTCTTATTCGACCGTAACGCCTGTAAAATAGTGTTTCAGTATCTGGTCATAAGTATAACCTTTCAGCGCGAAACCTTTTGCTCCTTCCTGGCTCATGCCGACTCCATGGCCCCATCCTCTTCCGGTCAGGATGAACGTGCCTTTTGGCACATTGCTGCTTCCCGTACCCGTTATAACTGCAGGTCCGTTTGCGCCCATCACGGTCACAGAACCACCTGCCGCGATGTCATATGTACCGGAAGATGTGACCGCCTTGGCCCCGGAAACGCTGACTGTTTCAGTTCCGCTGCCGGTAACGACAAAAACCGTGGATCCCTGTCCGGAACTGCCTGAGTTGATGGTGAACATCCTGCTTGGAAGGTACCCGCTGTCACCAAGGATTATTCGTATATCTTCATTGGTGTACGTGATGGTTCCCGCTGTCCCGATAATCTTAAGTTTTTTCACCCTGCCCGCAGGAGTATATTCTTCCGCGACCATATCGACTATATCGCCTATCTCCACGCCGGAGACAAACAGTTTAAGCTTTATCTGTTCGGCTGTAAAAGTCCTTGACCAGGTATAATTGTATGATGTCCCGGATTCATAGGGATCGGGCACGCTCTTCAGGTATGGCACATCGTTTCCCCATACATATTTGCTGTCTTCCGTCATGCCGCCGCTCGAACTGAAATAGTGTATGGAAGCAAGCTGCCCGTTATACAGTACCTTCTTCCCCTTCGTTTCGTCTACAGCCTGGTTTGACGATGCTTTTTCAGCGTCATAACCGCCATATACCTGTGAAGCTACCGTGTTGGTCACATCGAAATCCCATTTCTTGTATGAACCCATGGATTTGTAGGTATATGTCCTGGCGGCGACCGCCTGGGCTTTCAGGGCTTCTTTTGGTGCCGAGGCCTCGATTTCGAGGGGAACGACCCCGTAAAGGTACTGTTCGATATTTACAATATTGATAACGGTCATATCGCTGCCGGTAAATCTACGGAGCTCTATCTCGCCGCGGTACTGCTTGCCGTTGACAGACAGTACCCTTGGGTTATTGGCTTCGCTGGGCCTAACCACGAGCTTCACGTCTGTTGCCCCGAATATCATCCGTGGTTCAAAAGAACCGTTGTAAATTATCATCCTTGAAGCAGAGGGTTGTATAACTTTAAGACTTGCCCCAGGCAGTTTCGCCAATATGGTCTGAAGTTCTTCATTCGCCTTTATGGCGTCGGAATAGAAGCCGGTCCATACATACCAGCCGTTTTCAAATACAGGGTATGCAAGTACTCCGGCAGATTTGCATGCGCTGCAGATTCCCTGTGCTGTGGCAAGGTCCGGAGCAGCGTCACCGATCTGGATATGGTATGGGCCAAAGGTTTCTCCTTCAAATGGGACACCCTCGTAGGGATCGTACTCTGTGACGCTTCCCGACGAAGACTTTATAAAATGCGAATCCTTCCTTACGATCGCCTGCTTGCCGCCCTCTTCGGTCAGGAGTTTAACAAATGACCCGTTGAGGTAATACCCTATTTCAAGGCCAGATTTTGCAATGAAGGACACATTGGCGGCAGCCGAGTCTCCAAAGTACAGGCCGACTCTGACTGTCTCGGGATAAGACTGGGCATTTGCGTCAATTCCCGGAAACATAAGGGAAAGCAATGCCAGGGCAAGAAGAAAAGACAGCAAAATCCTTGATTTCTCGTGCATAAGCGACCCCCTGCGATATTTTTCTTTTGTAACAACGATTATATATCATTATATACCAATTTTTCATCCCATGTATAGCCTGCAAACGAAACATCACAGTTAAGAAACAGTTTTGAAACACTCCCGGCGTCATTAGGACCAATTTCCTATATGCGATTGGTGCTCCGGTATGATGTGAAACCCCTGATAATATACTAATATTGATTCGTAAACAGTTGGAAGCAGCCTACCTAAGCTGTTTCGCTTCCAATATGCTCTCCCGGAAGCCCATGTCCGGTCCGGCCATGCAGGGAAACAACACTCCTGCGCCCGACGGTCATGGGTATTTTTTATCCCGTGTTATATTTTAATCATATTCTGCCAATAATTTAAGAAAAAAGACATGGGAGGGCTTTATGAAACGATTGGAAGGAACTGAAACAGCTGTTAATCTCATGCGCGCTTTCGCAGGTGAATCACAGGCCAGGAACAGGTATTATTTCGCGGCCTCAGTTGCCGAAAAAGAGGGATACAGGCAGATCAGGGACATTTTCATCAAAACGGCCGAAAATGAAAGAGCACATGCCAAGGTGTTCTATAATCTTATCGCGGAAGGCTTCCAGGGTCAGCTTCCCATAAACATTGACATAAGCGCAGGATACCCTGTCGTATCCGGCAACACTTTCGATAACCTGAATGGCGGCATTGAAGGCGAACATGAGGAGTTCGCCGTGATCTATCCCGCTTTTGCAAAAGTTGCCGAAGAAGAAGGGTTCCCCGAGGTGGCCAATGCGTTCAGGCTCATCGCCGGTATCGAGAAGCATCATGAGGAAAGGTTCAGGGCTCTGTATGAGAATGTTAAGAACAATACTGTTTTTTACAAGCAGCAGAAAACGCGGTGGATTTGCAGTAATTGCGGGTACATTCACGAGGGTACTGACGCTCCCGCCGTTTGTCCTGCGTGCAAGCATCCACAAAGCTATTTTGAAGTCCTTGCTGAAGCTTTTTAAACCAGTCTGAGCTAAGGTTAAGGATTGGTCAGGGGCGGTTCCCTTATCTTTTTATTGTGATATGATAGTATATATTTGCAGTGAAAAACGGGGGGAACAGTCAAAATGAAGGTCACAGCCATAAGAACCAGGCTAATCAGGCCCTTTGAATGCCAGATAGAAGATATTATCGCCGAATCCGTGGATCGAATGAATGAGAGAAGCGTTCTGGCGATAAGTTCAAAAGTTATTTCTCTTTGCGAGGGAAACGTTCTCCCGGCTGACAGTACATCAAAGGACAGGCTTGTAGAGGCGGAAGCAGACAGTTATATACCCAGGGAAGAAAGCCGGTACGGTGTCTATATTACCATAAAGAACGGATTCATTGCCCCTTCGGCAGGTATCGATGAATCCAATTCCGGCGGTTATTTCATCCTGTGGCCGAAAAATCCCCAGCAGTCGGCCAACCGGATCTGGAACTTCCTGAGGGATCGGTATAAACTGCAGCAGGCAGGCGTTATAATAACAGACAGCGCTACCACCCCGTTAAGGTGGGGAGTCACGGGAAGAGCGATTGCACATTGCGGTTTTAAGAGCTTAAAGATAAAGATAGGAGATAAAGATCTGTTCAATAAAACACTCAGGCAGACCCGCATCGACATTGCAGGCGGTCTGGCTGCCAGCGCCGTGATTTGCATGGGCGAGGCCGATGAACAGACTCCCATTGCAGTCATTGAAGATGTTCCCTTCGTTGAATTCCAGGACCGCGAGCCTACGGACGAGGAACTGACACAGCTGAAACTTGATATAAAGGACGACCTTTACGAGCCTCTTATAGGCAGGGCTCCGTGGATCCATAAGAAGTAAGCGGTTTCTGTGCGCCTTCCTTCGCAAGGGCATCCGCTTTCTCATTAAGTTCTATACCCGTATGGCTTTCCACCTTGACCCATGTGATCTTTATATCGCAGTTATCGATGTACTCCTTATATGACCGGGTGACAGGGGTATTGGTCTTAAACTCCCCTGTCGCCCACTTTTCTATGTTCTGAAAGTCGTAAAATATTGTAATCTCCTTCACGTCCCGGACTTTGCACCATTCCAGGACCTCGATGACAGCCCGGATCTCGCCTGCTACCTGGCGGGAATCGAAAGCTTCAGGGGAATCCACCCTTCCGGAAAGCTCTGCGACAATATCGTCCCCTTTCAATATAACGGCTCCATACCCCGTATGGCCGTCTATAAAGGAACCGTCGACAAACGCATAATAAAGCGTCGATACGTTGAGCCGGAATTCCGCTTTTTCCCGCGGCGTCTTTTTTTCCGGTTTCTTATCGGATTTTTGCTGCGCCGTAATTCCGAGCAGGCCGGTTATACGGGCAAACTGTTCCTCCGGAAGGTCGGAATCCCTGCGGAGATTAAAAGACTTCCTTTTCGGACTGTAATCGACAATAAGCTTGCCCAGTTCAGCATCGTTCTCCGTCAGCCGTATTTTTAGCATATAATCCCTTATAAGCGCTATTTCCGGCTTGAATCCGAGGGCAAGCAGTTTTCCCTCAAATTCGTCGTATATCGATCTGAGTTCTTCTTCACAAATATATCCCATCGCTTGCTCCAGGTTTTTTTATAGATATTTTGCCAGGACATCGGGGTTAAGGCTATAAAGAAGCGCGTCTTCCCGGGTAATGTAGCCCTGTTTGTACAGCTCGCTTATACTCATGTCCATGCTCTGCATGCCCAGTTTCCTGCTTGAGTGGATCACCGAGTCGATCTGGTAGGTCTTGTTTTCCCGTATCAGGTTCTGTATGGCGTTGTTCATGATCATTATTTCAAAGGCGGCAACCTGCCCTTTCTTTTCCGAAGGTATAAGCTGCTGTGAAATAACAGCTTTCAGCACGGTCGAAAGCTGTACGCGCACCTGGTGCTGCTGGTTGGGCGGGAACACGTCTATGATCCTGTCTATTGTCTTGGCAGCCCCAAGGGTATGAAGGGTCGATAAAACGAGGTGACCTGTTTCGGCCGCGGTCAGGGCTATGGATATGGTCTCGAGGTCCCTCATTTCGCCTACAAGTATTACATCGGGCGATTCTCTCAGAGCAGCCCTCAGGGCTCTTGCGTAACTCTGCGTGTCCTCCCCTATCTCTCTCTGGTTGACCACGCTCATTTTATGGCGGTGGAGAAATTCAATAGGTTCTTCAAGGGTCAGTATATGGCATTTCCTCGTACTGTTGATAAGGTCGATAATACATGCGAGGGTAGTCGATTTGCCGCTGCCCGTCGGACCCGTAACGAGCACAAGCCCCTTGTTCAGCTGGTGCATCCTTAGAACCGCATCAGGTATCAGGAGTTCCTTCGGATCAGGCAGTTCGGTGAAAACCACCCTAATGGCGGCTGCAAGCGATCCCCTTTGTATGAACGTGTTCACGCGGAATCGTCCCAGCCTGGATATGGAAAGAGAAAAATCCTTATCCCCGACTGATAAGAATTGATTGAACGACTCCTCGTCCTCAAACAGTTCCCTGACAAGCGCCCTGGTATCATCGGGGCCGAGGTTTCTGTCGCCGATATGCTCAAACTCTCCCCGGACTTTCATAAGAGGGGGCACGCCCACTGTTATATGAAGGTCCGATGCTCCTTTTTCAATCGCTGTTCCCAAAAGGTCCTTTATCGTATAGTTTGCCTGTTCCATTACGGATTTCCTTCCCAGAGATCTACAGTGTTTTCATACTCGAAGGGTTCATTCCACATTTTCCACTCAGTTACCAAACAGATGTCGTTTACCGTGCTTCCCCTGTCAGGCGCAGAAATCAATACCTTTATGTCAAGATGCCTGTCATAGGAATCCACCCTGAGTATTATTGTCCTTTCTGCCGTTATTGTCAAGCCATCGGGATTTTTCCTGTATATGATGTCTTGATCAAGGCTGTTCTCCAGCAACCGGTAAAAAAGTTCCGGTTCGCCGCCTGAGCTGTCAAGGGATTTCCTGACGGCAGATTTGACCTTATATAGGAAACGCTTCCCTTCAGCGTCGAGGGAATAATATATCTTGTTGGTTTCAGCGTTCCTGCGCGCAAGCCTGAGCTCGGACGCAGAAGAAACTATGCTGGCTGCCGCGAACACGACCAGCGCCAGCAAAAACAGTGATATTAAAACAGTGGAGCTTCCTCTTTCCGATTTCAGGCTTTTCATGGGTTTTCACTCCATATGGTCGAATCTTCGATAATTGATGATATGCTATATATCTCCGCCTCATTTTCCTTTTCAAAGGGATAGGGCTTAAGCCTGACTACCCTCAGGTCCAGATGGTAAAGGCCTTTTTCTTTTTCGGAAAGCGGAGTCATGCTTCCGTATATGGCATAGCAGGCCGAGTCACCGTCTTTTTCCGCAGGTTTCCACTCTTCGTCATAATATGCGGCAAACCTTTCATCAAGGGATCTGCCATTTATGTGGAACTCCTCTATCATACGGTTAGTTTCAAATACCGCCCTGTCCAGGTCAACCGCTTTCCAGTGAACAGTCCGGGCATTGACAAAAAGCCTTAATGCCCCAACTGCCAGGATGGCAAGGACAAAAAGCGCAATTATCATTTCTGCCAGCGTAAATCCTTTTGAGTTTTTCTTCACGGTGTTTCACCTGCTAATTCGATCTTAGTTTTGCAAAACTGTCATAAGTCCCGTAGCCGTCAATTCCAATGCTGAAACAGATGCCCCGGTCTTTTTCGTCATAACTTATATCAAAATAATCGATCCTTGCCACGGGCTGGCTGATTTCTGTTTCCGGATCCTCGTTCTCCAGTGTGATGGCCTCGTAAAGGGTGCCGTCATAATGGAAGATCCATGTATCGTATATGGTGCCGTCTATCGGTTCGTGGATCACAAGGGCATTTTTCCCGCTGACCGGATCAGGTTTTACTTCCAGATATCCTGTCATGTCGTACTGACGTATTTTCGTCGTTATGAAAGAACATGCAATCCTGAGCTCCGCAGCATTGACTTTTGAGTCATGAAGCCTTTGATAAGCGCCCACGGCCGACGCGGCAAGGCTGAAGCACCCTACTCCCAGCAGAACCAGCAGAAGCATTGCCGCGATGGTCTCGACGAGGACCCGTCCCCTGTTCTGTTTAATATTGATACTTGACATATCAGGAACCCTTTTCATAGACCTCCACCACAGGCATCACGTTGGATGCGAATACTTCGTAATAATAGTAATACCTGTCATGATCGAGCACGATGCCATAGTTGTCCCGCAGGTACTCAAGATCCGGCGGATAACTGCCCTCTATCGCATAGCACTGGACGCATGCCATTTCAATTGCCTCTTTTATTCTTGCCGCCTGGGCATCGCTGTTCCCGGATACCACTTTGTCCATGGTCAGGACCGAATAAAGCGCGATTATTACCATGACAGCTATAAACAAAAACGGGATCCAGCCTGAAAAATCTCTCTTTATCAAAACATCGCCCCCTACCCGATAGAAGACATCATGCTGATAAGCGGCAAAAGCACTGATAAGATTAAGGCGGCAAGGACTACTGACAAGACTGATACAAGCGCCGGTTCAATGAGCCTGCTGAACCTTTGAAGCGACGTTTCGGCTTCCTTTCCGTAAACCCTTGATATTTTCCCGATCATACCTTCGATGTTGCCGGATCTTTCGCCTGTCCTTAGCATTTTGACAAACATGGCCGGGAATATGCCTGTATTCCTGATGGCATCCGACAATGATTCGCCTTTCGAAATCTTGCGGGAAGCTTCGTCAAGTTTTGCTGACACATACCTGTTCCGCATCAGGCCCTTAACTATATTGAAACCGTCAACAAGGTGCATGCCGCTTCTTGTTGTAAGACTCAGCCCAAGCCCTAATCTTGAGGCAATAATCTTTTTATACAGCGAGCCTGATATGGGATTATGTACCTTGATACGGTCGAAAATCCTGCTGCCCGACGGGGTTTTGAAAAAGATGCTCAGCAGGAGTATGACCGGCACTGCGATCGCTGCGATGATAAGAAGCGCCTTCTGAAGGTTCGCGGTAAACTGGAACAGATATGCAGCTTCTTTGGGGACCTGTCCTCCAAGGCCTGCTACGATCTCTCCGAACATCGGTATCACTTTGAGCACCATCAGGCAAATCACGCCAATCATAAGCACTGCAAGCACAGCCGGATAGGTAACTGCGTTCCTGATTCGTTTATTCAGTTCCGCTTCAGTCTCATAATATTCCGACAGGTTTTCCATGACAGTATCGAGGGTACCCGTCGCCTCGCCTATCTTAATCATCTGGAGCATGTAATCAGGAAAGCTTCCGTCGAGAGAAAACGCCTGGTACATCGTCATTCCGTCGATGATGCTCTCAGATATGCTTTTCAGCGCGGCTTTAAGCTCAGGATGAGAAATATCTTCAGCCAGCAGGGGAAGCCCTTCTACAGGATTTGCCCCGGACTGGAAAACCAGGGCCATTTGGTGGCAGAGCAGGGAGAGCTCAACGGAGCTCAGTTTCTTCTTCTTTTTCCCCGAAGATTTGGCTTTTTCCATACCCTTTTCCTCTCCGTCCATGTAAGAATAAAAACTTAATTTAATATATACCCAATAATCGTGAGCGCAAAAACCATCTCATCGCCAGACTGTACGAAACTGATTACAGCGGATGTAGCCTGCAGCGAGCTTATCGGTTTTCGCACAGTGCCGTGTTTGACCCGTTAAGAAAAACAGACAGGGGATTCGTCCCCTGTCTGCCCTTATTTTTCTGTTTTCATTGCTTCAAGCGCTTTTTCGGATTTCTCGCAGATCTCCTTAATATAGCCTTTTTCGAAAGGAGAACGCAGTCCCGAGGTTTTCAGAAGATCGGTGAAAGTCATCGTTCCTGCCTTCTTGCTGAAGTCAAGGTATTTTTCCCAGGCCGACCTGAAGTCTTCGTCCATCAGGAACCTGAACTGAAGCGCGCAGGTCTGGGCCAGGCAATAGTCGATATAATAGAACGGTGTTTTATAGATATGGGTCTGGGCCTGCCAACGGCCGCCCTTTCCGAAGAATTCGTCATCCTCGTAATCAATATACGGCCTGTACTCGTTCTCAAGGCGCATCCAAAGTTCCTTGCGTTCCCGGGGCGTCATGTCGGGATTCCTGTAAACGATATGCTGGAACTCGTCCACTTCGCAGCCGTATGGCACAAATGTAAGGGCCGAAGCAAAATGCATGTATTTATATTTCTCGGTCTTGTCCCCGAAGAACAGTTTCATCCACGGCATGGTAAAGAACTCCATGCTCATGGAGTGGACTTCGCAGGCTTCGTATGTCGGGCTCAGGTACTCCAGGATCCCGATATTCCTCGCAAGGTACCCGTTGAGGGCATGCCCCGCTTCATGGGTCAGCACGTCTATATCGCCGCTGGTCCCGTTGAAATTGGCAAAAATGAATGGAGATTTATAATCGTGTATGAATGTCATATATCCGCCCGGAGCCTTTCCTTTCCTGGTCAGGCAGTCCAGCAGTTCATTGTCCAGCATGAAACGGAAGAATTCCCTTGTTTCTTCCGATAATTCATCATACATCTTCTTGCCCGATTCAAAAATATACTCGGGTGTTCCCTGGGGTTTCGGATTGCCTTCCCTGAAATACAGCGGCAGATCAATGAAAGTCACCTTGTCAAGCCCCAGCATCTCTTTTCTCTTTTCTTCAATCTTCAGCGTGAGAGGAACGAAATGCTTCTTTACTTCTTCCCTGAACGAAGCCACTTCGTCGGGGCCGTAGCAGTTTCTTGTCATACGCAGGTAGCCAAGTTCGACAAAGTCCCTGAAACCAAGCTTCCTGGCCATCGCGGTGCGGACCTTTACCAGCTTGTCAAAGATCTCATCGAATTTCTCGCTGTTTTCAAGGAAGAATTCAGTGCGCTTCCTGAACACTTCTTTCCTGACATTACGGTCAGGCGATTCCATGTAATACCCAAGCTGCGACAGGTTCAGCTTTTTGCCGTCATATTCTATCTGTGCCGATGCCATCAGCTTAACATACTCGGTAACGAGCCTGTTTTCCTCCTGCAGTTCGGGTATTATGGCAGGATCGAATGATTTGAGCTCAAGTTCCGCGTTTTTAAATAGCACCGATCCCAGTTTCTCTTCCAGTTCCTTTCTGAACCTTGAAGCAGTGAAAGCTTTATAAAAAGCGAACCTTAAATTTTGCAATATTGGCTCGTTCTCGTCAAAGAATTCTTTTTCCTTGTCATAGAACTCATCTTCGGTGTTCATGGTATGCCTGACATAAGCCAAAGTGCCCATTGTATCAATGTTTTTGAAAAGACCGGTAAAGTCCCTGTGGGCTTCAAGCTGCTCATCGGCGGATTTAGCGTTATTGATCCTGGCTATGATGGCATTGACCTTTTCTGTCACGGCCTCGATATCAGGTCTTTTATAAGGCATTTCGGAAAACTTCATAAGCTATTCTCCTTTTCTGAAAAGAAATTCGCCATACTATGCGTACCATTTTTTATACTAACACAACAGTCATAGTATGGCAATTTGATTAGGGGGAGTAATTAACAATACTATATGCAGTTCATTATTTA
>ENA-OWOZ01000325-OWOZ01000325.1-bioreactor-metagenome-genome-assembly--contig:-NODE-325-length-66911-cov-23.130757_pt1 | contig 66911 bp, 45 predicted proteins | sample MGYA00238140_ERZ651804 | MGnify/ENA primary metagenome ERZ651804 (study PRJEB26910, sample SAMN07631232) | bioreactor metagenome | isolation source: Switchgrass digestor | place: USA: Dartmouth...
CGCTTCATTCATTAGTTTTATAACATGAAATTTATCAAATGTTACAACTGCCCATGGAAAGTTTTCTAAACATCCTTTCTTAAATGCAGGCGACATATCTGAACTAATATTTTCTATTTGTTGAGGATTGCAATTATGATACGGCATTTCTTCTTTAAACCTTTTAATCGTTTCAGAATCTTTTCCCTCAGTTGCATAAATCACTTTTGATTCGTCCATATCCACAAATACTGTTACATAGTTATGACCTCTTTTACTAGCAGTTTCGTCTATACCTATTTTTTTAACATCAGAATAATCTTCAACAGCATAAGAATTATTAACATGCCTTTGAATCAATCTCCAAATCCTTGTATCATTTTCACCTACTAACTCTGCTATTTTTTTTACTGACATACTCATAGCAAGTTGCAATATTAACGCTTCGAACAATAAAGTAAATCCTGTTCCAGAACCCCATGGAGTAGAAACAAGATGTATTCCGTGATCAGGGCATTTACTTCTGGGATTACGAAAATGTATAAATGCTTTGTATTGAAAAAAATTTAGATGTCTCCACGTTTTTTCGTGTGTATCATGTACTGGTAAACCTTCCGCACCGCATATTGGACATTCAAATTTTGAACCTGCTCTAAAATCTATATAAATATGAAGTTCACCTGTTTCTTTATCAAATTCTACTTTTTTTACGTATAAGGGTTCTTTTATCATTAATGCTGCTGTAAATAAAGATTCTTGGTTAAACATATATGCACCATTCCTTCTATTTCATTATGTGCATATATTATATAACATTTTGTACTTCCATAAAAGTTGTATTTTTACATATCATTTACCCACACAAAATAGCGAAGCACCAAAATGTAGATAGTGTATATACTTTTCAACCGGATAGGAGTGATTGCATGAATATACAAATGATTGTAAAAGAATACCGGCTACACATATTTTTTATTGGCAACGAAAATTACGGGAAGAAGCCTGCTATGTACTAATAATATCAGAAGAATACATAAATAACGTACCTTTTTTATTTGAAGGTGATATAATGAATTCAGAGGAGTATTTTAAAAACGAGATTAATCAAACGAAGGAGGGCGATTGCATGTCTACAGTTATTGCCCAAAAGTGGGGGAACAGCATAGGAATACGTATCCCGAAAGAAGCTGCTGACAGGCTGGGTATTAGTCAAGGTTCCGAGATAGAATTGTAAGCTAATGAAAACGAAATCACATTAAAACCAAAAAGAATACGAAAAAAATACACATTAGAAGAACTGTTGTCCCAAGTTACTCCTGAAAATCGGCATGAAGAGATTGACTTTGGAATTGAAGGACGTGAGTTGATTTAATGGGAAATATATCTGGAAGAGGAGATTTAATTGTTTTAAATTTTACTCCACAAACCGGACATGAACAAGCCAGAAGAAATACTATTGTTTTATCAACTGAAAGATTAATGAAGTAACAGGATTTGTAGCTGTTTGCCCGATTACCAGCCATAAAAAAGGGTATCCCTTTGAAGTGGAATTTCCAAGCGAGGGAATAACTCCTGATAATGATGGTTACCCAATAAAAGGGGTTATTCTGACAGATCAAATTAAATCGTTGGATTGGAGAGTTCGAAATCTAAAAATATTAAAAAATATAAACCCAATGATGCTCAAATTGAAAAAATAAATGCAATAATTGAGGAGTGCCTTGCGAAAATAGCAACATATCTTACATAGTTGCTTCTTTTTTTAAGCAAAGAGAATGTTTAGATTTTTGAATAAAAAAATTTTAAAATCTCCTTCTTGACAAGAATTGTAGAAGATGTTTAAGAAGGAGATTTTTTATGACAATATTCTTAAAATAATAATTCCTATAAATATAAATGGTTGGTATTGCAATCTATCGGATTATGTTGAAACAATGGGAGAAGATACAATTATCATAAATGCTAAGCAGTTTAATTATTCTCTTGAGAATACTATCTAATTTTGAAAGCCAATAAAACACTTTTAAGAAAATATATGATAAAATAAACTCATAAATATTAAGCACAATACATGAGTATTGGAGTCGGAGCATATGAGTTTGAGGTTTATATATGGCAGGGCAGGCAGTGGGAAAACGCGTTTTTGCCTTGAGGAAATAAAATCAAAGATTAACGCTAAAGTCACGCATCCGTTGGTTTTGCTTGTTCCCGAGCAGTTTACCTTTCAGACGGAGAAAGATCTTATCGGCGTACTTGGGACAGGGGGTATCCTCAAAACCGAGGTTCTGAGTTTTCAGCGTATTGCTTACAGAATATTCAATGAAGCGGGCGGCATTACCTATCCCCATATCCACCCTGCAGGTAAATGCATGATTCTTTACAGGATTTTGGACAAAATGAAGGGTAGCTTTAGAGTGTTTTCAAAAACTGCTGAAAGGCATGGGTTTGTCAATACGTTGTCCAATCTGATTACTGAATTCAAAAAATATAATGTTACACCTAAAGATTTGGAAAATGTGAGCAAAGAGCTTGAAAAGGATAATCCTGTAAGCGAAAAGCTTTCGGAGCTTACTCAAATATATGCCTTGTTTGAAGAGACTCTTGCGGAAAGATACAGGGACCCGGATGATGATTTGGCTATTGCAGCAAAAAAACTTGGCACAACCGGTCTCTTTGACGGAGCTGAAATCTGGATTGACGGTTTTACCGGGTTTACCCCTCAGGAATATGAAATAATCGGACAACTTATGAGAAAAGCGCAAAGGGTTAATATCAGCTTTTGTACCGATTGCCTGGACGGCGACTTAAATGATACCGATATCTTTTCATCAATTAAAACTGCATACAGAAAGCTTGTAAAAATGGCAAAGGAAAACGGTATTCCTGTGGAGCCCGTAGTTGTTTTGAACAATAAACCGTTGTTCCGTTTTGGCAAAAGCCCTGAGCTTTCCCATCTTGAAGAGTATCTTTATGCATACCCGTATAAGACATATAATGAAAAAACCAAGGATATATTCCTCTTTTCTTCGGTCAATATTTTTGCTGAAGTTGAAGCCTGCGCAAGAGACATTATCGGTCTTTGCCGCGACAGGGGAATGCGCTTTAGGGAAATTGCCGTGGTTGCCGGAAATCTTGACGGCTATGAGAAGCTGATTGAGGCTGTTTTTTCTGAATATGGTATTCCATGCTTTATTGACAGAAAGGTGGATATAGTTAACCACCCTTTGGTGCGGTTGATTATGTCCATGCTGGATATTTTCATTGAAAACTGGTCGTATGAAGCGGTGTTCCGCTATCTCAAAACCGGGCTGACCGGCATTGACCGGGAGAGCATCGACCGCTTGGAGAATTATGTCTTGGCCTGCGGTATCCGGGGAAGCTCATGGACCGAAGAGCAGGAATGGAGAATGATTCCCGAGCTGATTCCTAATGAAAATAGCCTTGAAGAAGTAAAGGAGCTTTTGGAAGACGTAAACCAAATCAGAGCAAGGGTTTTGACACCGCTGATGGAATTCAGGAAGAAAACCAAAGGCAGAAAGAAAGCCTCCGACTTCTGTGCAAGCCTTTATGATTTTCTTTGCACTCTTGGAATACCCGAAAAAATGGAGGATGCTGTTGAAAAGTTTAGAAAAAGCGGTAATCTGAACCTTGCCAATGAATATTCCCAGGTTTGGAATGCAGTCATGAATGTCTTTGACCATACAGTGGAGGTCATGGGAGATGAAACCTTCGGAATCGAACGGTTTGCCAATATACTTGGAATAGGATTCGGAGAATGCAAAATAGGATTAATTCCTGCATCTTTAGACCAGGTGCTTGTAGCAAGCTTGGAACGTTCCAGAAGCCATGAAGTCAAGGCCCTTTACATATTGGGAGCCAATGACGGGGTATTTCCGCCTGCGGTAATAGAAGAAGGCATTCTTTCGGATCAGGACAGAGCCGTGCTTAGAAATGCGGGGATTGAACTTGCCAATGATACCAGAACCCAGGCCTTTGACGGGCAGTACTTGGTATACAGGGCATTGACCACTGCCGGAAATTATCTAAGAATCAGTTGGTCCATCGCAGACCATGAAGGGAGAACTTTGCGGCCTTCCTTGGTTATATCCCGGCTTAGAAAACTGTTTCCGAAAATTACGGAAACGAGCTATATTCTTCCATTCAATTCTGTAGCGGAAGAAATGGAGCTTTTATCCGGAAATAGCCCTGCCTTTAAGTCCATGGTATCGGCTTTGCGCCAAAAAGCTGACGGAAAAGAAATAAATCTCTTCTGGAAGGAAGCATACCGCTGGTTTTCCTCTCAGGATGAATGGAAAGAGAAGTGTCAGGCAGTACGATTAGCCTTCCAATATAAAAATCTGGCCCAGCCGGTAAGCAGTGATAAAATATCCGCACTTTACGGAGAACCCGCGGTTTCCAGCGTATCCCGGCTGGAAAAATACACTGCCTGCCCCTTTGCTTTTTATGTGCAGTACGGGCTTGGCGCAAAGGAAAGGCAGGTATACTCTTTGCGTCCGCCGGATGTGGGCACTTTCATGCATGCCGTTATTGAAAAATTTTCAAGGATGGTTTCAAAAGGGGATATTTCCTGGAGAGATTTTGACCGTGAATGGTGCAGTGAAAAGGTTTCGGAAATTGTGGATGAGATGCTGGAGAAAATGCAGGGTTCTGGAATTGCCGCTTCCAGAAGATATACAGCTCTTACAGTAAGGCTTAAGCGTGTATTGACAAGAGCTGTCTGGCTTATTGCCGAGCATATTCGCAGAAGCAGCTTTGAGCCCGTGGCATACGAAGCCGATTTCAAAGAAAAAGGAAAGTATCCGCCCATTGTAATTGAGCTTGATTCCGGTAAAAAAATTCACCTCACAGGAAGAATTGACAGGGTGGATGCGCTGAAAACCGAGGACGGCACCTATTTGAGGATAGTTGACTATAAATCGGGAAGCAAGGATTTTAAGCTGGCAGATGTATTCTACGGCCTGCAGATTCAGCTAATCACCTATCTGGATGCCATTTGGGAAAACGGCGGAATGGATCCGGACAAGCCTATACTTCCCGGAGGTATGCTGTATTTTAAGATTGATGATCCGATAGTCAAAGGAAACGGCAAAATGACTGAGGAAGAGATTGAAAAAGCCATTATGAAACAGCTCAAAATGAGAGGCCTTATTTTGGCGGATGTGAAACTGATAAGGGAAATGGACAACAGTATCGAAGGTACTTCCATGATTATTCCGGCCGCTGTAAATAAAGACGGCAGCCTTGGAAAGAACACTTCCGCAGCCACGATGGAGCAGTTTAAGCTGCTTAGAAAGTATGTAAGAAGGCTTTTGAAGAATTTGTGTGAGGAGATTATGAAGGGAAATGTATCCATTAGGCCGTACAAAAAGAAGGGAACTACTTCCTGCAAATATTGCAGCTTCCTTTCGGTGTGCCAGTTTGACACTGCAATGAAGGAGAACTCTTTCAAACTGCTTTACGACAAAAAGGATGATGAGGTATGGAGCCTCATGGCACAAGCGGAAGAAAGCTCGGAGAAAGACTTCTTCTGATTTCGGCATCTAACGGTTTTTAACTAATTCTTCTGGAGTAAAGGTGGATTATTAAGATGAATGAAAGCAATAAATGGACCAACGAACAACTAGAGGCCATTAACGGGGAAGAGAAGAACCTTTTGGTTGCTGCTGCGGCCGGTGCGGGCAAAACTGCGGTGCTGGTTGAGAGGATTATACGAAAAATCACCGATGAAGAAAATCCTGTGGATATTGACAGGCTTTTAGTGGTTACCTTTACCAATGCCGCTGCCACCGAAATGAGGGAAAGGATTTCACAGGCCATAACCGAAAGATTGGAGAAGAATCCCGGTTCGGCCAATATTCAAAGACAGCTTGCATTGCTGGGGAAAGCATGCATTACCACAATCCATTCCTTTTGCCTGGAGGTAATACGCAGCAATTTTCAGCAAATTAACATAGATCCGGGTTTTCGCATTGCCGATGAAACCGAAAGCCGGCTTATGAAGCTGGAAGCCTTGAACGAAGTGTTTGAGGAGCAGTATGAAAATGAAAATGCCGATTTTTATGAGCTTTTGGAATGCTACGGAGACAACAGGGACGATAAAACCCTTCAGGATATGGTGTTGAATCTGTACGACTTTATTCAGAGCAGTCCTTGGCCGGAGAAGTGGCTGGAAAAGATGACGGAGAGCATGAATATCCCGGACGGAGCGGATTTTGGAAAAACTTTTTGGGGAAGTGTTCTTCTGACTTCGGTAAAGATTGAACTTGAAGGGTTGAAGGAGATGGTATCCCGTGCGCTGGAGATATTGAACAATGCTTCAGGTTTGGATAAATACCGGGCTATATATATGGAGGATCTTGCAAATATTGAGGCGCTGTTAAAGCTTTTAAATGAAGACAGCGAGGCACAATGGGACAGGATTTTTAAGGCCCTTCAAGGCATCGAGTTTGCAAGATTGCCAAGCTGCGGCAAAGGGGTTGACAAGGATAAGCAGGAAATTGTTAAGGGAATACGGGACGATGTAAAGCAAAGAATAAAAAAGCTTCGGGAAAAGGTGGTTACATCCGCTTCCGGTGAGCTTATCGATGACTTGAAAGCCTTGTACCCGAAGATGAAATGTTTTGCAAATCTGGTGGAGCAGCTTACGGAAAAATATGCGAAGAAGAAAAGCCGTAAATCTGTAGTGGATTTTAACGATCTGGAGCATTTTTGCCTGGAAATTCTGACAGAGAATAAGGAAGACGGAAGCATACTGCCTTCCAAAACGGCTATTTCGTATAGGGAGAGGTTTGCGGAGATATTGGTGGATGAATACCAGGACAGCAATCTGGTACAGGAGACCATCATAAATATGATATCCCAGGGGGATGCCCAATGCCCCGGTGTGTTTATGGTGGGTGATGTCAAACAGAGCATTTACCGTTTCCGCCAGGCAAGGCCCGAGTTGTTCCTTGAAAAGTACAACACCTATTCGCCGGATATGGGTCAACCCTGCCGAAAAATACTGCTATTTAAAAATTTCAGAAGCCGCAGGGAAATAATTGATGCTGTCAATTTTCTGTTTAAGCAGATTATGTCGGTAGGTGTGGGGGAACTGGACTACACCGATATCGAAGCCTTAAATTATGGAGCGGTTTTTGATGAGATCGACAAAGAAGATATAACAGTGGGAGGGGAGGCGGAGCTTCATCTGATCCAGACAGATCACGAAGATGATACTTCTGCTCGTGAAAGCGAAGGTGATGATGGGCAGCAGGATGAGGGCGAAAGAGAAGAGGATGAGGAAATGCTGGACAATGTCCAGTGTGAAGCAAGGCTGGTAGGCCGAAGGATCCTTGAACTGATGGAGCCGGATGAAAAGGGACGGTATTTTTGTGTTTTTGACAAGGCAAAGGAGGAATACCGCAGGGTTGAATACCGGGATATTGTAATACTTTTAAGAACCACGAGGAACTGGGCGGAGGTTTTTTCGGATGAACTGTCCATGATGGGAATACCGGTTTTTGCCGATACCGGGACGGGGTTTTTCAAAACAGTGGAAGTCCAGGTGGTGCTATCCCTTTTGCAGATTATTGACAATCCATTGCAGGATATCCCTTTGCTTTCGGTGCTGCGATCACCGATTGTCGGCTTTACCACCGATGAACTGGCGGAATTGAGGCTTGCTGACAGAAAAGCACTCTTGTTTGATGCGTTAAAGAAGCTGGCGGAAAGCGGACAGGGTGAAACGGCGCAAAAGGCCTCTGCCTTTCTTGTAAAGCTTCAAGGGTGGAGGGAAATGTCGCTGTACATGTCCACAGACCGGCTGCTGTGGCAGCTTTATAACGACACGGGATATTACAGCATGGTGGGAGCCATGCCGGCAGGGGAGCAGCGTCAGGCAAACTTGAGGATGTTGTTTGAAAGGGCCCGGCAATTTGAAGAAACCAGCTATAAAGGACTGTTTAATTTTATAAACTTTATAGACAAATTGAAAAGCAGCAGAGGCGATATGGGAAGTGCAAAGATTTTAAGTGAGAACGAGAATGTTGTGCGTATCATGAGCATTCACAAAAGCAAAGGGTTGGAGTTTCCGGTGGTGATTGTCGCAGGCTGCGGAAAGAAATTCAACCTTCAGGATATGAACAAAAGCATTTTGCTTCATCACGACCTGGGTTTCGGTCCGGACGTGGTGGACCACAAGCTGCGATTGTCATGGCCGTCGGTGGCTAAACAGGCAATAAGGGAAAAAATAAAAGCCGAAACCCTATCGGAGGAAATGAGAATACTGTATGTTGCCCTGACCAGAGCCCGTGAGAAGCTTATTATTACCGGTGCTGTAAAAGATGCACGCAAAGCGGTGGAAAAGTGGTTGGATTGCGCAAACGTTCAAGAAAACAGGCTTTCGGCCTATGATATTCTAAATGGAGCCAATTATCTTGATTGGATAGGACCAGCAGTTTTGAGGCACAAAAACTGCAGCGGACTTAGGGAATGTCTGGAAAACGTAAATTTTGGCGGAATGCTTATTGATGACCCTTCGGTGTGGAGTATAAAGCTATGGAATAAAAGTGATGTGCAAAGCGGCAAGATTTCAGAGGAACAGGAAGAAAGTGAATTTGAAAGATGGCTGGACAGCTTGGAAACGGAGGAAGAGCCTTCGAAATTGGCAGAAGAGATAGCCAGAAGGCTAAGCTGGAATTATCCTTACGCTAATGCTTCCAAGGTTCCTGCAAAGGTTTCTGTGACGGAGCTAAAAAAGCGTTATAACGAGATAGTTTCGGAAGATACAATGCAATTTCCGGACTTTATCCCGGTTTTGGAAAAGAAGCCTATGTTTTTGCAGGAGAAGAAAGGCCTAAGCTATACCGAGAAAGGAACGATACTGCACTTTGTCATGCAGCACTTGGATTATGGTAGGGAGGATATTGAAGCCCAGATTGAAGAAATGGTGGCAAAGGATTTGCTGACACCGCAACAGGCCCAGAGCGTGGATGTGGCCAGAATACGGCGTTTTCTGAATTCTCCTCTTGGAAAGAGAATGCTGGCCTCAAAAAGTATAAACCGGGAAGTGCCGTTTAATATCGAGATACCCTGTCATGAGATTTATATGGATATGGGAGACGAGGCCTGCCGTGGTGAGACCCTTCTTTTGCAGGGTGTTATCGACTGCTATTTTGAAGAGCCGGACGGTATTGTGCTTATAGATTACAAGACCGATTATGTGTCTCCGGGGAATGTCGAGACGATTCGGGAGAGGTACAAGGTGCAGATTTTATATTATGCCAGGGCACTGGAGATGCTCACAGGAGAGAAGGTCAAGGAGAAGTATATATATCTTTTCTGGAACGGGGAAGTTTTGGAGTTTTAATAGGACAGTATGATAAAAAGGACGGTGCAAGCCGTTCTTTTTTTGTCGATTATTGATGTAATATATTGAAAGTTATGGTTTTAAGTGATATGATTTTATTGAAAAAAGTAAACTGGTGGAGGAAGGATGTAATAAATGAATCTATCACAAATTGAAATTAAAAATTTTCATTCAATTAAATATTTAAAACTGAATTTATATGATTTTACATCTTTGATTGGACCAAATAACTGTGGAAAATCAACTATTTTAAGAGCTATACATATTTTTTAAATCAGGAAAAGCCTGACAAAGAAGAGTGGAGAAGAGGTTTTGAAAATGAAAAAATTGAGATAATCGGTACTTTTGATAATATACAAGACTGGGAAAGAGATATGCCAGGAGTTTCTGGGTTAGTTAATAATGGGATGATAAAGCTAAGATATATAGCAACTCAAGTAGATGGTAGTGTAACAACGAATTATGAATGCTATGTTAAAGAAATAAATATTGATGGATTTTCGGATACTTGGGGACAAGTTTCAGATAAAGTTAAAGAAATTGCTCAAAGTTTAGGCATAAATAATGGTACTGATTGGAGAACTAAGGCAAATAGAGAGAGAGTAAAAGAAAAAGTAATTTCTCTTTATCCTGATTTAGTTTCTTATGGAGAAGAAAAATGGACATCTGAAAGCATTAGTATAGCTCCAGCCTTAAAACAAGCGATTCCAAGGGCTGTTATAGTTCCAGCTGTAAAAGATGCATTAGACGAAACAAAAGTTACCAATAAGACAACTTTTGGAATATTATTAAATACAATTGTTTTACCTGCAGTACAAGCCACAGATGAATATAAAGAATTATTGGAAGCTGTTGAGAAATTGAGTAATAAACTAACTGGAAAATCAGGAGAGCAGTTAAAAACTATTGAAGAGTTGACGAAAGATTTATCAGATAGGCTTTCATCATTAATTGAAAGTAAGGCTCTTATTACATTGACTCCACCAGATACTGAAAAATTTCTTGGTTCTAATACTACAATAAAAATTAATGATGGTACAGAGACTTCAATAAATTTTCAAGGTAATGGTCTTCAAAGAGCGTTAATTTTTTCACTGATTGAGGTATTAGCTAAGAAAACCTCGAAGGTAGAGGGAGAAGGGAAAGATGCTAAAGTAAGGAATACCATTTTACTATTTGAAGAGCCGGAATTATTTTTACATCCACATTTAATGAGAAGGCTTAAGAATGCTTTGAAATCAATTGCAAATAATACAAATTGGCAAGTAGTTATCTCAACGCATTCACCATTTTTGATTGATGTTGTAGATAATCCAAAATCACTTATTATATTAAAAAGATGTTCTCCTGTTGCACCACCTAGTTGCTATCAACTTGAAGAAGATCCATTTAGTGACCCTGATTTAGATTATGAGAGAACTGCTCTTAGAGCTTCAATTGATTTTCATCCAACAGTGAATGAAGCCTTTTTTGCAGAAAGAGTTGTTCTTGTTGAAGGTGATACAGAAATAGCGGTTTTTAAGCATGAGGATAATTTACATAAATTTTTAGGAATTCCTGATAAGAAATATGAAAATGCTACTATTGTATCATGTGGCGGAAAATGGACAATACCAGCTATTGCACGTTTACTTTCAAAATTTCATATAGATTTCAAAGTTGTTCATGATATAGATAGAAAAGGTAGAACAGATGAGCAACTTAAATCTATTTCTCCATTTGATCCATACAATGCAAATGAAAAAATAAAAGAAGCATGTAATGGTGCACCAATATATGAGGTTGATGATACTTTTGAAGATATTCTATGGGATAGAAAAGATCATGAATTTTCAAGTAAAGATAAGCCATTTAGAGCATGGAAAAAATAAAGGGATATATAAGTGGTAAAGAGACAATTTATAGTGAGAGAGCATTAAAAGAGATAGTAAATTTTATATTTAACTGAAGAATTAGTAGAATTAAATAAAATATAAATGTTTATATAATTACATCTAATATGCTAATAACAGTATTTACTTATACATCTTTACTACACGAATATATGAAAACTTAGCAATAGGAACCAGGTATTTTTTGCAAAAACACTTTATTGTATTTCCTATATTCTTATACTTTTAAAAACTTTTTGCTTGCTACCCTGGAATCATTACGGGAATATGTAGGATATAAAGACCATACTTAAAAAGCTCTTTATTAGGCTTAATAATTCTTCCTGGTACTCATTAAACTCAAGTAAATTTTGATACTGATAACTTATTTTTAATGTTCCAGTTTAACTGTACAAATAATATAAAATGATTTCGGAGGTAGCTAAGCTCTACTCTTATCGTAAATTTTAGTTTGTTGTATTAAATAGGTTTGCTTCACATTTTTCTAGTACCATTTTATCGGTTAGACAATTATTAGATTATCAATATATAACTCAGGTAAATAGATTAAATAATTGTGTATTGACAATGACTTCATAATGTAATACAATATGTATTACGGAGGTGTTAATATGATTAGTATTAGGTTATCGAAAGAGTTGGAAGAAAAGCTTGAATTATTATCCAAACAGGAAAGTATGACTAAATCTGATATAGTAAAAGAGGCTTTAAGTAAATATATAGTTGATTATGAAAAAAAACGCAAACCATACGAACTTGGCGAAGAACTGTTTGACCAATATGGTAGTGGAAAAGGTGATTTGTCTAAATCGTATAAAAAGAAAGTGAGAGAAAAGATATATGAAAAGAAGTCTCATTGATACCGGTCCGCTTGTTGCTTTATTTGATAAAGATGATGAATTTCATGAAGCTATTAAAGAGTTTTTAAAGAAATATGAGGGACATTTATATACGACATGGCCAGTAATAACTGAAGTATTACACATGCTGGATTTCAGTGTAAAGGTACAAATAAATTTCTTAGAGTGGGTTAAAAGAGGAGCTTTGACTATTAAAGAAATTACTGTAGAAGATATACCCAGAATAATTGAGTTGTCTAAGAAGTATTCTGATGTACCAATGGATTTTGCTGATGCAAGTTTAATTTTAGTTTCTGAATTAGAGAATATTAAAGAAATAATATCAATTGATTCTGATTTTTATATTTATAGAAACCTCCGTAATGAATATATCAAGAATATTTTTGTTTGATTGGAGAAATCAAACAGCATGGAGAATAACGAAGCTTTTCTTATAAATTGTTTTGATGTTATATATGATGAATCTATAAGTCTTAAAAAAGAATTGTTTCTGATATTCTTATCGGGGACAATCTTGTGCATGCAGAATTCTAGAATAGATTTAAATGTTCTGTAAAAAGAATAATTGCTTAAAAACAGATTTCAATATTATAAATTCCGGAATGAGATGTGGTTTGATATAAAATGGTAAATAAAAATCATTGAAGATGATGATATACTATACTTTATTACATGACAGGACAAAGGAATCGGGAAATAGCCCAATTCCTTTGTCTATGCGCATTCATAATATCAATAAACATCTCAAACGATATATCAACCGTAACCGTAGTACCGCACGCCGGAGCTTTGTGTCGGCTCGGATATTTTGCCGCCGAATCCCCCGGCATTGTTTCTGATTAAGCCCATGATCACTTTGAAACGGTAAGAGAGACTTCTAAATTTTGATGGCTTTACTACCGTAATTTTTTCAAATGCTTCTCCGTTCATGCATATAAAGATTTCAATCCCTTGCTGCTGATAACGAACTAAAACATGTGCCAAATCGTTCCGTATTGTGTCGGAATGTACAATCACCCTTTGAATTCCCGCATTAATAAGAAACGTAGCCGACGGCATATCCTGAGGGAAAACACACCAACGGTTGTCAAAAGTTCCGGGCTGTTTTCCTATTCCGTTCATTCTATTGGAATCCAACATGAATACAGGAGGAGCGTCCGGACTGATGTATAATCCTTCAAGTATGTCAGCACCCTCAAAAAGGGCCGTAGCGATTTCACCAACCTTAACAACCATTGAAGAGATATACCCATTCACCCCATTATAAAGGGGAACCGGACGATAACCCAAGCGTGCTAATGCCAGACTTTCCATTACTCCGCTTTCGGCCGGAAGATCAACAATAAGCATGGTTTGGCTTTCCAAACTATGAATCCAATTAACTTTGGGTATTTGCAGCTCTTTAAAGCTTTTTGCGGGTGTTTTCATAAATAAAACAGGCTTAGCCCACTGCGACCACAAGGCATCATCGGGTGCCCAAATCTTATATACTTCCATATTGCTTTTCACTCATTATTTCCTCCTTTCGGAACCAGTAACGGTATGTCCTTTGCTCTGTCGTCAATTCTCGGGTACGGACTTATCCTTCCGTAAAAGCCGGCACTTTTTCCGTTCACCGTAAACACGCCTACACAAAGATGGTAAACTTCGCCGTTTGAATCTGTCAACGGCCTGCTGGTAAACTTGCGCTGGGCCACCCAGTTGCTGTGATCCCTGCGTGCAATCTTTTCAATATATAGACGTTCTTTTTCGGTTATTGCTTCTTTTATGGAAATGCCTTCTCCCACCCTTCCCAGAGCAGGCTTATATATCCAATCGCTATCCCCGCGTTTGACGGATTTGGGATCCCTTGTCTCGGGCAATAGTTTTTTCCATGTGGAAACATCCACGCCTAATTCATCCCAAACTAAAGGCAGCCGCTTTGATTGGGTAAATATTGCAACAGGATGGTTGCAGGATGCAGTCAGGCAGTCAAAATACCCCTGCCAATTTGAACGGCGGGGCAGGTTTGGAAGCCATTCCAGAGGGAAAAAACGCACAATACCGTCTATTGGGCCTTCCTTACCCTCAATAATGCATACCGCTTTATTACCTTCCCATGCTATATGATCCGGGGCGGCAAAGACAGTGCTATAACCATGGTCTTGAAAATAGTCACTCAAAAATTCCATGACCTGCCGGTCGTCGGAATAGGATGTTGCATGAACCAATGCTATAGATCCGCCTTTTTTAACTCTTTTTGAGAATGCCTGCAAAATACTTTCTCCAACGTGTTTGTGGGGTTCATACCCATCGAAATATTCGCATGCAATTTTAGGCAATACCGATGCTTCGGCAAGTCCCCCGGGCACGTCGCTGTTAACTTCGGATACTGCCCAGCCTTCCGTGGTCGGATGAAAATCAAAGCGCATAAGCCTGATATTTTGGTTTCTGTTATAACTTGAAAAGCGGTCTGTTGTTTTTATAATCTTTCGGGGTAATCCCAATTTCTTAGCCAATTCCGGTTTATGGATTAAAGCCTCTTCCATCAGCATGGTCTCTTCCGATAATTGCTCAGCCCATTCTTCCAACTGCCGGACAGTACCCTGATCCATCAAAACCGCATGCTTTGCTATAGTGTTATGGTCTCCTACCTGTGGATCCCATTTATATGCCTTAAATATTACATTGTAACGATATTCGGAATACCGATCATTGGGGATTGATGCCAGTTCAACTGATTCTTTCATAATACCACCCCAAAAACAGCTGCAGATAAATTGTCGTATATGGGGTTTTCCACCAAAGGAAACATCGCTACGCTTATGATAGCAATAAAAAAGTATATTAGCCCCCAATTAACCGAGCTAATCGAAAATGTATTGTTTATGCTTCCTTCCAGTGTAGCTTTATTTATATAGTGACGTTCAACAACTATTGCCAATGCGGTCAACAGTAAAACCGGCCAACCCACGAGGAATTCCACTACCGTACTGCTAAAAGAGGTCCAGTCTCCGGCAGATGCCCTTGCCAGAATAATTCCGCTGGCCAGAAGATAGGCACCGGTTCGAAATCCACAGTTGATATCCCGATCTACCGTAATACGTTCAAAGACATCCGTAACTGAATGTACAAGCCTGCCGAGAAGGAACCACGTGATGATGCCTAATCCTCCTGCAAATATAACGCACCACCAGCCGGGACCGTCTCCTATATTGGCTCCCGAATATATCAACACTATTCCGAGGAAAGCTCCGCTGACCGTATATAAAGCTGCCTTGTTGTTTAAATTTAAGACATCATCAACCCAGGAGATATCAAAAAATCTAAAGACAAATAGTAACCCTAAAAAAGTCCAACTATATCCCAGTAAAATGTAAAATATTATATAAATAAAGTCATTTACGACATCAAAGGATGCCAGAACCTTAAGAGTAAACAAAATTATGAAGAATGATGCAATAGGTAAAAAAGTCATTACATACTTTATGACTTTATCCCGTCTGACAGGTTCAACCTCCTGCAGTTTTTTATACCAGCTTGATATGCTGACCCCTGTATAGAAAATTGAAAACACTAATAAAATAAATTCGGCAAAATCCATTTTAAGTCTCCCCAAATATATAATAGACTCAGCTTTTTCTAATTACTACAGTCTAAAAGCATTATTTTACATGTTACCATAGATAACCGGGCTTTTCAATAAATAGTCCAAAGTTTACATTATTACTTTATTTCTATTATGTAATATATTAAAATAAAATTATATAATATTATTCTTTGGCGTATTTTTTTCAATACGTTGCCAAAAAAGGAGGGCTCAGCTTGAAAAAATTATTGTGTGGTTTTATTATCGGCGGACTTGTGTTTGGATTGGGAACTTCATTTGCGTCTACAATAACGGAAAATATAACTGTACATTTCGGGGTAAACAGGATTTTTATAAACGGTAAGGATACCGTATCTCCTGAAAAGCCTTTCATATACAACGGAAGGACATATGTGCCGCTGCGCTATATAAGTGAAAACATGGGTTATAGAGTAAAATGGGATGATGAAAGCAAAAACATATATATTGTTGAGGAATCTGCGAGAGAAAAATATGTATTGGCCTTGTTTGACGAAATGCTTTCAAACTTCGAAAAAGCTGCAGCTAACGAAAAAAAGATTGTTGAAATACTTAAGGATGAAGATTGGTCCTGGAAGAGGTTTTATGATATTGAGGGCGGCATGGCTGTTTTGAGATTTGAAGATGAGAGCTTTGATTTCAGAAAAAATTCAAGAGATCTAATGGATTGGTTTGTTGAAGACTGCAAAGAAATTGATGTACAAAGCAAAATCAGGATAATTGCAGAATCCGATTTGGAAACTGACGGAGCTGCAGCAGAACAGTACTTTGGATACATATGGAGTTTGTTTGATAAATACCCGGTGGACTTTATAAAAGTATTGGCAGACAGCAGTAAGGTAAGAGAGGAAATTTATGAAGCCGTTGCCTATGGAGAGCAACTGTCATATGGCTATTCTGATGAAACGAAAAAAGAGAGGCTGGAAACTATAAAAGATTTATATAATAATGATTTGAGTGAGAAAGAAAGGGAAGTTGTCGATAAATTAATTGACCTTTTGAATAATGCAAATTAAGCCAAAAGGAATTATTAAAAGGCCCTGAATTGCGATACTTAGGTTTTTTCGGATTATTTTCACCTCATTTGAAAACTCTGTTGTTTTGTTCCGGAAACCTGTATTCGATTAAGGGCCTTAAAAGCTTAATAATACCGTTTAAAAAAGCATTGCTGATGATTGCTGCCATATACCGCTTTTCCAAGGTGCAGCCAATTCGCAATTTTGATATTTCACCGGTTTGCCCGAAATTGATTTTTTTACATTTTTGCTCAATTCCAAGCCTGACTATATGCAAAAGCATGTTATAATACAAGTCTAATTCCTTCAGCACCGTATAATCCATTCCCCCCAAAAGGAAATGCAGTGTGTTGTCAACCCTTTTGGTGGATATGAATGCAACGGGCTTTTCATCCTTATAAAAAACATGTATATCGCTCTCGATTGTTTGAAAAAAACCTTTATCCAGTGTTTCCAGAGGATATTTGGAATTTCCCAATACATTCAAATAAAGCCTGTGCAATTCATCATCAAAATCTCTGCTGTTAATCTTTCTTATTATAAGGGACTTTCCCCTCTTTAGAGCAATGTTAATTCTCCTGCGGTAATTGCTCCTCAATCTCAAAATATAATCTTCAAAGCTTTTAAAGCTGTTTTCAAATATGCATGTCATAAGGGTATTGCCCTTTGGATATCTTTTATCTATAGAATCAATGCTTTTTAAATTCAGCAGCAAATAGAACCCTTTACGTCTTCTGTAATCATCTATCAATGCATTTAAATCTCCGGAAAACCCCGGCTCGTCAATGGAAAAGGGCATGGCTATAAAGGTCACCGGAATTGTCAAATTCAGCTTTCCGAAGGTAAATAAATTAATGTTTTTTGTGTATTCACAGCACACATAATTTTTGTGAACAACAAGCCTAAAGGGAATATCTCTGTATTTTGAAGCCCTCAAAACATTCTCCCTTAGCCAACTGTGCTTGTCAAGCCTTTGATCCCAGCCCGCAGGGCATTCTTCGAATATTTTTCCTTCAAATACTTCTTTCATAATATACATACTCCTTGTATAAATCCTTCGTATACCTTCTGGATAAAAGCACGGATTTTTTATTCTCCGCTAAAATCCAGCTGCTTATTACCTTTTGGGAATTGGGATATTTCTTTGCAGCAAGCTCAATAGCATTTTTAAATAATAAAAGCATAAGTCCTTTATTTTGGTACTCCGGCAAAACACCGATCTCAACCATTTTCATCTTACGGGGAATCCGTCCCAAAAACCTGTACTTTATAAACTCTTTTACACCGAAGCTTTTATGAATATCCGTAAGTTCATTAAAATCAGGGTACCAAAAAGACAATCCCACATATCTTCCTTCTTTTTTAACAAAAATCAGGTTTTCATTTTTGAGTATGGGCCGCATGGAGGAAAATAACTCGTAGTCCTCTTCATAGCTTCGGTAATAAACATCTCTATGGTCAATAAAGATTTCATTGCTCAAATCGGTGTATATCTTCATTGTTTTTCTAAATCCCTTTAAAGAAAAATCCCCATACTCAATGTCAAACTCACTGAAAACATCAATAAATTTATTGTAGTCCTGATCGACGGCATTCTTTACCTCAGCAAAATCTCCAATTAAACTTACCATGTTTATTTTATTAAAATCCTTGAAATAATCGGCATAATAACCGGGAGAATAACACTCGCCAAAGGACGGCGGTGCAGAATTGGAGACTGAAAATCCGATAGAGTTATTGGGATGACCTTCAATTCCGGCAATAACCTTTGTACAGCCGTTTTTCCTTCCAAATTCTACAGCATAATCGATTAGCGTCTTTACTCCCTCGTGTTTTTGGGGAAGAGCCTCAAAAAAGGACATAAAGACCGCTTCTTTATATTCACGGTGAATTATTAAAATACACTGGCATATAGCCATGCCGTTATCGAAAACCCCTACCATTTGTTGAATTGATTTTTTGTAAAAGGCGGAATTTTTTCCGCACACTATCGGAAGAAGGTTTGATTTGTTGTCTATAAAATTACGGTCATTTGCATAAACCCGTTTAAAAAACTTTTTGTACTCCCTTAATGATTCGATTACCCTAATCTCCATAGTTACTCCTATATTATATTTGGAATAATGCCTTTATTAATCTGGTAGCGGTAATAAAAGTTTACATACATGTAGAATATAAATTTAAAAGGATTTTTAAAAAAGTCCTTTCTAAAAACCGTCCTTTTTAGTATGGCAAATCTTGAAAATACTTTTTTATATAAATTCCAGTAAGCATCGGTTAATTCCTGAGGTGTCATGTTCAAAGGCTTATGAACTGCAGTAGTACCGCTATAGCTGTATATATCGTTGTTTACAATCCGGTTTTGACTTTTCATCTGCTCAAAAAAGATAGTTCCGGGTATAGGTGTCAAAATATAAAATCTTGGAACAACTACCTTGCTTTCAATAATAAAATCCGCTGTTTTTGAAATGCTTTCAAGGGTATCCCCGTCAGCACCTACAACCATTTCTGTTGAAACGTCAATACCGGCCTGGGTAATTTTTTGTATCTGTTCCTTGTAACGCTTTACATTTGCCCATGACTTGTTCATTGAATTAAGGCTTTCCTGAGAAATGCTTTCGATACCGAAGGAAAGGGCTTCACACCCGCTTTCATAGGCAGCCTTCAAAACCTCACTGTTGTCAGCAATGGAAATAGAGCACTGAGACATCCATTTCATTTTAAGCTTCTTAATTTCAGCCAGAAGCTCCATCAAATACGGAATATCCGAAAAAATATTGTCGTCCAGAAGCAAGAATCTATTATATCCCAGTTCTTTTATCCTCTTTATATCGCGAACCACTTCTTCTATATCCCGTTTTAAGTATCTGTTTTTATAAAGACAGTACACCGAGCAGAAGCTGCAGGAATTGGGGCAGCCTCTTCCGGCCTGAACCGGGAGGAAATTGCCGATTTTCTTTTGAGCCAAAAGCTCATATTTGGGAAGGGGATAAGTCAATTTCTCCAGGGGCATATTGTAAAATTCCTTCAGACAGCCCATTTTGTAGTCTTTAACCATTTGAGGAAAGCTCAGCTCCGCATCGCCTATTATAACACTGTCGCAGTACTTTTTTGCTTCCTCGGGCATGAGACTTACCATATATCCGCCCATAACAACGGTCTTGCCTCTTTTTTTAAATTCCTTGGCAATATCGATGCTTCGAAGAATAGCATGCCCCATACCGGAAATGGCAACAATATCACAGTCGCTGTCAAAGTTTACATCTTCAATGGTTTCAAGACAGACTTCAAAATCGCAATCGGGAACTAAAGACGCAAGAATTGCCGGAGCCAATCCCACAAAATACAGCCTACCTTTTTTAATAAGTTTATTGTCCCCATAATACGGGGTAGACTGAATAAAATATATTTTCATTTAATCCCCCTCACTCATATCAAAAGCAAAATTTCAATAAAAGATTTTGATGTAATTTAACCCCTTATTATTTTCTTTGTATACTGCCAGGTTATTTTCAATGCCCCGAAAGATAGCTTTATCACGGTGCCCAAGCCATATTTTTTTATCATGTAAATTACGTTTTGCGGTGATACCGTTACTTTGTAATAGGTGCTTATGATCCGGTAATAATACTCCCGGGTACTTATTTTCTCAGGCCTTACCACCAGGTGCGCCATATCCCACTTTTCATGCTCTTTGTAAGGAATTATCAGTTTATCCTTATACATATCAAAATATTGGGTGTGGGGCATAGGGGTAAAGGGCTGAAGATTAACGAAAATTATCCTGTTCGCTTTTATAAATTTATACAGCCGTTTAAAGTCATGCTTATCCCAATCTATGCCTAATATTACCGTCGCATAGCACTCTATATCGTGCTTTTTCAAAATACTTATGGCTTTGACATTATCGTCAATTTTTGTTTTTTTGTTATAGGAATCAAGCTCTTCCTGACTGGAGGCTTCAACTCCCACAATTACAGCGGATAAACCCACTTCTTTGAGCTTTATGATAATATCTTCATTTCTTGAAATAAAATCCGCTCTGCCGTAAACCAAATAATTTTTACGGATATTATTTTCTTTTAGCTTTTGGTAAAATTCCAAAAGCCTTTGCCGATTGAATAAAAAATCATCGTCAACGATATAAACCTCTTTTTGAGGGATGGTTTTTAACTCGGCAATCACATCATCTATATCCCTTGCCGAATAGGGCGATATTTCTTTACAAAAGCAAAAATTGCAGTTGTAAGGGCATCCGAAGGATGTTTTAATCAGTGCGCATTTATTTTGAAAAAGATAATAATACTTATCCTGGTATCTTTCGGTTATCTTTCGGTCCGGGAAGGTTTTTTCTCTAATTTTGCAGTCTAAAAAATCATATAAATCGTCTTCGGTTCTGCAAACAAGATCAATGTTATCGTCTCTAAAATCCTCCGGACATACTTTGGCATGAACTCCGCCAACCGAGACCTTTATATCCTTTGAATATGATTTGATTATTTTTGCATATTTTTTTATAATTCCCACATGACTGATATATCCGGTAATTCCTACTACATCGGGATTGAATTTTTTTATGAAATGCCCGAGAGGCCTTTTTTCAATTATCATATCTAAAATATCAACCGTATGACCATTTTGCTTCAACACGGAAGTAAGACACATAAGCTCTAACGGCTCACAAATCATTACACTTTGAAGCCCGATGGTTTCTTTGTGGGGTTTTGGCCTTATAAGCAAAACATTCATATCTTTTCCCTTATAAATAAAAAATCTTATACCTTTTCACTAGTTTAATCCATAATAACTCAAAATTCAACAAAAAAAACCTGCCATAGGGGGCATGAGGCCATGTGAAAAATATTTCAGAAACTAAAGTTACGCAAGTCTAGAGCCTGTAAATACTCCTTTATTACATGTGCCACTTTTCATTATGCGATATTTTGTGATACAATTAGATTTTAGATTGGAGAATTCAAAATGAACCGTAAGCGCTATATAAATTCCACAGGGGGTAAGTGATGGAGGCTTCAAAGAAGATTAAAGTCTTACTTGTTCGTCCAAAATTTTCATCCATTGTTGCAAATTTAGAACCGTTAGGCCTTGAATATGTTGCCGGACTTTGCAGGGATCTGAATATCGAATGCGAGATATTTGACGAGTTTCAATATTCCTGGCATTTCAGATTCGGCAGGTTGTCGAGAAAAATAGAAGAGGGTGGATTTAATATTGTCGGCTTTCACTCCAATGCCAACACTTCCGATTATATCAGAAACACATCGGACAGGCTCAAGAAAAAGTATCCCCATCTTTACATTATGGTGGGAGGTCCCGAAGCCGAACTCAATTATAGAGATTTTTTCACCGACAGCATTGATTTTGTATATCATGATAACGGCCTTAACTCATTGAAAAACATCCTTTTGGAAGGCTTTTCCCCTGAGGTTTTAAAAAAGCAAAACGGTGTGTGTTTTAAAATAAATAATAAGTGGGTTGTTAAAGAAAAGGGCGAGCCTGTAAACAACTTTATCACACGGCCCGACAGAACCGCCTTTTATAAAGGCCTGAAGAAAAACTTTATTTTCCTGAAGGGAAGCTTTGCTATAACCAAAGCATCCTTTTCTTGTCCCTTTGAATGTACTTTTTGTTATTGCACTAAGATGAACGGCGGTGTATATACCGAGCGTCCTATAACGGAGGTTGTTGAGGAGATAGAAGCCCTTGATCATCCCAGAATATGGTTTGTAGACGATACCTTTCTTGTGGATAAAGAACGGGTTAGAAAATTTTGCGAAATGATTATAGAACGAAAAATTAAAAAACATTTTATGGCTTATTCCAGAGCCGACTTTTTGGCAGAGAACCCCGACATACTCCCGTTAATGTATAAAGCAGGCTTTAAGGATATTTTGGTGGGACTTGAAGCCGTAAGTGACGATTTCTTGGACGATTATAATAAGCAAACCTCAAGAGACGTAAATACACGGGCCATTAAAAATCTGCAGGACAACAATATTGTATGTAACGGCCTGTTTGTTGTAAGTCATAAATCAACACGTCAGGATTTCAAAGAGTTGTACCGATTTATAAAGAAAAACAACCTTCTTTGGGTGGTTTTCGGAATCTTCACACCTTACAAGGGTACGGACGCATATGATGAATACAAGGACCGTCTGGTAAAGTTCAAATCCAAAAGGCTTGACGGCATACATATTACAATAAAGCCCGAAAAAATGTCTTCTTTTATGTTTATGGTAAGGGTTTATATACTGTATGTATTGACTTATCCAAAAATTTTCTGCCGGACTGTATTTAAAACGGCATATGACACCAAAAGAACCGGGTGGATTTAAAATACGGAGGTATATGTAGATGGCTAAGCAAAAATATCTTTTGGTAAGGGTGCGTTATGATAAAAGGGTAGCCAGTATTGAGCCTTTAGGTCTCGAGTATTTGGCGGGAGTGATGAAAGAAAAGGGCAGGGAATATGTTTTCCATGATGAAATTTTCTACAGTCCCTTTTTCCGTTTTCGCCAAATGGTTAAGAAAATAGAGAAAAACAACATAACGGCTGTTTGCTTTTCCGTTATGTCCAACAATGCCGATTATATATTGAAAATGATTAACAAACTCAAAAAGATAAAGCCCGATTTAAAAATATTAGTGGGCGGACCGGAAGTAAATATCAATTATAAGGATTTCTTTTTGGATAATATTGATTTTGTATACTATGATTACGGCTTGGATTCCTTTAGAATTGCCGTGGAAAACGACCTTAATATAGACGCTTTGGAGGAGGCCAGTGGAATTGCCTATGTAAAGGACAGGAAATGGGTTCACAATCCTTGCGGAAAGCCTATTACCGATTATGATGTCAAGCCTGACAGAAGCCTGTTTTATGAAAACCGCAAAAAATACCGTGTTATAGCCAAAGGTTGTTTTTCTTTAATGAAATCATCCTTTTCCTGCCCTCAAGAGTGTAATTTTTGCATTTCCCGGCAGTTTAACGGTTGTTTCTACGCTGAAAGGGATACAGAAAACGTTGTAAAGGAAATAATGGAAATAGATAACGACCGAATTTGGCTGTGCGACGACGATTTCCTTGTGAACAAGGAGCGGGTAATTGAAATTTGCAACAAGCTCATAGAAAGAAACTGTTATAAGACATATATGATATTTGCGAGAGCTGACAGCATAGTTAAATGTGAAGATATCATGCCCTTACTGTATAAAGCAGGTTTTAGGGATATGCTTGTGGGACTGGAGGCTGTGGAGGATAAAATACTGGATTCCTATAATAAAAACTCCAGCATCGAAATAAACGAAAAAGCGGTAAAAATCCTCCGGGATAACAACATGGTATGCAATGGGCTGTTTGTAATCAACTATGATTTTAAGCATAAAAACTTTATAGACATTCACCGCTTTATCAAAAATCAAAAATTGATCTGGGTTTTGTTCAGCATATTGATACCCTTTAAAGGAACCCGTATCCATGAAGAAAACAAGCACAAACTTTACAAATACAGATATGGAAGAACCGACGGCACTAAACTTTTGATGAGGCCGCAGAACATATCCGCCGTTTTGTTTAAAGTTCATTTTGCCTTGCTGTATTATATTAATTTTCCGAGGATATACCTGGCTTACTTTTTAAAGACTTATGACAAAAAGTACTTGAATAAAGGTCCAAATCAATAGGAGGGCTCGATAAATGAGGGTATTGCTTATTAAACCTGAAACCGTTGGGATTTTCGCTTATACTTATCTTGTGGACCATGAGCCCCTTGAGATGGAATACCTATATACGGTGCTGAAAAATCGCGGACATGAGGCATATATTTATGACAGAAGGCATGAGCTGACTCCTCTTAAGAGCAAGCTTAAGCATTTTGCTCCCGATGTTGTGTGCATAACCGGCTATATAACTCAGGAAAAGCTGATGATAAAATTAGCGCGCCTTATAAAGAGGTTTAATAAAAGCATTACCGTGATAATTGGCGGAAGTCACGCAGAAATCAATTACGAAAATTTCTTTAATTCGTCTGCGGACTACATATACCATTTGAGCGGATTGAACTCTTTTGTAAAACTGATAGACTATATCTCAAATACCGGCACGACTCCTTTAGATGAGATTCCCGGAATTTGCTACAGAGAAAAAGGAGAGTGGAGGGTAAACAAAAAGGTTGTGGAGTCTCCCGAGGATTTGCCTCCCATAGACAGGACATATTTTAATAAAAATAAAAACCGTTACCGGTACTTAACTTTTCATCCCCTTGCCCTGGTCAAGAATTCGTACAGCTGTAACAACTCCTGTACCTTCTGTTACTGTACCAACAGAAACAGCGGGAAATATGCCTGCCGCAAGGTGGAAGACCTGGTAAATGAGATTATGGAAACCGACGCACCCAACATCCATATTACCGATGACAATTTTTTAATCGACAGGGAGTATTTAAAGGAGTTTATAGAGCTCATACGCGAGAAAAAAATAAATAAAAAGTATTTGATTTACGGAAGAGCGGATTTCATAGCGGAGAACAAGGATATTATGAGGGAACTGAAAGACATTGGACTTTCACTGGTCATGGTAGGTCTTGAGGCTCGTTCCGATGATGAGCTGGACTCTTATAACAAAAAGGCAACATTGAAGCACAATGAGGAATGCGTTAAAATCCTTGAAGAACTCGGTATCATTTGTGCCGGTTTGTTTATAGTTCATCAGGATATGACTGTAAAAGACTTTAGGGAATTGTATACTTGGATTGCCCAACGTGCTATAATCCCGACCATATCTATTTTTACTCCAATGCAGGGAGCAGCGGATTATTCGAGGTTTAAGGACAATCTTTTAACTGACGATCCTAAAAAGCAGGATTTGTTTCATTGTATTTTAAAACCGAAGCACATGAGTGTTCGGAGGTTTTATTTTGAATACTACAAGCTTTCTGTAAAATTGGCTTGGCTAAGGAGAAAGACACCTCTTTATTCTTGCATAAATATAAGTTCATTTCTCTTTATTATTAATGTATTTTTAATTAAATTCAGGCGGATTTTTATTTTATAAAAAAATCAACATAAATAATTTTGAGAGTGTATTGACATAGTTTTTCATAAATTGTATAATTATTGTAAGGATAAGTCTATTTACACTAGAAGACGCTATACTTATACTTTTGGGGTATTACCATTATATGCAATTTTAGCGACTTATATATTTATTCTTAATGCTCAAATCTTTTTTTGCACAGATATTATTGCAATAATTTAATTACTTATGATTTCAGAATATGTTTGAGGGGAGGAAAAAAGGCTGTTAACTTAGTAGTCCAAAGTTCTAACATAATGATAAGTTTTTATTTGATTTACCTTCTATTATATGGAATTATTTTATGGGAGAACAATTTTATACTCTTTTGAATTTGTACTTTAACTAGCTTGTATATTTTAAATAAAAGTTTGGTAAAGGTTTAGGGGAGAGTAGATATTTTAAAGCTTTATTATTGACCGGGAGAGTTCTTGGAGGTTTTTAGGGGAGGCACGTATAGATATTAATTTGAATACTTACGGAACTTTGGACTACTAAATTTAACAGCCTTTTTTATCATATATCGGATTTACATTCGTGAAATGAATCTTTGAACGATCATTTCTTTTTTTATATTATGAAAAATATGTCCTGAATTGTGAAATACCTATTGACACTGTATTATGTCATATATAAAATATAATCGTGTGTTTTTTGATAAAACTAATAATCAATAATATGTCAATAGTATTAATAATTCAGCCGTGAAGTGCTTTTCCCGGCTGTAGTTGTTTTTAGTGGAGGATTGGAATCATGTCTGTTAAGTACATTTTTGTAACCGGTGGCGTTGTTTCCGGGCTTGGTAAAGGGATAACTGCCGCTTCACTGGGGAGGTTATTAAAAGCCAGAGGTCTTCATGTGACTATTCAGAAATTTGACCCTTATATAAATGTCGATCCCGGTACTATGAGTCCATATCAGCATGGTGAGGTTTTTGTAACCGACGACGGGGCGGAGACTGATCTGGACCTGGGCCATTATGAAAGGTTTATAGACGAAAACCTGAGCAAAAACAGTAACGTAACAGCCGGAAAGATCTATTGGTCAATTCTGAGCAAGGAAAGAAAAGGTGATTTTTTAGGCGGCACAGTTCAGGTTATACCCCATGTAACCAATGAAATTAAAGAAAGGATTTACAGGGTCGGCAAGTCGGACAGTACAGATGTTGTAATAACAGAAATCGGGGGTACGGTGGGAGATATTGAAAGCTTGCCGTTCCTAGAGGCGATACGTCAAGTAGCAACGGACGTGGGAAGAGAAAATGTGATGTACATACACGTCACACTCGTGCCATATCTGGGAAAATCCGGTGAGCTCAAGACCAAACCTACCCAGCACAGTGTTAAAGAGCTGAGGAGTATAGGTATACAACCGGATGTAATTGTTTGCCGTACGGAAAAGAGACTGTCCAAGGAAATGAAGGACAAAATCGGTTTGTTCTGCAACATACCCGGCGAATCGGTAATTCAGAATCTGGATGCGGAGGTCCTTTATGAGGTACCTTTGATGCTTGAGGAAGAAGGCTTGGCGAATATTGTTTGCAAACGGTTGAACCTGCAGTGCCAGGAACCGGACATGTCCGAATGGTGTCAAATAGTAAATAAGCAAAAGAACCTGAGCAAGTCGGTAACCATAGCCCTGGTCGGAAAGTATGTGGAATTGCATGATGCATACTTAAGTGTTGTGGAGTCCCTCAATCACGGTGGAATTGCGAATGACGCCGATGTTGATGTAAAATGGATAAACTCGGAAAATGTGACCGAGGAAAATATCGAAGGTATTTTAAAAGGTGTGAACGGTATTCTTGTACCCGGAGGATTTGGTGACAGGGGTATAGAAGGAAAAATACTTGCTGCAAAATATGCCCGTGAAAATAATATACCGTATTTTGGCATATGTCTGGGTATGCAAATGGCAGTTGTGGAATTTGCCCGCAACGTTGCAGAGATGGAAAATGCAAACAGCTCGGAGTTTGATACGGAAACAAAATACCCTGTTATCGATATCATGCCGGATCAAAAGGATCTTGATGACAAGGGCGGTACCATGAGGCTTGGTATTTATCCTTGCAAAGTCATGGAAGGTTCAAAGATTTTTGATATATATCAGGACAAGCTCATATATGAAAGACACAGGCACAGGTATGAATTTAATAATGAATACAGGGATATTTTAACTTCCAAAGGTCTTGTTATTTCAGGAGTGTCTCCCAGTGAAAAGCTTGTGGAAATCATCGAATTGAAAGACCATCCGTGGTTTATCGGAGTTCAATTTCATCCTGAGTTTAAATCGAGACCCAACAGACCTCATCCGCTGTTTAAAGATTTTATCCGTGCAGCGGTTGAAAACAAAGAATCAAACGGCAAATAGGAAAAAGTATGTGATATAAAACCATAATATAGATTTTGATGAAAATAATTTTATGTATAGTATAAATCCTTTTGAATTTGTAAACAATTATACTAAGTAATTTAAGTCTTTAATGTAAAATAAGCTTGGGTATGGAACCATTTCGCAATGAAAATTTTGAAATGGTTTGCTTACCGGAATTTGGGGGGATTTATACTATGTTTGGATTTTTAAAAAGAAGTGCAATAAGAAAAAGCAAACCGGTAAAACTTTTATTCAAAGCAGCGGCAACGGTTATTCTTTTGACGATATTTATTTCGGGAATAGCTATGGTGTCCTATTCGGAGAATGTGAGCAACGGGCTGGCAGACAATCTTGTAAGGCTGCATGTTGTTGCCAACAGTGATTCTCCTGAGGATCAGCAGCTTAAGAGGGATGTTAGGGATGTAGTAATAGAATACATGAAGCATAAGCTAGAGGACGTAAAGGATATTGAGGCTGCAAAGGAAATAATTATTGAAAATGCCGGAGAAATAAAGAAAATTGCCGAAGATGAAATTTTCGGACAGAACAAGGACTATAATGTGGATGTAATGCTGGGAACTTATCCTTTTCCCACAAAGGTTTACGGTGATATCAGCCTTCCGGCTGGCAACTATCAGGCGCTTAAGATTGTGATAGGAAAGGGAGAGGGACAAAATTGGTGGTGTGTTCTTTTTCCGCCTCTTTGCTTTGTGGATGCTACCCATGGAACTGTTCCTGATACTGTTAAGGATAATTTGAAAGAGGTTCTGACGGAAGAAGAGTACTGCTTGGTGACATCGATAGATAATGAGGAAGAGATTCCGATTGAAATAAAATTTAAAATTGTAGAGGTGTTTCAAAATTCCAAGATAAAAATAGCCGGAGCAATGAACAGGTTGTTTAAGTCATTGTTTTAAAAATAAGGTCTCACACCTTCCGAGGGTGTGGGATTTTTTGTTGGTGGTATTTTTCGGGGAAAATTTGATTATTGAAGATATGCTTGTATTTGATATATACTTTAGTTTAATAGAACTTATCTTATGCAAATTTGTCTTAGATATGGTAAAGCGGGGTTTTTCAATCTAACCAAAATCCAAATCAGGGGTGAGGCGTATGCTGGATGCAATTATTGAAAACGGATACTTCTATGGGATTGTTGTTGTAAGGCTGCTTTTGGCGTGCTTATTGGGCGGAATAATAGGATATGAAAGAGAAAGTACCAACCGCCCGGCGGGATTTAGGACGCATATTCTCGTTTGCGTTGGAGCGGCTCTTATTATGATAACTGCAGAATATGTTTCCCGAAGATACGCAGGTCTTACGAATGTAGATCCTACCAGACTTGGCGCACAGGTTGTGAGCGGTATCGGTTTTTTGGGCGCGGGAACCATCATACGTGAGGGTGTTAATGTAAGGGGACTTACCACTGCTGCTAGTCTTTGGGCTGTTTCCTGTGTAGGAATTGCAGCGGGAATAGGATTTTATGGAGGAGCAGCTATTGCCACTGCAATTATTTATATCACATTAATTCTATTGAAGAGGACAGAAAAGCATATTGCAAGGAAGAACCTCCGGAGCTTGTTTCGCATAAGAACGCGAAATATACCGGGACAAATAAGCGCGATAGGCTGTATATTTGGAAAGTATAGTGTAACAATAAAGAATATAGAGTTTTTAAATGATGCGGATGAAGATGAAATTCATATAAAGTATTTTGTTAGGATTCCGGGCAATGTAAGTCCGGAAAAAATAATGGATGAACTGCAGAGATTGGAGGGCATAAAAGATGTTTCTCAGGAGTAGTATAGTTTATTGATAAAAATGTTTGACATTTTGTATGCAATCCCCTATAATTCTCTTGTTTGCTATTTTTAATATATTGAACGGATGACCGACTATTTAGCATGTTAATGTAATTTAATTATGCCGTTTTGCAAGATTTGAACGGACCTTAAGCTATGAATTGATTTTGGTGTTCATAAAAAGATTGTTAATATTTGTAAAATGTATCAAAGAGAGAGGGGATTGGTAGTGCCTAGATTGGACCAATACAGAACACCGTTGTTTGATGCGGTCAAAAGATATGTTGAAAGCAATGTAATTCCGTTTCATGTTCCGGGGCATAAGCAAGGAGCAGGTCTTGACGAATTCAGAGAATATATTGGGGAAAGAGCTCTGCAAATGGATGCGAACGGTATGGAGGATTTGGATTTTGCCAACAACCCTACCGGTGTTATCTATGAATCGGAGGTCTTGATGGCGCAGGCCTTTGGAGCTCAAAACGCATTTTTTCTTGTAAACGGTACGACTGCAGGTGTTCAGGCAATGATTATGAGTGCCTGTGAGCCCGGAGACAAAATAATTATCCCAAGAAATGCACACAAGTCAACAATAGGTGGAATCATATTAAGCGGAGCCATGCCGGTTTATATTCAGCCTGAGGTGAATGAGAGGCTGGGTATTGCCATGGGTATAACCGAAGAGAGCCTCAGAAAGGCAATTAAGGAAAATCCCCATGCAAAGGCGGTATTTATTATAAATCCCACTTACTATGGGTTTGTGTCGGATTTAAAATCTTTGGTAAGAATAGCCCATAGACATGAAATGGCTGTTTTGGTGGATGAGGCTCATGGCGCCCATATGTCGTTTCATGACGGTTTCCCTTTGACGGCAATGGAAGTCGGTGCGGATATGAGTGCGGCAAGCATTCATAAAACTGCGGGTTCTTTGACGCAGAGCTCGGTATTGCTTTTAAGGGGAGACATGATTAGCCCTGAAAGGGTAAAAGAGGTTTTGAATCTAACCCATACCACCAGTTCTTCCTATCTTCTTATGTCTTCTCTGGATGTTGCAAGAAAACAGCTTTTCACCAAGGGAAGCGATATGCTTGAAGAGGCTTTGAGACTTGCGAGAATGGCAAGGGAAGAGATAAACAAAATAGACGGATTGTATGCCTTCGGTAAAGAGCTTACCGGAACCTCCGGTTGCTTTGATTTTGATGAGACAAAGCTGGGTATCAATGTTTTAGGACTGGGTTATACCGGCTATGAAATGGAAGCTAAACTAAGAAAGGAATATAACATACAGATTGAATTATCGGATCTTTCAAATATTTTGGCAGTTATAAGCATTGGGGACAAGGAAGAGAATGTGGTTGCACTTATAAATGCATTAAAGGATATTGCTTCAAAGACAGAAAAAAAGGAGGTTACCAATCCGCCGATCATTCCTCAGAATCCCAAGATGATAGTTTCACCCCGGGATGCTTTTTACAGCCGTAAAAAGATAGTTCCCCTGGAAAAGTCGGTAGGGGAAATATCGGGAGAAATGGTTATGGCATATCCTCCGGGTATACCGGTTATTTGTATGGGAGAGAGGATAACTCAGGATATAGTGGATTACATAAATATATTAAAGGAGCAGAAGACTCAGCTCCAGGGTACGGCAGACCCGTATATCAATCATATAATGGTTCTTGGTGTGGATTAAAATATAGTTTGGATTATTAAGCTCTACCTTTAACATGGTAGGGCTTTTTTGTATCCGGATTGGAGGTTGGTGCCTAATTAACGATAATTACAATTATTATTCCATGCTCTCACTATCTTCGCTCGAATTAACAGCCTCTAATAGTCTCTCCACAATGTTTGTTCCATAATAATTGTAATTATCTGCTGGGAGGCATAATTAAATATCTGTATTTAGGAGTATCACATAACATTTGTGTAACGTGTTTTATATTCTAAAAAAGTAAAGAACATGATTAAAATTCTATGCTCAATAAGAGAAACAATGGTTTAGTACTTTATATACATGGTCTATTTATGTCCTTTCCTGAATAAAAATAGGATTATGACAGGCATATAAAAGCCTTAAATCCGGCGCATAAGCACACCAGGATGAGGTATTGGTAAAAGGAGTGATTGATATTGAGCGTTATGGGATCGACTGTAAAAAGCTTCACTAATGATAGCAGGTACAGACAGGGATTGAGCGAAAAAGAGGCGGAAAAGAGATATGAGAAGTTCGGACCCAATACTTTGACCGAAAAGAAGAGGATTTCTCCGTTTAAAATTTTAATCGGGCAATTCAGCGATTTTATGGTTTTGATACTTCTTGCCTCAACTTTGGTTTCGGCTATTATGGGAGAGGTAACCGAAGCGATTACAATAATTGCGATAGTTGTTGTGAACGCGCTTTTAGGCTTTATTCAGGAGTATCGTACGGAGAAAACGATGGAAGCGCTTAAAAATCTTGCCGCCCCCACAGCTAAAGTTGTAAGAGGCGGCAAAACGGTTGAAATACCTGCAGAGAGAATTGTGCCGGGAGATTTGATAATTCTCGAAGCCGGCGATAGGATTCCGGCAGATGCTGTTCTTATAGAAGCCAATGACATGTTGGTTGACGAGTCTTTACTTACGGGAGAATCGGTGCCGGTAGAGAAGTTTGATGAGAATGACGGAAGAAGGAACGATAATGCCAATGAAAAGAACAGTTCGATATACATGGGAACCATAGTCACAAGCGGAAGGGGAAGGGCTGTTGTATGTGCCACCGGGATGCAAACTGAAATGGGTAAAATTGCAGACATGATACAGGATATTGAAAGCGATGAAACGCCCCTTCAGAAAAGACTTGACAGTCTTGGAAAGTATATTGTTTACGGTTGCCTTAGCATATGTGCCATCGTATCTATAACAGGAGTATTAAGGGGAGAGAAGCTGTTTACAATGCTTCTTTCGGGAATAAGTCTGGCTGTTGCTGCCGTACCGGAGGGCCTTCCGGCTATAGTGACCATTGTCCTGGCATTGGGTGTTCGAAGAATGCTTAAAAGAAATGCCCTGATACGAAAGCTGCCGGCAGTAGAGACATTGGGGTGTGCCACTGTTATATGCTCCGATAAGACAGGAACATTGACGGAAAATAAAATGACGGTAAGGAAAATCTATAGCAGTGGGGGATATACAGAGGTCAAGGGAAGCTCCATGAGCAGTGAAGGAGAATTTATTTACTATAACAGAAAAATAAATCCTCTTGAAAACTCCGGTTTAAAACAGACCCTTGAAATCGGAGTGGTGTGTAATAATGCATCCATGGTGAGGGTGAAAGAAAAGAATCCCTTTAATAAAGTATCTTCAATGATTTCTAAGCAAGTAAAGTGGGAGCTTAGCGGGGATCCCACCGAAGCAGCTCTTCTGGTTGCCGGAGCTAAAGCAGGGCTTACCCAGGAATCCCTTGGGGAAAAGTATATCAGGATAGATGAAATTCCCTTTGATTCCGACAGAAAATGCATGTCGGTAATTTGTGATAACCGTAACGGAGAAATATTTGTGTTTACCAAGGGAGCTCCGGACGTGATAATAAACAAATGCTCCAAAATCCTTACTTCAAAGGGAATAGTCAATTTGGATCAAGAAGGAATAAGAAGGGTTCTGAAGGCTAACGACAGTATGGCGGATGAGGCATTAAGGGTATTGGGAGTTGCATACAAGAAGCTGGGATCGCGGTCCTATAAGAAAAGCGATGTTGAAAAGGATCTGATATTCGTAGGTCTTATGGGAATGATAGATCCCCCCAGAAAAGAAGTATTGGATGCTGTGCAAAAGTGCAGACTTGCAGGAATAAAACCGGTTATGATTACCGGAGACCACAAAATAACCGCAGCGGCCATAGCAAGGGAGCTCAACATTGCCATGGAGGGTGACAGGGTAGTTACCGGAGCGGAATTAGAGCAAATGGATGACAAAAAGCTTCAGGAAATAGTGGATGAAATATCGGTTTATGCCAGGGTATCGCCGCGGCATAAGCTGAGGATAGTGAGGGCGCTGAAAAAGAGAGGACATATTGTTGCAATGACCGGGGATGGAGTAAATGATGCTCCTGCAATTAAGGAAGCCGATATTGGGGTATCTATGGGAATAACAGGAACTGATGTTACAAAAGAGTCATCGGTAATGATTCTCAGAGACGATAATTTTGCCACCATTGTTGCGGCTATTGAGGAAGGCAGGGTTATATACAACAACATACGTAAATTTATCAGATATTTGCTTTCCTGTAATATTGGCGAGGTATTAACCATGTTTGTGGGTATGCTCATCGGACTTCCGTTGCCCCTTTTACCGATACAGGTTTTATGGGTCAATTTGGTTACGGATGGGCTTCCGGCAATAGCCCTGGGATTTGAACCGGCTGAAAAGGATATTATGATGAGACCTCCAAGGGGAGCAAAAGAAAATATATTTTCTCAAGGTCTTTTAAATCTTATATTATTTAGGGGGACGCTTATCGGAATCAGTACACTTGCGGTATTTTCAAGCATATTTCATTTTACAGCCAGTGTTGATAGGGCAAGGACAGCTGCTTTTGTAACTTTGGTTATTACACAGCTTATGCATGTTTTTGAATGTAAGTCGGAGAGAAAGAATATATTTGAGGTACCGTTTTTCAATAACATTGCCCTGGTGCTGGCTACCATGTGTTCGTTGACAATGATACTTTCGGCGGTATACATACCTTTCATGCAGCAAGTATTTAAAACAGTGTCTTTATCCGTAAATGACTGGATATTGATCGGTGGATTTTCGGCCCTTGGTCCGGTGATTTCAAGCTTCTTCAGGGTGAATGCGCGTTATATAAGGAAGAATTAATATAAGTAAAAATGTTCCGGAAACTTAGGTTGCCGGAACATTTTTTAACTTTAAAATATTTGACAATAATTTTAACCTTTTCGTAACTTTTTTATTTGATATTATATATATAATATAATTGAAGTACTTCATAAAAAATAAATACATATTATATTATAACTCTTGTATACAAGAAAAGCTAGTAGTGTACTATTTGAAAAATACATATTGAATAATATTCGTAACGATTAATATAACAAATGTATTTAACATTGGAAATTGCATATATGTTGTTCATTTTGCCAGATGAAGAATCCTTTTAGTTTAAATCATTGCACTGTTTCCAGATCATTTCGATCCTTATTGGCGGCTTATACGGTTCCTATTGGTTTTACGTTTCAGGATGATATACAGTTCATACATACTTTCTTTACGGTTTGATACGTTTTATGCTCATACAGCTATACTATTAGCGCTTTGATAGGTTGACGTGCACGTATGATATAGATAGATTTATAGAAAGCAGAATATATAGAAGTTGGTTTTGTTTGTAAGAATTTAGGGGGAAAATTAGAGAATCATACGCGAATGTCAAATGTAGGTGGTGTAAGACCGCGGTTATAGAGAGAAGTGTATAAAAACACAAATATACTGATATTGGAGAGCAAGTTTGCGAAGAAAAATAAAGTCTACCTGTTTTGTAAAAGCTTATTGGGGCGGAAATGCAATTCGAAGGGGTATGAAACAGGTAGGGGTGACTTCTACGGTTACATCGATTAAGTTTCTACACAAATAAATCATAATTAAAAATCAATATTGGATTTGGGTGATCACCCCGGGAAGTTTATAAAACAAATGATTGTACATTGAAAAGGCTGATACCATACTATTGAAACTGGGTTTAATGCTTGGGCTGGAGTACGGTCCTGGAAATGCCAGCCCTTGGAAACTTTGTGGTACTGTATTCTATTTAATTTTGTGGATTAGGGTCTCGTAACAGCAACTCGTGACTATAACGATTAAGTAGCGAACGCACTAATTCCTCAGGCTGTTATATATTATATAGCCCCCCAAAAGAAATAACGCCAGAGGGATTAGTAATCCCAGATTAATAACGGATATGAACATATTAAGCATTATAATGCCGAACGAAACAACAGAAACAGTTGTCAATACAAAAACGGGGATTAAAAGGCCTTTGGGTTTTCCTGAAAACAGATATAACTGAAACAAACCGAAGGCAACTGCTATAATGTAAACGGGCCATGTATATTTGGAAAAATTCCATCCTGTAATCGATTCGAACAAAAACAGAAAACCTATAACAGTCAATATACCGCCGGGCACGAGAAAGCCTGGGGATTTCTTACCAAAGAAGTAGCTGAGTTCAAATATTAAACCTAATCCTAATATTATTATTGGCCAAAGACGAGAAATACTAAATAAATTGGCATCAAAAATGTTGTCGTATAACAATAATCCTCCGATAAAGATAAAAATCAGTCCCCACATGGGGCTTACTTTTTTCATACGATTTCCTCCATAAATTAATTATTTGATGAATTATTTTCTTATTATTTTATTATACGAGTATTATAGAAAAAAGTCTTATGAAAATAATAATTGAATTTGGATGCTGTCATCCGAATAGTTATATCGCCGAAGATGAGTGTAAAAAATATGGGACTCTATTTTTCGGCGGTATTAATGTATAATATATTATATAAATACGGCAAAATACATTCTAAGCTTCATAACATTTACGATTTGCCATAAATATAATAATGGACAGGTCTGATTTATTATTTGATTGAAAAGGGATGGTTTTATGGGGGCAAAAGTATTAACTGTAGAAGATGATAACAGCATCAGGGGGTTTCTTGTCACAATATTAAAAAAGAATGATTTTATTGTATCTGAAGCTGTTACAGGGAAAGAGGCTTTAAGAAAAGTAGAACTGGAAAAGCCCGAAGTTATTTTGTTGGATATCATGCTTCCGGATATTGATGGATTTGAGGTATGCAAAAAGGTATCTCAATTGCATCCTGAAATTTCCATCATAATGCTTACGGCTAGAGGCGCGGATATGGACAAAATAAACGGTTTGGAATTGGGTGCAGACGATTATATCATTAAGCCTTTTAATCCGATGGAGGTTATTGCAAGAATAAGAGCGATTATCAGAAGAACCAATAAGACCGATTCCTCAAACGCAATAGAGATAGATCCGTTCAAAATTGATTTCAATACTCAAAAAGTTTATAAAAACGGACACGATCTGGAGTTAACACCTACGGAATTTTGCTTGATGAAGGTATTTGCAAACAATATAAACAAGTCATTAACCAGGGATGATATATTAAACTGGGTTTGGGGAGAAAACTATATAGGAGATACAAAAACTGTTGATGTACATATTAGAAGGCTTAGGGGAAAGATTGAGGATGACCCCTCAAATCCGAAATATATAGAAACCGTTTGGGGACATGGATATATGTGGAGGAAAGGAGATTAAAGTGAGGGGAGTTAGAGGCAGAATTGCAGGCACTTATTTGATTATAACTCTTATGACGGTTCTGATTTTTGAGGCGATATTGATCTATTTTCTTGTTCGGTTTTACTACACAAGTATAGAGTCGGAACTAAACGCATCCGCAGATACAATAGTTCGAAATTATGAAGTATATTTTAGCGGTTACGATTTAAAACAGGATGCAAAATTATTGATAGAATCCTTATCGCCGAATACCGTGGCTCAGGTTCAGATTATCGGCAAAGATAATGTGGTACTGGTGGATTCTATAAATCCTGTTTCCGTAGGGGAGAGCCTTGACTATCCTGATATAAACAGTGCCTTAAAAGGTAAGAAGACGTCATGGAGAGGGAAAAATCCTCAGTCAAATGAGTCTGTCCTTTCAGTATCCAGCCCAATACGAAAAAATGAAGAAGTAATCGGAGTTGTTAGGGTTATCACGGCCCTTGCCGATGTAAATAAAATACTGTTTAGACATGTAGCAATTCTGCTTGCTCTAGGAGTATTTATTGTAATTTTGATTTTTGTGGCAGGAGTGTTTCTGTCCAATACCATTATTAAACCCGTTAAGGAAATAACCGGTGCAGCAGAGGCGATGGCACGGGGAAAATTCGATGTGCGGGTCAAAAAAAGATATAATGATGAGGTAGGTAAACTGGCAGATACTTTAAATTACATGGCTGAAGCAGTGTCCAAGCATGAGAGAATGAAAAATGAGTTTATTGCCTCTGTTTCCCATGAGATTCGTACGCCCCTAACTGCAATAATGGGATGGATCATTGCCATTAACTCAGGGAGCATAGAAAACATTGACGAAATCAAGGAAGGTCTTCGCATTGTTGAAGCGGAGAGCGAGAGATTGGCTGCAATGGTCGATCAACTCTTGGATTTTTCAAAATTTGATGCCGGGGCTATAACCTTAAAAAGAGATTTTGTGGATTTAAAAGGGTTTCTTTCACATATTAAAAAGCAGATGGAGCCTCGGGCCGAGAGAGAGGGCATTTTTATAGGAATGAACATAGACGAAGATTTACCCCTCATTGATGCGGATGAAAACAGGCTAAAACAGGTATTGATAAATATAATTGATAATTCGCTTAAATTTACTCAGAAAGGTGGGTATATATACATCACGACAAAAGGATTGAAAGACAAAATTTTGATATGCGTAGAAGATAACGGTTCCGGTATACCGGAGGAGGACATCCCTAATGTTACTAAAAGGTTCTTTAAAGGAAGAAACAGCGCAGGTGGCAGTGGATTGGGACTTTCTATCTGCGAAGAGATTATAAAACTACATAACGGCGAAATGAATATTGAAAGTGTTGTAGGAAAAGGTACGGCAGTAAATATAGCATTACCGTTGAAAGCATAAATTTTAACTTTTTTGTAATCCTTTTTTTCATTTAATAATATAGAATTGTGATTGAAAGAAGATGAATATGAAGCGATGATTACTATGATTACACGAAATAAAATGATTTTTAAATATATATTGGTTGCAGTTTTAACTATACTATTATTTGCAATTTCCGGGTGTGATGTGTTACCGCCTCCTGCCGGTGCAATCAAACCTCCTCAGTATTCCAATGATGCGAACAGCAGTGGGGAGGATGCTAAAGCTATAGCACGGAGGTTTTTAATTCCAGGTACTCAGTTTGCATATCCCATTCACCCGAGAAACAAGGATGCAGTAACGGAAATTGACATTGATGGTGACGGGCAAAAAGAGATAGTAGCTTTATATAGAGGAAGAGAAATTAACAATAACAATAATGAGGTTTTTGGAGTATTTATATTAAAGCAGGATGAAAATCATGAGTGGAAAATATTCTGGCAATATCAATATGATGCAAGTATTATTGCATTGGATTGGGGAGAAGTAAGGGATATATCCGGCGACGGTTATCCCGAATTGTTGTTGGGATGGAGCATTGGTTACAGATTGGGCAACAATCTTGACATATTCTCTCTAGCCAATAAGCCCGAACCTGAGCTGGTAAGCAGTATTAAATATTCGGAGATTATGGACATTGAGGACAGGAGAGGGCATAATAACGAAGTTAGACCGGTTTTTGTAATGTATTTGTTTGATCCGGATATGTTCGATTCCAGCGATGAGGGGAGAAGAGCCGAATTGCTGAAAATCCTCAGATGGGGTCAAACCGATTCTACAGAACAGGGACTCGTACCTGCTAAAGATGTTTATAGCATATATTACGAGGATACTATTGAGGAAATGCAAAAGAGCTTGGCAAATTACTGGAATGATTTGCGCAAATGGTATGTACTTGCCGATGCCCAGGTTAAATCCGGGAAATCCAATGACGCACTGACTTCCATTGAAAATGCTTTAAAGGTGGTACAGAACTTTATTAACAGGCGTATCTATGATAAAAATGCTGTTGATGACCTTCTTGTATATAAAAGAAAGTTCGACATACTAAAAGCAGAAGCGTATATTGAGCTGGGAATGTATAGCGAAGCAATATCCGAGTTGAATAAAATTTCCGACAGCTACCAAGAAGATGATGAAGAACTGGTAAAGGTTTATTTGGATCTTGGACGAGCATATATCGGAATTAACCAGTTCGGCAATGCCAGTATATATCTTAATAAATCTTGTGAGATGGCAGAGCTTTTATATGAAAAGGGATCGGCCCTATATATTATGAATTCATATCCTGCAAAAGTTGAATTGCAGTATATTAAACCTTTTATATCGAAGCAATAAATGAGAATATTTAAATAGCGGAATATAAAAAATACACCCTTGGATTTGGCCTCTTTTTCTGATAGAATCAAAAGGGGATTTTTGGTGAAATGAAAAATCAAAAGGGTGTATTTTTTTATTTTGATACAAGGAGTGTTTATATGAATTTGCTTAACAAGCTGGAAAGGAAATTCGGAAGATTTGCGATTAAGGGATTGCCCATATATATTTCTAGCTTAAATATGCTTGTATTTCTATTGACACTGATTCAAGTAGATTTTTTACAATACCTTTTTCTGGATCCTTATTTGGTTCTAAAAGGAGAAGTCTGGAGGTTGATTACCTATTTGTTTATTCCGCCGGAGATATCCTACAGCGGTATTCCGTGGATTTTGTTCATTTTATATTTATATTACCTTTACGGGACAGCGTTGGAGCATGAATGGGGAAGCTTTAAGTTTAATATATATTATTTTATCGGTATGCTAGGTACCACTATTGCAGCATTTATTATCCCCATACCTGCTACGGCTTCGTTTATAAATTTATCGATTTTTCTGGCTTTTGCATATTTATATCCCGATTATGAGATTCATATTTTTATGATTATTCCCGTCAAGGTTAAATACCTGGGATGGCTTTCATGGGCATATATAATTTATCAATTGATAGTATTTCCTTGGATCGGGAAATTGTATGTTATTATACCGATACTTAATTTCTTCTTGTTCTTCGGCAAGGATATTTTCTTAAGGTATAAAATGCGAGGGAGTTCCATTTACAGAAAGAGAAAGTACCAGGGAGCTTTCCAGACAAAGGAGTATGTTCACAAGTGCACGGTATGCGGCATTACGGAAAAGGAAAATCCGAATATGGAATTCAGATATTGCCTCAGTTGTGAAGGAAGGTACGAGTACTGCATGGATCACCTTAAAAATCATGAGCATAAAAGCGCTAAATAGAGGAGTTTTGAAGATGAGTCAGGTAAGCTAACCTGGCTCTTTTATGTATGTGGGCGGTTTGATAATGTTTTGGGTCTCAAGGACGATAATTATATTATTACTCCGCAAACAACAGAAGCATTTTATCCTGAAATTACAAAGTATCTATTGACAGTTATGGTTTAATAGATTAAACTAGAATTAGTTTAATGCGTTAAACCAATGGGTGAATTGAAAAAATAATAAGAGAGGATGGAGGAAAAATATAATATGCTTCAAGACATGTTCATGGCAATAATTAAGATGAGTGCCACAGCTTCAATAGCTGCTGTTATAATAATATTACTAAGGCTGACAGTGGGAAGGAAGCTTCCCAAATCCTTTTGCTATGCTGCATGGATGATAGTTCTGATACGGCTTTTGCTTCCCTTTTCAGTTCCGACCGGCTTCAGCATATTCAATTTTATACCGTCATATGGCGGTGAAGAGGACCAACAAGCAAATACGCATGAATATGAGGAAATAAAGACATTACGGAATGAAGCCGTCAATGAAGGAGTAAAAGAACTTCACATAGATACTATTGTTAATGACAGCTTTGACAATCCGGTTAATGTATTAGATGATAAAACAGACAGAAATAATGCTACTGATAATATTCAATCACATAGCGAAAACATTACACCGGACACCAGTATTCAAGAGCCTGGTGTAACTACTGCAATTGCTTTCATATGGTTGTCGGTTTTCTTGGTATTGCTGGGTTTTTGCATATATGCATATTTGAAAGCATCAAAAAAGCTCAAGACAGCAGTTCTTTTTGATGACAACGGATTGGTTAAAGAATGTGGCAGTAAGCTTAATATTAACCGGAAAATAAATGTTTACACTTCTGAGATAATAGATACCCCTGTTGTAGCCGGCATTGCAAATGTACGTATAATACTCCCTGCTTTTCTTGTTAATAAATGTGACAGCAAGGATTTAAGATACGTGATTACCCATGAACTGGTTCACATAAAGCGTTATGACAATATTACCAAGCTGTTGGCGGTTCTTGCATTATGCATTCATTGGTTCAATCCGTTAATTTGGATTAGCTTTTTGTTATTCCTTAAAGATATGGAGATGTCCTGTGATGCGAAAGTTTTATCGGTTTATAAAAATGATATACGAAAAGAATATGCAGAATCTCTATTGAACATTGCAACAAAACAGAATGCACTGATGTATGGGGGACTTCTCGGATTCGGAGAAAGTAATATCAAGGACAGAATTAAAGGAATAATGAAATTTAAAGACTATGGGACATGGATGAAAGTTTTTGTGGTTTTTATCCTTGTTATTCTTAGTTTTATACTTTTAACAAACGGGCAGATTGATGATTCTGAAAAAGATAATACTTATTCGGGTAATTTACACGATACCATTGATGAAAATGATGAATTTAAGGAACTTAAAATGCATATCGCTATCATGGAAGAACTCTTGGTAAGAAGCAGTAGTTTTCAATATTTGACTGAAGATCAAATAGAGGAAACCCTAAAGACCCTACCTGAATTTATCCGGGACAATTACCATGGTATCGGGCGTATAGAAAATAACGGCAGCGGGTATATTCTGCTTACCTGCAAGAGTGGTGCAAAGAGGTTGCCTGAAGATGCAAGTATTTATGAGATAAGTTTTGGCGACACGAAACTAAGCCAACGGATCATGGAGGATTCTCAAGGGAAGGAAATTTGCCGTTTTCCCCAGGGCATGCATGTTAGCTATTACAGGGATAAAGATATTTTATTCATAGCAGTTGGAGATATATCACCCAATATGGATCAAATTATGCAGATTGGAACATTTCAGCTTTCCGGATATCAAGATTACATAAATTATGCAAAGAAAGCAAAGGAGAGGGGAAATTCCATATTTAATACCGGGATTTATCCTCAAATTGTAACAACCATATGTGTAGATGGTATCAAGGTGAATGAGTATGTCTCAGTTGCAGAAGCTTTTGCAGAAGGTATGAAAGAAAAGCTTGAAACCCATGATAAAACAAGCTGTGATACCAGTACTCTTATCCAAACCGGTATAGCAATCCTTTTAGGCGAGGAAGATGAAAAATCCTACGAACTTTGCCTTCTGCCGGATGGAACAAAGGTTATCCACAAATACAATGATAAGGATAAGGTTATTATAAACAATGGAATATGTGACAGCATTATGGATATAGCCAAAACCAGGACAGCATGGGAGTGGGTTGAACTGTCTGAAATACATGACATAGCTCGAGCCGAGATGAGGATGAAATTAGGAAGGGATTCGGAAGAGCAGATACATGTTGTTGAAGATGCTCAGAGCCTAAAAGAGTTGGAGACTTTATTTTCAAATGCGAAGTATTGTGGCTTAACGGGCTGCGACTTTACCGCTTCCCTTCTTCTCACCCGAAAGGATGGAAAGGTAATTACATTGCAGATAGCCACTGATAGCTGCGATACTATGATTCTCGGTACTTCAGCCGGTTATGATTACGGGCCGGAACCAAGAGGTCCCGGTATAGAAGGAACTGTTAACCGCCAGGATGTCCTCAAAAGGATTTTCCATCGTATTAACTGGAGAAATTAGTAAAATTCATGGAATTGATAGACAAGACGGGAAGAGATTGATAAAATATGAAGTATATTAGAGAATGAATTTAATAATTAAAATGTAAAATGTTGGGTATGGTTAAGAGTTATTTAGGTATGGGGAGAAGATTGGTCCACTACCTGAAAGCTTTGCAGATTTCAACTGATGGGTTTTAAAAAAGACGGAAGGAATGGTTTTCTATGAGCAAAAAGATTGAGTATTCAGAATCAGGACAACCAATATATAGATATGAGAATGTGGAAAATGAATGGGAGCCTCCTGTATACGGAAATGAGGAACTTGATACAAAGATAGAAGAGCATGTAACTAAGTTTTTAGGGAAATCAGATACCGTGTTGCATGAAATCGTTTCTGATCTTATTCATCTTGATGTTTATCACATAAAGCCAACGAAAGAAAGAAATTATCATACATTTATCACTAGAGGAATGAGTTTTTTACCCATGGATGCTCCAAAGGGGTGTGAGGATTGGAGATACTCGGAACTTATGGTATGTTTACCGCCTGATTGGCCTGTTAGCCAAGAGGATTTTAAAGAAGGAAGAAATTATTGGCCCATTTGGTTATTGAAGATGTTAGCCAGGTTTCCGCATAAATACAAGACATGGATATCGTGGGGACATACTATTCCCAATGGAGATCCTGCAGAACCTTATGCAGATAATACAAAACTATGTTGTGCACTTCTTTTGCCGCCAATTGATGTCAATACGGATTTCATATCTTTGAAAGTAAATGATGATGTGACGGTTAAGTTTTTAAGTGTAGTTCCCATTTACAAAGAAGAAATGGAATATAAATTGAAGTATGGTGTTGAAGCGTTGATGGATAAGTTTGATAAATACAATATAAATGAAGTGATAGATATTAAGAGAAGAAATGTTTGTAAACAGTCAATTTGGCCATTCAACAGATAAGGCTTATAGAGGAGTGTGCCAATGACAAATGGCAAACGGGTTGAGATTCAAAATTGTAACAAATTCATGCATTGCCTAAGTTGTGAGGAAAGTTATGAGTATTGCAAAGATCACTTTGAAAAATATGAATATAAATAGAATGAATAGTGGATTGAATATAGATGGGTCAGGGAAATTAACCTGGCTCTTTTTTGATGCATTTTTGTCCAAGTTCTACACAATTTTGTTCCATTACAATGTAATTAGCTGTTTTTAAGCATAAATTATTTGTTAAGATCCGAAAATATAACAGAATGAAAAATAATTGGTTTACAGATTATATTTTAATGATATAATTATTGTAAATAGATATTATTTGTATATTTTTGTAGATAATTTTCTTACTATAGTGAATTTTGTCGAAATACTAGTATTTCTGTTAGAAAGTTGGGGAGCATGTCAAGGGGGGATATATAATTGATGGATAGAGAACAGGCTATAATCTTATTACTCAGAGCCTGGCTGGATAAATGTATTTCTGCGATTAAATGTAAGTTCGAAGAGTTTAACGATTTACCCAAAATGGAATTGTATACCGAAAACACTGAAGAAGTTTTTAAATGGGTTGAGGATACGTTGAAAGTTACTGTTCTGCCAAAAGAGATAAACTGTGATTGCGGAATTGTTTCAGTGTTTGATTATATTGATAAAGAGACCATGCAAAAAAAGTCTTTCAATCCTTATGAAGAATATTCAAACTTATGTTATCCGAAGGTTGCTCCTAAAATACAGATGAATTGGAAAGTGGACAAGTTTAAAAAAGAACTGGAGGAAATTTACGGCACTAAAGACTATACAAAAATTCTTGGCTTTTTGAAGAAATACTTTTCTTTTATACCCGCCATTGACCAAGAAAATGCAGCATATATATCGGTCTATGATTATGTTAAATACCTTTTATCCCTTCTAAGTATTCGTTATTCCTGTTCAAATGAAGAGATTGATAAAGATTATCCGCTTATGTTGGTAGGAGGAGATTTGAGCGGAATTCAGAGTTTTATTTATAACGTTTCCAGCACCGGAGCATTGAATTTAGTTCGAGGTAGATCATTTTATCTTGATGTTTTGTGCAAAGTTGTTGCTAACAAAATTGTTGAGAAAATAGGATTGCTGACTGAAAACATTATTTATGCTGACGGAGGCGGATTTTGCATAATTGGAGCAAATACAGTCAAAGCACGTAATGAGATAAAAAACTATATGAACGAACTGAACAGTTGGCTTTTTAATAATTACGGAACGGTTCTTTATTTTGGATGGGGAATAGTGGAGATGAAGCCGGAAGATCTTCATTCCAATGATAATTGGGTTTGGGAGAGGCTTTCGAGGCAATTAGAGCTTTCGAAGAAGACAAAATTTGATTATATGCTTGAAGAAGTATTCAAGTATGAATCTCCAAAGAAAGAAGAATGTTATGCCTGCAAAAAAAGTACAGATAAGGTTTATCTCGACACACTGACAGAAGTAGAGCTGTGCTTGTCTTGTAAACAGCTTGCAGATCTTGGCAGATTATTGGCAAAGGCGGATATGGTTGTATTAAAGGAACCGGAAAAAAGAAATGGTTCTATGCAGGGTACTGTTGATATATGTGTCTGCAATATGTGTTATATCATAGAAAAAGTGCAGAAAGAAAGGAATGAAGAATCATATGATGCTGGGACAAGGGAAGAAATAGAAGTTCCATACATCTGGGAAAGTAAAGACTCCAAAGGAGTATCGACGATGGAAGAGTTTGCAAAAGCCTCAGAAGGCGCAAAAAAGATAGGCGTATTAAGAATGGACGTTGACGATTTTGGAAGCACTATCTCACAGGACAGTATATTGAAGAAAATGGTCTTGTCCCAGAGAATGAACAAGTTTTTCAAAAAATACATAAATGCTTTGTGCAAAGATAAAAACAGAAAAGTTGCCGTGGTTTATTCCGGAGGGGATGACCTCTTTATAATAGGATCATGGGATGATGTAATTGAACTGGGAAGGGAAATCAGGAACGAGTTTGTAAAATACACCGGCAGTTTGACTATATCAGCAGGTTTTACCATTCATGATTATAAAATACCTTTTTATAAAATGGCAAGGCAAGCCGGGGAAGCCCTTGAAAATTCAAAAAATTATCAACCAAATGAAAAAAATAAGATAACTGCCTTTTATGACAGCTATTTGGCTTTAACAAGGGATAGGTATTTTAAAGATGCTAATTTTGAAATTTGGTGGGACAGGGAAAGAATTCGCAGTGCTGTGTCATGGAAAGAGTTTGAAAGACTTTATGGTTTTAAAGACACGTTAGGAAAAGCCCGTGAATACATTTCTCAAAAATTATTTTTTGACATGTGGAAAACGGTTGAAGACTACCGGCAGTATGACAAGTTCTTTTTGCCCATAATTGAAAAAATGATAAAGACGGCAAACCGTGTAGACAGCATTGAAGGTAAAGAAGTGTTAACTAATCTTGCAGGAGAATTTGCTAAAGCCTATGAAAAGGAATGGATAAAAAGCATCCATGTTCCTTTTCTGTGGGTTGAATATTTAAACAGGGAATAAAGGAGGGGGTTGTTATAATGGATGTTGTAAGTGAAATTGGGGGTCTACTTGAGGATAATACGTTTTCCTGCATTGAACCGGAAAAACTCGTTGAAGTTGCGAAAAAGATCGGAGAACAACTAAAAGAAAAGGATTTAAAAAACACTCAGCTAAGAAAATTTTATGATGCGGTAAAAGCAATAGAAATTGAATTGAGAGGTAAAAAACCAGATGATGAAATTGGTTCTGATCCTGATATCATGGCAAAGCTTATATTTTTAAAACCGGTGATTCATTATACGGCTATTAGGATAGAAGGATTGAAAGATTTAGAAAATATTATGAATATAGCTTTTAGCAAAATAAAAACAAAGAAAGATTTTACATACTTTGTGAAATTTTTTGAAGCAATAGTGGCTTATCATAGCTCTGATAAAGGAGGTATAAATGATGGGCAATGAAGATAAAAGATTTAGTTTATTATACGGGCACGTAATAATGAGGGGGAAAATTCGCTGTATTTCCGGATTGCACATTGGTGGCTCTGATAACAGTATTCAAATTGGAGGAGTGAACAGTACAATTATTAGAAATCCTTTGACCGGTGAGCCTTACATACCGGGAAGCTCATTGAAAGGGAAAATTAGAAGTACGATGGAAAAATGGGTAAGAAATGGCGACGGTTTATTTTTGACAGCTAATAGATGCGGTGATGAAAGAAATAAGGATATTTACCGCCATGAATGTGATGATGCAATAAAAGCGTCTAAATGCCCTCTTTGCAGAATTTTGGGCTCTACGGGAAGGGAAGAAAAAAACAATGGTAGTAGCGATAGTAAAAAAGAAAACAGAAGTTTTCCTTCGAGCCTTATTGTAAGAGATTGTCTTTTATATAACCATTCTGAAATGAGTGAGGACGGGCTCTTCATAACAGAAGCAAAAACGGAAAATACTTTAGACAGGATAACATCAAAAGCAACTCCAAGAACCATTGAAAGGGTCCCGGCCGGAGCAGAGTTTTCTTTTGAAATGATACTGAAGGTTTCGGACTTTAACTTAGACAATAATTCGGACAATAAACTTGATTTTGAAAGAGTTAAGAAAAAGGTTGATAATGTAAAAATTGATTTAAAAAATTTGCTGGAAACTATGAAAATGGTTGAGTTTGACGGGATCGGAGGGAATGTTTCAAGGGGATATGGAAAGATCAAATTTTATTTTAACGAATTTATATTTGAGGAAACACCGTTGATTAAAGAGATATTAGAAAATAATAAAGAAGAACTAATACTATTTGAAAACATTAATTCAAGGGTTAACGGGTTTACCTATGGATGTAGCGATTATGAAGTTAATGGACAAGCTAACAAATTAAGCCAAACAGACCCAAGTGCCGATAATAGCACAGATAATGAAACGAACGGACAAGAGAAAATGAAGGATATAAACGAGATTTTAAAACTGCTGAAAACGGATAATTAAAAGGGGGATAGAGGGTGCGGCGAAATATTGTCAAATTGAGGTTTAAGACTCCTCTTCATGTGGGTACCGATGAAGCAACGGTCAATAATGAGGCAAGTAGCAGGTTTATTCATTCTGATACAGTTTTCAGCTGTTTTTTGAATTCTTATTGCATGCTTTACGGAGTGGAAAAGACAAAAGAATTTATTGAAAACTGTGTGAAAGACAAACGAGGGTTTGTTATGACTTCGGCTTTTCCGTTCAGTGGAGATAATTATTATGTTATTATGCCGGTTTCTATACCTCCCTATTTCGAGAATCCTAAATTCGCACATGAACGATGGAGATATTATAAAAAAGTTAAAGAATACAGTTTTATAGAGATTGAACACTTCATAGAATTTCGTGATGGAAAAGAAGTAATACCTGAAGATTGGGGAAATCAAAGCAATGAATGCTGTTCAGAAGAAATAAGGCCAAGAGTTCAGATTGACAGGATTTCTTCGGATGCAGGTTTGTACCATGTAGGGGTTGTACATTTTGAAAGAGATGCAGGTTTATATTTATTGTTGGAATATGACGACAGGTACATAAGCGAATCGTGTATAAGAGATACTTTTAAAAATGCAGGAATATATGGAATAGGTGGATTGCGTTCTTCAGGGTGTGGTCACTTTGAGGCAGACCTACTTCCGTTCACTGAAGATTTTGAGAATCTCATATCTGGAAGCGATAATGTGATATATAACGGGCATATATCTTTATCATTAGTTTATCCTGATTTAGAAGCTCAAGATTATTACCGTCCTGTTGCTTACAACCTTTGTAAAAGAGAAGGCTGGACTTACTCATCTTTTGAAAATGTCATAAGAAAAAGGGGAAGACTGTATTTTTATTCAGAAGGCTCGGTATTCGAAGATAAGCCGAAAGGTTGTCTGTATGAATACAAGGATTATAAAGATACAGTTCATCCCTATTACCGGTATGGTATAGGATTTTATATACCTTTCAAGATAGTTTCTGATGTCGGGAAGGAGGTTGATACGGATGGAAAAGCAAGAGTTATATGAGGCATATAGACTTGAGTTGGAAACCGTGTCACCTATTCTTATAAGTGGCGGTAGTGCGGAGAGCGAATACGGAACCGGTTATATAAAGCATGATAACAGGGTATATATCGTTCAATGGTCTGCTCTGCAAAAATATTTGCTGAAATATAAAAAAGTTGATATTGAAAAAATAGAGGAAATATGCAAATTAATTTGTAATCCTCATTTGCTTGGAGATAATGGACAAAAAAAGGATATTAACATGAGGAGAATTCTGGAAACCGCAGGAATTAATGTTTTAGATGATATTGAGTATATAAAGAAGATAGCGTCCGGAGTAACTATATTATCCGATGAAGAAGGCATTCGAAAGTTTATATGCAATGCAAAGGGAGAAGCGTATATTCCTGGAAGCAGTATAAAAGGAGCATTGAAAAACGGTTATATGGGAAACAGAATCTATAAAAACAAATTTAGAGATAAATCAATTAAGTCTAAATTATGTAAAAATATAGAGAACTTAGCAATTAATAAAGATACAACAAAGAGTTTTAGAAACATATTGGAAAAGGAATATCATAGGCTTAAGAAAAGATTACCAATTGAAATAGGGGTGGTTAGTAAAATAAAACTAAATGAAAATGAGTCTTGTAACCCTGCTTGGGTTAAAAGATTAAACAGAAAATATGAAAAGCTTTTTTTTAAAAAAGTGTATTCAAATATGGCTAATTTTGATTTTTTCAAAGGCATCAAAATATTTGACAGTCAGAAAATAGACGTTTTTTCAGGAAATATGAGGGTTTTGTCTATACAGAATGGTGAATTAAAAAAGAAGAGAATTGGAAATGATGCTATCCAGTACTATGAAGGAAAATTTGAAATTGATATTACAATTGATAAAAGAATTATAAATAGCTTCAATACTGGATTTAACTTATTTGATTTTATGCAAGAAGTATACTTTTATTATAATCAGGTGTGGAAAGAGGAAATACAATTTTATGCCAAATATTGTAGAGATGATGAGTATAAAAATGTTTTGTATTTTTATAAGGAAATGGAACACAAAAATCTACTGAGAATTGGTTGGGGAAGTGGATATCTTTCAACCACATTAGGAACAGGATTTGATGATAAAACAAGAAAGCATATCCGTAATGTTTTTATCCAAAATCATCCCAGCAGTATTGCCCCCAAATCAAGGAAAATAATAATTGACAAAGACGGTTTAGCTAAGCCTTTCGGATGGGTACGAGTAGTTAATTGTAATAAGATTAGTTAGGAGGTAGATTTTGGTGAATATTTATGAGAAGCTTGCTTCTATTACTAACTTCCGGGATTGGGAGACCCATATTAATAAGGAAATTCATAGAGAAGAGCTTAAGTATATGTCATCTATCAAAAAGTATAGCGAAAAATTCGGATTACTTTTGAAAGATATATTGCCGAAAAAGCTTGAAGTATTTAATTTGCTGAAGGAATACGAATTAAAGAATAATCCTAATAGTTTTTTAAAAGACACTTATGATGTAGCTATATTCCTTGTAGGTTTTTCAGAAACACCTGTTATTTTAAGCCTTTCAGCTCTTGATGTTGAGAATTATTACTTCATATGTACTAAAGACTCAGAGGATTCATTGAAAAAATGGGTAAAAACAGCGATCGAAAGCAATTATCTTTCCGAATACTTTAAAGATAAGAAGGATCGAATTATAAATGCTATTAATTCTGAAGAATATACCAAGATTATAAAAAATGAAGGTGATATTACCGCCGGAATTTTCGCCCATGTCAAGGAAATTGTTCAAAAATGTGATGAGAATGACAAAATAGTTTTTGACATAACTTGCGGTAAAAAAACGATGTCGTCGGCAAGTTTTGCTTTTGCCACTGTATATGGAAGGGTTAAAATGGTCTATATTGATTATGAAGAATATTTACCCGACAAAACCCTTGGCATTATACCCAGAAGTGGTACGGAATTTATGTATCCGGTTGTTAATCTGAATAAACTTTTTAGGTTTTCCGATTTTAAAAATATTGAAAAGCTAATGAATTCTCACCAGTATGATGCAGCTTATTCTATAGTTGAGAAAATGCACGACAACATGGAACAAAGCGAAAGTTACGGAATAGATTTTAAGAATGAGAAACAAGAGTTGAAAAAGTTAAAAAACACATTGGACTTTTACAGGAAGTGGGATGAGTACGATTATAAAGAGGCTATTAGTGTTTATGAGCGGAATAAGGAGAGTGTTCTTTTTAATAAGGAAATAATAGGTGTGTTTAGTGGTTATCCGGAAGTGAGTATTAAATCAACAGGTGATAGTGTATTTCGGGAATCTCTTAAGGAAAAGATGTTTGATGTTGCTTCTAATGAAAAACTCTGTCCTTATGTTTTGATTGACAGGTACTGCAATGCCGTAAGAAAGTATGAAAAAGGTGATTATCTGGACTATGTAATAAGGATTAGTAGTATTGTAGAACTTGGCACGTATTATTATATTATAAAAAAATGTGACGGCACGGCAGCCGGACTTTATGAAATAAAGAATGGTAGTTACAAATATTTTTCAAAAGGAAACAAAGAAGAATTAAAAAAGGAATTACTTAAAAAGTTGTTAAATAGTGTTTCAGTCAGATTGAAGCTTGTTTGCAACGGTTATGCGGACAAAACTGATTATAAATTTAATTCCCAAATAAAATGTGGTTTTAATGATCTATTAAAAATTACAGAAGAGAGAAATCAACTGTCTATTGTTCATGGAGTATTACCTGGTATGTCAAAAGAAGGAAATGGGGATTATAAAAAAACAATAAAAGAATTTATAATAAAAATATGTAAAATAACTGAGGATGAATTTAATTCAATAAAAGATAAATTAACGTTTAAAAAATTAAAAGAAATATGTAATAGTATAAATGTTTATTTAGAGTCTAATAATGATTGAGGCGATGAAATGGATTTTTATTTTTCAAGGTTTAGGGTAGTTGCAAAGTTTTTAGAAGACGCAAATTTGCCAAGGTTTAAAGGTGCAATGTTAAGAGGTGGTTTTGGAGTTAATCTGAGAGAAATGGTATGTGTGAACCGTGGCGAAGTGTGTGAGCAGTGCTTTCTTTCACCAAAATGTGGATATAGTGTAGTTTTTGAATCCAGGAAAGAAAAGCAGGAAAATTTGTTTTATACTATTAATATGATTCCAAGACCTTTTGTAATTGATGTACCTTTATTTGACAAAGATTTTTACAGAGCAGGAGAAACTATAGATTTTTACATAACGGTAATAGGGGACGCTTTAGATTACACTCCTTTTCTAATTGCTGCGTTTATGAGGTTTATGAATAAGGGTATTGGAAAAGAGCGTATAAAAGCTGAAATAGAATATATAGCTTATGAAGATGTGCTGAATCAACATGAAACGGTTATTTTTGACGGGAAGAGCAAATGCTTGGTTGGTAATTATAAAGACAGAGTTACATTTGGCAGTATACGAGAAAAATACAGTTTACCGATGGTGAACAGAATTACTGTCAGTTTTAAGACCATGACCAGAATTGTAAAGGAGGGGAAAATAAGCAATAGTTTTGAGTTTGAAAGTTTTAAAAGGAGTTTGTTAAGAAGAATTTCAATGCTATATTGTTATTATTGTGGTGACAAGGAAGATGAAATAAATAGAAAGTTAATAGACCTTATAAATAAGAAATGTGATATTGTAGTTACAGAAGACAAAAGACTTTGGAGAGATTGGAAACGTTATTCGACTAGACAGAAGAAAGAAATCTATCTGGGCGGGCTAGTTGGAGATATAAAAATAGAAGGAGATTTGACAGAGTTATATCCATATATTTTACTTGGTCAATATTTGCATGTAGGTAAGAATAGTACTTTTGGATTAGGGAAATACGAAGTATTAATAGATTGAGGAAGAGTTGAACCTTGACAATTTTGCAAATATGTGGGTGTATTTTTATTGATATTTGGGATGTAATGGGCTTGAAATTGTTGATATATCATTGTCATAGGAGTATGTTACTAAAAAATTATATTGCATTTGAGGGGATTTATTAAAGAAAAATGACTAATAAAGCATGTTTTTATTGCAGTCAAAATAATCTTGAAACTATTGAGAATAAAGGATTTTGCATTATTATGCGTATAAGTAGGAGCCTCGTAGAATAGAGGATTAAAACTGAACTTTGGTCTTCCAAGTTTCAGTCTCCGTAAAAGTATAAGTAGGAGCCTCGTAGAATAGAGGATTAAAACATAATCAAAAAGCCTAAGCCAATACCCATGCTGGCATGTATAAGCACGAACCTCGTAGAATAGAGGTTAATCGAAATTCTGTAATTTATATTGCGTTTGTATCAAAGAAGTATATTACTGATACAAACTGTTATTTTTGAAGGAAGAAGCTGAAGCTAAGTTGGTAATTATAAAGACAGAATTACATTTGGCAGTATAAAAGGGAAATGCAGTTTACCGGTGATGAACAGAATTGCGATTAGTTTTAAAACCATGACTAGGATTGTAAAAGAGAGGAAGATAATCAACAGTTTTGAGTTTGAAAGTTTTGAAAGAGTTTTACAGAGAATGATTACAATGCTTTATTGTTATTATTGTGGTGACATGAAGATGAAATAAATATATCAGACTTTATAAATAAGAAATGTGATATTATGGTTATAGAGACAAAAGCCTTTGGAGAGACAGGAAACGTTATTCAACCAGGCAAAAAAGAAATTTATATGGAAGGGTAGTTGGAGATGTAAAAATAGAAGGAGACTTAACAGAATTATATCCATATATTGTGTTAGGTCAACATTTACATGTGGAAAAGAATAGCACTTTTGGTTTGGGAAAATACGAAGTGTTTATAGATTGAAGAAAAGTTGGACCTTGACAATTTTATTAATATGTGGATGCATTTTTATTGATATTTTAGGTACTATGGACTTAAAATTGTTGATATAACATGGTTTTAAGGGTATGTTACTAAAAAATTATAATGCGTTTGAGGGGATTTATTAAGGAGAAATAATCGTGAAAGTATGCTTTTATTGTCGTCAAAATAATCTTGAAACAGTTGAGAATAAAGTATTTTGCATTATTATGCTGTATAAGTAGGAACCTCGTAGAATAGAGGATTAAAACCATCTATAATATAACATACTTGTAACCGGACATACAAGTATAAGTAGGAACCTCGTAGAATAGAGGATTAAAACTTCGATCCTCCTCTTAGCTCTTCTGTAATTGAATCTATGAGTATAAGTAGGAACCTCGTAGAATAGAGGATTAAAACCGTGTTATTCTATACGGATTTAGAAAAGATTTAAAGGGTATAAGTAGGAACCTCGTAGAATAGAGGATTAAAACATGACAATTATCCTATTGAGCCTACTATTACTCCTAGTATAAGTAGGAACCTCGTAGAATAGAGGATTAAAACTTGAACATCTTGATTTTCTTCTCGATTTGTGTTATCAGTATAAGTAGGAACCTCGTAGAATAGAGGATTAAAACTCAAAAATTGAAAATTCTTCGACATACCAGGTTTTAAGTATAAGTAGGAACCTCGTAGAATAGAGGATTAAAACGTAATTTGTGCACAGAGCTTGCCCCAAGTTGCCTTAGTATAAGTAGGAACCTCGTAGAATAGAGGATTAAAACCGGATACATCTTCGTTGTTTAAAGGTTTCACTTTCGCGTATAAGTAGGAACCTCGTAGAATAGAGGATTAAAACTTACTTGCTTTTCACGTTCTGTAAGTCCATTCCACCAGTATAAGTAGGAACCTCGTAGAATAGAGGATTAAAACTATTATTATTTTATAAAAACATTTGTTCTATATATAGTATAAGTAGGAACCTCGTAGAATAGAGGATTAAAACCAAGTCTTGGCTGTAGGCTGTGTTTGTGTATTATGAGTATAAGTAGGAACCTCGTAGAATAGAGGATTAAAACTCGATGGGAGGTGTGAATAATGTTAGTAAAATACAAGTATAAGTAGGAACCTCGTAGAATAGAGGATTAAAACAAAAATAGGTTAAGCGGAAGGCTGCTGTTATGCAGCCGTATAAGTAGGAACCTCGTAGAATAGAGGATTAAAACTTAAAACTCCAAGATGCATTTTTAACGCCCAAAGTTGTATAAGTAGGAACCTCGTAGAATAGAGGATTAAAACATCCAACCTTCGACCGCTTCGTCATCATAGTAAACTGTATAAGTAGGAACCTCGTAGAATAGAGGATTAAAACACATACTTCATATACGGCTCTATAACATTAAATTCGTATAAGTAGGAACCTCGTAGAATAGAGGATTAAAACGCCGCTGCTATTACTGTTCCAGCAGGTGTTGGTGTTGTATAAGTAGGAACCTCGTAGAATAGAGGATTAAAACACCTTTTTCGGCACTTGCTTTTCTAGTGCTTCAATTGGTATAAGTAGGAACCTCGTAGAATAGAGGATTAAAACCTAATATTTCCCATAGATGCAAGTCTGGTATGATACAGTATAAGTAGGAACCTCGTAGAATAGAGGATTAAAACTTAATATCTACTTTTCCATCTACCAATGCATCTGCCGTATAAGTAGGAACCTCGTAGAATAGAGGATTAAAACCGCAACCAGGCAGCATAAAATATCAACGGCAATATTAGTATAAGTAGGAACCTCGTAGAATAGAGGATTAAAACTCTTCTCCTTTCAAAATATAGTTTCCATAATAGAATGGTATAAGTAGGAACCTCGTAGAATAGAGGATTAAAACCTGTAATTCTTATAGAACGTCGGATATGCAGTCTTGAGTATAAGTAGGAACCTCGTAGAATAGAGGATTAAAACATAACATATAGTATATTTTGTTTAAACAAACTCTAAAGGTATAAGTAGGAACCTCGTAGAATAGAGGATTAAAACATAGGACTTCAACGTCGATTCCGCTGAGTGCATCTAGTATAAGTAGGAACCTCGTAGAATAGAGGATTAAAACTTTCTACATTGAAGTATGCACCCATCTGACTGCCAAAGTATAAGTAGGAACCTCGTAGAATAGAGGATTAAAACACTATCTCTTGCAGGTCAACACCGTTGTAAACGCTGTATAAGTAGGAACCTCGTAGAATAGAGGATTAAAACCATAATTATCTATATTATCTCTTTCAATTTTATTTCGTATAAGTAGGAACCTCGTAGAATAGAGGATTAAAACATCCCTGAGGTGTGTGCTCATTACTAGACTATGGGTGGTATAAGTAGGAACCTCGTAGAATAGAGGATTAAAACCGCATGCAGCACATTCCTTGCATATATGAGTGCCTTGTATAAGTAGGAACCTCGTAGAATAGAGGATTAAAACCCTATATTGAAAAATCTCCAGAAGAGGTATGATAATGGTATAAGTAGGAACCTCGTAGAATAGAGGATTAAAACTCGAGGTCTGCCCCATACGGGGCATTTTGAAGAAAGTATAAGTAGGAACCTCGTAGAATAGAGGATTAAAACTTGCAAGTGTTGCCTGTTATCGTGTTGTTACTAGATGGTATAAGTAGGAACCTCGTAGAATAGAGGATTAAAACGATATATTAATATCCTAATAGAAACAGTTCAGTTTAGTATAAGTAGGAACCTCGTAGAATAGAGGATTAAAACCAAAACATGACTACTTAGAAGGTATTGAACCTAGGGTATAAGTAGGAACCTCGTAGAATAGAGGATTAAAACTCGTTCGATAGCATCATGAGTAGAACTTGTGCTTTTGTATAAGTAGGAACCTCGTAGAATAGAGGATTAAAACTATCATATCAAGTATCGGGCCATCAACGTTAAAATCAAGGTATAAGTAGGAACCTCGTAGAATAGAGGATTAAAATATGTAATGCCAATTGTCGGGATTCAGCCCCCGTGAGGTATAAGTAGGAGCCTCGAAGAATAGAGGATTTATAATTTACTGTAAATAATGAGCTTATTTTACAAACTGGACTAGCATTGTCGGTTCAAGTATTTCAAACACATCTCTCATTTACAAAATGTAGCATGAGCCACAAAGCAGCTAAATAAATTATTGTGGAGCAAACATTGTGGAGAAACTATTAGAGGCTGTTAATTTACGCGAGGACAGTGAGAGCATTGTTTGAACGAAGCGAGTTTTGCTCGCACACTAGTGCTTTTTAACATAACCGATTTCTATTCTTTCATAATGTTAAAAATGCACTTCATATATTTATGTCTCGAAGGCTTATTGACGAATTTACAACCTCTTTAGGCTCGGAACTTAGTTTGTGGAACAATAATGTAATTATCATTTCTATATTCAATAAAATATTATAAGAAAATAATAATATTTAATCAAAAACGTGAGATACCTTAAAAACCCCATGTTAAAATTATAATGTCTTCATTTTTCCCATAATTAATATTTATATGTTATGTATCTATGAGTTGTGGATGGATCGTGGGCATTTGTTATATCCATTCTTTCGAGGGGGCGTATAGTTGATGGTAATCCCCCTAAATTTATGCCCTTTCGTCAAATATAAAATATTTATAAACTCATAACCTACCCTTGATATTTGTGTTATAATATAAAAGTATTGGAATAATTTATTCTACGAAAAGTAAAATGTACGACAACTTAAGGAGGTAATGAAGCATGAAAAAACTTTTTAGAAGCGTATCTGTAGTACTGGTTATATCGATTTTATCAGTATTCATGGTAGCATGTTCTATCGACGAGATTTCACTAATAGACTCATTAGTGAAAACCTCACAAATAACATCTTTCGAAAGCAGTTCAAAAATTGAGTTAACCTTTGAGGGACAAAATGTTTCCGAAGAGATGAAAAAGGTTGTAGATGCTATTAAAGCATATGTCGATGGATTTACAATGACTTGGAACCAAAAATACTCAGCCAATGAAGATTTGACAAAAGCTCAAATGGCTGCTGACATGGATGTGGATATGCAAGGGCTGGGTGTAAAGATGAAATATTGGATGGATATGGATTTAACAGGTGAGAAGCCACAATTCAAGCAAATATTTGAGCTTCCGCCACCGATTACTCAGCCTATATTCTTAAGTGCCGGCATAGACTCCAAGAAGTATATTACTATGGACCTTTACAAAAATGAAAATATGGAAGTTAACTTGGATTTTAAAAATACTATGAAGAAATCCAAGGAAATGCAAAATATGGTATTTGATTTTATAAAATCCAGTGCAAAAAACTTTGAGCCGGGAATGGTAGTTGTCAATAAAAAAGGTTCGGCTACCACCGATAGAGGAGAAAGTGTTACAGCATATGAATTGAAGCTGAGTGATGCTTCGGCAAAAGAACTTCTGAAGGCATATATAAATGACGTTATATTGCAAGAAGACTCTGCAGATTTTATTAGACAGTATTTAGAAGCGACAATGGATATGATTCAAATCAATGAAGAAGACAAGGAAGAAGCAAGAGAAGAACTGGAGACTGCCATAAATAAGTTTATTGAACAGCTTCCTACATATCGAGAAAATGTGACACAGGCATTTGAAACGATAAAGAACGTTAAATTCTTAGGCGATAAAGGCGTTGTGGCTAATTACTCTATCAACAAGGACGGCTATATTGTAGAAGCAGATACATCCATGGATATAGAAATCAACTTGGCAGACCTCGCTGCTGCTTTGGGTTCGCCTGACGGTGCAGAAGGCATATTCCGTTTAGGAGTAAAATGCGAATCTTCACTCTATAACATTAACAAGGAAGTAAACATAGATATACCTCAAACAACTGAGGACAATACCTTTGATATATTGGACATGATGACGGCATCAATAACCACTGCAGCAATGGGAATACCCTCAATAGGCAAACCGTTAAATAATCAGACGATTACCGAAGACATACTGAATCCTGAATTGTACGAGGGAATTAACGTGTTTATGAACGGAAAGCACATTATTTTCCCTGATGTAAAACCGGAAAACATCAATGGAAGAGTACTGGTTCCTGTAAGAGTAATATCCGAAGAAATGGGTGCCGACGTAAAATATGATGGTGAAACGAAGAAGGTTACCATTGTAAAAGGCGATAAAACTATTGAACTTACTATAGGCTCTGAGGAGGCTTACGTTGACGGGGAAAAAGTGCTGTTGGATGTGCCTGCAATGAATATTGAAGGCCGCACAATGGTTCCTTTGAGATTTGTATCCGAAAGCATGGATGCGACTGTTGAATGGGATGGAGAATCCCAGGTAGTATTCATATTCTATTAATAGGGGTATTTGACAGGTAGAAACCTGATTAAGCTTTTCAATTGTAAATAAAGAGGGGCGCTGCTTTATACGCAAGGTGGCGTCCTGCTTTTTTATGCTGTATAGGATTTTGCAAAGATTTTATAATAAACAACGCAAAAAACAAGAACATGTTAATGTGGCAAGGAAAAGGTTATTATATAGTGCTTTTAAATTATTATAAAGTTTGATAAAATGAAAAGCGGTTATATGCATAGTTATTTAATGAAGTTCAAATAACAGAGGTTTATAACTAAAGCTTATAAATCTATGACAATCAAAGAAAGGGGAGATTTTTTTTGATAAGGAGGAGAAAGTCGCAAAAACTTACTGCTTTGGTACTGGCAATTGGTTTTATAACCAGCAGTTTAGCGGTAACTTCATTTGCAGAAGAGGAGGACAAAACTGTAAAGCCATACTGTACGAGATCTTCCTCCCAGGTTATGGCGGTCAATCTTGGAAGTGATGAGGGTGTCGCTGTTGACGGTATCAATTTCAAAAAGCAGTCGGAATTTTCAAATCTTAAGGTGGAAGTAGGCGATCCTACCGTTTCTTCCAAGCCAAACGGAGCAATTGACGCCTTTTCGATTATTCAGGCTGAAAACTGCAGCGAGAACCATGGACTGGTGATTGAAGACTGTCCGGATGTCGGTGGGACAAAGAACCTGGCGTACATAGCAAACGGAGATTATACAGCTTATGAGAACATTTATTTCCCCAAAGGAACAAAAGGCTTTATGGCCCGGGTTTCCAGCGATACAGAGGGAGGATATATTGAGCTTCGTATTGATTCTACCATGGGAGAAGTAGTGGGAAAGTGCCGTGTTGACAATACCGGCGGCTGGCAAAACTATACTGATGTATTTTGTGAGCTGACGAAAAATGTTGAAGGTGTACATACTTTATATATGGGGTTTGTCGGTGACAGGGACGGACTTTTCAATGTCAACTGGTTCAGATTTACAAGGAGTCCTTACGATCCTATAATTGCAAAGAACTACGATGAGTCAACGGATGGAGCGTATTTATACCAATACGTTGAATTCGGTGAAGACAGTGTTCCGACGAAGTTCAAGGCACAGCTTGCCAATAGTGCTTCCGGTACACTGAGTGTTAGACTGGACAGCCCGACAGGTATAGAAATAGCTTCAGTTAGTGCAGGTAGCGGTACGCAGTATCTTGAGTGTGATGTGGACGAATACGTTACCGGAATTCATGATCTGTATTTGACCGATGATAATAACGGTGCACTGGTTTCCAAGGTAAAATGGTTTGTATTTGAACCGGAAGAATATTACGTCAATTTATCGGATAGTAACCGTAACAAATTTGCTCAAACCAATGTTAGAGGTTACAACGTTAACCTTACTGCTACCCTCGATAAAAACAACGTTTATGAGGTATATATTTATCCTTCGGAATTCCACAAGAAAAACTTACAGGTATTTGATCTCTATATAAATGATACCTTGGTGGATACCGTTAACGCCGAGGAATCCGGTGAAAATTTGGAGAAGAGAGGTCCGTATCTTACAAAGGTTTTGGATGACGGAAAGCTTCGTATTGAATGCAGGTCAAAGCAGGGAGTAGTATCCCTTTCGGGTATTGTAATAAACAAAATCACATATTCCAAAGCCTTTAAGGATGTAAAGATTAAAGATTGGTTTTACGTACCGGTTATGGAACTTGCAAGCCAGGGAGTAATATTCGGAAAAGGTAATGACGAATTTAAACCGCAAGACCATATAATCGGTGAGCATGTTGCATATATGATGTTTAACGTTATGAAGGGGTCCGTTGCAGAAGCCGACAGCAGCTTTAAGCCTGAAAGATATAGAAATCTGTCGGACGTTCCGCCGGATTTTTGGGCATATCATTATATGAATGCCTATTACAGATATTTCTTCACTGAAAAAATGCTTCCTTACGATGTTAATACCCGTGTTCCGTACAGTGCCAGTGAGTATGCGGAAAGTAAGAAAGTAAGGCGTGAGGAATTTGCTATGGCAATTATCGGAGCAAGGCGCCTTGATTATAATGAGGATGGCAAGGTATATGTTCTTGATCCTTATTTGGAATCGTCAGCAATGTTGAACAGATATAAGGATAAGGATGCCGACAAGGTAACCGATTCCTTCAAATATTTTGTGGAATTGGCTTTGGAAAAGGGTCTTATGAAGGGAGACCAGGCCGGATATTTAAATCCCAAGAATCCGGTGACCAGGGCAGAAGCAGCAGCATTTATATTCAATGCATTTAATCTTGATGAAAACAACTTCGTTAAGCCCAAAAACGGCGAAAAATTGCCGGTACCGAGAATTACTGCAAAGAAAAGAAATGTTAATGTCGGAATTCTTGTTTTGCCGGCACCTGCGTGGGATTCAATAAACAACAAGGCAGTAAACGATTCAAACCCCGATTTCTCTTTGCTCGAGCTTCTTAACAGGAATATTAACAAGCCCATGGATTGGGAGTTGGTAAATCCTCATCCTCCTGCATTTGACAAGAGTGAGTTCAAGGATATAATGCATCTCAATTCATCCCAAATTCCTGGAATCGATAACAAGAGCTACAGCGATTTTTGTGCATATTTTAAAGATCTTAAGAGCGTAGCCCAGGCTCAAACGGATCTTGAAGCCGATTTAACCTACCAGGGAACAGTGGGTTATACCGAGAACATAAATAAGTCCAAGTTCTTTAAATACTGGGAGGTTTCTCTGGATGATCCGAACCTTACTCCGGAAAAAATAGCCCAGGACTATGACATATTGTTCCAGACATCCCATGGTGAAATAACATACTCAAAGGATGTACAGGATAAGGTTAAGGCGTTCTTGAATGCAGGAGGACAGCTGTGGTGGGAAAACTGCAGAGGCCTTGTTATAGAGTCCGGTGACGGCTTTACCGAAGAGGTTGAGTTTGTTTCCCTAAATCCCGGCCACAACTATAAGTATCCTCAGATTCCTGTTTTGGACAGCGAAGGCAAAATGCATCCGTTGTTTGACAATATTTATAGAATTGACCCGGATAAGACCACCCGTGTATGGGCTCCGGGTATATACAACAAAAACAGTGAAATATCAATGCTGGGAGACGGCGAGGATTGGCTCAACGATGATAACAGGTATATTGACAAATTGCAGCCGGATGATATTGTAATTCTCAACATAAAGAATACCGATACGGGTGAAATACTTCCCAACATGGCGGTAAGAAATGTGATGAATGAAGATGCACCTGCGGGAAGAATTGTTATAACTACAAGTGATATTGGCTGCGGTATATCGAAATTTGTGGATCGTGGCGGCGGAAAGGCTGTAGAAGACTATAAATTCTGTTACAACTTGTTTGGATGGATGTCAAGGATTAGTGTAAGCTTTGACGAAACTACCGGAAATGAATGGGACGGAGGCAGCGAGTTCTCTGTAGAGGCTACCTTCACAAACCATGGAGCCAAAACCCAGGTATACGATGTTTCACATGTATACGATTCTAAAGCTTGGACTTTAGTACCAACCAATGATTTTAAAAACTACAAGTACGATCATCCATGGATCAAGAGCATTGATGAAAACGGTTATCCGAACAAGATTGTGCTGGAGCCTAACCAGTCCGAGGTTGTTAAATATAAATTCAACATTAAGAGAACAGACCTTAGAAGCTATGACTTTACCGTTAAGGCATCGGAGTCCGGTGTGAAATATACCCGTGACACTATGGAGACTCTGTACAGGCTCAATAATGTAAGAGTAGCAAAACCGGTATTCTCAGGACGCCAGGTCAACGGCTCGGAAGCACGCTTCGATGTTACGATTAATGCTCCGGAAGAACCCGATAACGATCTGAGAACCGAAAATTATGAGCTCAACTTAAAGATCAAAAAGGACGGAGGCTTCATTGATCCGCAAACCGTTTTAAGCAATGTTGAACTGAGGACCGACGGCAACACACCTCCGTTAGAAGGCTATAAATATCAGTACTCGGTAGACAAAAAGGGAGTTTTGTACCTGAAGGTTATTATTGAGGAAACACTGATTACAAAGCCCAGCGAAAAAATCAAGCTTAATGTTGTTTTGAATAATCTTGCCGGGGGAAGCTACGAGGTAGTAGGAAAGATACAGGTAATCGATCCGGTTTCCCGTAAGAGGCTTGCATTCTCGGATGAGGCAACATTTAAGATAAAATAAGAATAATCTAAAAGATTTCAAGCTCCGTGCTTACTAAATTAGTATTCACGGAGCTTCTTTATATTTTAGCTTTATATATTGCGGATTTGATACTGAGCTACTAATTTTTGGAATTCTTCCTTGGATACTTTTTGCTCCAAGACAATAGGTTCCTTTAGTCTAATTCCGTTCTTTAAAGTAAAAGTATAATTAACGGTGAAATCATAACAGGTATCAATATCGACATATTTTGAACATACCGCCTGTTCTTCGATATTCCATCCGGGTAATATGCCGCTATAGAACTTCAGCAGAACCTGATTCTCTTTCAAATACTCCGATTCATTTAAGATTATCCACTTCTTATCAACGTCTTTTAGGTGACTGTCCCATTGCAGGGAAAATTGTACATCAAAAATGTCTTGAATATTGATATCGTCTTTTGGAATATCCGTATAAAATACTTTTCCCGTGGATAAGAAATTTTCGTCGGATTTGCTTTTCTGTCTTGTAATAATTACAAAATGGGTTTTTTCATCAAGTAAATCATATAAATTGTTTTTATATATAATAAACATAATGCTCTCTCCAATCATTTTGCTTTTTCAAAATATCAGTATAAGCCTGATTTATTGTCCGAAGTTATAATATAACAAGTAAAATGGGATGTAAATCCATTTATATAATTTGTCATAGAACAATATGTAAGAGGTCATTTTTGCGAAATTAAGATAAATTTTTTATAATAATTCTTTTAAAAACGCTAAATAAGTGATAAAATTCATAAATGAATAGAAGTGAAATATTTTAATTATGCTGTTTTAAATATGTAATGCAGTGTTGATAATTATATATATTTGTCTAAACAGATTTTGATGGATTTTACACGATGAAGAATGTAAAGGGAGAAAAAATGTACAAAGGAAAAAGTTATAAAAGAAGAAAAAGAAGGCTTATGTTTGCCCGAATCAGGACTTTGGTTATTCTTGTGTTGGTTGTGTGGGGTATCATTAATTTATTTCAAAATTCCGGAGAATCGAAAAATGATGATAAGCCTGTCGATTCACAAAACGTTTTGATGGAGCCAATGAATAATAACGGTGTTGGGGCATATCGGCAAGACAATCAAGAAGTTTATGATAATACCGACAAGGATGGAATTGACTATGTCCCCGATTCAAATATCCCAAATTCATATGCTGACAATGAGAATTCCCCAGCTTATAATGAAGACTCCGATACTCAAAATCAAGCTTCGGAAGAAGTTTGTATTGATGATTGGCGTTTAATATTGGTGAACGCAGATAATCCGGTACCCGATGATTACACTTTTGAGCTTTCTGGCATTGATGAAACAAGGAAATTTGATTCGAGAGCCATAGATGATTTAAAGAAGCTCATTGAGGATTGCAGACGTGATACAAGGGGTAGTATTTGGGCACAATCCACATATAGAGATAGAAACACTCAAAAAACGGTATTTGAACGAAAAGTTAAGGAATATATTAATTCCGGTAAATCGAGGGAAGAAGCAGAGGAGTTGGCGGCTACATCTGTTTCAAGACCCGGAACCAGCGAGCATGAAATTGGTTTGGCCGTTGATTTCAACTATGCCAAGACCAGTTTTGAAAATACAAATGTTTTCAAATGGCTTATGGAACATGCCCACGAATATGGGTTTATTTTGAGGTATCCTGACGGCAAACAGGAGATAACTAAGGTTATATACGAGCCGTGGCACTTTAGATATGTGGGAAGAGAGCATGCAGAGGTTATCAAAGCCAAGGGATTTTGCTTGGAAGAGTATATAGATTATCTTAAAAATCAAGAGTAGGATGTTTTCGTAAGTCTAGAGCATTACTTATTAGAGCTTAGTAATGCTCTTTTTTATTTGCGGTAAAAATTTCGATGTGGTGCAAACCTATAAATTTATAAAAATACGATAATTGATATTTAACTTTGTATCGGATTAGATGAAGAATTTTACACCCAATCCTTTACATAGAGGGGTTTATGCAATACAATTTTGTTAAGTGGAAATATTAAGTGAAATTATTTATCGTAAATAGATAATCATGATGGCATACAGACAAACGGTATGAGTTTTAATAAGGTCTATTTAATTTGATGGGGGTCATGTTATTATGATTTATCAAGACCTTGGTATGACGAAGGAAGAGTTATTGGATTTTATAAATTGCATGGATGAGATAGATGATTATAAGACTAAGATTAGGAAAGATTTTTACATATTGAAGGAACGTGAAGAGGGAAAGGCTCATAGAGTAATATTTAAAGACTTAAATAAAGTTTTGCCGGTAAATGACATTAAAAACGGGAATCTCAATAATGTTGACAGGGACAGTGCAATTATACAGGTAGAAGGGGATTTTTACCCTGAAATCATTGAAGAAAACGGTTTGTACTTTTTATCCACCCCTCTTTATCAATATATAAAAAACAAAATAGATTTCAGAGTAAAAGCAGAAATAGTTGTAGGATTGGCAAGTGAAAAGGGAAGACGCAGGAGGAATACCATTTAATAATACCTTACGAGTTGGATTGTATTATTGAAGGAACCGAAAAGTATTCCAAAGCCGGTGAGTTGGTATATTTTGAAATTGACGATCCGAAAACCGGTGAGATGGATATTTTTAAAGTAAAAGGTTTTCCTCATCTTATAATAACCCAAAAAGTAAACCGCTTGGAATATGGCGGGATACATTGTTCGCGTATTGAAAACTATTTTGATTATGAAGGTGAAAGAGATAAGGTATATCAAAAGAGAGTAAGCGGTGAAAAGCTGGAAGCAGCATATGAAGAATATGAAAAG